>Ga0210396_10003616_pt1 | contig 15352 bp, 9 predicted proteins | sample IncBWH17OmetaG_FD_155466 | JGI IMG/M metagenome (GOLD analysis project Ga0210396, IMG submission 155466) | Forest soil microbial communities from Barre Woods Harvard Forest LTER site, Petersham, Massachusetts, United States - Inc-BW-H-17-O ... | reverse complement strand
CCAATGATGAACAGGTGAGAAAAGTATATCTCGGAAAAAATTTCGAACTCAGAAAATAACCCCGGCCTTCAGGCCGGGGAAGCGGGGGAGTATATGATTAATTCTCTACGATCTCAAATTCATAAAACTCCATAATCTGGTTGCACAGGAGTTTCTTACAGGCATCATCCACTTTTTTCTTGGCTTCATCTTTTGAGCCGGCTTCTACTTCCAGGCTGATATGTTTGCCTATACGTACCTGTTGTATTTCGGCCAGTCCCAGGTTTTTCATGCTACGTGTAACGGCTTTGCCCTGTGGATCCAGCAATGCTTTAAGCGGCATTACATCTATTTCAGCTCTGAATTTCATTTCCGCGTTTGTTTAGAAGGTTATTTACAATAGATAAAAAGATGTACAAAAATAAGATAATAGGGATTGCCAGATAAAGGAATATTATCAACAACACCAATGCACTTAACATGAACAGATAACGAAGCTCATTACCCTTCCACCCGAAACTTTTGAATTTAAGGGCAAACAAGGGAATAGGAGCCACCAGCAAAAAGGATTGAAGCACTGTTAATCCCAACAGGAACCAGGGAGTAAGAATATATTCGGAAAGCCTGGAGCTGGGTTCTACGGCATTGATAGCCAGCTTGAAAATAGAAAGAGGTGCCGGAGTGCCGGTTACATCGGGAGAAGGAAGGTGTAGGAAGAGAGGAATGGAACAAATCAAAATAGTATTGGCCGGAGTGGGCAAGCCGATAAAAGAATCATGCTGACGGGGATCGATATTAAAATTGGCCAGACGAAGCGCCGAAAAAATCGTTACCAGAAATCCGCAAAAAGGAAGCCACATGGGATAGGGATTGCCGGCCTGCATATCACCGTTAAATAAATTGCCCAGATCAAAATGAGCAATAGTATGTTGCAAAATACTGAGACTGATAAGTTGAAACAACATGACTCCGGGTAGAAATCCAAAGCTTACCATATCAGCCAGCGAGTCCAGCTGTTTGCCGAATTCTCCGCTTACTCCCAGCATACGGGCAAACAAGCCATCAAAAAAATCAAGAAATGCGGCCAGCCCTACCATATAAGCAGCCCAAACCAGATTGCCCTGAAAAGCGAATACTACTCCTAAGCAACCACAGAGAAGGTTGCCACAGGTAATACTGTTAGGAACAAAGGCTTTGAAATTCACAAGGCGAATTTAATGAAAAAGAAATCAGAAGGCAGAAAACAGAAGTCAGAAATGCTATTCGATCTTCTGATTTCTGTCTTCTTACTTCTGTCTTCTGTTTTCAAACAAACTAATATAAACCTCCCCCTCCCTGAATTCTTTTACCAGCTTCCATTTTGTTTTTATTTCTTCTATCTGAGGCAGCAAATCGGTATTACAAACATTGGAGTGGAGGTAGTAGTGAAATTTATTGACGGGGCCATCGAGTGCATTGGTATAAGAATCAGGAGCGGTAGATACGCTGGAAAGATAAGTTTCGGAGGGAGCATAGATCAATGGAAACTGGGTAGCCACTTCCTTCAGGGGGATAACCTGTGTTTCTATATAACTCCGCATTTGTTGCTCCAGGCTAAAGAATGGTAATACCTTCAAACTGGTATCCCATTCATTGCTGAGTCGTTCGGGATAGACCCAGAAATTACCACTTACCATAACGAGGACGATAAACAACACGGAAATTCCCTGATAAATTGCTTTCCATTGTTGTATCAGATAGCAGACGGGTAAAATAAGTAAGGTATATACCGGCATGAAATAGCGTGCACCGATTGGGTTTGAAAGGGGGATGAGCAATAGGGAGAAAAAGAAAAGAGGAGGCAGGAGCAGGCGCAGGAGGCGGTAAAAAACGGGATCCTTGGAACCGGCTTTTCGGAAATAGACAATGGCAGCAGCCAGAAAAAGCCAGAGGATGATTCGTCCGGAATCAGCCAGTTTCCAGAGTACAAGCATCACATGTTTAAGCATGATGGATATGCTCACGGCATGTTCATCCGTTTTTTCTCTCCAGGGAGAAAAGAAATACCAACCCGTAGCAGCGTGATGATACAGAAACCATACAGCGCTCAAGATAAATACCGGCAACCAGGTCAGCAGTTTGCTTTTTTTCCATCGTTCGGCAGGGGAGGTAGGCAGAAAATCTATAACCAGCAGGGAAGCGGCAGCAGGCAATCCGCGCATATTGCAAAAGACCAGCAGAATAAGATAGATGGAGAACAACAGACGTTTGTTTTCCAACAGGCTCATCAATGCCAGCAGAAAAAATGACAAAAGCATCAGATCCGGCGCGGCCAATATGCTTTGGGTGATAAAACAGGGCTCGAGAAATAATAACAACAATGCAATTGAAAGCATGGTATTATTCAAAAACTGTCGGCCTATGCGATAAAAAGCAAATACGCTGCCCAGCAGAAAAGGAAGTAAGGCGAAATGAACCGATAAAAGACTGGTGCCGCATAACCGGAAAAAAAGAGATAGCCAGGCAGCATAAAAAGGAAAGCCTCCGGTATCGAGTGATTCGGGAATATGAAAAGGGGTGAATTCTTTTCCGACTTTTAATACCGGCAGGGCGTAATAAACGCTATCCCAGAAAAGCGGAATGCCCGAAGCGGCAAGAGTAAGCAAGAGACAGATCAGAAAAGCAAGAACCAAGGGAAGATTACGCTTCATAAAGGGCTTTCTGAGGATGAAGAATCCGTAAAAGGACTCAGAATCGTATAAATTTAAGCTTTTGAACCTGAATTCTTTAGGAAAGGTAATAAAAGGCCTCTTTTATGCGTTTGAGGAGGGATCAAATTGGTTTTTTTTCTCTATTTTTATAGTCTGATCTATGCTGAAATCCAATAAATTACTTCTTGCCGGTCTTTTTTGTTTAACCGCATTATTTTCTGTTGCTCAAACCAGTGCTCCTAAGTACAGTAATGAGTTTCTGGATGTGGGGGTAGGTGCACGGGCCTTGGGAATGTCAAATGCTCAGGTGGCATCGGTTAATGATGTAACTGCAGGCTATTGGAACCCGGCTGGTCTTACCGGTATAACAACCACATTCAGCCTCGGGCTGATGCATAGCGAATATTTTGCCGGTATTGCCAAATACGATTACGCCGGTTTTGCCAAACGGATTGATACCAACAGTGTATTTGCCGTGAGTATGATCCGTTTTGGGGTGGATAATATCCCGAATACCACAGAACTTATTGATGCCAATGGAAATGTAAACTATGATAATGTAAGCACGTTCAGCTCGGCCGATTATGCTTTTCTGCTTTCCTACGCGCGTGTGGCCAAGATAAAAGGACTCCATTACGGAGGGAATGTAAAGATTATCCGTCGTGTGGTAGGTGATTTTGCCGGTGCCTGGGGTTTTGGTTTTGATCTGGGTGCACAATACGATTATAAGAAATGGAAGTTCGGGGCCATGTTCAGGGATGTGACATCTACTTTCAACGCCTGGAGCTTTAACCTGAGTGACGCCATGAAACAAACTTTTATTGCAACAGGTAATCAACTTCCAACCAACTCGGTGGAGGTAACATTGCCGCGTTTGTTGCTTGGCGCAGCCCGGAAATATGAATTTGGAAACGGTCGTTACTCCATCATGCCGGAAGTGGATGTGGATGTAACATTCGACGGACAACGGAACGTGCTGCTGCATTCATCGGCTGCCAGTGCCGATCCGCATATGGGGATAGAAGCAGGATATAAAAACATGATTTTCCTTCGCGGAGGAATCGGTAATATTCAAACAGAAACAGATATTTCGGGGAATAAGTTTACCAGTTTTATGCCCAACATCGGTGTTGGGATAAAATTCAAAGCCTTTACCCTTGATTATGCACTGACAGATATAGGCGATCAAAGTGTTGCTTTATATTCCAACGTATTTTCCCTTAAACTCGACCTTAATCACCGTAACTGATTCCAATGGGAAAGAAGTACCCTGTCGCACTTCTCTTCTTACTATTAACTCTCCCGATCTTATCACAGACATTCGGGAATGAGTGGATCAACTATTCCCAGAAATATTATAAAATACTGGTAACCCGCGATGGGATTTATCGCCTCGACTCCACCACATTGGCCAATGCCGGCGTGCCGCTTGCCACGGTAAACCCCAAACACATGCAGATTTTTGGGCGTGGTAAAGAACAATATATATTCATTAAGGGCGAAGCGGATGGTGTTTTCAATACCACCGATACCCTCGAGTTCTATGGCAAAGCCAATGACGGTTTTATGGATTCCGCCTTATACAACGGTGCTACACAACCCAATCCCTATATAAGTCTCTTCAACGATACCGCCGTCTATTACCTTACCTGGAACAGTTCCCTGAACAACCTGCGTATGGTAAACAGCACCGACACCACCTTCAGCTCGCATACCCCGAATCAGTTTATCTATAAACAGGATATCAGCGCTTTCCGGGGAGATTATTTTCAAGGTACCACCGATTATAACAATATTACCGATCCGGAATACCTGCCCATGGAAAGTATCGTTTGTACCACCATCTATTACGGTGGTAGTGTAACGGCAAATATGAACACCGCCAACTCTTATACAGGTGCTGCGCCCGCCCAGAAAACACATTTACAGGCGAGGGTGATAACACGATCCAATGATTTTTCTGTTTATCCCGACTACCATATACAAATCAATTATCCGGGTTCGGTTTATACCAAGTATGTGGATGGATACACGACTTTTTTGCTGGATACTTTGCTGCCCACTTCTACGCTTGCTGCTGCTACCAGCGGTGGTACCAGTCCGGTTACACTCTATAGTATTAATCCGGGTACCAGTGTTTCCAGCGGTGATGCAGCTTTTGCATATGTAAGCATTAAGTACCCGCATACCATGGATCTGGAAGGGCTCAGTGAATTCAAGATGTCCGTTCCTGCCAATGGAGCTCCTAATAAATCCTATCTCAATCTGACCAATTTCAATACCTCCGGATCTACCATGCGGTTTTATGATCTCACCTATCATCGGCGTATTCAACCGGTGTTTGCAGGTAGTAAATATCAGGTGTTGCTCAGCGACAGTTTGGGTGCAGAGAAATTCTGTTACCTGACAAGCGATAATAATACCCAGCATGTTACTTCATTGATTCCGGTAAATGGGAATGGCTATTTTGCCAATTATCATCTTCAATCCGGCGATTCGGCTTTTGTGATTGTCACCAATGCTTTGTTATGGTCTTCGGCAGAAGCCTATAAATTATACCGCAGCTCGGTGCAGGGCGGGGCCAACCATGTGGTGCTGGCCGATGTAGCCGATCTGTATGATCAGTTTGCGTATGGTATCCGTATGCATCCTTTATCTATACGCCGTTTTTGCAACTATCTGATAAATACATATCCCTCCAAACCTAAATACCTGTTTCTGATCGGTAAATCGATAGATGCTTTTCGTATGCAGTTCAGCCCTTTCCCTATTACAGCGCTGGTGCCTACGATAGGTTACCCACCCAGCGATAATTTGTTTACCAGCAAGCTGATCGGGAATAGTTACGCTCCTACGTTTGCCACCGGGCGTATTGCCTCCATGACCAATATGGATGTAATGACCTATCTGAACAAGGTAACTGCCTATGAGCAGAATGCGGCAGCACCCTGGATGAAACAGGTGTTGCATTTTGGCGGAGGTGACAGTCAGGGTGAACAAAGTACATTTAGACAGTATCTGACTAATTTTAAATCCATCATAGAAGCCGATACGAATTATGGCGGCCATGTCACTTCTTTTTTCAAAACTACCAGTGCCCCAATTCAGATTAACCAAAGCGATTCCTTGAAACAGATTATCGATAATGGGGTTAGCATTATGACATTTTTCGGACATGCTTCCGGAAGTGGGTTTGATCAAAGTATCGACGATCCATCCAACTATAATAATGCACCACGTTTCCCGCTTATTATTGCCAACTCTTGTTATGCAGGAAATATTCATACCTATCCGGCCAGCACCAGCGAAAAATTTATCAATATAAACCGGGGGGCTATCGGCTTTGTGGCCAGTACCTATCTGGGTATTGCTACAGAACTTTATCCGTATACTACAGGGCTTTACCGCGACCTGGCCCGTTATGATTATGGAAAAAGCATCGGGAAGCATATTCAGTATGCCGTCAAAGCCAGAGAGGCCATGGGCGGTTTTGGACTGTATGCAAAAACGACCTGTCTCACGATGACTCTGGATGGAGATCCTTCTATTGTTATTGCCTCGCCCCGTCTGCCCGATTATGCCATTGCCAATCCGGATATAAGTTTCGATACGCATTCCAACCCCGATTCGGTTACCGTTATAGCGCTCATGCATAACAATGGAAAAGCGATACGGGATTCGTTTTTTGTGCATCTGCTTCGTAAGTATCCGAATGGAGATACCGATACGTATCGCAAATTTGTAAAAGCTCCGGCCTGGGAAGATTCCGTGAAATTCAAAATACCTGTTGATTTTAACCGTGGGCTGGGACTAAACAAAGTGTCGGTGATGCTTGATTTTACTAACCGCATCAGGGAAATAACCAAGTCTAATAATTCCACTACCGATGTGGATTTGTTGTTGCAGGGGAGCTCTATTCTTCCTGTCTGGCCGTATAACGATGCCATTTATCCCTATGATACGGTAACGCTGAAAGCGTCCACTGCCAATGCGCTGGAGCCGGCGCACAACTATAGGATACAGTTTGATACAACGGATAGCTATAACAGTCCGTTTGTAAAAACAACAGTTCTCTTGAATAAACCGGGTGGCGTGATAACCTGGAAACCGCCGGTGGCACATCTGACCGATAGTGTGGTTTATTACTGGCGCATTTGTCCCGATACAGTAGGTACTACCAGTAAGGCCAGGTGGAAAGAAAGCTCGTTTCAGTATATCACCAATAAAAGAGGGTGGGAGCAGGCTCACTTTTTCCAGTTCAAGAATGATGCCTATCAGTTTGTGAAGTTTGTACGTACCGGTCGCAAATTTTCTTTTGTGAATGACGTCAAATCAATCGAAATAAATAATGCCATCATGGGCTTTAACGGCCACGACTGGCCCGATGTGAATTATAAAATCAACGGAACCACCCTGGAAGAATCTTCCTGTGCTATTCCTGGTTTTTCATTTGCGGTTATCAATCCGGTTAGTCTGGCCCCGTGGGGTTTTGATACCCTTTGTACCAACAATATCTCGTTGCCATATGTCGACCCCCGAACCAACAATACGGTTTGTGTTTGCAATACACCACTTTATGCTTATGATTTTTATGACGCGCCTGGCACGCAACAGACAGGTATGGTCTCATTTCTGAATGCTATTCCAAACGGATATTATGTGCTTGGTTTTTCCAATGCCACGGCCGGGGCGTATGATTCGGTTAATACCTATAACGGTACCTCAGGTCTTCTTCCGGCATTCACACGTCTGGGCTGTCATCTGATTACAAGCGGAGGAGTGAGCACGCATAACTCATACGTGTTTCTGGGTAAACAAGGAGCTCCGGCGAATAGCGCGAAAGAACTTATATCGTCCAATGAAGGGCAAAAGATAACCCTGGATTCATCGCTTGCCACCAACTGGAGTTCGGGATATATTGCTTCCGAAGTAATTGGTCCCGCCAAAAGCTGGGATGAGTTTCACCTCCGGATGAAACACCTGGAAATTCCCGATTATGACAGCGTGGTGATTCGTGTGGTGGGGATTAATGCAGCCGGCACACAAGTAACCCTGGCTAATCTATCGGATACCACCAAGGATATGTATAATCTGGCCAGCTATGTAAACGCAGCTATTTATCCCTATATCCGTTTGGTGGCTTATATGAGTGATGATACCAACCGTACGCCGGCGCAGCTGAAACGCTGGCAGGTGATTTATACTCAGGCACCTGAAATGGCCGTAAACCCTGCCCTGAATTTTAGTTTTGTAAAGGACACCACACAGGAAGGATCCACTATTACCATGACCTGCGCGGTGCAAAATGTGAGCGACAGGAATTTTACAGATTCGCTCCAGATCAATTATTGGATCATGGATAAAAACCATGTACGGCATAATCTGGTGCTGGCCAATGGCAAGACATTTAAATTACGGAAGCCTCCGTTCAATGCGGGCACCTGGTTTGTAGATACGGTACACATTGTTACTACCGGATATCCTGGCCTTAATACCTTCTGGATGGAAGCCAACCCGCTTTCTACAGTTCATACACAGAATGAGCAATTTCATTACAATAACCTTGTTGAGAAACAGTTTTATGTGACCGGCGATAAGGTAAATCCCTTGCTGGATGTGACTTTTGACGGGGTTCACATTCTGGACGGAGATCTGGTGTCGGCCAAACCGAATATCCTCATCAGCCTGAAAGATGAGAATCAGTTTCTGGCTTTGAATGATACATCCGATTTTAAATTATTTATTCAGAATCCGAATGCAACTACGGTGCAACCTGTTTATTTCAGAAATCAGATTACGTTTACCCCGGCAGTACTGCCCAAAAACAGTTGCCGGTTAAACTATACCCCTATATTGACAGCCGATGGTATATATGCCTTGATTATACAAGCCAAGGACCGATCCAACAATGCCAGCGGCGCTATCGATTACCAGATCCATTTTGATGTGGTTAACCACGCTTCTATCACCAATGTGATGAATTACCCGAACCCGTTCAGCACGGCTACACACTTTGTGTTTACCATTACCGGTTCACAGGTACCTACCATGTTCCGTATTCAGATTATTACGGTAACAGGAAAGCTGGTGAGAGAAATAGAACGTGATGAGCTGGGTCCGCTGCACATAGGCAGAAACATAACGGAGTATGCCTGGGACGGAAGGGATCAGTTTGGAGATCGCCTTGCCAACGGTGTTTATTTTTATAGGGTGCTCACGAAAATCAATTCAGAAAACATTGAACACATGGACAGTGGGGCTGATGATTATTTTAAAAATGGATACGGTAAAATGTATCTGATGAGATAAAATGTATTGAACTATGAAACGATATTTTCTTTTCTTCCTGGTATTTTGTTTTTGTTTCACTTCTTGTATCATTCGTTCTCCCAAGTTTGCTTCTCTGGATCAGGCCTTTGCTGTTAAACCTGGGATGACGCTGGAACAGGTAAATACCACATTAGGCATACCGCCTTATGCATTGCGGTCCAAGACAGACAGTCAGACGGTTTATGTTTATAAATACAGAACCATGGAGCGTAGAACAGTGCCTCTGTTTCGGAAAAAGACAAATGGAATGAAAGCTACAGGTCCATTGATGGATCTGAATGTGACGTATAATTCAAAATCGATTGTGACAGCACTGAAATCAAAACCTTCGCCCAAAGAGGAAAAGAGCCAATATACCATCGATGTGAATTCGGTATTTACTTTATTAACAGTAACAGCGCCGGCCGTATTGGTTTATCTGGGACTTCAGCATAACTAGGGCGTATTTGTTAAATGCCGGCTAAGGGGATAAATTCTCTAATTTTGGATTGTGAATTTCAGGCATCCTCTTTTTTTGGTTCTTCTAAGCGGTCTGTTTTTTGGTTTTTCATGGCCAGAGACAGGCGGGCTAACCTTTCCCGTTTTTTTTGCATTCGTTCCCTTGCTTCTTCTGGAGCGTCAGTTGTCGGTATCCACCCGTAAATACCGTTCCTGGAAATTATTCTTACTATCTTATCTCGCTTTTTTTATCTGGAACCTGATCAGTACCTGGTGGGTAAAGAATGCTTCTTTCGGTGGAGCTATGCTGGCTTTTATCTTTAATACCTTGTTTATGGCCCTGGTGTTTCAGGCCTACCACATAACGATGAAGCGTTTACCACTCCGTTTTGCATTTGCAGTATTAACGTGCTATTGGATGGGATTTGAGTTTCTGCATCTGCGCTGGGATCTTACCTGGCCCTGGCTCACATTAGGTAATGTATTTGCTTCCAAACCCTGGATGATTCAGTGGTATGAATACACCGGAGTATTCGGCGGTACGCTATGGGTGTTTGGCATCAACTTCCTCATATTCCAATTTTTGCTGAAGTATAGAAAGGAAACGAATCCCGTTTTCAGATCATCCTTCCGTTTAGCATTTTTGCTTCGTTTAGGAATAGCCTTGTTGTCACCCATTTTGATTTCGTTTTGTATAGGGTGGACGGAAATCTTCCCATCGGTGATGGGTGATGGTGGAAAGCGGAAAAATGTGGTAATCGTGCAGCCGAATATTGATCCTTACCACGAAAAATTTAACGGCACCTATAAGGACCAGCTGGGCAGGATGCTTGATCTGGCCGAAACAGAAATAGATACCAATACCTGTTGCGTGGTTTTTCCGGAGACAGCTATTCAGGAAAATCTTTGGGAGAATGATATAGAACGCAGCTATAGCGTTCATACGTTACGGTATTTTCAGGACAAACATCCGGGGTTGGACATTGTAATGGGAGCTACTTCCGGGTATCAGTATATGCCGGGCGAGAAACGCTCTCCTACAGCCCGCAAATTTACCGACAGTGATGAGTATTATGAAGATTATAACACCGCGCTGATGATATCCGGTAAAGGTCCTTTGCAGGTTTATCATAAATCCAAGTTTGTTCCCGGTTCGGAACGTATGCCTTTCCCTGCATTGTTCAAACCTCTCGAAAAATATGCGATTGACCTGGGTGGTACCACAGGTTCATTGGGAGAGCAGGAGGAGAGGACTGTTTTTAAATCCACTCAGCATACATTAAAGATTGCTCCCGTGATCTGTTATGAATCTGTTTTTGGAGAATATGTAAGCGATTATATTAAAAACGGTGCCAATGTTATTTTCATCATCACCAACGATGGATGGTGGGGTGATACTCCAGGCTATCAACAACATCTGGATTATGCACGTTTGAGGGCCATTGAAACAAGACGTTGTATAGCTAGGTCGGCTAATACCGGCACCTCCTGTTTTATTGACGAAATGGGAGCTGTTTCACAAGCTACTTCCTGGTGGAAGCCTGGAGCTATCAAGGGCGTAGTGAATGAACACAGCGAACTGACATTTTATGTAAAGCATGGTGATTATATTGCCCGTTTGGCTATCCTGTTGGGTGGCATCCTGTTAGCCTGGAGCGTGATTATCCGTATCAGAGCGTTTAAAAAGTCATAAATTCGCAGAGCGATAGAACAAATAAAGACTATGGAAAAATTTGATGTAACAGTTATAGGCTCCGGCCCGGGAGGATATGTAGCCGCTATACGTTGTGCACAATTGGGTATGAAAACAGCCATTATTGAGCGTTACCCAACTCTTGGCGGGACATGTCTCAATGTAGGGTGTATTCCTTCTAAGGCACTGCTCGATTCATCCGAACATTTTCAGAATGCCAGACTTCATTTTAAAGAGCATGGTATTGATCTGAAAGATCTGAAGATAAACCTGGGTCAGATGATAAGCCGGAAAACAAAAGTGGTAAAAGAGAATTGTGATGGCATCAGTTTTCTGATGAAGAAAAATAAGATAACGGTGTTTACCGGACATGGCAGTTTCCTGACTAAAAATACGCTAGAGATTACGGCTGCAGATGGAAAGAAAACCCAACTGGAAACGGCCCGTACTATTATTGCTACCGGATCCAAGCCAAGCACATTACCCGGTATAACGATTGATAAAAAGAGAGTGATTACTTCTACCGAAGCATTGAATCTGACAGAAGTACCGGCTCACCTGGTTATTATAGGTGCAGGAGTGATAGGGCTGGAGCTGGGTTCTGTGTATGCCCGCCTGGGCGCGAAGGTATCGGTAGTAGAATTTACAGATTCGATTATTGGTACCATGGACAGATCTCTTGGAAGAGAACTGCAAAAAGTATTGAAAAAGGAAGGATTTGAATTTTATCTGAAACATAAAGTGACAGGGGTAACGGTAAAAGGGAAAGAAGTGACGGTGGGTGCGGAGAATGAAAAAGGAGAGAAAGTGGAATTCAAAGGTGATTATTGTCTGGTAGCCGTAGGAAGAAAACCTTATACCGATCAGTTGGGTCTGGATAAAACAGGGGTTAAAACAGATGAACGGGGACGGATAGAAACCGATGGACAGCTTCAGACCAATGTAGCAGGTATTTATGCTATCGGAGATGTTGTTAAAGGGGCCATGCTGGCCCATAAGGCTGAAGAGGAAGGTGTTTTTGTAGCCGAAGTAATGGCGGGACAAAAGCCGCATATTGATTATAACCTGATCCCTGGTGTGGTATATACCTGGCCGGAAGTAGCTTCGGTAGGATTAACAGAAGAACAATTAAAAGCTCAGGGTAAAGCTTTTAAGACAGGGTCTTTTCCGTTTAAAGCCAGCGGTCGTGCAAGGGCTTCTATGGATACCGATGGTTTTGTAAAAGTGCTGGCTGATGAAAAATCAGATGAGATTCTGGGTGTTCATATTATTGGTCCGCGTGCTGCTGATATGATTGCTGAAGCGGTAGTGGCTATGGAGTTTAGAGCATCGGCCGAAGATATAGCCCGTATCAGTCATGCTCATCCCACTTACACCGAAGCTATTAAAGAAGCCTGTCTCGATGCAAGTGGGAAAAGAGCCCTTCATATATAATCTAGCGGATAACCATTTTACCTGATCCGATCATATTGTTTCCGTTACGTACAGAGTAGAAGTACATTCCTGCTCCCAGTGAGCTAAGTTCCATTGGGTAAACCAGGGTGTTAGCTTGTGTTGCGTTGTAAGCTCCAGCAGGGATTATCACTGAACTCAATTCTTTTCCTACCGCATCATATACACTGCAACGGATTTCAGAACCGGCATTGATACCTTCTGTATTGATCTCGATATTAGTTGAACCATTAGATGGGTTTGGGTAGATGCGGGTAGCTGATGGAACTTGTACTGCTACTGGAGCCTCACCGGTAACCAGCATGATGGTATTTACAGTGGCATTGGTCAGTACTGGTTTGTTAGCATCAAATACAACACTGGAACGGGTACGGATCACAGATCCACCTGGGTTACCTGCTTTCTGAGATATACGATATCTGATAAAACCAACACTTCCTGCTTTGTTATGTCCGCTGTCTGCAAGCATGATGTTGTTTAAGTGCCATACTACCAGTCCGTTTGAATTTACACTGTAGGAATAAGGAGCACTGGCGCTGATTGGCTCCAGCGTAGAAAGATCAAGCAAAGAAGAAAGGCTATCGGTTACGGTAACATTCATGGCAGGAGCAGTTCCTGTGTTCTGAAAAGTAACCAGGAAGCTAAGTCTGTCTTTTGCCTGGATAGTTTCTGCTGTTACATATCCATTGGTATGAAACTCTTGTGATTTTACCTGTCTTTCGTTTGGATCCATGGAGGAGTTGATAGTGTGACAATCGGTAGAAAGATTGTCAGTAGTATCACATTCTGAAATAGAACCGGCGATGTGTGCACTTACACAGGCATTTACTCCCATTGGTGCGGAACAGGATACAGAATCAAGGATGTTGATGGATCCACTTTGACCGGGTTGCAGAGAACCGATGTTAAAAGTATAAGTATGGGCACCGGTAGCATTCCAGAGGGTAGAGCTGCTTAGGAAGATGATGTTGCTGTCAACAGTCATGGTGATAACCACATTGCTGTCGGCTACAGTTCCCTGGTTGCTGTAGTTTACATAGTAAGTATTTTTGAAACAGGCTCCGAAACCGCAAGTATTGGTGCTGATAGTAAGGTCAGGGCAGGAAGTCTGAGTAGTATCAGCAAAGTTTTTGTTGCTGGCAGTATCACCAAGGCTAGGGAAGCTAAGAGTGTATCCATTCACGCTTGGGCAGGAAAGTCCATAGTATTCTGCATCGGGTAAAGTAACGGTATAGGTACCGGCAGGAACATTGAAGGAGTAGTTGCCAAGGCTATCGGTGTTGGTCACTACAAAACCTGGATTTAAAACAACTTGTCTGTTGGCAAGACCAATTTCTCCTGCATCCTGTGAACAGTTATGGTTTTTGTCTACAAACAGGTTACCCAGGATCGCGTTTGTCCAGTTACCGTTATCATTCGTTTTCTTAACGTAGATGCCTGTGTTTCCGGAATTGTACTGGTAATTGTATCCGCATACAAGCAGTCCGTTATCGGATGTTACAAGTCCGGAGAAAATAGAAGTGGTAGAAGCATTTTGATTATAATTTTTACCCCAGCTTAATGTTCCGGTAGAATCCAATTTGATCATAACAGGGTTGTTTCCATTGTCGCCCAATACTACATAGCCATGATCATTTGTCTGGCATACAACTCCGTTAAAGAAAGGGTTTGAGGCACCGGAAAATGATTTATCCCACTGTGAGTTTCCGCTTGCATCTGTTTTGAAGATATGCCAGTTACCTGCGCTGGCATCACACTTTCCAATTACAACAAAGCCTCCATCAGCAGTTTGTTTTACGGACATCCCTTTTTCGATAAAACCAACAGCACCTAATGATTTCATCCAAACACTGTCGCCATTTGCATTTACTTTGGTAAGAAGGATATGTGCAGAATCGCTACCAGCAACGATATAACCTCCATCATTCGTATTCTGGATGCTGTAACCTGACATATTGTAGTTTCCACCAATTGTTTTTTGCCATACACTGTCTCCGTTTGAGTTTGTTTTGTAGATATGTACACCATAAGTAGCGCTATTCATCTGGCCTGTCATTACGAATCCATTGTCAGATGAAACACAAAGTGCTTCTGAAGAAAGTGGTGATCCTGCCAGCGTTATCCCTGTCAGCGTTTTGCTCCAAACAGTGTCACCCAGGCTATTTAATTGTACAAGGGCTGCTGGTTGAACAGAAACGTGACCGGTAGCTCCCATTTTACCAAGAGAGATAAAGCCTCCATCAGCGGTTTGAGCGATGGAAGTAGGAGTATAGTTTCTGCAGAAGCCAGTTGACCAGCTATTTTGACCGGAAACATCGGTTTTGATAAAAACCGGACGGCTTTCCAGGCGGTGGTTAGAATCCATATAGGAAACACTTGCACCGATAATGTATCCTCCATCAGCAGTCTGACGGATGCACATACCTTTCTGCAGATTGGTTTCAGGATAAAATGCTTCGAAAGCATTTGTCTGAGCCTGGGTGCTTACACAAAGTGTGGTGAGCAGGATAATGATGGAGGATAAAGTTTTCATAGCAACGGGTTTGTTTGTTTTCTGATACAAGATTACGGCAGCCTGGAGTATTATATTTCACGAAATGGGGACCTAGCTTGCCTCTGTAAGAAATAAATGAGTTATGTAGCCCATTACATGGCTAGGATGTAAGAAATAAAGAGTTTGTGTGAGCAAATAAAGAAATCCTAAATTTGCCCGCCTGGATAATGTGAGAAAATGGCACCCTAACCCTATTATAGTAAGGAATGAAAACAG
>Ga0210396_10003615_pt1 | contig 15356 bp, 14 predicted proteins | sample IncBWH17OmetaG_FD_155466 | JGI IMG/M metagenome (GOLD analysis project Ga0210396, IMG submission 155466) | Forest soil microbial communities from Barre Woods Harvard Forest LTER site, Petersham, Massachusetts, United States - Inc-BW-H-17-O ... | reverse complement strand
CGAAAATCTAATAGGCCAAAGCGCTCGTAAGATTTTCGCACTTTAGTGTACCGTCTCCTTAATCCCTTCGGGCCGCGGTCAGTTGGCTGTTTTTCTTCCGCCGCGGCGGATCGACCGTTATGATCCAGATAGCGGCACTTCGCTCGCGCCTTGAAAAACAGCCAACTGATCTGGCGGCCGCCAGACGAAGCTCAAGGGATTTAGGAGACGGTACACTAGGACTAGGCGACAGTCGCGAGGGTTGACGTTTCAAATTATGCCAGCGTATCATCTCGGCCGTGCGCTCTCGAATGCTCGTCAAAATCTAAACCTTCGACATGAACCCCATCGGAATACATTACGGATATTGGACTCAAAACTGGAGCTCGAACCCCCTTCAATTTGTTGGACGAGCGCAAAAGTGTGGCTTCGACATTCTTGAAATCAACGCTCCAAAAATCGCTCGCATGAGTGATAAGGAGCGGGACGCGCTCAAAAGCGCTGCTGAAAATGCGGGCATAGGCCTGACCTACAGCATTGGCCTGAAAGACGACATGGATCTGGCCTCGGAGGACGCGGCGACCCGCAAAAGAGGTGTCGCTTTTCTGCAGGACGTTGCGCGAGCCATGAAATATCTGGGGGGCACCATCATGGCAGGCATCAACTATAGCTCCTGGCCGCGCAAACTAGCTCCCAACGAAGATAAACGAGTTCTCACTGACCGTGCGGTCGAAGGGGTACGCGAAGCGATCAAAACCGCCGAAGACTGCGGCGTCATCTTTTGCGTCGAAGTGGTCAATAGGTTCGAGCAATTCATGATGAACACCGCCGCGGAAGGGATTTTTTTTGCCGAACGGATAGGGAGTCCCAACTGCAAACTCCTTCTGGATACCTTTCATATGAATATTGAGGAAGACAGTCTCAGAGGTTGCCTGATCGAAACGGGAACATGGCTGGGCCATTTTCACTTGGGCGAAACCAATCGCCGTCCTCCTGGGCGCGGCCGGATGCCGTGGCCCGAGATTTTCGGGGCGCTGCACGAAATCAACTACCAGGGCGCAGTCGTCATGGAACCTTTCCTTCTTCCCGGCGGCGAAGTCGGCCGCGACATTTCGGTTTATCGCGATCTTCTGGGCAGCGGTGACCTCGACGAAGAAGCTTGTCTGTCGGTCCGATTCGTCCAATCCGAACTGAAAAAGCATTACGGAAACTAATAAGCTCTTTCAATATTCCCGGTATCGCGGTCGCATCGAACGTTGCAACAGGCATTTTGTATGAACGAGAGCGCGGATTTCATTCACAAATTTGTTCCGGGCACTTCAGGGCGAACGTTGATCCTCCTTCACGGCACAGGCGGAACGGAGTCCGATCTACTCGACTTGGGGCGCGCTCTTGATCCTGACGCTGCGTTGCTGAGTCCTCGCGGAAAGGTACTCGAGAATGGGATGCCACGTTTCTTTCGAAGACTCGCTGAAGGTGTTTTTGACGAGGAAGACCTGATTTATCGCACGCACGAGCTAGCCGACTTCATTCAAGCCGCCGCCGAGCGTTACGGTTTCAGTCAAAGTAAATCGGTCGCGGTCGGCTATTCCAATGGGGCCAACATCGCGGGGAGCATTTTACTGTTGCGTCCCGACACGTTTCAGGGAGCGGCGTTATTACGGCCGATGGTGCCACTGATTCCTGCGAATCTCCCCGAGCTCAAAGGCGCCCCGGTGCTGGTGGCGGCGGGCAACTATGACCCGATCGTACCGGTAGAAAACGTGCGTGAACTCGTGACGTTGCTGCGCCGATCGGGTGCCGATGTGACCGCGTTTTTCGAGAACGCCAGTCACGGCCTAACAGAGACCACCCTCGCGACCGCCAAGCGCTGGCTGCCAAACGCTGGCTCATAGATTGGGGTTAGTTGAGGCGTTGGGCGTTTGGCGTTCACCGTTCACCGTTCACCGTTCACCGTTTGGCGTTGGGCGGCGATATTCGGGCTTCGAGAAGTGGTGAACGACGAAAGGCGTGGACAAGGGACTTTAACTTGACGAGAAAGGCGGTACAGCGCTGGGTTGGCGTAAAACTGCCTTTTAAATTGTCTCGTTCCGCAGCGCTTCGGGAAGGTCGTCGGCCCGAATCGTTGGGTGAATTGTGGTGGGCCGCTCGCTGTCTCGGTAGGCCAGCGCTGCGACGTAACCGGGCACCGGCTCGAGATGGTGCAGTGTCCAATCGCTCGGGGTTCCCATGTCGCTGGGAATCTGGACAAATCGGGCCGGGGCCTCAGGGAGGAGCGTTACCTGGAAACGATTGAGCGGGATTGCCAGACCGTCTCCGACCGCTTTGACGTACGCTTCTTTCCGAGTCCAGCAGCGGAAAAACGCCAGACCTCTGTCTTCCGGTTTCAGGGAGAGCAATTCGGAAACTTCGACGGTCGCAAAAAAACGAGCCGCGATCGACTCCGCGTCGTCCAACTTCCGCAGGTGTTCCACGTCCACCCCCAGTTCACAACCAAGTGTGAAGGCATAGAGCGCCAGCTGACCCGAATGCGAGGTGTTGAATCGAAGTCGCGACGAGTTTCGAAGCGCCGGTTTGCCCTTTGGACCACAAATAAGCTCGATCTCGTTCGGCGGACAACCCAGATAATGCGCGAGTAAGAACCGCAGCCCTCCGCGGGAAAGGGCATAAGAACTTCTCAAATTTTCGAAGCGGAACCGATCCGCGCGATGCCGCTCGTCCAAGGAAAGCGTTGAACGATAATACGCGACCGCCTCATCGGAGGCAGTTAACCAAATACTCCAGATTTGCACGTCTCGCGGGCCAAATCGGACTGGTCCGGCTTCGCGGGTGCCAACTTCATCCAAAGACTTTTCTCCGAGTCGATTTTGATGAGCTCATCGTGATGCACGTGATCGCAACTCCGCGAGCGACGTTTGAAAGACGTCCGACGTCTCGCTGGACGCGCTGACAGTCATCCGCATGTCGCGAATGAGGCCGTCGTTCAGTGAATAGACCCAACCGTGGACTGAGAGTGGTTGGCCCCGTTCCCATGCTTCCTGGACCACGGTGGACTGACACACGTTCAGTACTTGCTCGATCACGTTCAGCTCGCAGAGACTGTCCGGGCGGCGCGGTTCGGATAACGAATCGAGCAGCGCGGCGTGCTTGAGGCGGACGTCCTGGATGTGGCGCAACCAATTGTCAATGAGACCAAGGCGTCGATTGAGCAATGCGGCCTGTACGCCGGCGCATCCGTAGTGGCCTACAACTAGGACGTGTTTCACTCGCAGCACGTCCACGGCGAACTGGAGAACCGACAGACAGTTTAAGTCGGTATGGACGACGACATTGGCAACGTTGCGGTGGACGAAGACTTGGCCGGGCACTAGCCCAACGATCTGATTTGCAGGCACGCGACTGTCCGAGCAACCGATCCATAGATATTCCGGCGACTGCTGTTGCGCCAGTCCAGCAAAGAAACCGGGCTCGCGTACCTCCATTTGTGCGGCCCAAGCGCGGTTTTGTTCAAAGAGTTGGCGAATGTCTGGCATAGCACTAATCGGAATCGGCTCCTCCAAACAGGAGCTTACGTTCGCCAGGGTCTGAAAGAAAAGTCCGGAAAAAGGGCTTTTTCGATTGGACGACAGAATGATGTGCATCGTCTCATCAGTGGGAGGCATGCCACCATCGGTCCTCCGGGTTGGCTTGAAAAGGGTTTGTCTGCGTCGTTGCTCGTTCGTTACGTATCGGAGCGGATACGCTCCTCACTCGCGCCTTGCATCCAAACCCTTTTGAATCCAACGGTATGCCTCCCACTTATGAGGCGATGCACTAGGGTTTCGCCGGCTGAGCCTTAGATTTCAAGTCCTGCTCCATCTCAACCAGCTGCGGGTACCCATACTCTCGCCAGTCAATGTTTTTGCCGTATTGCTGATTGATCACGACGCTTAATCGGATCCGGTTTTCGATGTCGCACAATTCGATAAAACTGTGCTCCCGATAATCCAAGTCGACCCCGTAATTTTGGGCGATACTATCCGCTTCATCCAGGCGATTCTTGATATCGAAGAGCTCGGTTATCGAGAGGGACGAAGTGACAAGGAAGCCGTAATTGTGATTGATCTCGTCGGCGAGTGAGGCTCTGGCTGCGGCGTCATAGGGCGCTTGGGCGAAACCTTGGTGCCCGGTCAGCACAAGAGCGAAAAGGATCGCCGTAATAATTGCGTTTCGTCTATCAATAATGCGAGAGGATAACATGCAGTCCTCGTGGAACAACGGAGTTTTGCACCAACACTTTAGCATTGATTCACCCCAATTTTCCAAATCAGACTAAACAAAATAGAGGCACAGGTCGAATCTTGCAATCCTTTTGACCAGTCCATCATCGAGCGGCGGCAGCTCCAGGGGACGAACTGGCGGTGTGTTTTTGTTGCTTGCTTTGACCAAGAGCGACTCTTAAGGTGCGACGGGAAATGAGCGGAACTCGCGTTCCACGATCTTTCGTGTCGAAAATTGCAATAATTCATTTTTGGAGTTGATCTATGCCCAAGTATTTGGCGGTGGCTTCCTATACCTCGGAGGGAATCAAGGGCCTGACGAAAGCTGGGGGAGTATCGCGACGGGCTGTTGTTGAGAAATTGTTAAAGAGCCTCGGAGGCCATCTGGAGGCGTTTTATTTTGCGTTCGGGGAGAACGACGCCTATCTGATTCTCGATGTGCCGGACAATCTGACTGCTGCAGCCATCTCGCTCGCGGTCGCCGGAGCAGGGGCGACACGAATGAAAACCATTGAACTTCTGACACCTGAAGAGATTGATCGGGCAATGCAAAAGCATGTGGAGTACACGCCGCCAGCGTAACTTTTAGGCCACGGGGAAGCTTAGAATTGCGCTAGGCTAAGGATTCTTTGCGACGTCAACTGCCCGAAGGGGTTAGAGAAACGCAGCCCAGGGTTCCAACCTGGTTTCAACCCTGGGCATTTTAGGCATTGTACACAATTCGGAGAAACGGCGGATACCTGAAGGCATCGCTCGATAGCGCGAACAAATTACAGGCTGGAAGCCTATGCTATCTTTACGCCATCGCGTCCCCGCGGTGGGTCCGGGGCGGTGGTTTACCGCATGACCTCGAGCAATCGCTCGACGCTCCGAAAAGCAATGTAGCATAGGCTTCCAGCCTGTATTCATTCACACCATCGAGCGAGGCTTTATTCCCGCCCACAAATTGTGTACAAAGCCCAGGGTTCCAACCCGGAAGGTAAGGCGGGACGCCTTACTTACGACCGCTGGCGAACCGGGGTAGCGCCATGGCACAACTTCGCTTTCCGTCGTTGATTTCAGGATTATGCTCTTGGGACATGCGATTGCACTTTCGAAGACGGCCGGGGCTCTTCTACGCTAAGTATTCCTGCCGTCCGCGGCCCGGATGCGGATGCTGCGGATGTTTGTTGGCGCCGATATTGATCTTTTTCATTGTGTTGATGCGCGGCGCGCAATGGGTCGCGAGAAGGCTTTTGGCTCGGCTTTAGCGCCCTCGCTTACTTCTGCCCTCACAACCGTTCCTGAAGTCGTCATCGTACTCGCGGCAGACCCGAGGTCCGGATGGATCGTAAACATGGCGACGGAGCTTGTTTCCAGCCCAGAATCTGCTTCGTTGAAGGGCTCGATCTCTATGTTCGATTCTGCCCGGTTCTTACTATTATCCACCCTCGTTGCAAGCATTTCTGTTGGTGCTCCCATGGACGTCAAGCAGCCCGCTGACGCTGTCAAAGAGAAGCCCGCAGCCCAAGAGGAGAAAGGGGAAAAGGGCGAATATCAGCCTCCGCCGCCGGTGGTGACGGAACACACCATTACGCTGCCCGGCGGCAAAATCCTCAATTACAAAGCGATCACCGGTTACCTGCTTATTCGAGACATCAAGCCGGAGACTCAGTCGGGGAGGGATTCCGGCAAAGAATCGGCCAAAGAGAGTGTGCAAGACCAACTCGATCCGTCCAAGGGGAAACCGATGGCGCAAATCTTCTTCGTGGCGTACATCGTAGACGGGGTCGATGACGCCGGGACGCGGCCAGTGACGTTTGCGTTTAATGGCGGACCCGGGTCTGCCTCTGTCTGGCTGCATATGGGAGGGATCGGACCGCGGCGCGTCGTCTTGTCCGATCGGGGTGAAGCGTTGCCTCCTCCGGCCAAAATCACGGACAACGAATCGACCTGGCTGGAAAGGACCGATCTAGTCTTTATCGACCCCGTCTCGACGGGCTTCAGCCGTCCGGTGCGTGGTGAGGATCCCAAACAATTTTACGGATACAAACAAGATCTCGCCAGCGTCGGGGATTTCATTCGAATCTGGACAACGCGCTATTCCCGATGGTCTTCCCCTAAGATTCTTGCAGGTGAGAGTTACGGAACAACTCGTGCGGCGGGATTGAGTGAATATCTGCAGGACCGATATGGAATGTATGTGAACGGAATCGTGCTGATCAGTTCGGTGTTAAATTTTCAGACCCTCGAATTCGAGCCGGGGAATGATGTTCCTTACCCGCTTTATCTGCCGACTTATGCTGCAACGGCGTGGTATCACAAACGACTTCCGCCCGACTTGCAAAAGTTGCCCTTGCGAGAGGTTCTCAGTCAAACTGAAGCATTTTCATCTGCCGAATATCTTCTCACCCTTGCTCGCGGCGATGCCGTTTCCCAAAGCGACTCGGATCGCGTCGCGAATCAATTGTCTCGGTTTACCGGACTTGATGCCGGCTACATTAAACAAGAAAACCTGCGGGAACCGATCGAACGTTTTACGAACGACCTCCTGAAGGGTCAGAACCGATCGGTTGGGCGTTATGATAGTCGATTCACCGGGATCAGGCTTCACCCTGGCACAGATACGGTTGACTTCGATCCAAGCGACGAGGCCGTCAATGGGCCGTTCACTGCCGCCTTCAACGACTACGTCAGGCGCGAACTGAAGTTTGAGACAGACCTGCCTTACGAGACCATTGCCGAAGTAAACCCATGGAACCTCGCGGAGAACAAGTACCTGGATGTGGCCTCAAGTTTGAAAGAAGCGATGAGCCGGAATCCGTATTTGAAGATATGGGTCTGCTGCGGTTACTACGATCTGGCGACGCCGTATTTTGCGGCCCAGAGCGTCGTGCGCGGTATGAATTTGGATCCGGCGATTCGCGATAATATCCAGTTCACGTTCTACGAGAGCGGTCACATGCTCTACATCGAGAGGGGAGCACGTGAAAAGCTAAATGATGATTTGGATCGGTTTTTGACCGGGGCGCTTTCTGCAAAACCGGTTAGCAACACCGAAAGATAAATCAACCGCTTGGACGAAGAATTCGATTTGGCCACCAGTTGATTCGACCCTTGGTTCCTGGGCGTCTCTTTGACCGGGCCCCCTTCAGGGCCTCGCGCGATAAAAACGAAAAACCCGGGGTAAACCCGGGTGTCAGGATAGCGCGGGCTCCGCAAGATGGGATCGGGTCTCTTACGCCATTTGTGCCAGAGCCCTTTAACTTCGGCGTACAGAAATAAAAGTGATCACAGAAAAAACCGCTTTACATCGATCCTGACATGAGTTACTTCTGGTAACGTATCGCAGATAACTAATCAACGATAAGGTATTATATGAAAACTTTCTCCTCGACTCCGCTCATGCCACAGATCCGTCACAACACGCCTGGAGCTGTCTTTCTCCCTACTGAAGACCGCGGTTTGGCAGACAGGATCAAAGCGTTTTTTCGCGGTTTTGCGGGCTGCATCGAAGGCAGTTCGCACTCTTCGAAGAAACTCCTCAACTCGTCGCTTGGTAGCTTCTCCTCCATCACCATGCCGAACGGTCCCTGGGTCTATACGGTCGTTCCCTGGGAGGATTGACGCGGTACGCCGCAACGGCGTCCGCAAAGGGGCCGAAAATCGTGCCGGGGCGGTTCGGACATGATAAGCTGGGAGCGAAACATGAAGAGCGAACGGCGATCTCCTCCGCTGCCTGGTCGAAAAAGAAAAGGGGAGGGGTTGCAACGTCGAGCAGAGATTCTTGACGCAGCCAAACAGTTATTTGTCGAGGAAGGATATGCCGCCACGACAATTCGTCGAATCGCCGCGAAACTCGGGGTATCCACTACCGCCCTTTACGTTTATTTTTCGGACAAAGATGCGATCCTGGTCGAAATCTGTGATGCCACATTCGCAGGGTTGATCGCCGAACTCGACGAAGTGCGACGCGACTCTGAGGATCCCTTGGGCGCGCTGGTGAAATGTCTGGAGCGGTATATCCGTTTTGGCCTGGACCATCGGAACGAATACGAGCTCACCTTTGTGACCCGGCGCTCAAAGGAACTGCAAAAACTCAAGCCTGAAAATGAGAAGCTTGGGATGCAAGCGTTCGGGCGGTTCTACGACTGCGTCGACGCGGTCGTGCGAGCCGGCCTGACGAGTGATTCTGATACGCGGCGCCTGACTCAGCAGCTCTGGGCCGCGATTCATGGTTTGGTTGTGCTGCTTCTTTTCCAATCGGAATTTCCCTGGTCCGAACTGGACTCACTGATTAGCGGGCATGTCAAAATGCTCGTGTGCGGAGTCACCAAAAAGACCCTATGAACATCAGCCGGCTTCGGCGCGACACGATGCAATTTCCGGATCTTCGGGGACGTGTAGCGGTGGTGACAGGCGCCGGTCGGTCTCGAGGGATCGGCGCCGCGATCTGCCGTGCTTTTGCCGACCAGGGTTGCGGCATTTTTTTTACGACCTATTCGTCCTACGATCAACAGATGTATCCGGATGAACCGGGCGCTTTTGCCGCGGAGTGCCTGGTCGAGGAGTTGCACCAACGAGGTGTTTTGGCCGGATACATCGAAGCGGACCTCGCGCGGCCGGATTGTGGGGAACAGATCCTAAGCGCTGTCGAAGCGCGGTTGGGGAAACCATCGATTCTCGTCAACAATGCTGCCTACTCGACAAGAGACGGGTTCGCAAAGCTCGATGCCGGAGGCCTTGATGCCCACTACGCAGTAAATGTCCGGGCAGCGGCGCTGTTGTCGGTCGAGTTCGCGAGAAGATTTTCCGAGAGAAGCGGTGGCCGCATCATCTATCTGACTTCCGGGCAGGATCTAGGCCCGATGCCCGGCGAGTTGGCTTACGCTGCGTCGAAGGGAGCTATCTGCGCGTTCATGCGTTCGCTTGCCAAGGAGGTTGGAGGCAAAGGCATTACGGTAAATGCTGTCGATCCCGGACCGACCGACACAGGATGGATGTCAAAAGACTTGAAAGCTTCTCTGACTGAACATAGTGCTATCGGGAGGCTTGGGCGTCCTGAGGACGCAGCCCGATTGATTGTCTTCCTGGCAAGTGCTGCGGCCGAGTGGATCAGCGGCGAAGTGATCCACGCGCGCGGTATTTGAGTTTTCCAGCCCGAAGACGCCGACAACCATGAATGCAATTTCTAAAGAAGAACCAAAGGATAATCCTCGTCCTCCACTTCCTCCTTTCGACCATGACGCTGCCGTGAAAAAGGTTAGACTCGCAGAAGACGGTTGGAACAGTCGCAATCCGGAAAAAGTGTCGGCTGCCTACACGGTGGACAGCGTCTGGCGCAACCGTTCGGAGTTTCTTTGCGGGCGCGAAGAGATCGTTCAGTTTCTCACGCGCAAATGGTCCAAAGAACTTGATTACCGCCTCATCAAGGAGCTCTGGACTTTTCGTGAGAATCGGATCGCTGTCCGATTCGCTTACGAATGGCACGATGATAGCGGCAATTGGTTTCGATCTTATGGGAACGAAAATTGGGAATTCGATGAGAGCGGACTGATGGCGCGACGTATTGCGAGCATTAACGATTTACCAATCCGCGAGGAAGATCGTAAATATTTTTGGCCCTTCGGTCGTCGTCCCGACGACCATCCTGGTCTCTCCGAACTTGGTTTGTAAGCGAAGGCGTCTTCGGCGCCAATTGAGCACTCGACTTACTTTGATTTGACCAGCCTCCGAGAAAATCCGAGTACGAGTACGATTTTAGGAATGATTGCCAGGAAAGAGCCTTGTCCGATCGAACGGAGATTTCGTTGGGCTCGAACCTATCGACCTGTCGTCTTGCAATCGTCCTCGTCCTGGATCTTTTCGGCACAGGCTTCCAGCCTGTGCGGTAAGGCGAGACGCCTTACTTACGACCGCGGACGATCCGGTACGGTTCGATTGTCCCAGCATGCCGGCCTATCCGGTGTAAGTAAGGCGTCTCGCGTTACCCCGCCGGCCTAGATCGTTCTAGGAATGTCCAAACTCCAGGGCCCTTCGGGCCGTTCTGCCAGCATCGGTCATCCGTACGCACCCGGATAACGTTCAAGATTAGTAATCACCAGCCTCGTATCCGTCGACGAGCACCGGCTTCGCCCGTTCCCGACCGGCAACCGACAACTGAGAACTGACAACTAACGGAAGGAAGGAGGAGGATGAGCAATCGAGGGCGAGGACGAGGGAGAGCGGTGAGCAGCCGGATCGGATCGGGAGAGGACATTTTCTTGATTTTCGCTCTTAATTATTATAGTGATTGTTATTATGGAAAATAGCGAATAACGAGGGTTAATGCAGGGGTTGTGCCTGCGCCCCGATGAGATCAGTAGGAGCAGAACTTTAAGTGGCGTCCCTTGGTTGGACGCAAAGGAGGTTGGACCGAGGGCAAGAATTCCCGATGCATCATAAGCATGGATTGGTCAAAATCCCGGCGACTGGAGCAAAATTATCCAATAGATTCCATTATTTCAATAAATTTCGTTGCCATTTAGCCGATCAAGAGGATATCTATTTTTTTCGAATCTTCTATGAATGTTCTGATCGTGGACGACAACCACACCAGCTGCCAACTCTTAAGCGCAGTGCTGGAAGGCGAAGGGCATGCGGTAATCGTCGCTGAGGATGGCCAGGAAGCGCTCGTGCTTTTAGAGCGTCGTCCGGTGGATGCGATTATTTCCGACCTGCTATTGCCGAATTTCGACGGTCACCGACTTTGCCAGGAGATCCGCCGGGATGAACGCTGGCGCGACATCCCTCTAATCTGCTACACAGCGGTTAGCGAGTCGCTAAACGATGAGAAGCTGGCGTACGATCTCGGAGCGGATGCTTATCTGCGCAAGCCTTCTTCCAGCGCCGCAATCCTGGGTGCCCTGCGCGTGTCGATGGATGGGACTCGAGCGGGTCAAAGTCGGCCTAGATCCTCGCACGTCGAAATGGACGTCTTGAACGCCTACAACCAACCCTTGGTGGCCAAGCTGGAGAATCAGACCGCGGAGCTGAGCGAGATGGCAGAGTTGGCGGTCGAAGTGGGGGCGGCGTGGACGCGCAAGAGCGAGTTGGGCGAGATCCTGCAAACATGCTCCGAGTCGATTATAAAGCATCTGGACGCTGCTTTGGCGCGCATTTGGATGCTTAACGATAAGGAGGTTGCGCTGGAGTTGCGCGCCAGCGCCGCCATAGACAAACTCCCCGAAGGAGTTCAACTCGGTCAAGCGATCGTTGGGCGCATCGCACAGGAACGAAGACCCTACCGAATGAATGCAGCCCTGGTTGAACTGAATACGCGGGAGCAGGATTGGGCACGACGAGCGAGCGTAAAGGCGATTGAGGGGTACCCGTTAATCGTCGAAGACCGGCTGGTGGGTGTTATGGCGGTTTTTGCGCGAAAGGTTTTACCCGAAGCGACGACAACGACGTTGGCGGCGATTGCCGACTCCCTGGCACGAGGCATCGAAGGCAAGCGGGCGGAAATGGCCTTGCGGGAAAGCGAAGAGCGTCTTCGGCAACTGGCGGAAAACATCAACGAGGTCTTCTGGATGACCGATCCGGGCAAAAGAGAAGTGCTTTACGTCAGCTCGGCTTACGAAAAGATTTGGGGACGCAGCTGCAAGAGCCTGCTGGAACGGCCCGATTCTTTTTTCGACGCGATTCATCCGGACGACCGCGCACGGGTTGTCGATACCATCCAGGCTGACTCGAGCCTTCCGTACGAGCTGGAGTACCGCATCGTTCGACCCGATCGCTCTGTGCGTTGGATTCGGGACCGAGCATTTCCTGTCCGCAACGCGGCGGGCTTGTTGATTCGCATTGCGGGAGTGGCGGAAGACGTGACCGAAAAGCGCCAGTGGGAAATCCAACTGCGTCAATCGCAAAAGATGCAAGCCATCGGTCGGTTGGCGGGTGGGGTGGCCCACGATTTCAACAATCTGCTTTCGGTTATCTTCGGCCACAGCGCTTTGCTGACAGCGTCTTCCCCTTCGCAAGAACGGCTGCGGGACTCGGTTGCGGAGATCAACCGGGCCGCTGAGCGAGCCGCTGCCTTGACCCGGCAATTGCTGGCCTTCGGCCGCCGTCAAGTGGTCGAGCCCAAGGTGTTGGATCTGGGCTCGGTATTAGCGGAAGCGCGGAATCTTTTGCGGCAGCTGATCGGTGAGAAAGTGCGCTTGACGATAATTTCATCGCCTGGTCAGAGCCGAGTGAACGTGGATCCCGGCCAAATCAACCAGATGTTAACGAACCTGGCCCTGAACGCCCGGGACGCCATGCCCGAAGGTGGCGAATTAACGGTGGAGACAAGCGAGGCGGACTTCGACGCCACTTTCTCGATGTCGATGGTCCACCCGGAAACGCGGCCTGGCCCATACGTGCTGCTGACCGTGGCCGACACTGGTTGCGGCATGACGCCGGAAGTGCAGGCGCACATCTTTGAGCCCTTCTTCAGCACGAAAAACGATAGCACCGGGCTTGGCCTGTCAGTGATTGACGGTATCGTCAAGCAGAACGGAGGGCACTTAACCGTGGTCAGCCGTCCTGACCTGGGCACAACTTTCAAGATTTACCTGCCCGCAGTGGCAGAGCCGCTGGCCGGATCGCCAAAGATCGTTCTCTCTAAACCGGTTCCGGGCAACGAAACTATTTTGTTGGTCGAAGATGAAGATCCCGTTCGAGAAGTCACCGGCTTGCTTTTGGAATCCTTGGGCTACCAGGTGTTGCAGGTTTCCGACGCCGAGGAGGCCTTGAATCTCGTACAGAATAACCGAGTGAAGATCGACCTGTTGCTTACCGATGTGATTATGCCGGGCATGAGCGGTCGTGAGTTGGCCGAGGCGTTCCGTCGGTACGACCCGGGTATAAAGGTGCTACTGCAAAGCGGCCATACGGACGACATTGCGGTTCGCCAGGGTATCCTAAACGCCGAAGTGGCGTTCTTGCAAAAACCGTTCAGTATCGACGCTCTGGCAAAAAAGATTCGCTATCTTTTCGATCAGAAATAGGGACGAGACCGATCTCTCGCGCCCGGCCGTGATACGGGTGCACGCACCGCGATACCATTGCGGCGACGACCAGGAAAAGAATGAGGGCGACTCGCCGTATCCACGCCAAAAAATCGCTGCGCTTCATGATCTAGTGTCCTGGTATGCCGAGTTGAGCGCGCGTTTCTTTTTGACACCTTTCGTCGTGGAATTCCAAACTGTTGCGCTGCGTGGCAATGAATGTAAACATAGGGTTCGCAGGTGACCCGGGCGCAGAGAGCGGAAGAGGGTTATTTATTTATTTGTGGATTTTCGGGAACTATAACCAAATTTTTGTGCGTCTCGGCGAACCGCGGTTGGCAAGGCGAAGCTCGTCTGCGCTAAGCCTGATTCTTCAGCAGAATCAAAGACCGACTTGCGACCTTAAAAAAATGACTGCCAAACTTTTCTCTGAGCTCGGCCTTTCTCCTGCTTTGTTAAGGGCCATTGACCGGCTCGGGTACGAAAAAGCCGCTCCTATTCAATCGGAAGCGATTCCCATGATTATGGCCGGAAATGACGTCATCGGCCAGTCGCAGACCGGGTCAGGTAAAACGGCCGCGTTTGGAATTCCGGCGGTCGAGCTCGTCGAAGCGGAATTGCGGGCGGTCCAGGTTATTGTTCTTTGCCCAACGCGAGAGTTGGCGGTTCAGGTCGCTGAGGAGATCTTTCGCCTTTCGGCGTTCAAATCCGGAATACACTCTGTCCCTATTTACGGAGGTCAATCGTACGATCGACAAATTCGCGCCCTGCAGCAGGGCGCTCAGATTGTGGTCGGGACACCTGGGAGAATCCTCGATCACCTCGACCGTGGAATGCTTAAGCTCGACAGGGTCAAAATGGTGGTGCTGGATGAGGCGGACGAGATGCTGGACATGGGTTTCCGCGATGATATCGAGAAAATCCTCAAGAGTGTCCCTGCGGAACGCCAGTTCATCTGTTTCTGTGCGACCATGGCCAAGGCGATCCTCGAGTTGATACATCGGTACGCGCGCGATCCGAAGAGTATTCGGATTGAACATAAAGTCCTCACTGTTCCCTCGATCGAACAAGCTTTTTACGAAGTTCGCGGTCGGTCGAAGACGGAGGCTCTAACCCGGCTAATCGATGTGCATGACCTGAAGCTGGGTATTATTTTCTGCAATACCAAACGGATGGTTGACGACTTGACTGATGAACTGGTTGCCCGGGGTTATTCGGCCGACCGAATTCATGGAGACATGAGCCAGGCGCAGCGCGACAGGGTCATGACAAAGTTTCGCGGCGGCGGCCTCGAATTTCTGGTGGCAACAGACGTCGCAGCCCGCGGGATTGATGTGGATAACATCGAGGTCGTCTTCAACTTCGATCTCCCATGGGACGAGGAGGATTATGTGCATCGCATCGGTCGCACGGGCAGAGCCGGTAAATCGGGTCGCGCATTCTCACTGATCGCAGGCCGCGAGATTTATAAGTTGGAAAGCATTGAACGCTACACGCGGACGAAAATCGCGCGTCAGCAAGTCCCCTCGCTCGACGAAGTCGAAGAGAAACGGACCAATCTGTTCTTCAAAAGAATTCAGTCGGCGCTGCAAAGCGGTGCGTTCGAGAAGGAATCGCGAATCGTCGATCGATTGCTCGAACAAGGTTTCTCCTCGACCGATATCGCCTGTGCGGTGATCCACGAGCTTCGAGGCGAGGAGTCGCGCCCGGCCGAGATTCTCCGGCCAGAGGCGGCGGCAAGACCGCATCGCGACGAAAACGCCTTTCACAAGCGGCCAAAGAATCGAAAACAGCATCCGAGTCGCGTTCGGGAGGGCAGAACACGTGAGACTCGCGGCTGATTCTGCAGAGAGACGCTGATCGAACCAAAATGGAAAAAGAGCGCTTTCAAAACGCGGTTGGTGAAAAGTTCCGTCTTTGTTCCGGAAACTCGATCATTGAATTGGAACTCATCGATTTTCGAGAGCTAGGGCCTCGACGTGTTCGCGGCCTGCGCACAAAGCCTTTTGCGTTGATATTCCGCGGCTCGGCGGTCGGGAACCACACGCAAGCATTGCCTCGACAGATTCACGAACTTCAGGATGGGACCGGCAACAGTATTTCTATCTAT
>Ga0210396_10003614_pt1 | contig 15359 bp, 18 predicted proteins | sample IncBWH17OmetaG_FD_155466 | JGI IMG/M metagenome (GOLD analysis project Ga0210396, IMG submission 155466) | Forest soil microbial communities from Barre Woods Harvard Forest LTER site, Petersham, Massachusetts, United States - Inc-BW-H-17-O ... | reverse complement strand
AATCGCTACCTGCGCACGCTGATAATGCAGGGCGCGCGCGTTATTCTGCTCAGGCCGGCAAACTGGGCAAAGCACAGTTTTGGCCCGTGGCTAACGGCCGCGGCAAACCGCCTGCATCACAACGTGTTGGCGACCGCCCTTGCCAACAAGTTGGCGCGGATCGCCTGGACCGTGTTGATGCAGGCACGCAGCTACGAAGCACGCGCCTAACAAGACGATAAGATACCCGCCGAGGTCTGCGAGTTGGATTGAGGAAATGGAGAAACGGTCTCGCCGTCGTACCCGTGATCTGGTGACCCAACCGGCCTTTCAGGGCCTTTCCGAGAATGAGATCGGGTACGCGCGGATATCCATGATGGCCAGGAGCACAAACGCTCCGTGCACGGGCCGGATACAGATGCGCAAGACCAACCCCCTCCATTTACTCAAATTCAGCTTGCAACGCACGGCCGGTCCATACAGTAGGGTCAATCGCGTCGTTTGGCCACCTGCGAGCCACTTCCGATCTACTCCGAACAACGGACATCATCCGACCGGCCCGGCAGGTCCGTTTGGTTGCCAAACCCGGACATAGCGATGCAAGCCGCATCCAAAAGCAAAAGCGCCCTCAGGCGGCTCCTGGATAGACTCGTTTCGCCAAATCTACGCCTTCAACAATCCCAGCGGAGTCCCAACCCGCGATGGACTTGATTGGTTTGCTCTCTGCAGGTTCGTCGCTGTTCAAAAGCTCTCTTGCATCATGCACAGCCCGCAGCGCAGCGGCTTTCCGGTCGAACTTAATGATGCCGATTTGCCCCTCGCAAACGATCCAGTTTTGATCGACGTGAATGATTCTGTACACGACGACGCTCCTCTCAAATTTGAAGCATCTATTGCCTTAAACAGGAATGTTCTAATTCACACTGGTTAATGGAAATCGCGCCGGGCCAAATAAATCCGGCCCTATAAAGGTTAATAAGATCAGAGAAAATAGCTGCCTTCGAGATTGCCCCATGGGGCTAAGGTGACGTTAGTTCTCGTCAATAGCACTCGACCGACCTACTCCGGCAATTCGCTTGTCGAGTGCCAGATCGAATTCGAAGTCACATACAGCGCAGCTGTAGCGATCATTAGCGCGCACCCACGCAATCGTTTTTGGCGCTGTTATACCGCACCGAGGACAGGCGATTTCAATGTTATTGTCGTCGAACAAAAAGAGAGCCATGGCCTGGTGTCGCAAGCCTCTTAGGCGACAATATCAATCAGCGAATTGGGCTTCGCTATTTCTTCCGCGTCGATCACAGCTTGCTCGTCGGTTTTGATCGTTGCCGGCGGGGCGTTTTTTGTTTGATCAGCAACAAGGCGTATCTCGGCTTCCACCACGAGAACTTGAGCTGGGAATACGGTGCCAACTGTCGTCATTAGCGAACACCTCCTTTCTTCAAAAATAGAGACCGCCCGTTCATATCTTGTTAAGACATTTGGTTAACGCGATGCGTGTCACGATCAGTATTGGACGGCGCCTGTGCGTCGGCTGACCGAAAAGTGCCATGAACGGACCACCGACATGAGTTCAGATATCCCGGATGCTTCTGCGAGCACGATCCCAAGCCGATTGCAGCGCGATCAAAAATCATTGGATGGCAACTGCGTGGCTCTGCTCCTCAGCTGGCCAGCTTAACCGCCCATTTACCATAATTGTTCATGATGTTGCTGGTAGTGATCCGTAAAGGCCTTTGAACTAGATGGCGCAGCGCAATCTAAGAGCAGTCAGCGGAGACGAGAACGTCCTTAGCTTTGCTCGACCGTCGGTACCCGATAGCGGTGCGACAGCTCTCAATCTTGTGTACCAAGCGGCGGAAATTTTCCGCAGCATTGAAGATCATGCTCGACGGACTGAAGCCCGCGCGCAGTCGCTGTGCAGGAGCGCAGCAGAAAGACTTAAGCACGCCGAAAAGCGAGTCGAAGCTGCCGAGCGAACACGACGAGAACTCGTCATTGAGGCCGAATGCAAGCTACAGGACGCGTCTCGAGCTTTAAAGCAGGCCCAATGTCGCACCGAAGCCGCCGAAGATAGGCTAACGGCGATGGAGTTCCGTGCGCAAGCGGCTGAAGCCGAAGCACGCGAGGCCAAGGAGGCGCTCGCGCTTGTTGAGGAAGCTATCCGCAGACGGCTCCTTTGCGCAAACCCGGAAGCTGATACCGGGTTGGGCGCAGTAGCCTGACCAATCAGGCAAAGGCATCTGGGTAGGTCACTCTACACTGCATTCACGCGGGTGTAGTAGCTTCGTCTCAGAGCCGGTGGGCGTGCTCGCATCAGTGACTTGTCTGCTCACCTCCGATAAAAGACTCAAGTCGGACATCGCGCTATGTCGGTAGGCATGGGAATCCGTTCCAGGTTGGCGGCGCACGCCCCAGATTCCTGGGCACTCTCAAGGCGTCCGTTCGTCAGCAAAGGATGCCGCAAGGTTTGCGCCTCTTCTTTATTGCGAGGCCGGGTCAGAAGCAGCGTTCGTGGCCAGCATACTCTTGACAGCAACTTCTCGGCAGTCAGCGTACAGTTCGGTTTTGGGCCAGGCAGGGGCACGCGACGCAGAAACAGGTGCCGCGTCGCCATTTGTCGTCACGGTCGACAAAGGCCACCCGCTCTCAGAGCATGCAGACCCATTGCGTTCGGTACATGCCAATCGCGTGAGCGGCGCCGCGAGTTAGATCAAGCGTAACCCCGCGCGTAAATGGGCCACGGTCATTGATCACCACAGTGACAGACCTCCCGTTCTCAGGATTTGTCACCGTTACCTGCGATCCGAAGGGAAGCGTGCGATGTGCGGCCGCATACCCGCTGGGATCGAATATCCGACCACTCGCCGTCCGCCGCCCTGAGGCGTAGAATGTCGCGACTACATGCTGCCCCGAACAAACTCCGTGAGGTTTGGAATGCGCAAAGAACCAAGCGAAGCCCCGACTGTGAGCCTGGGCGGACGACGTGATTAGCCACGCCAGTGCCAATCCAAAGATGAAAAAAGATGGACGCATTGACCCTTCCGCCTGCACCTTACACTTTCCCAAAACGCGGGGACTTAATTGTGGCCATGGCGCCCGCGCCCGACCCGCATGCCCGCTTGGGGTCAAAAGACTTCCGCTTCATCGCCGATAACGGACATGAAGCTACTACTGCGGCATGTCCGAAAAGTGCCGATTTTGTTGGAGAAGTCGGTTGAGAGAGGCCTCGAAGCGTGATTCCGTTTTATTGACGCGAATCTCGGCGAGGTCGAACGATGATGGGACGGTTGGAGCAGGATCAAGCGCAGCTATTTTATTCGTTCTGCCTTGAAGCGGTTGTGCCGGACGATCACCAGGTGCGGGCGATTGCATCTGTGCTCGATCTGTCGTGGGTCTATGGCGAGCTTTCGCCGCATTATCCAGCACTCGGCCGTCCCTCGATCGATCCGGTTCTCATGATCCGAATGCTGATCCTCGGCTACGGAGCGTTTGCTCTGTCGCGAGGTCAAGGTCAATCTGGCGTACCACTGGTTTTGCGGCTTGAGCATCGAAGACAAGATTCCGGACCATTCGGTGTTCTCGCGGGCCCGCAATGAGCGGTTTCCGTGACAACGACATTTTCCGCTGCGTCTTTGAGCGTGTCGTTGAAGCGTGTATTTCGGCCGGGCTGGTCGCTGGCAAGGAGTTTGCGGTTGATGCGAGCCTGATTGTTGCAGACGCCAACAGGCGGCGGTCGATCCGCGGAGCGCAGTGGAGCACGGCGATTGACCCTCAAACGGCGAGCCGAGCGACGAAGGAGTATCTCGCCACGCTCGACGACGCGGCATTCGGGGCGGCGAGCGAAGTCAGGCCGAAGTTTGTGTCCCCGTCCGATCCGGCGGCGCAATGGACCGGCGCCATGCGTGGCCCGGCGTTTTTCGGCTATGCGGACAACTATCTGATCGACGTGAAGGTCGGTATCATCATGGATGTCGAGGCGACCCGCGCCATCCGCCAGGCTGAGGTTGGCGCGGCCCGGACTATGATCGAGCGCACCGAGCAGCGCTTCGCCATCAAGCCCGAACGGCTTGCTGGTGATACGGCCTACGGTTCGGGTGCCAACCTCGACTGGCTGGTCAACGAGGCCAAGATAACGCCGCACATCCCGGTCAATGACAAGTCGAAGCGAGAGGACGGGACCTTCAGCCGCGAAGACTTCTCCTTCGACAAAGAGCGCAACGTTTACATCTGCCCGGCCGGCAAGGTTTTGACGACGACTGGCAAGCTGGCCAGCGATGGGAGACTCTCTACTACCGGCCCAGGGCACGCGATTGCCGCGGCTGCCCCCTCAAACCGCAGTGCTGTCCGAAGGCGCCGGTGCGCAGAATCCCGCGCAGCCTCTACGAGCCGGCCCGCGATGTTGCCCGGGCAGCGGCAAAGACCGAAGCATTCGAGCAGTCTCGCCGTGATAGAAAGCGCGTCGAGATGCTGTTCGCCCATCTCAAGCGCATTCTCCGGCTCGGCCGGCTGCGCTTACGGGGGCCAAGGGGCGCCCAGTTCGAGTTCACGCTGGCAGCTATCGCTCAGAACCTCAGGCGGCTCGCCAAGCTTTTGGTGCGACCGCCGCCGGCTGCACAACAGTGCTTTTGCGTAGGCCCCGCGTAGCCGAGGGGCATCGGAAGCAACTATCCGCTTCCGGTGCAGCAGATCGAAGACCACCGCATCAATCGCCTCGTCTTCGACGCTGCCCGCCGTCGTCGTTGCCGACCTTTGCAACATGGGGTAATTCCGGGATCGAGCCGGACAAGGCAAGGGAATCAGCTCTCCCGGAACGTATGAGGCCAACCTCATGTGGCCTCGCAACGATGGAGAGCGGCAATGGAATACTATGTCGGACTGGACGTGTCGTTGAAGCAGACGTCGATCTGCGTGGTGGACCAGACGGGGTCGGTCGTGCGAGAGGGCGTGGTCGATTCAGATCCTGAGGCGATCTCGGTTTACGTGAGGTCAAAGGCGCCAGATGCAGTACGCATCGGCCTCGAGACCGGGCCGACGTCCACGTGGCTATGGACTGAGCTTAAGCGGCTTGGCCTGCCGGTAATCTGTATCGACGCGCGCCATGCCAAGGCCGTGCTCAAGATGCAGATCAACAAGAGCGACCGCAATGATGCTATCGGGATCGCCCGCATCATGCAGACCGGCTGGTTCAAGGAGGTGCACGTCAAGGATATCGACAGCCACTCGGTCAGGGCGCTACTGGCCAGTCGGGCGCTGCTGGTCAAGATCAAGCGCGATCTCGAGAACCATGTTCGCGGCCTTCTCAAAAATCTCGGCCTAGTGATCGGCCGTGCCAAGTTCAATGGCTTTGCAGTGCGAGCAGAGGAGTTGATCGAGGGCCGTCCCGAGTTGGTGACTGCCATCAGACCGCTGCTGGAAGCGCGCAATGCCGTCGAGCAGCAGGTTAGTGAGCTCGACCGCAAGGTTATGAAACTGGCTCGCCATGATGCGCAGGTCCGCCGGTTTATGACCGTGCCTGGGGTCGGCCCTATCACCGCGCTCGCCTTCAAGGCAACGATTGACGATCCGGCACGGTTCGCGCGGTCGAGAAGCGTAGGTGCTTACGTTGGGCTAACCAGCAGACGCCATGCGTCCGGAGAGGTCGATTGGACCGGTCGCATCTCGAAGTGCGGCGACGCGATGCTGCGAAGTTATCTGTTTGAAGCAGCCGGCGTTCTGCTGACGCGCGTCCCGAAATGGTCCGCCGTGAAGGCTTGGGGGGTAAGGCTCGCCAAGCGCAACGGGCTCCGCAAGGCCAAGGTTGCGGTCGCGCGTAAGCTCGCGGTCATTCTGCATCGCATGTGGATCGACGGGACTGAGTTCAACTGGTCGAAGAAGGAGATTGCTGCCTAGCGAGGGGATTGCCGAGTTCCTGCCAAACGGCAGGAAAGACGTCCCAGCCGGGACGATGGCGATGGTGAGTTCGACAGATTTTTTGCGCGCGTCTGAAAGGGCGACCGCGATTGCAACATTGAACCGCCAGCGTCACCTTACGCCATCATGCGGAGGGTTCACCCCTACCGCGGAGAGAACAGTGGGCCCGGCAAGGACGATCATTGGAGAGCTTGACACCCAGACCCGGAATTAGAGAACAAAATCTGCCATGAAGAGACTCATGCACCGCAGCAAACAGCGCTCCTATGCGATCACCTCGTCCGCACGGGAGAGGAACGAGGGTTGTAGCGAGGCATCGAGCGCAATTTTGCGTCTTGAAAGATCAGGGACTTACCGGGCGTGCGACCCGTCGGCATCCTGTCCGCGCGCAAAATAAAACGGCGCGTAGTTGTCCGGCCAGTCCCCAGTGGATGCCGAACATAAAAATCCCGACGCGGGCGGAGTGATGTGTTAAGGTTGAAATTGCGCGATACAATTTCGACGCGGGGGGTCGCGCGGTACAACCCGCGCCGACGCTGATCCACTTACGATCCGATTATCTGCCAACAACATACGATCCAATCAATAAGGACAAGGGAGGACCCTATGAGAAGATTAATCTTCGCCATGGCTGCCGCCAGCCTGTTGCTCTCTTCACTGGCCGAGCCGGGATTAGCAAAAAATTCGCAGCCCTCCGCCGCGCTCATCGCCGCTCGGCAGAAAGTGTTTGGTCTTGAGAACGTTGATCCGAAAACCGGCACGGTCCGCGAGGATCAAGTCATAGTCTCCTGGCTTACAAATGCCTCGTTCGCCGTCGCAGCAAAGGGGCACGTTCTGTTGCTCGACACCTATGTGACTCGTTTGGAGGTCACGCCAGGCCGTACTCCGTTCATTATTCAGGACCTTGTCGATCTAAATCCGGATTACATTTTCCTCGGCCACGGACATTTCGACCATGCCGACAATGCGGCCTATATCGCCGCACAGACCGGCGCCCCCATTTTCGCTACCCCAGAAACCTGTGACAACATGGCGATCGACGCGCAGAACAACTTCAAAAATGGCTATACGCTCGTGAAGACAGTCACTTGCGAGCCGCTCACCGCGCGCGGCTCGCTGCCAGGCGCGCAGATCGTGTCGATCAACGGTCTTGAGCCCGAAGTCAGCATCAGCGTCTTCAAGCACCTGCATTCGACCAATACGGGCATCACCGACCCGGACGCTGTGCCAATCGCCGCAAGCTTTGGTACCACGTGTCTGCCGACGCCGACAAAAGGCAACACCTTCCCCTGCAACCTGCAGGACCCGCGTGACCCGCTGCTATTTCCAGCCGGTACGCCCTTGTCGACTATCATGAACATCGCTACGAGCCGCGCAGGCCCCGGCGGTCCGATCGCGCTGTTCTTCGTGTTCACGGTTAATAATCCGGAGCAAGGCCACGACCCATTCAGATTTGTCTGGCACAACAGCACAGGCGATATCATAGATAGTTGCGCACTTCCCAACAACAATCCCATGACCGGCCTGCCTTATGAGCCGGGCCAAAACGCCAATGGTTGCTTCCCCGGCGTGACCGTCAATGGCCAGACGGTCGGCGCAAATCTTGCCTCAATCATGGACAACCTCGGGCCAGTGAACGTCGAAATCGGCTCAGTTGTCAGCCTCGGCTATAATCAGAACGGTGAGCGAGACATCGTCAGTTATGTTCAGCACGTTCGTCCCGTTTACTTCATTCCCAACCACGTCACAGCGGTTGCGGTCGAAGGCTCCTCGCTGGAATGGAAGGTGGGCTTTTATGATGCGCTAAAGGCTAGGAACGTCCCGCAGAGTTCATGGCCACAGATTCTTTGGATCGTCGATCCCAATGATTACCTGCGGCCGATTGTCTTCGATCTGGATCATCCTGATCCCCATTTCTAACCCTAGTTTGGATAGGTCAGCGGCCAGTTACCGCTGGCCTGTCCGCCGATGCCGGCACCAATGTGGCTTGCAACTGTTCGGGAGCGGGCGCGGCTGAGCGCGCCCACACCCAGTCCGCTCAATGCTCGATCCGCTCTTCTGGCTCGTCGTCGCCGAACCGATCACCTGGGATTCGGCATCGCTGTCGACGATCCGCTTCAGAACCTCGTCGGGCGCGTTCGAGGCCGATAATCCTCGCTCGAACGTGGCAGGATCGTCGCGATAGTTTTCGCGGTGATCTGGCGGGTTTTGGCGTGGCGACTTCTGCGCCGGGATCGAGCGCGCTATCGCGCAGGGACGGCTGCATCACAACGTGCTGGCGATTGCGCTGGCCAACAAGCTGGCCCGTATCGCCCGGAGCGTCCTGTGCCTCCAAGCGGACATGCCGCAACGCACTGTTATGTCTGTTTCGTGGGAACAGGCGGTCATTCTAGCTTAGCCCGCCGGTCGTGCCCGTGCGAAACGCCACACCCGCCTCGAAATTTCTCTCGAGATCAGGCTCTAAGCAATTTTTCGTCCGTCGCATCGAGGCGGCCGATGAGTTTGGAATATTCAGCTATCGGATGCGGTCGTCCAATCAGGTAGCCCTGCACCTCGTCGCAAGACTCAGAGGCTAGGAAATCGAGCTGCGCGCTTGTTTCGACACCCTCAGCGAGCACGGGCAGATTGAGTCCCCGCGCCAGGCCGACAACGGCACAAACAATTGCCGCGGATTGCGGATTGCTCTTCAAATTAGCTATGAACGACTGATCGATCTTGATTTTGTCGAACGGGAACGCCTGCAAGTACGACAGCGACGAATATCCGGTGCCGAAATCGTCCATCGCGATCCGTACGCCGAGCGCCTTGAGGCGACGCAGGATCGAAAGGCCCCGGGCGAAGTCTTCCACCAGCACGCCCTCAGTGATTTCGAGTTCTAGCCGCACAGGTGCAAGCCCGGTTTCGAGGAGGACGGAATGTACCAACGCTACAAGATCGCCATGGCGGAACTGGATTGGCGAGAGATTGATTGCGATCTGGAGCGGTTGTGGCCACGACGCTGCCTCGCGGCAGGCCTCCCGGAGAACCCATTCGCCGATCTGCATGATGAGGCCGCTTTCCTCCGCGATCGGAATGAAGGTTGCGGGCGAAACCATGCCACGCTGAGGATTGCTCCAGCGAATTAACGCCTCAAACCCAATCACTTTGCCGCCGATCTTCGCTTGCGGCTGGTAACAAAGGTGGAGTTCGTTCCGAGCGATGGCGGAACTGAGCTCATGCTGAATCGCGCGCCGCTCGCGCAGCCGATTATCCATTTCGACCTCGAAGAATCGCGTCGTTCCGCGACCGGCGGTCTTAGCGCGGTAGAGCGCGGCATCGGCATTGTTGAGCAGCGTCGTCGCGTCGTCGCCGTCGTCCGGAAAGATCGCGACGCCGATGCTGATGCCGACCCGCAGATGCTGTCCGTTAATTTCCAGGTCGGCAGCGACGGCTTCGTGCAGACCTCGGGCAATTGCTTCGGCGAGCGCTGGCTGATCGCCGTTCGGTGTGATGAGAATGAATTCGTCGCCCCCGAGACGGGCTAGGAACGCGTCGCCGGCGAGTTCTCGCAGCTTCCGCGACAATTCACGCAATAAGTCGTCTCCGACCGCATGACCGAACACATCGTTGACCTCCTTGAAGCGGTCAAGGTCGAGGCTCAATACGGCAAACGATTCTCCACCTCGCATTGCGATCTCGATCGCGCGGGCGAGATGCTCAGTAAAGGCCTTGCGGTTAGGTAAATCTGTCAAGGTGTCGTGGTGGGCCAAATGCTCGATGCGGGCCTCCGCCTTCTTCCGCTCAGTAATATCCTCCGAAACGCTCAGAAGGTAGCCCGGCTCGCCGGTCTTGTCAGGGATAGAGAGGTTCTTGGTTGCCAGGACGCGGGTACCGTTGTGATGGGTATCAACCACGTGCTCATCTATTACTTGCAGGTCGCCCGTATGCGAGGCCTCGCCGCCACGTGGAAATAATGCATCCGCGACCTCCTTGTTGGACGGATCGTCGACGCGTTTGCCGATCAAATCGCCGCGCACCATGCCGAAGATGGCTTCGGCGGTCCGGTTGAGTAGGACGTAGCACTGGTCTCGCGCGTCCATGACCGCGATCGAAACCGGCATGTTCTCGATGATGGTGTCAAGAAAGTTCTGGGTTCGGCCGAGCTCCGCAGCACCCGCATCGAGTGCTTCCAGCTGACGGAAATGAATGAGTGAAATTATCAGGCCGGCAAGTGCAAGCGCGAGAAAGAGGCCGACCCCGATGCCTGAGCTTTGCCACATCACGGTGCGCAGGAATGGGGAGACCGGCACATCGATCACGAATGCACCCATGACATCGTTCAGGTGCCATTGCGCTTTGCCAGGCTGCAGCGTGTTGTGGCAGCTGACGCAACTCTGTTCCTGCGCCACGGTGGGATAGACGGTGCGAAACATCTGTTCGCCATTGATGTCGAGCAGCTCGGACACCGGTTTTGGAGTAGGCGCTGCCGCGAAGGCCTCGATCACCTCGGCCATCCGCGCGTCGGTTGGCGGCGTCACGATCTCTCGTCCCGGGCGGCCGACCGAACGCAGGCGAAAATCGGAATTGTCGCTGGCCCGCTTGTTAAAGGCTTCAATCGCATGGGCACGGAATGATGCTGGCACCGGCGCGTTTTGTCCAAATTGCGACCGGATTGCCGAATAGTTGGTGACGAAGGCATCCACCAGCCGCAGAGCGATGATCTTCTCGCCGCTCTTGTGCTCTACGAACCAGTTCAGGCTAAAATAGTGGAAGCCATATGCGACCGCCCCGGACAACATTGCGCAGACGCCCAAATGAAGGATGAAACCGCGGCCGGACCGCGACCGCATAAATCGCTTCACTGACGACAGTTTGCTCATCTGCTAGTCCCTCCGCCGGGGAGGCTAGGACGAACCAGTTAAATTTTTGGTCCGCGTCGCGTTGCCTAAATTTGAAGCTCTCGGTCGAGAAGTGAAACCGCTCAAATTTCATCTGTGATCCGGCATTTTGTGGTACATCCGAAATCGTCCGCCTGTTTTGGCGGCCCGCCTATGCCTGCTGGCTACATATTCTTAACCTAACCAATTGTTCGAATCTGGCCGAAGTCCGCTGTGGGTAGACCAGCCACATCACCTCGACATTGCGCCTCATCCGACCCTCCCGCCAAATCACGTGAGAATCTTACCGTGAGAAACAAATCAGGCCGCGCGTTTTTACACAGCCTGAGCACTAGCGAAGGCCGGATCAAAATCGCTGTCGGATGCCGCACGTAGAACATGGAGCTACTCAAACCCCGGACTTTAGACTGATAATTCTCCTGTGTGGCTGGTATAGACCGTTATGCCATTCCCATCAGGATCGACTAACTGGAAGTAGTTGTGACCAAAAAATTGGTCTTGAGCAATTGCATCTACCGACAATCCCTTTTCCATTAGAGTCGCCCTGTACAGTTCCAGATCGCTCCTAGACTTGCCGTCAATCATCAAGTCGAGTCGTTCATTAAAAGAAGCGCCGCCGCGCTGGCCAAGATGGCTAGAACTTAGTGAAGATGGCAATTCATCGTTTTTACTGAAAAGCAAAATGTGCGTTCCAACCCGCAATTCGATGACCGCTAAATCTGGAAATATCCCAAATGGGCGCAAGCCCAATTTTGTATAAAATTGATAGCTAATATCAATATTATTAACCTTCATGACAAAATGTCCGAAGGCTGCTGCGGGTAAACTGTTGTTCATATTTCTATTACTCCTCTTCAGAAAGTTGTCCGATTGCGCCTACACCGACGAACACGGCGAGCGACGTCTGCATCGTGCCAGGGTTTGCTCCGAAGGAGCGGCCGATGTCGCGAACGGCCGGCAGATATAGGTCGATCGCCATCGCATCGAAGGCGGTGATAAAACCTAGAGCCACAATCAGCGGCAGCGTGCGGGGGGCGGTGTCCGTCGGGACTCATCCAGTTCTCCCTTGGCAATGAACGGAGAGATGCGATCCAATCGCCAGCGATCAGACAATGGAGTCGGTCATGTTGAGCATCATCCTCAGCCTCTTTTATCGCCAGACTTGCAGGGCTTCGCTTTCAGCGATTCGATTTGAGAAAGGGTTTTGGGTCTGAGGTGGTACGCCGCCCCGTGTTGCTCAAAAGCATCAACCGGGATGGAACCCCACTCATGCACCGAAAACCGTTTGACTGTGCAAGGGGACAGTCATTCCATCCGATCAGGGGCTTGCGATGGGTGTACCATGCACGATGAATTCGCGTCCAAAAGCTTCCTAGCCGTGGAACGTTTCCTCGCCGTGTCCGGCGTTATCATGCTCTGCTCTGGCTTGGTCGCTTACGTTTTCGTCTGATGTTTTTGCCTCGTCGTTGGCCTGCGTAACGAACCTGGTAGGTTCGTAGCGGCTTAGCGTGGGGCACCTCATGCAATTTTTGATCACAGCAACGGATACTACGGGCCGCGTCACCCTTCGCCGCGAAACCGCCGCAGCGGCCATGAAAAAGGCATCAGAACTAGCCGAAGACGGATTTCTCGAAGTAGAGATAACCGCGCCGGACGGACACCAATATCCGCCGCAGGCGTTTGACCAGCTTCCACGGGATGGCTGAATTTTCGCAATCCATCGGTGTGACCGACAGACGCGTTGGGGCCCTTAACCGGTTCGAGTACCTGCTCCTCAATGAAACCATTATGTCGGCCCGACGAAACAGACCTGCAACAAAGGTCGGCTATCAGGCGCGCGTTTTTCCAACAGAGAGGATAATCCATCAAATGATTGAAGCGGTCGCGATATTCATCGGCCTGTTTAGCGCCGGCATCTTTGCAGCTCATGTAGCCGAAGCTCATCTGAGGGCTGGCGACTGGGTGGGGCGCGTTCGGTCCGTGAGATCGATGTACCGGCAGGCCTCCTGAAAAAGCGAAATCGGGCCGCCTGGTTCCACTCCGCTCGAACATGCAATTGGTTTGGCGGCAGAGCGATTTTCTCGGCGTGACGTTCTTGAATATGGCAATTTGATCGGGTTGAATTTTTACATCACCGGGCAGCGGTGCCAATAATTGGGAACGGAGCTGCCCGGGCGGATGTGCCCCAGCGGTCGCGGCCTCGGAACAATCCGAGGCCTAACTCTTTGGCAGGAATGATCCTCAACGTTGCTGTATAATTTCAGCCTGAAGGCCGGAGGCGGGATCGCACAGGCTATGTGCCGGGAGTAGCATTCATGGCTGATGACGAAAACTACCCAGTCACTTTGGCTCAGCAGATATTCGGAAAGGCTACAGCTATACTCGGACACTTTCCACCAGCACATGATGCCGTACAACATGCTTCCTCGGACGAAAGCTCGCCTCCTGCTTCCGCGCCAACAATCGATGGCGAAGATCAGCAAAAGCAAACCAAGACGGCGGCGGAGCTCGCAGAAATGATTGAAGCCGACCTAGCTTGTCATCCCAACTGTCCTAAAGCCGGATTTCGCGTGACGGTCTATGGCTGGACCTATTGGCGAGCCATGCTAACAATTACGCCTGCAGCAGGCCCTGTTCGCAATCCTCAAGAATGGCGTGACCTTACCGAGGACCTCGCTGAGCGACTTCGGAAGCGTTACGATTTGGCTTGGAAAGAGTGAATGACGCCTCTACGGGTGATCGGCGTCCGGCGACTTCCGACCTGATCCGGCGGTCGCGGACCTCGGAGCGATCCGGGGCCCTACTTTTTGGCAGGAACCGTTGCCAGTTTTGTGCTTAAATTCCCCCGGAGTTGCGTTGGGGTTGGGTATGGGCCGTGGCCAAATTGCACAAGATGCTGTCGTTGCGGTCGCAATGACGGTTGTGATCATCGGACTGCTGTATCTAGCGCTACAGCTTTTCATGTTCAATTAGATCCCGTGGAGATTTCGTGTTGGTCAGGATTTTTGCGAGCTGGGGAGTTATCCGCATTTTAACCCGCTTACCCCGTCGCCGAGGGCAGAGGCTTGTTGCCGACTATCGCCCCGGAATGGCAAGCTGCGATGGAAGCCCTGCTCTTAGTCGCGGAGCGTGACGGGCCAACGATGCTTGCAATAATTGTTGTCATGCGGGCGCTGAACCGGCGCTTAGTTCCTTTGATACAAGATAGGGCCAGTGATTAACCATCAAACTTTCACCGACACTCGCTCAATTTGCATCATACCGTTGTGCTGGATTGAAGCCTTTTGTCCGTCATCCCAATCAATGGTGACCCCGCTCCAATTCGTTCGGGACAACCGGTTCCAAGATCGGTGGTCGCGGCAGGCGCTCACGTCCAATGTTCGCAATTATCCTCCCTCGCGAAAGCTAATATTAAACTGGGGTTACCGCCTTAAACGCTTTGTTTGCAATTTACGATACGGTCTGGCCCTACGTGCGCAGAGCGGAGTTCTGCTCATTGGGCATTATAACAGAGAGGGAAGTCGGTAGGTTTTACGCCGAAGATGGCTTGGGCCACCGCTATACCGTCGTTCAACGGCAGGACATGATTGTCTTTCGGCCCCTGAGCGGGCCGGTGAGGAGAATTCCGGGCAAGGTTCGCTACAGCCTTGTCACGGGCGAACAGCTCGATGATCGCTCTGATGGCAGCTTCGTGATCGTGAACGAAGATTCGGTTATCCGCAGGGTCGAGTGAATTCAGCAAGCATCGCCCAGCTCCGACAATGATTAATCGCTCCGGGAGGGGCAGGTTGGTCCATGCAACCATAAGCCGCTCTCGGAGCGTCGTCCGTATGTTAGCCGCTACGCTGATGCCCGAACATTGCAGTGGCGGTCACTGCGGCAAATTTTGCAGGTGGAGTCATTACACCTCCTCCGCTTAAGGCGACCTAGTTGTGGTCGTTCTCAACGCTGTGTCGTCCCACCAAGCCTGTCAAGCGGATTTTCAAATGAAACCCGTCGTCCCAGCGACAGCATATACTTTTGTTCCTGGGGGCGATTCAACTCTTGGAAAAATTCAGCCTACGAGACTTACCTCGGCGACCTTTTCGGAGCGGACTCAACCAATACGCAGCGTAGCTCATCTATCTGGCGCGCAAAATCTATTGCATGTGCCTTCAAGACTTCCATCGCGTGACCCCGATGACCTTCCTTTTCCAACTCTGCGATGCGTTCGTTAAAAGCGTTCAGCTCGTCTTCCAATCTCCGTATTTCGTTTTGAATCGGAAATAGCCGACCGGGGTATTTTTCGATGGTTAGTTGGTTCTTTGGACCCGTTGTTCGTAGATCAGCATGTAAGCCTATACGGCGTTGTGTGGACATGGCCCCTCCGAATCGCGATGCTCGGAGATTTCACCATATTCCACTCAATGATTCTCCAGACTAAGATTCTATTCAACCCGATAATTTCACCATTGACTTTTTGGGTGGAGACACACTTCATCCACGAGTCAGTCCGCCGCCACCAGCAACCGCAAAATCGATTTGAAGCGAGGGCTTTGCTTTCCTACGAGGGCCACGGCGTCGATTTCAGCGCTATCATCGCTATAAGTC
>Ga0210396_10003609_pt1 | contig 15366 bp, 12 predicted proteins | sample IncBWH17OmetaG_FD_155466 | JGI IMG/M metagenome (GOLD analysis project Ga0210396, IMG submission 155466) | Forest soil microbial communities from Barre Woods Harvard Forest LTER site, Petersham, Massachusetts, United States - Inc-BW-H-17-O ... | reverse complement strand
TGGTGTCGTGCTCAGCCTGGGCGCGGCCGTCGCGGTCGCCCTTGGGTTGTGGCCCAGACTGAGCGAGTACCGATGAACAAGCGCCTGCCCCGCATCCTGTGCGCCGCCCTGGCGGCGACCACGGTGCTGGCCGGGTGCAGCGAGTCGGCTGCCATGGTGGTGACACCGGTGCCGACCCTGCCGCCGCCCACACCGGCTGGCATGCAGGAAATGCCACCGAAGCCGCCACTGCCCCCGGACACGTCCGCCAACAGCTGCAACCCCACCGCCAGCCTGCGCCCATTTACCAACCCGGCCGACGCCGACGCCGCGGTGGCGAATATCCGGGCTCGCGGCAGGCTGATCGTCGGCCTGGACATCGGCAGCAACCTGTTCAGCTTCCGCGACCCGATCACCGGCGAGATCACGGGTTTCGACGTCGACATCGCGGGCGAGGTGGCACGCGATATCTTCGGCAACCCCGCGCAGGTCGAGTACCGGATCCTATCGTCCGACGAGCGCATCACCGCGCTGGAGAAGTCGGAGGTCGACATCGTCGCCAAGACGATGACGATCACCTGCGAGCGGCGCAAGCAGGTCAACTTCTCCACCGTCTACCTCGACGCCACACAGCGCATCCTGGCGTCGCGCGACTCCCCGATCACCAAGCCGTCCGATCTCTCCGGCAAGCGGGTCTGCGTGGCGAGGGGCACCACGTCTCTGCACCGGATCCGGGAGATCGCGCCACCGCCGATCGTGGTGGAGGTGGTGAACTGGGCCGACTGTCTGGTGACGCTGCAGCAGCGCCAAGTCGACGCCATCAGCACCGATGACTCGATACTGGCCGGACTGGTTTCCCAGGACCCTTACCTGCACATCGCGGGACCCAACATGGGTACTCAGCCCTACGGCATCGGGATCAAGCTGGACAACACCGGGCTGGTCCAGTTCGTCAACGGCACCCTGGAACGAATCCGCCGCGACGGCACCTGGAACACCTTGTATCGCAAGTGGTTGACGGTGCTCGGTCCGGCGCCGGCCCCGCCGCGCCCAAGGTACGTGGACTGATGACCGAGCAACCGGTGGATCCGGAACGCCAAGATGCCGACGACGGCTTGCAGGACAGCTTGCAGGACACCGAGGCCGGCCCGGGCACCCAAGCCGTCGATGCGACGGTGGATTCGTCGTCACAGGACCGCCCGGTGACCACGCAGGCGGTCTTCCGCCCCAATTTCGACGACGACGATTCCGAAGCCACGCCCTCATACATCGCCGACACCGAGCCGCAAGAGCGCGTGAAGCCGGCCAGGCGGGCGCCGGTCCGGCGATTGGGTGGCGGTCTGGTCGAGATTCCGCGGGTGCCCGATATCGACCCGCTCGAAGCATTGATGCCCAATCCGGTTGTGCCGGAGTCGAAACGGTTTTGCTGGAACTGTGGTCGGCCGGTCGGCCGATCCAGCACGGATGGCAAAGCACAGTCCGAGGGCTGGTGCCCTTTCTGCGGAAGCCCGTATTCGTTTCTGCCGCAACTGAGTCCGGGTGACGTCGTTGCCGGCCAGTACGAAATCAGGGGCTGCATCGCGCATGGTGGGCTCGGCTGGGTGTACCTGGCACTGGACCGCAACGTCAACGATCGTCCGGTGGTACTCAAAGGTTTGGTGCATTCCGGCGACGCCGAGGCCCAAGCGATCGCGATGGCGGAGCGGCGATTCCTCGCCGAGGTGGTGCACCCGTCGATCGTGCAGATCTTCAACTTCGTCGAGCACACCGACCGGCACGGGGAACCAGTCGGCTACATCGTCATGGAGTACGTCGGTGGGCAATCGCTCAAACGTCGCAAAGGCGACAAGCTGCCTGTCGCCGAAGCCATCGCCTACGTGTTGGAAATCCTTCCGGCGATGAGCTATTTGCATTCCATCGGTTTGGTCTACAACGACCTCAAGCCGGAAAACATCATGCTCACCGAAGAACAGCTCAAGCTGATCGACCTGGGGGCTGTGTCACGGATCAACTCGTTCGGCTACCTCTACGGCACACCGGGTTACCAGGCCCCCGAGATCGTGCGGACCGGCCCGACGGTGGCCAGCGACATCTACACGGTTGGGCGCACGCTCGCGGCTCTGACGTTGAAAATGCGCACACGCGCCGGCCGCTATGTCGAGGGGCTGCCCGAAGGCGACCCGGTGCTCACCACGTACGACTCCTTCGCGCGGTTGTTGCGTCGCGCGATCGATCCGGATCCACGGCGGCGGTTCGCCAGTGCTGAGGAGATGTCCGGGCAGCTGTCAGGTGTTCTGCGCGAGGTGGTCGCCCAGGACACCGGTGTGCGGCGGCCAGGCTTGTCGACGATCTTCAGCCGCACTCGCTCCACGTTCGGCGAAGACTTGTTGGTTGCGCATACCGACGTATACCTGGACGGCCATGTGCATTCGGAGAAGCTGACCGCCAAGGAGATCGTCACCGCGCTGCAGGTGCCGCTGGTCGATCCGGCCGATGTCGCCGCGCCGCTGCTCGGAGCGACGGTGCTGTCCCAGCCGGTGCAGACGTTGGACTCGCTGCGCGCGTTCCGCCACGGCGCAATGGATTCCGAGGACATCGACTTGTCGGAGTCTGTCGAGCTGCCGCTGATGGAGGTGCGGGCGCTCCTGGACCTCGGCGACGTGGCCAAGGCCACCCGCAAACTCGACGACCTGGCCGAGCGGGTCGGGTGGCGATGGCGGCTGGTCTGGTACCGCGGGGTCTCGGAATTGCTGACCGGCGATTACGAATCGGCGAGCAAGCATTTCAGCGAGGTGCTGGACACCTTCCCCGGCGAGCTGGCGCCCAAGATGGCGCTGGCCGCGACCGCCGAATTGGCCGGTAGCTCCGACGAACACATGTACTACGAGGAGGTGTGGAAAACCGACGACGGGGTGATCTCGGCGGCCTTCGGGCTGGCCAGGGCGCAGTCGGTCGAAGGGGATCGCGCCGGAGCGGTACGCACTCTCGACGAAGTGCCCGCCACCTCACGGCATTTCACCACCGCGCGGCTGACCAGCGCGGTGACGTTGCTGTCCGGCCGCTCGGTGACCGAGATCACCGAAGAGCAGATCCGCGACGCCGCCCGGCGGGTGGAGGCGCTGCCGCCGACCGAGCCGCGGGTGCTGCAGATTCGCGCACTGGTGCTGGGCAGCGCGTTGGACTGGCTAGGCGCCAACCAGGCCAGCACCAATCACATTCTCGGCTTTCCGTTCACCGAACACGGCCTGCGACTCGGCGTCGAGGCGTCGCTGCGCGGGCTGGCCCGGGCAGCGCCCACTCAGGCGCACCGCTACACGCTAGTCGACATGGCCAACCGGGTGCGACCGACGTCCACGTTCTAAGTCTTTTGCGTTCTGGCTCTTCGCTGGTCGAGTGTGCGTCCTGGGCTTCGAGTGTGCGTCGTCAGTAGGGGTTTCGGTCGAATACCCGCCCTCACCGCACACTCGAAACGGTCATTGCACACTCGAACGCCGGGCTTCCAACGCACACCGCACCCGCCGCACGATTTCGGCGGGATGGTCTTCGGCGACCACCCGGATGATGAGCCACCCCAGCCGTTCCAGCAGCTCCAGCCGCCGAATGTCTTTGAGGTATTGGTGTCGATCAACTCGATGGTGGTCGCCGTCATATTCGACGGCGACCATGAGATCTGGCCAGCCCATATCGAGGTAAGCGATCGGAAGGCCGTCTGCGCCGAGCACCTGGATCTGGGTGAGGGGCCAAGGCAAACCGGCCTCGATAAGAAGCAGCCTCAAATAACTTTCGGGCGGTGATTGCGCGCCCGGGTCGACGACCTCAAGCACGGTTTCCAGTTGGCGGAGTCCACGAGCTCCGCGGTGGCACCCGGCGATGTCCAGCACGTCGTCGACCTTGAAACCGGTTGCGCGAGCGAGTGCGTCGAGTTGGGCCACAGCGCTCCGGCGCGGCGCACGCCGCCCAATGTCGAAGGCAGTGCGCTCGGGTGTGGTGACCGCACGACCAGCCAGGGTCTGGACCTCATCCTCGAGCAAGATGTCGCGGCGCGTCAGCACACCTTGCGGCACATGCGGATTGACGTGTACCAACTCGACTGGGACGTTGTCGTCGATCCACTTGGCGCCGTGCAGCGCGGCGGCTGCCGTTCCGGCGATGGTCCCCTGCCGGTCGGACCACAGCCACGCAGCGGCAATACGCTGCTGCAGCGACGGTTGTGTCTGTCTGGGCAGGTAGACGTTCGGCAGAATGGCTCGGTACTGGGTCCGCAGTTGGTGACGACTTAGTAGCCCACGCGCTAATGCCTCGCTGCCAATGAACGGCTCACTCATGCCCGGGACAATTGCATGCGCCACTGCCACGCCGTCCCCGCCATCCACAGCTAGCGCGCCTTTTGAGTTCAGCAAATCCTCAGCCAAGCGAGATCAACCCGTGAGCAGGGCCGCAAGCAAATCGCAAGAATAGTCGGGCACACTTCCCAACATGGCCGGCCAGTCGGATGGGTGGATCACTACCGCTCGCGTACTGCGCCGAGTCGGGTTCGGCGTGACCGGCCAACAGGTCGACGCGTTGGCGAGTCAAGATTGGTCGAAGTACGTCGACGCCGCACTGGCAGCCGATCCCGACGCGGACCCCGGCGCCGTGGCGACACCGATGCCGACGCTGCCCGCCGTGCGCGGCCCCGGAAAAGGGGCATCCGTAGCAGACCGCAAGGAGTTCAACCAGCAGGTCTCCGCGCAGATGAGCGACCTGTCCGATTGGTGGCTGCGCCGCATGATAGCGGTGCAGCAGCCCATCCACGAAAAACTGACGCTGTTGTGGCACAACCACTTTGCGACGTCTGCCCAGAAGGTGAGGGTCGCGGCGAACATGGCGGCGCAGAACCAGAAACTGCGCAGTCTCTCGCTGGGCGATTTCCACAAACTGGCGTATGCGATGTTGACCGACGCCGCGATGCTGCGCTGGCTGGACGCTCAGACCAACACCGCCAAAGCACCCAACGAAAACCTCGCCCGCGAGTTCATGGAGCTGTTCACGCTCGGACATGGCGATGGCTACACCGAAGACGACGTGCGGGAGGGGGCTCGCGCGCTGACCGGGTGGGTCATTCGACCCGGTGGTGAGCCGACGATGGTGCCCAAACGCCACGACCACACGGCCAAAACGATATTCGGGGTCACTCGAAATTTCGACGCGGAGGGATTCTGCGGCCTCGTGCTGGCCCAACCGAAATCGCCGCAATACGTCGCCGGCCGACTATGGCAGCAACTGGCGTCAGACACCCCGCCGTCGCCGCAGGTGCTGGACCGCCTGGTCACCGCCTACGGCCCCGGCCGCAACCTGCGGGCGTTAACGCGAGCAATCCTCACCGACCACGAATTCGTCGGTAGCCGGGCGGCCATCGTCAACACCCCGGTCGAGTGGCTGGTCGGCGTGATCCGCACCCTGCACGTCCCCGTCGACACTCCGGCACGGCTGAAGATGGCCGACGGCGCGCTCAAATCGCTGGGGCAGCGCCCGTTTTATCCACCGGACGTCGGCGGCTGGCCGCACGGCCGGGTCTGGATGTCCACCGCCAGCGCCGACGTGCGGATGCGCGCCGCGAGCCAAATGGCGCGTAACGGTGACCTGTCCACGGTCGAAGATGCCGGCGCTGGCGACCGGATCGACGCCGTCGGCTATCTGATCGGGGTCGGAGCATGGTCGGATCGGACCGTCGCGGCCCTGCAGCCGTTGGTGCGCACGCCGGTCCAACTGGTCGCCGCCGCCGTCAATACGCCCGAATACCTGACGTCATAGCGAGTATGCCGATGCCTGATCTGAGTCGCCGCAAGTTCTTGATCGCCAGTGCCGGCCTAAGCGCCGCCGGACTGCTGTCGGGCGCCTGCGCCGTCAGCTGGCCCGATCTGATGAAGGAAGCCAAGGAGCGGCCGCTTGCCGAGGGCAGCGGCGTGCTGGTGATCGTCACGCTCTACGGCGGCAACGACGGCATCAACACCGTGATCCCGTACGCCGACAACGCTTATCACGATGCTCGACCCGAATTGTCTTATGCTCCGGGCGATGTGCTTGCCCTGGATGGCCAGCTCGGATTGAATCCGGCGCTCAAAGGTCTGGCTCAGCAGTGGAGTAACCGGAAGCTGGCGATTGTCCGCGGGGCGAGTTATCCGCGGCCCGACCACAGCCACTTCCGGTCGATGGACATCTGGCAGACAGCGTCGCCGGCCGAGCCCGTTTCGACCGGGTGGATTGGTCGCTGGCTGGATGCCACCGGTAGTGACCCGCTGCGAGCGGTCAATATCGGCTCGGTGCTGCCGCCGCTTGCGGTTGGTGAAAAGTGCACGGCGGCAGCGCTTTCCCCGTCAGGAAAGCCGGAGTCGGGGGGCAAGTTCGCCACGACGATGGAGGCGCTAGGTGCCGACGACCCCAACGACACGCCGGCCATGGCGGCGGTCTGCGACGCGTATCGCGCCACCCGCACCACCGACACGGCCTTCGGCCAGATCAAGCCGGCCGGCGAGAAGGGCGGGAAACACAACGCGCTGGCCGGCGAGCTGAGCATGGTGGCGGAGGCGGTCAAAGCGGGTGTACCCACCCGGGTTTACGCGGTCCAGCTGGGCGGATTCGACACGCACGCCGACGAACGCGGGACCCAGCAGCGCCAGCTGCAGACCTTCGACGAGGCCGTCACTCCGTTCCTGCAGCAAATGGCCGGTGATCGGTACGGCAAGAACGTCGTCCTGCTGGCGTACTCGGAATTCGGGCGACGAGTGAAGGCCAACGCCTCACAGGGCACTGATCACGGCACCGCCGGCCCGGTGTTCGTCGCCGGAGCGCCGGTCAAGGGCGGCTTCTACGGCGACGAACCCAGCCTTACCGACCTCGACAACGGCGATCTCAAACCCACCACCGACTTCCGGGACGTCTACTACGAGCTGCTGTCGCAGACGCTTCAGACCGATCCCACACCGTCGGTCGGGACCGGCCGGCGCAGCCTCGGCTTCCTCTGAGCCCGCGCCGAAAGATCCGGCCAACTGAACACTGGGTAGCCAAACACGCAAGATTTTTTCCAGAAAATTGGATCTTTCTCAGCTTAGTCTCAGCTATAGTTCGGATAACCATCCGACCTGTGTGCAAAGGGGCCGTCATGCAGCAGTCGCTTCGTCCCTACGTAACCGCTGGTATCGCGATCGTCGGCGCCAGCCCGATCGCCGTCTCGCCAGCACCGGCGACGGTCGCCGGCGGCGACCTGTCAGCCAACCTCACGAACGTACTGGTCGAGCTGCTGCCGAGGTTGTTCTGACCCCCAAAGACGCGGTGCCGGCGGGCGGGAGGAACCGCCGGCACCGCCCGGGGCGGTCGAATGTAGGCTCGCCGATTCGCTGAGAGATAGCTGAGTTAAATTGTGGCTTTTCTCAGTCTAACCTCAGTCACATCGACGCCGGCGTCAACAGATCACTCGTAGACAGTCGCGGGCGATCGCCAGCTCCTCGTTGGTCGGGACCACCAACACGGCGACGGGCGACGCGTCCGTCGAGATCCGCCGGGCATCTTTGGCGGACGAGGAGTTTCGCTGATCATCGATCTCGATGCCCAGAGCTGCCAGCCCGCTCAGTGCGTCACCGCGCACCGCCGCGACGTTCTCGCCGATGCCTGCGGTGAAGCTCACCACATCCGTCCGGCCCAGCACCGCCAAGTAGGCGCCGACGTATTTGCGCAGCCGGTGGATGAACACGTTGTAAGCCAATTGCGCTGAACTGTCGCCGGATTCGATCATCTCGTGCAACCGGCGAAAGTCACGCTCGCCGGCCAACCCCAGCATCCCAGACTTCTGGTTCAGCATCGATTCGACCTCGTCCACAGTCATGTCCGCGACACGGCAAAGGTAGCCCACGACGCCGGCGTCGATGTCGCCGCTGCGGGTGCCCATCACCAAGCCTTCCAACGGGGTCAACCCCATCGACGTGTCGACCGCGCGGCCCGCCGCGATCGCCGACGCCGAGGCGCCGTTACCCAGGTGCAGCACAATCTGATTCAGGCTCTCCAGCGGCCTGCCCAGGAAGGCCGCGGCCTGTTGGCTGACGTATTGGTGCGACGTGCCGTGAAAACCGTACCGGCGGATCTGCCACTCGCGTGCCAAGTCCCGATCGATGGCGTAGGCGGCCGCCGCCGCAGGCAGGTGGTGAAAGAATGCCGTGTCGAACACCGCGACATGCGGCACATCCGGCAGCATCTTGCGGGCCACCTCGATACCCTGCACAGCAGGCGGATTGTGCAAGGGAGCCAGCACCGACAGCTTTTTGAGTTCGCCGACGACCGCGTCATCCACCACGGTCGGCCGGTAAAACGTCGCGCCGCCGTGCACTACCCGGTGTCCAACTGCCGCCAGGCCGCACGCGTTCAAATCGATACCGGCTTCTGACAACTCATCGAATGCCATCCGCAGCGCCGCGTCATGGTCGGCAACCGGCGAAGACGACTCGCCGATCCGCTCGACGATGCCGTGCGCCAGCGAGGTCCCCGAATCCGGCTGAATCAGCTGGTATTTCAGTGACGACGAGCCGGAGTTGATTACCAGCACCACGCGATCAGGGGACACTGTTGCCCTGGGCCTGGATCGCGGTGATGGCGACGGTGTTGACGATGTCGTCGACCAGCGCGCCGCGAGACAGGTCGTTCACCGGCTTGTTCAAACCTTGCAGCACCGGACCGATCGCGATCGCACCGGCGCTGCGTTGCACCGCCTTGTAGGCGTTGTTGCCGGAATTGAGGTCGGGGAAGATCAACACGGTGGCCCGGCCGGCGACCGGCGAATCACGCATCTTGGTGGCCGCGACCGACGGCTCGACGGCGGCGTCATACTGGATCGGACCCTCGACCGGCAGCTCCGGTGTGCGGCTGCGCACCAATCCGGTTGCCTCCCTGACCTTGTCGACATCTGCGCCACTGCCCGATTCACCGGTGGAGTACGACAGCATCGCCACCCGCGGCTCGATGCCGAATTGCGCTGCGGTGCGTGCGGAGCTGATGGCGATATCGGCGAGCTGATCGACCGTCGGGTCGCGGACTATTGCGCAGTCGCCGTAAGCCAGCACCTGATCCGGCAGACACATCAGGAAGACGCTGGACACCGTCGAAATGCCCGCCGCAGTGCCGATGATCTCGAACGCCGGACGAACCGTGTGCGCAGTGGTGTGCGCAGCGCCGGACACCATCCCGTCAACCAAACCGTTGTAGACCAGCATGGTCCCGAAATACGACACGTCGTGGATGATTTCCCGGGCCTGCTCGACGGTGATGCCCTTCTTTGCGCGCAGCTGCGCGTACTGCTCGGCGAATTGGTCGCACAACTCGCTCGTACGCGAATTGAGCACCGTGGCGCCGTCCAGGTCGACACCGAGTTCGGCCGCGCGAGCACGGATCTGGCTTTCTTCGCCGAGGATGGTCAGGTCGGCGATATCACGCTGCAGCAGCCGACCAGCGGACTTCAGGATTCGATCGTCGTCGCCCTCGGGCAGCACGATGTGCTTGCGAACCGAGCGGGCTCGCTCACGCAGCTGATACGTGAACATCTGCGGTGTGGTCACCCTTGGGATTGGAATCGCTAACTGCGCCAACAAGTCATCGAGGTCGATGTGTTGTTCTATCAGCTGCAGCGCGGTGTCGATCTTGCGTTGCGAGGACGCGGTGACCCGGCCGCGCGACGACGCCACTGCGCTGGCCGTGTCGAAGGTACCAAGCCTGGTGGCGATGATCGGCAGCCGCAGCCGGAGGCCGGCTACCAGGGCCCCGATCGACCGATGCAACTCGAACCCGCCGTTGAGAATGATGCATGACAACGACGGAAACCCCTCGGCGGCATGGGCGCTCGCGACGGCGAGCACGACGTCCGAGCGGTCCCCGGGTGTAATCACCGCGACACCCTCGCCCAGCCGCTCCAATACATGGTCGGCGGTCATTCCGGCAACCACCACGCCCATCGCCTCGCGGCTCATCAGTGCGCTGTCTCCGCTGACCAGCGTCCCGCTCACCGCGGTCTGCAGGTCGGCCACCGTCGGCGCGACCAACACCGGTTCGTCGGGCACGACATACGTCCTCGGGCCGAGCGGGCGCAGCGCTTCGGCCACTGCAGCCAATTCCGACGGCTCGCAGCGGTTGGCCACCGCGGCCGCGGTATGCGCATGCTGGGCATTCAACTCAGCCAGACACACCTCGATGACGTGGGCGACTTGCTCGGCGCTGCGGCCCTTGGCCTGCACCGTCAGCAGTACTGGCGCGCCAAGGTTGACGGCGATGCGGGCGTTGACGCTCAGCTCGGCGGGGCTGGTGACGTCGGTGTAGTCGCTACCGACGATCACGACGACGTCGCACTCGGCGGCCATCGCGTGATACCGCTCGACGATGTCGTCGATGGCGGCGTCACGGTCGGCGTGCAACTGTTGGTAGGTCACCCCGATGCAGCGCTCGTAGGGCAATCCGGCGGTGGTCTGCGCCAGCAGCAGATCCGCGATGTAGTCGCGGTCCTCGCCGATGCGGGTGATCGGCCGGAACACGCCGACCCTGGCGACCATGGCGGCCAGCCGATGCAGAATTCCCAGCGCGATCGCCGACTTGCCGGTGTTGGCCTCCGGCGCCGCGATGTAGATCGCCGACACCGAACCGGCGGCCACCCGTCCGCCTCTCAGGCCAGCCGTCGCAGCCGCGGTTCGAGGTCCTTCTGGAAAAGCTCCAGAAATCGGCGCTGGTCATGGCCGGGCGCGTGGAACACCAGGTGGTTGAGGCCCCAGGTGACGTACTGGCCGACCTTTTCGACGGCCTCGTCGGGATCCGAGGAGACAATCCAGCGCTTGGCGACCTGTTCGATCGGCAGCGCGTCGGCGGCCTTCTCCATTTCGAGGGGGTCGTGAATGCTGGTCTTCTGCTCGGCGGTCAGCGACAGCGGCGCCCAGAACCGGGTGTTCTCCAGCGCCAGGTCCGGGTCGGTGTCGTAGGAGATCTTGATTTCGATCATCCGGTCGATGTCGTCCGGATTCTTACCCGCCGCCTCGGCGCCCTCCTTCATAGCGGGAATGAGCTTGTCCTTATACAGCTCCTCGCCCTTCCCGGAGGTACAGATGAAGCCGTCGCCAGCGCGGCCTGCGTACTTGGCAACCTGGGGTCCTCCCGCGGCGATGTAGATCGGGATGCCGCCCTCGGGCACGTCGTAAATCGAGGCGCCCTTGGTGTGGTAGTACTCGCCCTCGAAGTCGACACGGTCGCCCAACCACAGCTCGCGCATCAACCGCACCGATTCGCGCAGCCGCGCGTAGCGCTCCTTGAACTCTGGCCAGTCGCCCTCGTATCCGGTAGCGATCTCGTTGAGCGACTCCCCGGTACCGACGCCGAGAAAGATGCGATCCGGGTAAAGACACCCCATGGTGGCAAACGCCTGCGCGATGACGGCCGGGTTGTACCGGAACGTCGGGGTGAGCACCGAAGTGCCCAACTGGAGCCGTTTCGTGCGTTCACCGACTGCGGTCATCCACGCCAACGAGAACGGCGCGTGCCCGCCCTCGTGCCGCCACGGCTGGAAGTGGTCGCTGACCGTCGCGCTGTCCATGCCGTGCGCTTCGGCGGCGACCGCCAGCTCGACGAGTTCGCGCGGCGCGAATTGTTCCGCCGACGCCTTATATCCAAGTTTGAGTTCAGCCACGCTGTCGTTTCTACTCCCTGTTGTCAGTGGGCGACCCGCTGCACCCGGCTTCGCCGAGCTTGCGATCGCCCTCCCCCGCCGCGGGCGACCCGCTGCACCCGGCTTCGCCGAGCTTGCGATCGCCCTCCCCCGCCGCGGGCGACCCGCTGCACCCGGCTTCGCCGAGCTTGCGATCGCCCGGTGCCTAGACTCTCGAACATGGCACCGGTGTTGAAGGCCGTCACCGAGACCGTGCATCTCGCCCAGGGTGGGGCGGTCAACTGGCTGCTGGTCACCGACGACACCGGGGTCATGTTGATCGACGCCGGATATCCGGGTGACCGCGACGATGTGCTGACTTCGTTACGGCAGCTGGGATACCAGGCCGGCGACGTGCGCGCGATCCTGCTCACCCACGCCCATATCGACCACATGGGCTCGGCGATCTGGTTCGCCAAAACCCACGACACCCCGGTGTATTGCCATCCCGACGAGGTCGGCCACACCAAGCGGGAGTATCTGGAACAGGCCTCGCCGGTTGACGTCGCGCTGCGCATCTGGCGACCCCGCTGGGCGCTGTGGGCCACCCACGTCGTGCGCAACGGTGGGCTGATCCGCGAGGGCATCCCGACCGCGCAGCCGCTGACCGCCGAGGTGGCGGCGGAGTTGCCCGGCCAGCCGATGGCCATCCCCACTCCCGGTCACACCGGCGGTCATTGCTCGTATCTGGTCGACGGCATATTGGCCAGCGGCGACGCGCTGGTCACCGGGCATCCGCTGCTGACGCGCAGCGGGCCGCAACTGCTGCCGGCGGTGTTCAGCCACGACCAGGATGGCTGCATCCGCAGCCTGGCGGCGCTGGCGCTGCTGGACACCGAAGTTCTGGTGCCCGGCCATGGCGACTTGTGGCGGGGCCCGATCCGGCAGGCCACCGATGAGGCAACCGCACTGGCGCAATAGTCGGGTCACAATTCGATCACGCCCAACACCACTATTCATTGAGAGACGCCCACTTATTCTAAGAATTCGCGGTGCAGCTCTTGTCGATTTTTCAGGAAATCAGGATCAAATGAGAGCTAGTTCACGTTTATAGCTCTGGCTCTGCCCGCCAAAGGATTTCGCTGCGTTCAGCGAACGCGTTCGACTGATTGCGTTCGCGTACCTTGGGTATCGGGTCGGGGACCTGCAAACCAACGCATGACCCAAAGGAACACAAACAATGATGAAAATCCTTAGTATGCCTGTGCGCCGGCAAGCTGCCGGCATCTGCCTGCTCGGGGGTCTGGCCGTGACCACGATTGCAGCGCCGACGGCCTGGGCCGCGCCCGACTGCAGTGCTGCCGGGGTGGCCGACACGGTCAGCTCGGTGACCGGATCGGCGAACCAATACCTCAGCAATCACCCGGGCGCCAATGCCGTCGTGACGGCAGCGAAGAACGAGCCGCGCCCGCAAGCGGCGACGGATCTACGTAGCTACTTCACCGCACACCCGCAGGAGTACGTCGACTTGCGGGGCATTCTGGCGCCCATCGGTGACACTCAGCGCCAATGCAACACGACGGTGCTGTCGCCCGATCTGCAGTCGGCCTACACCGAATTCATGGCCGGCTAGACCTCTGGTGTGAGCCCGAGATGCTCCCGCAGGGTGTGACCGCGGTATTCGGTACGGAACGCGCCACGTTCCTGCAGTAGCGGGACCACCTGGTCGACAAAGTCGTCCAGACCGTGTGGCGTCAGGTGGGGCGCCAGGATGAACCCGTCGCACGCGTCGGCCTGCACATAACGGTCGATCTCCGCGGCGATGTGGCCGGCGGTACCGACAAACTGCTGCCGACTGGTGACGGCGATGACCAGTTCGCGGATCGACAGATTGTCGGCTTTAGCTCGTTCGCGGTAGTTGCGGGCAACCTCGACGGGGTCGCCGTGGCGGACGCGACCCTGGGTGATGCCGGCGTCGCCGGTCGGATCGTCTTCTGGCAGTGGGCCGTCGGGGTCGTAACCGGAAAGGTCACGGCCCCAGACCTGCTCGAGCATCGCGATCGCTGTCGCGCCGCTGACCTGCTGGTGCCGAATGTGCAACGCTTTGTCGGCGGCCTCCCCGGCAGTGTCGCCGAGCACGAAAGTGACCGCCGGAAAGACCTTGAGCTGGTCGGGGTTCCGGCCATAAGAAGCTGCGCGGCCTTTCACGTCGGCGTAATAGCGCTGGCCGTCTTCCAACGTCGAGTGCAGGGTGAACAGGGCGTCGGCGTAGCGGGCGCCGAAGTTTCGGCCCTCGTCGGAGTCTCCGGCCTGCAACAGAATCGGGTGTCCCTGTGGTCCGGCGGGCAGCGTCGCAACTCCGCACACGTCGAACTGGGCGCCGTGATGGTCGACCATCCCGACCCGGCTCGGATCGATATAAGTTCCGGCCTCGACGTCGGCCAGCACGGCGTCGGATGCCCAGCTGTCCCAGAATTCCCGCGTCACGCTGAGGAATTCTGCGGCGCGGTGGTAACGGTCGATGTGGTCGAGAAAGCCGCCGCGCCGGAAGTTCTCGCCGGTAAAGGCGTCCGACGAGGTGACGATGTTCCAGCCCGCGCGTCCATCGGTCAGATGGTCGAGCGTTGCGAATTGCCTTGCTACCTCGAAGGGTTCGTTGAAAGTGGTGTTGATGGTTCCGGTCAAGCCGAGCCGGTCCGTGACGGCGGCCAGCGCCGCCAGCACGGTGAAGGTGTCCGGCCGGCCCACCACGTCGAGGTCGTAGATCCGGCCACGATGCTCACGCAGTCGCAGCCCCTCGGCCAGGAAAAAGAAGTCGAACAGCCCGCGTTCGGCCGTGCGGGCCATGTGCGCGAACGAGTCGAACTCGATCTGGCTGCCCGCAGTCGGATCTGTCCACACGGTGGTGTTGTTGACCCCAGGGAAGTGGGCGGCCAAGTGAATAGGCTTGCGGAGCTTACCTTCCCGGGTGCTCATTCGCCCAGACCCCAGCGTTTGGCAAGCAGCTCATGCGAGCGGAGCCGGTCTTGATGATCATGGGTTACCGACGTGACGACGAGTTCGTCGGCGCCGGTGACCCGCTGCAGAGCCGCCAGCCGTTCGGCCACCTCGTCGGCGTCGCCGACGAATTGCGTTGCCAGCCGGTCGTTCACCACCGCCAGCTGCTCGTCGGTCAGCGGCGGGCAATCGTCGGGACGGGGATAGGGGATGGCACCGTCGCCGGCGCGGATCGAGTACACCCATTGGCCGTAGCCGGTGGCCAGATGGCGGGCGGTAGCGCTGTCCTCGGCGACTACCACGTCGGCCGACACCGCTACATAGGGCCGCGTCAGTCTGGCCGACGGTACGAACGCTTCGCGGTAGGCGTCGACGGCCTCCAGCGCGGTAGCTGGGGTGATGTGGTAGCTGGCGACAAACGGTAGCCCCAGGGCGCCGGCTAAAGCAGCGCTTTTACCCTTGCTGCTGCCGAAGATCCACGGTGTCAAGCCGCTTCGCTCCCCCGGCACCGCATGCACCTCGATGCCTGCGGGCCGGTAGTCGCCGTTGAGCATCGCCAGGATGTCGCCGACGTGTTCCTCGAACTCGGGGCTGACGGCGTCGGGCTGCTGAAGCAGGGTCTGGGTCAGCAGGTACCACTCCTTGTTTATCGCTGCGCGCAGGTCGAAGGGCGGCGGCACCACGACTCCGTCGATCTCCCGCCACCGCGGTGTGGATTTCGGCGGCTTGGCGGACCGCGGCGCATC
>Ga0210396_10003608_pt1 | contig 15368 bp, 16 predicted proteins | sample IncBWH17OmetaG_FD_155466 | JGI IMG/M metagenome (GOLD analysis project Ga0210396, IMG submission 155466) | Forest soil microbial communities from Barre Woods Harvard Forest LTER site, Petersham, Massachusetts, United States - Inc-BW-H-17-O ... | reverse complement strand
GCCACGGCCCGACGGACGCAGCCGAGTGATACGTAGTGTGGCGCCGTAACGGCTTGCCAGCGAGGCGAATTCGTCGAGCTGGTCGACGTTGTGTCTGGTGACGACCACTGAGATCTTGGCGTCGGAGAATCCGGCGGCGGCCAGGTTTTCCAGAGCGCGGATGGCCATCGCGTAGGACCCGGCGCCCCGGACCGCGTCGTTGACCTCGGCGGTCGCACCGTCCAGCGAGATCTGGACGTCGACGTAGTCGCTGGCCGCCAAGCGCGCGGCCACCTCGGGCGTGATCCGAACCCCGTTGGTGGAGAATTTCACGCCGACGTGGTGAGCGGTGGCGTAGTCCACCAGCTCCCAAAAGTCCGGCCGCACGGTCGGTTCCCCGCCACCGATGTTGACGTAGAACACCTGCATGCGTTCCAGCTCATCGATGATGTCTTTGCACGACTGCGTGGACAATTCGCGGGGATCGCGTTTGCCCGACGAAGACAGGCAATGCACGCACGCCAGATTGCATGCGTAGGTGAGCTCCCAGGTGAGGCAGATCGGTGCGTCCAACCCGCGCTCGAACTGCTCGACCAGGCGCGGCACAACCGCTGTCATGAGCGCCGCTTCCCCTCATCGCTTCGTCCCCCTGGCCGCTGCGCGGCTGGGGGTGCCCCCAATGCATCGTCGCCGGCGCGTGTCATACGGCCTCCCTTGGCCCGACGGGCACAAGCATGTTGGACCCGGCCAACACGCTCAGCGCATGTAAGTAAGGACCCTGTCTGGTGTCGTCGACCCCGGCGGCGCGACAGGCGGCTCGAACGTCGGGGTAGTCGACCAGGGACTGCACCACCGCAAGGATGGTGCGGTTCTTGAGGAACGACAGTTTGCGGGTGCCGAAGTGGTACAACAGCGCGCCGAACGGTTCGGGCCGCACGGCCACCTGCGGGTGCAAACGCCACGCGCGTTCGGGATCAAACCCGCAGTCGCCCGCCTTCGCGGAGGCGGCCACGATCAGTAGACCCCGCACATCCCGTCGATAGACACCTCTTCCACCAAGGACTCGGTGACAAGCTCGGTGTCGGATGTCGTCGGAAGGGAGGCGCCGGCGTCCCTCTCTGTCTGCTGGTTCGGCTCCATGACGTTGCCTTTCGTGATCAGGGGGCTCGACAAGTCGCGTCGAACCGGTGAGAATCTTCGTCAGGATATGGCATCGAGTGCCAGAATGGGAAGAGGCATTTTAAAAAGGAGCGGTACATGCTGCAGCAGGCGCGGGTCGGCCGGCGCCGTTCCACGACCCCGCAGCACATCACCGATGTTGCCCTGCGACTCTTCGCCGACCGCGGCTTCGACGAGGTGAGCGTCGATGACGTCGCACAGGCCGCGGGGATCGCCCGTCGCACCGTGTTTCGTTACTACGCCTCCAAGAACGCAATCCCGTGGGGAGACTTCGACGGGCATCTGAAGCACCTACGCGAGCTATTGGACAATGTTGATCCGGATATGCCGCTCGGCGAGGCGCTGCGCGCCGCCCTGTTGTCGTTCAACACCTTTGAAGCGTCGGAGACGGTACGACATCGCCAGCGCATGCGACTGATCTTGCAAACCGCTGAACTGCAAGCCTATTCGATGACGATGTATGCCGGCTGGCGCGAGGTAATCGCCGAGTTCGTGGCACGCCGATCCGTCGCTCGAACTACCGACTTGCTGCCTCAGACGGTCGCATGGATGATGCTTGGTGTCGCCCTGAGCGCTTACGAGCACTGGCTGGACGACGAATCCGTTTCGTTGCCAGATGCCCTCGGGGGTGCGTTCGACGTCGTCCGCGGCGGACTCGACGAGCTGGACCAGTGAACCCCCGCGCCGACGACAGCCGCCTGGTGCGGTCACTCCAGTTGCAGGGCCAGGTCTGCGCCGCCATGGGCTCGCCGATGTACGGCGAGCTGCTGGACCGGCTGACCGCCGACGTCGAAGCCGGCGGTGTCTTCGCGGAAATCCTGTCCGGACACGAAAGCGATTCTGGTCGACTGGCGCTGCCGCTGCGACTGCTCGGCGGGTTGCACCGGCTGGCGCTCGACGGCCGCGCTTCGCGACTACGCCGCTGGTATCCGAGCACGGGCGGGCAATGGGATGCCGAAGCGGCTTGGCCCGACATCGCGCTCGCCGCGTCTGAGCACGCCGACCATCTGCGCGCCGCCCTCAGTCAACCGCCGCAAACCAACGAGGTAGGTCGCGCGGCCGCGCTCATCGGCGGCCTGCTTATCCTGGCCCACCGATTCGCCTTGCCGGTCCGGCTTTTCGAGATCGGCTGCAGTGCTGGACTCAACCTGCGCGCCGACTATTACCGCTATCGCCATTCCGACGGCCAGTGGGGTCCGACCGCCTCACCGGTGGCCATCGACGACGCGTGGCGCGGGCAATTGCCGCCCGCCGCGGCCCTCCGGATCGTGGAGCGTCATGGCTACGACATCGCGCCGCTCGACGCCACCAGCCGGGACGGGGAATTAACCCTGCTGAGCTATGTCTGGCCCGATCAGCCGGCGCGACTGGATCGGTTGCGGGGCGCGATCGGCATCGCTCGCCGCGTCCCGGCGCCGTTGCACCGCCGCGATGCCGTCGACGCGGTCGCCGATCTCAGTGTCTCCGTCGGCGCGCTAACCGTGCTGTGGCATTCCGTCATGTGGCAGTACCTTCCGGCGGACGACCAGGCCGCCGTCCGAGCCGGGATCGACGCGCTGGGAGGCCACGCCCGAGCCGACTCGCCGTTGGCCCATCTGATGCTGGAGCCCCAGCGGCGGGCACCCGATTCTCCGGTCGAATTCACCGTTCGCGCCCGCTGTTGGCCGGGTGGTGACGACACGCGACTGGCCGTGTGTTCGGCGCACGGGCCCCCGGTGACCTGGGAATAGCGGGAGGTGCAGGCCCACCCCTACGAAAACGCACAGTTGTGGGTCGGCATGGTCACCGAGGCCGCCCTCATCGAACACCAGGCGGGAACAGCACTTCCCGATATCCGCAAAGCCCCTGAAGAGTTCTTGAATTGACGTCTTAGCGTCAGGTCAGCACTTCGGAAATCGGCGCCGCGGCGGCAATCTTGGCTCGGGTCTTCATGACCTTGCCGGGCATACCGCCGCCGACAACGCCGGCCACCACGCCATCACGCTCGTAGTACGCCAGGAATCTGCGGCCATCGTCCTCGACGAGATGCACGGTGTCGGTGGCGATTGGCTCGCCCAGGCATTGAATCTTGACGTCATATTGATCGCTCCAGAAATATGGAACGACGACGTTCGACGGCGCATCTTGCCCGAGCATCGCGGGCACCACGACACGGGCTTGCTCAGCGACATTGCTCCAATGTTCCACTCGGACTTGATGTCCCATCGGGTCACGCCAAGAAGCGACGTCACCGAGCGCCCACACGTTCGGCGCGCTGGTCCGTCCGGCCGCATCACATATCACGCCGTTGTCGACTTCGACGCCGCTGCCGTCGAGCCAATCGGTCGCCGGCCGGGAGCCGATGCCGACCACTACCAGGTCGCTCGTCAGCTCGGCGCCGTCGGTCAGCTGCACGCCCTCGACATGATCGTGTCCGCGGACATCGGCCACTCCGACTCCGGTGCGCACATCGACACCTTCGGCGCGGTGCAGCCGCGCCACCAGCTCGCCGATCTGCTCGCCGAGCACCGCTGCCAGCGGCGCGGGCTGCGGCTCCACCAGCACGACGTCGACACCCAGCCCGCGCAGACTGGCCGCCACCTCACACCCGATGAAACCCGCGCCGACCACAACTGCGCGCTGCGCGGATGACGCGTGCTCGCGCAACGCCAGACTTTCATCGAACGACCGCAACACCCGGATGCCGTCCAGGTCGGGGAACGCCGGAATGCGCCGCGGCACTAGGCCGGTCGCGATGACGAGTTCGTCATAACCCAGCGTCATTCCGTCGTCGAGAGTCACGGTCTGAGCCGCGGTGTCCAAGCCGGTGGCCGCCGACCCGAGCCGCAGCGTGATGTTCTGCTCGTCGTAGAACTCCCGCGGTTTCAGCGTCACGTCGTCGACCTCGCTGCGCAGCACCTCTTTGGACAGCGGGGGCCGGTCATAGGGCAGATGGACCTCATCGCTGACGATCGCCAGGGCGCCGGTGTAGCCCGCGCGCCGCAACTGCTCAGCGGTCCGGGTCGCGGCGAGCCCTCCGCCGACGATCAATATTCCGTTGCCGCCTGAGCTAATGGTCACGTGGAGTTCATACACGATTACGGCGGCGGATAGTTGCTCACCCCGCGTCTCGTCATCGAGGGTGTCGACGCAGCGCCGCGGTCTCCTCGGCCCTGGACCGGTCGATGAGGTTGGACAGCACCACGATGCTTTCGGTGCGTTCAATGTCGGCGCTGGTACGGATGCGCTCCAAAGCATCTTCGAGATGCCTCATGTCGTGCGCCAGTACACGCAAGATGGCGTCGGCGGTCCCGGTCGCCGTCGCGGCGCTGACCACCTCGGGGATATCCATCCAGGCCCGGCGCAGTTCGTCGGGCGAGATCCTGCCGTGGCAGTACACCTGCACGTAGGCTTCGGTGTTCCAACCCACCGCACTGCGATCGATGACCGTGGTGAACCCCCGGATCACCCCGCCGTCGAGCATCCGATCGACGCGCCGCTTGACCGCCGGGGCCGACAGATTGACCCGCTCACCGATCTCGGCGAACGTTGCGCGGGCATGTTGGGCGAGCTCGGCAAGAATCTGCTCGTCGATGCCATCTAGCCGGTCCATCATTCCTCCTGCGCAACAGATTGCCGCAATACTACATTTCGCGCAATAAACAACACGCATATAAGCAATGATAGTCGTTTGATTGCGCGCCGCCCCTCCCATACCGTCGAGTTATGACGATCTTTGCGGAGTCCGCGGCGGTAGCCCCGGGGGGTCAGACGGCCGCAGCGACTGCCACCGCGAACGAGCGCAAGGCGCGGATTCGGCGCTACGCCATGACGTCTCCGCAGTTTTTCGCTGTGGAGTATGCGATCAATCCGTGGATGGACACCGCCAACCCCGTCGACACCGCCGTCGCGGTCGCACAGTGGGAGCATCTTCGCGACACGTACCTGCGGCTTGGACACGTCGTCGACCTCGTCGCACCCGTTCCCGGCCTGCCCGACATGGTTTACGCCGCCAACGGCGGGCTGATACTCAACGGCACAGCGGTCGTCGCACGGTTCAAATACCCTCAGCGCCAACACGAGTCCATCGCCTACGCGGACTGGATGCGGTCGCAAGGCTATACCCCCGTACAGACTCGGCACGTCAACGAGGGTCAGGGTGACCTGCTGCCGGTGGGCGAAACAATTCTGGCCGGAACCGGGTTTCGCACCGATCCGCGGGCGCACTCCGAGATCGCCGAGATCTTCGGCCGGCCGGTCGTCAGCCTGCAGCTGGTCGATCCGCGCTTCTACCACCTCGACACCGCACTCAGCGTGCTCGACGACGCCACCATCGCGTACTATCCGCCGGCCTTTACCGAATCTTCACGCGCGCAACTGGAAACGCTGTTTCCGGACGCCATCGTGGTCGAAAGCGTCGACGCCTACGTGTTCGGCCTCAACGTCGTCTCGGATGGCCGCCACGTGGTGTACCCGGCCGCAGCGGTCGGGTTCGCCGAGCAGTTGACCCAGGCTGGCTTCGAGCCGATCGGTGTAGAGATGTTCGAGCTGCTCAAGGGCGGCGGATCTGTCAAATGCTGCACTCTGGAGGTGTATTCGTGACCGTACTGGATACAGTGACCACCAGCCCCGGCGCACTCACCGCGTCGGCGATCGCGCTGGACGAGCAGTACGCGGCACACAACTACTCGCCGCTGCCGGTGGTGGCCGCCAGCGCCGAGGGAGCATGGATCACCGATGTCGAGGGTCGCCGCTATCTGGATTGCCTGGCCGCATATTCCGCAGTGAATTTCGGGCATCGCAACCCCGAAATCACCGCGACCGCACATGCCCAGCTCGACCTGGTCACCCTAGTCAGCCGGGCATTTCACGCCGAGGCACTCGGCCGCTTTTGTGCGGCATTGGCGACACTGAGCGGCAAGGACATGGTATTGCCCATGAACAGCGGCGCCGAAGCGGTCGAGAGCGCTATCAAGGTCGCACGCAAGTGGGGCACCGACGTGAAAGGCGTTCCGGCCGGTCACGCGAACATCGTGGTGGCCGACAACAACTTTCATGGCCGTACCATCAGCATCGTCAGCTTTTCGTCTGACCAGACAGCACGCAGCGGCTTCGGGCCGTTCACGCCCGGCTTTCGTTCGGTGCCGTTCGGTGACGCCGACGCGCTGGCCGATGCAATTGACGAGCACACCGTTGCAGTGCTGCTGGAGCCGATTCAAGGTGAAGCCGGCGTCATTGTGCCGCCGGACGACTATCTGCCTGAGGTTCGGAAAATCTGCCGTGCCCGCAATATTTTGATGATCGCCGATGAGATCCAGTCGGGGCTGGCTCGCACCGGCCGCACCTTCGCTTGCGACCACTGGGATGTGGTGCCCGACATCTACCTGCTCGGCAAGGCGTTGGGCGGCGGGGTGGTGCCGTTGTCGGCGGTGGTGGCCGATCGCGGCATCTTGGGGGTGCTGCATCCCGGTGAGCACGGTTCGACGTTCGGTGGCAACCCATTGGCGGCGGCGATCGGCAGCACCGTGGTGTCAATGCTGGCTCGCGGCGAATTCCAGGACCGCGCGGCGCACCTCGGCCGACGCCTGCAGTGGCGGCTGCGAACCTTAATCGGTCACGGCGTGCTGGCGGCGCGCGGCCGCGGATTGTGGGCCGGCGTCGACATCGATCCGGCGCTCGGCACCGCAAAGCAGCTCAGCCTGCGACTGGCCAAGCGCGGTGTCCTGGTCAAAGACACGCACGGATCAACGTTGCGCGTTGCCCCGCCGCTGGTCATCACCGCAGCAGAAATCGATTGGGCCGTTGACCGATTCGCCGAAACGCTGGCGGAGATGGCGAGCTAGCAGGGCGTCGCGGGTACGTCGGCGCCGTCTACCGGTCGGACACCCTGCCGGTCGTCTGGAAGATGACCCGACGCGCCAGTTGGACGGCATGGTCGGCGAAACGCTCGTAATACCGGCCGAGCAAGGTCACGTCGACGGCGGCGGCGACACCATGCTTCCATTCCTGATCCATCAGCACGGTGAACAGGTGTCGGTGCAGTTCATCCATCGCGTCGTCGTCTTGGCGGATGCGCGCGGCCTTCAGCGGGTCGCGATTCAACACCACCTCTTGCGCGTTGTTACCCAACTTGACAGCGATTCTGCCCATTTCGGCGAAGTATCCGTTGACTTCTTCGGGCAACGCGTGCTGGGGATGACGCCACCGGGTGATCTCGGCGACGTGCAGGGCCAGCGCCGCCATCCGGTCGATCTCGACAACCATCTGCAGGGCGCTGACGATCGCCCGCAAGTCACCGACAACCGGGGCGTGCAGGGGAGCCAGAAGCGCGAACGCGTTCGCCTCAGCGGCGGTGCTCATCGCGGCGATTTTGTCGTGGGCGGTAAGAACCTGTTCGGACAGCACAAGATCCGCCTGAAGCAGCGCCTGGGTTGCGTGTTCCATGGCAACCCCGGCCAGCCCGCACATCTCCCCCAGGTGCTCGGTCAACCTGGCGAGTTCCGCATGGTAGGCGGTCCGCATGCGGCCCAACATACGTTTTAAATCGTGGTTGTACCGCCAAGCGGCATGTGAAATCACGATGAATGTCCGCTTACGTTTGGTTCAAACAGCCGGCTACGGCTACTAAGGTCTTAGTACTTTAAGACGCCCTTGTCGACGGGGATCTGCGCTCCCGTCAAGGTGCCGGAGCCGGCGCCGGCCAGCCACACCACGACATCGGAAACCTCGTCTGCTGCCATAAATCCATTGGGCTGCAGCAGCATTGGTCCGAAGCTGTGCACATAACGGGGATGCTCGGCGAACACCTGCCTCATCAACTCCGGCTCGACCATGGGCGTGTCGACCGAGTAGGGATGGATGGAGTTGACACGGATGGCGAACTCGCCGAGCTCAATCGCGAGCGCATTGGTCAGCCCGACGAGGCCGTGCTTGGCCGCCGAGTAATGGCCATTGCCCGGGGTGGCCTTTAGGCCGGCCGACGAGCTGACCACGACGATGGAGCCGCCGTTGCCGGCCTCGATCATCGCGGGTATCACCGCTCGCAGGCTGCGCCAGGTGCCCGATAGGTTGACACCGATGACGGCGTCCCACTGTTCGTCGGTGAGCTCCCAGACCCGTCCCCAACTGAGCACACCTGCGTTGGCGACCAAGATGTCGAGCCGGCCGAACTGCTCGACGCCGTCGCTCACCAGTTGGCGCAATGCGGCATCGTCGCGGATGTCGACCTCGCGGGCCAATACCTTGCGCCCTTCGGCCTCCACCGCACGGACGGTCTCCGCTAGCTCCTCCGGAGTTGCGGCCGCATAGGTAATGCTTTCGGAAACCGGTGCGCAGATGTCCAGCGCGATGATGTCAGCACCTTCTCGCGCTAGCCGGATCGCATGGGCCCGCCCCTGGCCGCGTGCGGCACCGGTGATGAATGCCACGCGCCCTTGCAGTGCCCCGGACACACCAGACACAACAGCCCCTTCCGCCGACTGCCGATCAGGCTAGCAGCGAAACTGAAACGTGTTTCAGCCCGGGGACGATGCGCGCCGCGCAGGGGCAAGCCCTCCACCGGATCCCGCTTTCCGCTCTCACCGGTCCTGCTTGCGTCGCCGCTCGGTAAGTCAGATCTCGGAGATGATCTGCGCCCGTTTGCTGGCGTATTCCTCGGCGCTCACCACGCCGGATTTGTGCAACGCCTCCAGGTCCTGCAGCCGGCCGCGCGCCCGCCGCTGCCCCCACCCCGGCCGGCTGCTGGGCGGCGGCCCGCCGCACCACGGCCATGATCTGTTGGCGCACTACAGGTAAGGAGCGTATGTCGACTTTGCCACTGATCGGCAGGTTGTTGGCCTTGTATATCTGCAGGATTTCCATCAGCGGGCCGGCCTGTCCGCTCAGGTCGTACGTCCGGTTCTCTTCTTGGCTCATGAATTGCGCGGGTACCACGCCGCAGATCAATCCGCTTGCCTGCCAGTCGATCTCGTAGTCACGCGTGTTCGGGTCCACCAAAACTACGAGCTTGCGCGCCGTGACGATGGCCTGCTTGGTGATGTCGACGGTAACCCGCTTTTGGGTGTCGAACGCGAACCCGGGTCCGGCGATGTGCAAGTCCAAGTTGACCACCGGTCGCTCGTTGATGCGCATCCCGGTTTCACCGAGACCGGTGATCTGGGCCATCGTCAGCACACCGGTCTGGTGAAGAGCAGCGCTCTTGGCCGAGGACTTGGCGCCGCGGTTGGCCAACCACAGCGCGACGAGCACGGCGCCGGCCGTGATCAGCAACCCGACCCAGAGCATCCACTGAATGGACTGCTGCGTCAGGGAGGACACGGTGGAGGACATCGAGGTGTCGTAAGAACTGACCTCGGAACCAAACAGGCTGGGCAGCGCGAAGTACAGGGCTATAAGGACGGGCCCGGTCGCACCGCCACATAGCAGGACCAAAAATTGGGCCTTGAGATAACGCGCTAGCATCGCATGCTCCTATCGTCAGCCGCCGACACCGACAACGATGCGGGTCAGCGTATCGCCGCAAACAAAACGGCGCCCACCTTTCGGTGAGCGCCGCTTTGCTGTCGAACTACTTGACGATCTTGGTCACCCGGCCGGCGCCGACGGTACGGCCACCCTCGCGGATGGCGAACCGCAGACCCTCGTCCATGGCGACGGGCTGGATCAGCTTCACCAAGATGTCGGTGTTGTCACCCGGCATCACCATCTCGGTGCCCTCCGGCAGCGTCACCACACCGGTCACATCGGTGGTGCGGAAGTAGAACTGCGGACGGTAGTTGTTGAAGAACGGCGTGTGCCGACCGCCCTCGTCTTTGGACAGGATGTAGACCTGGCCCTCGAACTCGGTGTGCGGCGTGGTGGTGCCGGGCTTGGTGACAACCTGGCCACGCTCGACGTCCTCGCGCTTGATACCGCGCAGCAGCAGACCGACGTTGTCGCCGGCCTGGCCCTGGTCGAGCAGCTTGCGGAACATCTCCACGCCGGTGACCGTGGTCTTGGTGGTGGCCGGCTTGATGCCGACGATCTCGACTTCCTCGTTGACGTTGATCACGCCGCGCTCGACACGGCCGGTGACGACGGTGCCGCGGCCGGTGATGGTGAAAACATCCTCGACGGGCATCAGGAACGGCTTGTCGGTCTCACGGACGGGATCCGGAACCGACTCGTCGACCGCATTCATCAGCTCCACGATGCCCTCGACCCACTTCGGGTCCCCATCCAGCGCCTTGAGTGCGGAGACCCGCACCACGGGAGCGTCCTCGTCGAACTCCTGGGCGGCCAGCAGTTCACGGACCTCCAACTCGACGAGCTCCAGCAGCTCCTCGTCGTCGACCATGTCGGCCTTGTTCAGCGCGACCAGGATGTAGGGCACCCCGACCTGCCGGGCCAGCAGCACGTGCTCGCGGGTCTGCGGCATCGGGCCGTCGTTGGCGGCGACCACCAGGATTGCGCCATCCATCTGGGCAGCGCCGGTGATCATGTTCTTGATGTAGTCGGCGTGGCCCGGGGCGTCGACGTGTGCGTAGTGCCGCTTCTCGGTCTGATACTCCACGTGGGAGATGTTGATGGTGATACCGCGCTGACGCTCCTCGGGAGCGTTGTCGATCTGGTCGAACGCCCGCGTCTCGTTCAAATCGGGGAATTTGTCGTGCAGAACCTTGGTGATAGCCGCGGTCAGCGTGGTCTTGCCGTGGTCAATGTGACCAATGGTCCCGATGTTGACGTGCGGCTTCGTCCGCTGGAACTTCGCCTTCGCCACTTTGGTGTCCTCCTGGACTTGTTGGTGCTTGTTAAAGCAATGTTGATGTTTTCAGTTATGCCGCGGTTAGTGACCGGGCAAGGTTACTCCGCGTCGGTTTCATGGCTCGACTCCGGACTCGTAAGCTGCGCTTACTCGCCGTCATCTTCGCGTGTTCACTCGCCCGTCGCCTTCGCGATGATCTCCTTCGACACGTTCGCCGGCACTTCGGCGTAGGAGTCGAAGACCATGGAGTAGTTCGCCCGGCCTTGAGTCTTTGACCGCAGGTCGCCGACGTAGCCGAACATCTCCGACAGCGGCACGTGCGCCTTAACGACACGTGCACCAGCCCGCTCATCCATGGCCTGGATTTGGCCACGGCGGGAGTTCAGGTCGCCGATCACGTCGCCCATGTAATCCTCCGGCGTGATGACCTCGACGGCCATGATCGGTTCCAGGATCACCGGCTGAGCCGCTGCGGCCGCCTTCTTCATGACGTGCGAACCCGCGATCTTGAACGCCATCTCCGAGGAGTCGACGTCATGGTAGGCGCCGTCGAGCAAGGTGACTTTCACGTTCACCAGCGGGTAGCCGGCCAGCACACCGTACTGCATAGCGTCCTGCGCACCGGCGTCCACCGACGGGATGTACTCGCGCGGGATGCGGCCACCGGTGACCTTGTTCTCGAACTCGTAGGTGGCGCCGTCCTCGCCCGTGAACGGCTCGACGGTGATGATGACCTTGGCGAACTGGCCGGAGCCGCCGGTCTGCTTCTTGTGGGTGTACTCGACGTTCTCCACCTTGCGGCGGATCGTCTCCTTGTACGCCACCTGCGGCTTGCCGACGTTGGCCTCGACCTTGAATTCGCGGCGCATGCGGTCGACCAGGATGTCCAGGTGCAGCTCGCCCATGCCGCCGATCACGGTTTGACCGGTCTCTTGATCCAGATGCACCTTGAAGGTCGGGTCCTCCTCGGCGAGCTTCTGGATCGACAGGCTCAGCTTCTCCTGGTCGCTCTTGGTCTTCGGCTCGATGGCCACCTCGATCACCGGAGCGGGGAAGGTCATCGACTCCAGCACGACCTGCTTGTTCGGATCGCTCAGGGTGTCACCGGTGGTGGTGTCCTTGAGCCCGATGACTGCGTAGATGTGGCCCGCGCTGGCCCGTTCCACGGGGTTCTCCTTATTGGAGTGCATTTGGAACAGCTTGCCCAGCCGCTCCTTCTTGCCCTTGGTGGAGTTGATGACCTGGCTGCCCGACTCGACGGTGCCCGAGTAGACCCGGATGTAGGTGAGCTTGCCGAAGAACGGATGCGACGCGATCTTGAACGCCAGTGCCGCGAACGGCTCATCGGTCGTGGCGTGCCGGACGATCTCCTGGTCCTCGTGACCCGGCGCGTGACCGGTCGCCGGCGGCACGTCCAGCGGCGACGGCAGGTAGTCGACCACCGCGTCCAGCATCGGTTGCACGCCCTTGTTCTTGAACGCGCTGCCGCACAGCACCGGGTAGATCTCCGAGGCGATGGTCAGCTTGCGGATCGCCGCCTTGATCTCGTCGACGGTGATCTCCTCGCCGCCGACGTACTTCTCCAGCAGGTGCTCGTCGGTCTCTGCGACGACCTCCAGCAGCTTGGTGCGGTACTCCTCGGCCGTCTCGACCAGCTCGGCAGGGATGTCGATGGTGTCGTAGGTCTCGCCGAGTTTGGTCTCCCCACGCCACACCTTGGCGTTCATCTCGACCAAGTCGACGATGCCCTCGAACTCACTCTCGGAGCCGATCGGCAACTGGATCGGCACCGCGTTGGCGCCGAGCCGCTCCTCCATCGTCTTGACGGAGAAGTAGAAGTCGGCGCCGACCTTGTCCATTTTGTTGACGAAGCAGATCCGCGGGACGTCATATTTGTCGGCCTGCCGCCACACCTGCTCGGACTGCGGCTCGACGCCCTCCTTGCCGTCGAAGACGGCTACGGCACCGTCCAGCACCCGCAGGTTGCGCTCCACCTCGACGGTGAAGTCGACGTGCCCGGGGGTGTCAATGATGTTGAGCTGGTTGTCTTTCCAGAACGTAGTGGTGGCCGCGGAGGTGATGGTGATTCCGCGCTCCTGCTCCTGTTCCATCCAGTCCATGGTGGCGGCGCCGTCGTGGACCTCACCGATCTTGTAGTTGATGCCGGTGTAGTACAGGATGCGTTCTGTCGTCGTCGTCTTACCGGCATCGATGTGCGCCATAATGCCGAAGTTGCGGACCTTGCTCAGGTCGGTCAGCACGTCCTTCTGTGCCACAGAAGTCTTCCCACTCTTTCGATTGCTTGTCAGTTCGCCGTCAGTTGGCGCCCGGCCTCGTCGCCGGCGTTCTCACCAGCGATAGTGCGCAAAGGCGCGGTTTGCCTCGGCCATCTTGTGGGTGTCCTCGCGTCGCTTGACGGCGGCCCCGAGGCCGTTGCTGGCATCCATGATCTCGTTTGCCAGGCGCTCGATCATGGTCTTCTCCCGACGCTGCCGGGAGAAGCTGACGAGCCAGCGCAGCGCGAGCGTGGTGGACCTCTCGGGCCGCACCTCGACGGGCACCTGATACGTGGCACCACCGACGCGGCGGCTGCGCACCTCCAGGGCCGGCTTGACATTGTCCAGGGCCCGCTTCAACGTGATCACCGGATCGGTGCCGGTCTTTTCGCGGGCTTGTTCGAGCGCTGCATATACAATGCGCTCGGCCAGGGATTTCTTCCCCTGCATCAAAACCTTGTTCACCAGCTGGGTGACCAGCTGCGATCCGTAGACCGGATCGTTAACCAGCGGGCGCTTGGGCGCCGGCCCCTTGCGCGGCATCAGCTCTTCTCCTTCTTGGCGCCGTAACGGCTACGAGCCTGCTTGCGGTTCTTCACACCCTGGGTGTCCAGCGAGCCGCGGATGATCTTGTACCGCACACCCGGCAGGTCCTTCACCCGGCCGCCACGGACCAGGACCATCGAGTGCTCCTGGAGGTTGTGGCCCTCACCGGGGATGTATGCCGTCACCTCAACCTGGCTGGTCAGCTTGACACGCGCGACCTTCCGAAGCGCCGAGTTCGGCTTCTTCGGAGTCGTGGTGTACACGCGAGTGCACACGCCACGGCGCTGCGGGCTGCCCTTGAGGGCCGCCGTCTTGACCTTGGCGATCTTGTCGCGGCGCCCCTTGCGGACCAGCTGCTGAATGGTTGGCATCTACCGGCTTCCTATGTTTGACGTTCGATTGTCGGTGGTTTCAAGTCTCTGTAGTGCAGTTATGCCCTGCCACAGTCCCCCGCGGCCGGGTGTGTCGCATGCTCCCGCCGCAAGATTTCATCCGTTGCGTCCATGGACATGCGAATTGGCCCGGCGTGCGCGCCTTAGGTCAAGCGCCTTAAGCCGCCAGGCACGAGCAACCACAATACCCGCAGCTGGTCGGGCAGGTCAAAGCGACGGCGTTGCCGTCGGTGCCAGGTTAACAGGCCTATTGGGCGCTGCGTTCGCTGCGGCGCTCCATGCCGGCCGCGAGCCGCAGCACCATGTCCGAGAAGACCGTGTCGGTGTCGACGATGTCGTCCATCACACCGGTCATTTCCAGCAGCACGAAGCCGTGCATCGCCGACCAGAATTCCAGCGCCGCGTAGAAGGCCTCCTCACCATCGAGCCCGTAGGAGGCCAACACGGCGATCACCGGTGCCGCCGCGCCCCTGCTGGCGGCGGCGTATTCGGGATCCTCGCCACCCAGCGGCATCCGGGTGAACGCCGAATACCGGCCCGGGTGGTGATGGGCGTAGCTGCGATAGGCGGCGGCCATCACCAGCACGGCATCGTCGCGGGCCCGCCCCTCGGCGACGCGGTTCAGCATGGTGATGATGTCGTCGATCACCCGCATCCGGACGGTGCGGCGCAGGTCCTCCAGGCTGTCGACGTGGTTGTACAACGACGGGCCTTTGGTTCCGAGCTGCGTCGCCAGGGCATTGATCGTCAACGCGTCCCAACCCTCCCGGTCCAGGAAGGTGAGCGCGGCGTTGACGATGATCTCACGGCTCAGTCTGGCCGGCCGGGCCGCAGACTTCGCCCCGGTGCCCCGACCGGCCGACGACTCCGACTCAGGTGCCATGGCGATCGCCCTTCGGGTTGCTAATCAGCGAAGAACTCTAGTCTGCCGACAACGCCGCTGGTGCCGAGGTGGAAATACCGGCCGCTTGCGATCGGCCGGTATGTGGGGGAAGCGGGCCATGCCGCGCGGCAATCCACGTACGCTCTCCTCCAGCAGATCACGCGCCATGGCGAGAGGAGCCCGCGGTGAAATGGACACTGCCATGCCGAGCCTTGGCCGCCCGCGCGATCGCGATTCCGTTCAGCCTGACCGCCGGGGCGGCGACCGGGCACGCCAAAAACGGTGATACCAATGTCACCGGGGAGGGTGTCGAGCAGACGATCGACTGCAATGGCGCCACGCTGCTCGTCGACGGGACCCGGAACACCGTCAACGCGCTGGGCACCTGCTGG
>Ga0210396_10003607_pt1 | contig 15370 bp, 10 predicted proteins | sample IncBWH17OmetaG_FD_155466 | JGI IMG/M metagenome (GOLD analysis project Ga0210396, IMG submission 155466) | Forest soil microbial communities from Barre Woods Harvard Forest LTER site, Petersham, Massachusetts, United States - Inc-BW-H-17-O ... | reverse complement strand
CCACAGAACGGTTATGCCCCAGATGGATGATCTCAGCGCCCTTGGACTGCAGGATCCGGCGCATAATATTGATGGCGGCATCATGCCCGTCAAACAGCGCCGCAGCGGTGACCAGCCGGACTTTGTGTACAGGGGTGTAGCTCATGGCATAAAGATAGGAAAAACTAATGAATGTTAGTTAGTTACCGCGTAGACTAAAAATCAGTAACTTGAACCCCCGGAACGCACCCCCGGCGGAACGCTATGAAGATGTCGAAAAAGTCCATTTTTGCAGGAGTATGGATGGTTATAACAATGTGTCTGTTGTGGCCCGCATCCGTATTTTCCCAAAAGCTGCTCCCGCCCAACCAGCCCGAGCAGACTGCCTGTAACGCGCTTCTGCTGTGCGGCGGGAAATTTTACACCCCCTATAGCTACCAGGGAACGGGCCCCGGGGTCGACCTCCCGGAGACGCCCTGCGCCACCCCGGCGGAGACCAATACCATGTGGATGAAAATAACGATCGCCAACGCGGGAATTCTTGCCTTCCAGATCATCCCCGTGGACCCGCTCGACGACTACGATTTTGCCGTTTTGGACGTGACCAATACGCCCTGCAACCAACTCACCCCCGGTAATGTCGTGCGGTGCAACTACAACAACGACGAACCCGGCACCAATGCCACGGGGACGGTGGGGCTCAGCGATACAGCCACCAACCCCGAGGTCCTCGGCGGTGTCTATGGCTGGCCTTTCGCACAGTCAATCAATGCTACACCCGGCCAGACCTTCCTGATCCTGGTCAACAATTTTGGTCATGACGATAACCCGGGACCCAGCCATGGCTTTACCATCGATTTCTCCACGTCTACCGCGACCTTCCAGCCTCCTCCGCCGGCTGCCTTTAAAAGCATCGTGAAACAATGCAATGACAGCTCGGTGACCATCCTGATGACCAAACCCATCCTGTGCAGCTCGATCGCTCCCGACGGCAGCAATTTCTCCATCCCCGGGATCACGGTGACCGGCGCCGCAGGCGTCAATTGCGCGAGCGACACCGGGTATACTTCGGAGGTCATTCTCAATTTTGCGGGACACTATCCCGCGGGTAATTATACCGTCAGCTTGCAAACCGGCACCAACGGCACCACCCTCACCGATCTTTGCGGCACCGCCACGCTGCCGGGGACATCCGTAACGACGTCCCTGCCCTTTACGATCCCGCCGCCGGCGCCCATACCCACCGTGAGTCCGGCCGATACGTCGAAATGTGACTATAGTACGATCGACCTCATCGGGGAAAGCGGTTTCCCCAACTATCTATGGAGCAATGGCGACTCCACGCCCACGATCGCCGTCATCGACCCGGGAACCTATACCCTGCAGATCACCGACACCAATGGCTGCAAGGCCAGCCGGTCCGCGGTGATCACGGATTCAGCCTGCCCGCAATATGTCTATCTGCCCAACGCCTTTACCCCCAACCGCGACGGACGCAACGATATCTTCCGCCCCCTGTTCGCCGGTGCCGTCAGCGAGTTTCGCTTCGCCATATACGATCGCTGGGGCCGACTGATGTTCGAGAGCAGCGACCCCTCCGCCGGCTGGGATGGCACCACCAGCGGAAAAGAACAGCCCGCGGGCGTCTACGTGTGGGTATGCCTGTACAAACTCTATGAACAGCCGGAACACATGAAGCGGGGAACCGTGATGCTGATCCGCTGAGACACTTCCGCCCGTCCGGCTTCCAAAAAAAGTTCACCTACATTAAAAAAAATACTATCTTGTGCGTGGTGAAGCAACTTGCTGCCATACTGCTTATAGGGATTCTCTTCTTCAACTGGTACGGATACCAGCTACTGACTGCTTACTGGCAGCACAAAGCCGAGAATACGCTGGTCGCCCGGCTGGACCGGCACGAATACGATGACACCCAGCTGATCAGCATCAAAGTTCCCCTGACTACCCTGGATTATTACAACAACTCTACCACCTTCGAACGGGTAAACGGTCAGATCGATATCAACGGCGTACATTATAATTATGTGAAACGCCGCATCTTCAATAATTCGCTGGAACTGCTCTGTATCCCCAATACTACCGCCACGAATCTGCAAAAGGCAAAGAACGATTTCTTCCGCCAGGTCAACGACCTCCAGCAACAGAACCAGGGAAAAAAGAACAACAGCGCCCCCACAAAAGACTTCTCAAAAGATTATACCCCGTCCGCGATGGATATCATCCTCCCGGCCGTCCTGACCAACCTATCCTCCGCTAAGGGAACGCTTGCCGCTTCCCAACTTCCCACCCGCTATACGCCTACGGCGGAAAGACCCCCGGATCAGACTTCCGTTCTGTCCTAAGTCAAGACATGTTCCCGACAGGCAAAATTACAACTGCCAGTATCCGGGGACAAGTTGCCGATCAATCCAAATGATAGAATGAACCAGTTCTCCCCTTACGGGCTAAGCATGCCCGCGGAAAAGATGTATTATACGCTACGCATCGCATCGGCTATGTGTTTTATCGGTCATGGCGCCTTCGGCATTATCACCAAACCCATTTGGTGTAATTATTTCGCCGTCTTCGGCATCGGTCACGATCTCGCCTACCGGCTCATGCCGGTGGTGGGAACAGTGGATATCCTGCTGGGTCTCTCCCTGCTCTTCTATCCGCTGCGCGCCGTGGCGGGCTGGTTGGTTGCCTGGGCTGTCTTCACGGCTGCCTTGCGTCCGCTGAGTGGCGAGCCGGCGGGAGAATTGATCGAACGCGCCGGGAATTTTGGCGCGCCTCTCGCGCTGCTGCTGCTGAGTGCGCCCGCTGCCGAAGCTCACCGGCCGTGGTGGTCGAAGATCGAGGCTCACCCGCACCCGGGTGCGCGGCGGATGAACCGCGTCGCCTGGTGTCTCCGGATCGTGGTCTTCCTGCTGCTGCTGGGACATGGCTGGCTTAACCTCGTCGAAAAGAAGGGACTCCTGCAACAATATTCGGCACTCGGCTTTTCCAATGCTGCAGGCGTGGCGCGTCTGGCCGGCTCCTTCGAGCTGCTGGCGGCCCTTGCCGTCCTCGTCCGGCCGGTACGGCCGCTGCTGCTGGCCCTTTTTATCTGGAAGATGGCCACCGAACTCTTTTATCCGCACTGGGAGGTCTTCGAATGGGTGGAACGCGCCGGCAGCTATGGATCTCTGCTGGCCCTCTGGCTGGCGCTTGCCAAAAGCCCCATCGACATCCGACGCCTCTCACAACCCGCACCATCCATTTAACAATTTAACCAAAACAAAACGATGAAAAATTTAATTGTTTGCCTACTGCTTATCGCCGGAATGACGTCGCCCCAACTTCTCGTAGCACAAGGCTGTGTGGCCATCCGCAGCAACGGCGGTTTCTGCACCGCGGGTGCGGATCACCAGGTCGACACCGGCGCACAATGGCAATTATCCGTCAACAACCGGTACTATAAGTCTTTTAGACACTACGTCGGAACCGTCTACCAAAAGCAACGACAGGTCCTCGGCAACGAAGTGATCAACAACGCCTACACGATGGATCTGGCCATCTACCGCATCATCAACCCCCGCTGGTCGATCATGTTGGACCTGCCCATCTCCGCCAACGCCAGGTCGCAGACCTATTCGGAAAAAGGCATCTACAACCGGTTTAGCACCCACGCCTTTGGCGCCGGCGACATCCGTTTCGCCGTCTACCGGTGGCTGCTGGACCCCGTGAAGATGCCCAAAGGAAATCTGCAGGTGGGACTCGGACTCAAATTCGCCACCGGCAACGACAATGTCCAGGATTATTTCAAGACCAGCGACAGCACCAAAACATTCGGCCCCGTAGATCAGTCTATCCAGCTGGGCGACGGCGGCACGGGCATCACGCTCGAGCTCAACGGCTATTATAATTTTTCCCACCGGGTGGGGGTATACGGTAACTTCTTCTACCTGTCCAATCCCATGGATCAAAATGGCGTGTCCAACGCACATGGCGCAACCCCATCCGCCTCGTCCATCGCAAACGGCAGCAATGTCATGAGCGTCCCGGATCAATATATGGTAAGGGCCGGCGTCGGCCTCCAGTTCGACCGCCTCAATATCTCTGCCGGCCTTCGGGACGATTGTCTGCCCGTGCACGACCTTATCGGTCTCAGCGACGGCTTCCGGCGTCCCGGCTTCATCATCTCGGCCGAACCCGGCGTGACCTATGGGGTTAAAAAGGTGTCGCGGTATAGCTATGTCCCCATCGCATTCGTCCGCAACCGCACCCAAAGCGTGCCGGACAAGATCACGACGGCGCTCACGGGTGTGTATACCCATGGAGATGCCGCCTTTGCCAACTGCGTCGTCAACATCGGCGCGAATATTCGATTCTGATACCGATAACAAAAAAACAGAAGAGTATGTACATCCCTACAGAACCCATCGGAAGCATACCCCGCCCCACGGAGCTGGTGCAGGGACTGACCGCATTTTCCTCGGGTAACATAGACGCGCGGGAACTGGATATCCTGTTCGAACGCGCCCTCACCGATACGCTCCGGCGTTTCGAGGCGACGGGCTCGCCCGTGATCACGGACGGTGAACAGACCAAACCCAGTTTCGCCACCTATCCCATCCACGGCTCGCAACAGCTGGACCCCAACGGTATCGTGATCCCCTTTAAGGATGGCCATACCCGGCAGCTCCCCAAGCTGAACGGCGGCCCCTTTCGCTATCAGCAATATGCCAGCGACTATTATAAACGCGCCAGCGCGATGACGCGCCTGCCGCTCAAACAAGCCGTTATCTCCGCCAGCGCGCTAAGCCTCCTCTATCCCGCCGAGGGGATCGAAGGCTATAGCCGCGAAGCCTTCCTCACGGATCTCTACCACGAACAGGTCAGGGATATTCAGAACTGCCTGGCGGCCGGCGCCGAGAACGTACAGATCGACTTTACCGAAGCGCGGCTTTCGTTGAAACTCGACCCCGGTAAAGGATTGCTGCACGCCTTTATCGACATCAACAACGACGTGCTGCAACTGCTGACACCGGAGCAACGCGGGAAGGTCGGCGTACACAGCTGTCCCGGCGGCGACCACGATTCCACGCATAGCGCGGATATCCCATACAGCGAGCTCCTGCCGCTTTTGTTCGAGCTGAACGCCACCAACTTCTACCTGGAATATGCCGGCGAATACCAGAAACAACCGATCCTCGAGGTCATCAAGGCCAGTATGCGCCCGGGTCAACGCGTTTTCCTCGGCGTCACCGATGTCCTGAGCCCGCGGATAGAAACGCCGCAGGAGATCCGCGACCTCATCCTGGAGGCCGCCGGGTACATACCCGTGTCACAGCTGGGGACGACCGACGACTGCGGTTTCTCGCCGTTTGCCGACGACACCTCCACCAGCCGGGATATCGCTTTCGAAAAGATCAGGGCCCGCGTAGAGGGTACGCGTCTCGCGGAGAAAGCGTTGGAGAAAACACAAGTAGCGATCTAAAACAACCTGCGCAAAAAGCGGCACCCGCATAACGAAACAATACCAAACTAACACATGCTTAACCGAAAAAAAACCGTCCTTCCCGTCCTGCTGCTTTTCTTCCTTTTGCAGGCCGGCATTTCGAGGGCGCAGACAGACGAAGACGCGATCATGATGTCTAAAAACAATTTCTGCGTTGGGGGGACCTATGGCTACAGTAGCTGGGACTACTATTGGGAAGGGACCTACCATCGCAATAACGGCAACCTCGGAACCGTGAGCACCCAAATGGTGAGTCTCATGGGTAACTATGGCATCACGAACAAGCTGAATGTCATGGTAGGGGCGCCCTATGTCTGGACCCATGCTACGGCAGGCACACTCGCCGGACAACACGGCATCCAGGACCTGAGCGCCTGGCTCAAATACCTGGGGCTGGAGAAGAACCTGGGCAAAGGCGTACTATCCGTCTATGCCCTGGGTGGCGCCTCTATCCCCCTGAGCAATTACATCGCGGACTACCTGCCGCTCTCCATTGGCCTGCACAGCAAGACGCTCTCGGGCCGGCTGATGATGGACTACCAAAAGGGTAATTTCTTCGCCACGGCGCTGGGCACCTATACCTGGCGAAACGATATCACGATCGACCAGAATGCTTACTATACTACCTCGCTGCACCTGACCAACAAAGTGGATATGCCCAACGTAGCCTCGGAGATGATCCGGATAGGCTACCGTAGCGACCGCTGGATCATCGAAGCGCTGGGAACCAATATGAATACCCTGGGCGGTTTCGACATCCGTAAGAACGATATGCCGTTCCCCAGCAATAAAATGAATTCCACGACGGCGGGAGCGCATGTGAAATACAGTTTCAGGAAGGTGGACGGGCTTTCGCTGAATGTCGAAGGCGACTATACCGTTGCCGGACGCAATGTCGGCCAATCCCGGAGCTTCGACGTCGGCGTCTTCTATATCCTGGATTTCTCGAAGAAGGCGCCTAAGAATACATCTAATAAACCCTCAAAGAACTGATCATGCAACGGCATAAACATATATTCTTTATAATCGCACTGGCGACGCTCGCCGCCTGTAATAAAAGCGTGAGCAACCGGACGGACAACCTGCCGGCGCTGAATCCGGCAAGTGAAGACCTCAACGCCGGGACCTGGAAACCCGTGTTGCTCTCCCGCCCCGATACCTTCGCCGTCGCCGCGCCCGCGGCTACGACTACCCCCGCCTATACGGCCGACCTCAACGAGATCAAGGCTTACCAGCACAACCTCAGCAGCGACATGCAAAGCCAGATCAACTACTGGAGCGCGGGACATGTCCTCCGCTGGAACGAGATCATGATGAACCTGGTGACCAAATACAACCTGCCACCCTATCAGAATTCGGACAGCTCTTATCCTATCCCGAGTTCTGCCAACCCTTTTGCCTATCCGTATTTCCCTTTCTCCAATCCGCCCTATGCGGCGCGGGCCTATGCCTATGTCAGCGCGGCGCAATACGACGCCCTGGTAGCCTGCTGGCATTATAAAACGTTGTACAACCGGCCCAGACCCTACCAGGTCGACTCCACCGTCAAAGCGCTGGCGGGAAAGACTACCCTGCCTTCCTATCCCAGCGAAGGCGCCGTGCTGGCCGGCGTAACGGCTGAGCTGATGCAGCTGCTGTTCCCGGACGAGATCGCCAATATCCAGCAGAAGCTGGCCCAGGAAGAGCTGGCATTGATCGCCTCCGGCGCCGCCGCCCGTAGCGACGTGACCGCCGGTGAGGCCCTGGGCCGCCAGGTAGCCGATGCGTTCCTCGCCCGAGGCCGCGCCGACAATGCCAGCAAAGCCGTTGGCACACCGGCTAACTGGACCTCATTTGTGACGACCGCGGAAGCCGCCAGCCAGATCCCCTGGCTTAGCCTGGAGACGCCGGCGAGACCGCCCATGCTCCCGTTGTTCGGAAAGGTGAAAGGATTCCTGTGCGACTCGGCCGTCATCGTATCTTTACGGCCCGGACCGCCCCCTTCGACCAGCAGCTCCGATATGTCCTCTGCCGTATTGGCCGCCTACAATACCGTTAAAAGCCCGACCCGCGATCAGATGGCCACCGTGCAGTTCTGGGCGGACGGGGCCGGCACCTATACCCCGCCGGGACACTGGAATGCCATTGCCGACGCCGACTTCATCAACCAGAACTATAGCGAGGTCCGCTGGGCGCGTAACCTGGCCCTCCTCAACATGTCCGAAATGGACGCCGCGATCAGCTGCTGGGATATCAAATATTTCTATTTCAACCCCCGGCCTACCCAGATGGATCCCCGGATCAAAACGCTCACGGGAATACCCAATTTCCCGTCCTATGTATCCGGCCACTCCATGTTCAGTGCGGCGGCGGCGACTATCTTAGGGCACCTGATCCCCTCACGGGCCAGCGCCTATATGAGCATGGCCCAGGAGGCGGCGAATTCCCGGGTGCTGGGTGGCATCCACTATTCCATAGACTGTACCACCGGGTTTACCGTGGGACAAAATGTAGGTACCTACGCCGTCCAGCGAGCCATGAGCGACGGCGCCGAATAAATGTGCCGGATAATATTGAATTAATTTTTTCTTGGTCTATAAGCAAAAGCAAGCAAAACACCCCGATTCTTCGGGGTGTTTCAATTTTATCCCGGGCGCCGCGCGCGTCCGAATGGCCGAGAATCGCTATTTTTAGCATCCACAACCGCAGAATATGAAAAGATTAGCCGGCTTTTTACTTTTTGTAACCCTTTCTTTTCTTTCTCTTGGGCAACCCCTGGTAACGACACCGCCCGACAAGATCTACGGAAAACTATTCGTCGACGTGCAGATGGACCGGGTCTTCCAGGACGGCAAGACCTTCGTGGATTGCCTCCCCAAACGCAAACCCGCCGACATCGTAGCCGACTATGAGGCGCAAAAGGGAACGCCGGGGTTCGATCTGCATAAATTCGTGCTCGACAATTTCGACCTGCCGCCCGCACCCAACGACACCTACAAGACCAATACCGCCGAAGACGTGGTCACGCATATCCATAACCTCTGGGCCGTCCTCAGAAGGACGCCGGACAAGGTCGTGGAAGGCAGCTCGCTGCTCCCGCTGCCGTATCCCTATATCGTACCCGGGGGCCGTTTCCGCGAAGTGTACTACTGGGACTCTTACTTCACCATGCTGGGATTGAAAGAAAGCGGCGAGATCGACATGATCGACAATATGGTCAAAAATTTCGCCTATCTCATCCTGAACTATGGCCATATCCCTAACGGGAACCGTACCTACTACCTGGGCCGGTCACAGCCGCCCTTCTTCTCCGTGATGGTGGAGCTGCTCGCCGAAGCGCGGGGGGATAGCGTCTACCAGGAGTTCCTGCCCGCCATGGAGAAAGAATATGCCTTCTGGATGGACGGCGCCGACAAGCTCAAACCAGGCCAGGCGTTCCGCCGCGTTGTCCGGCTGAAAAACGGCGAGATCATGAACCGCTATTGGGACGATGCCACCGTGCCCCGGCAGGAAAGCTGGCGTGAGGACGTCCTCACGACACAACGCTCAGGCCGCGATAAGATCGAGATGTACGAAGAGCTGCGGGCGGCCGCGGAAAGCGGCATCGACTTCAGCTGCCGCTGGTTTGGCGACGGCAAGAACCTGACGACCATCCGTACCAGCGATCTTATCCCCCCCGATCTCAACGCCCTGCTCTATCATCTGGAATGGGCCATCTCCAAGGCCCGGCTGATGAACAAGGACAGCACTTCTGAAGAATACCGCCGCAAGGCCATCCGCCGCGGCGAGCTCATCGACAAATATTGCTGGAACAAATCCGAGAATTTCTATACGGATTACGATTTCAGGACACAAAAACAACGTAAGAATATCAACCCCGGCGGGATGTACCCCTTTTGTTTTATCAACGAACATCCCGACTATATGAGCTTCCTGGGCAGCAAGGTCGCGGACGTCATCCGCACCAGGCTCCTGAAACCCGGCGGTGTCGTCACCACGGAATTCAACACCGGGGAGCAATGGGACGCCCCCAACGGCTGGGCGCCGCTCGAATGGATGACCATCTGGGGCCTCGACCGCTGCGGACAAAAAGACCTCGCGGCGGATATCGCCGCCCGATGGGTGAAGCTCAACGAAAAAGTCTATAAGTCCACGGGAAAGCTCATGGAGAAATACAATGTCGTCGACATCGATAAAGATGCCGGCGGCGGCGAATATCCCGGTCAGGACGGGTTCGGCTGGACGAATGGGGTGCTCCTGAAGCTGATCGCGAAATACGATCTGCCTAAGAACTAAGTCCCGTACCTTTGCGCAAATTTTACGTAATGCGTAAGCTCCTCGCAGCCCTGCCGGTCATCGCTATCTTTTTCTCCGCCTGCTCGATCAATAACGTCACCGTCGACGACAGCCTTGGTCGTTTTTTCGACTCGGCCGGTGTCAAAGGCTGTTTCGCGCTGTATGATAACGGCCAGGGTGATTTTACCGTCTACAATCTCCCCCGCTACCGCGACAGCGCCTATGCCGCGGGGTCTACCTTCGATATCGTCGCCTCGCTGATCGCCTTTCAAAGCGGGGTGATCAAGGACGACAAGGCCGTCATGCTGAGGGAAGGGCATTATGTTGCCGACTCCAGTCATCCCGGACAACAGCTGACGCAATATACCGACGTGACCATAGCCGATGCCTTTAGAAGCAATGGAAGCGAGCTGATATTCCGGAAGGTGGAAGACAGCATCGGCATGGATTCCCTTAGGAAATGGGTGGACTCGCTACGCTACGGCAACCGGGCGCTGGATAAGGATACCGACGCCGTCTACGATGGAAGCCTCAGGATCCCCGCCGACGAACAGCTTGGATTGATCAAAAAACTCTATTTCAACCAGCTTCCTTTTTTCCAACGCACCCAGGAGCTCGTCCGTGGCATGATGAACAAAGAAGAGGACAGCAATTACAAGCTCATCTATAAAGCCACCAGCGTCGCTAACCAGGACGACGTCCTCTGCTGGGTGCTCGGCTGGGTCGAAGAGAACAAACACCCCTATTTCTTTGTCCTCAACCTGGACGTGCGTGATCCCAATACCGATGTCGCGAAAGTTGGCATTCAGCTTGTTAAGCATATCCTGCCGTCTATGGGTTTCTTCGAGGGAAAGAAATGACCCCGCCTTCCGGCCGGGTGCGAATTGGCTGAATTTTTGTTTTATCTTGCAAGTCCGTGTACCGCATCGAACATATCGAAAATCTTACAGGCCTGGCCGCGCTTCCGTTGTTAGGGGCCGCGCTTTGGTTCCTGCTGAGCTGGAAAAAGAACACGGTGGACCGCATAGGCGATCCCTCGCTGGTCCGGCAGCTGATCAGCAATTTTTCTTCTACGCGTTTCCTGATAAAGGCCGGTGTGGCCCTCCTGGCCTTCCTGGTGATCGTCATCGGCGCCGGCAACCCGCAGAAACCCGGCAAGATGGAGAATGTCCAGCGTAAAGGGGTGGACGTGATGATCGTGCTGGACGTGAGCAAGAGCATGCTCGCCCGCGATATCAAACCCAGCCGGTTGGAAAAAGCCAAACAGCTCCTGCAATTGCTCACCGAGAAGCTCGAGAACGACCGCATCGGCCTCGTCCTTTTTGCCGGCAGGGCCTATCTCCAGATGCCGCTGACCTCCGATCACGGCGCCGCCCGCATGTATATCCAGGACGCCAGCCCCGATGCGGTGCCCACCCAGGGTACGGTGATCGCCGAAGCCCTGAGGATGGCCAACACCGCCTTCAACAGCAAAGAACGAAAATTCAAATCCATACTCCTGATCTCGGACGGTGAAGACCATGACCCCGACGCGCTCAAGACCGCCAAAGAGCTGGCAAAGGATGGGGTGATGATCAACGCCATCGGCATCGGCTCACCCGATGGTTCCCCGATCGTCGACCCGGCTACGGGCGAACTGAAAAAAGACGAACAGGGGAATACGGTCATCTCCAAACTCAACGAGGCCGAATTGCAACAGCTGGCCGATGCCAGCAACGGCCAATATCTCCGCCTGGATAATGTCGACGACGCCCTGATCACCATGACGCAACAGCTGGACAGCGTCGAGCAGAAATCGATGTCGGATGCCGAGTTCGTCGACTACATCAGCTATTTCCAGTGGTTCCTGGGTGTAGCACTGGTGTTCCTGGTTTTCGAGTTCTTCTTTTCCGAGCGACGTACCGCCGCCCACGCGCGAAAGAGACGCACCGCCGCCTCCGACGGGATCACGAGCCGCAAGACCGGCAGTCTGGTACCCGCCGCCACCTTGCTGGCCCTGGCCATCCTGGTCTCCACCCTAGCTGCTTCCGCGCAAAACACCAACACCCAGATCCGCAGCGGTAACCGCTATTATAAAAAAGGCCAGCTCGACAAATCGGTACAACAATACCAGCAGGCCGTTCAACAGTCACCCAACAACCCCACCGCAAATTATAACCTGGGGAATGCCCAGTTCAAAAAAAATAACTTCGACGAAGCCGCCCACGCCTACGACGCCACCGTGGAACACAGCCCCGACAGCGCCATGAAGGAAAAGGGCTATTACAACAAAGGGGTGGCCATGATCAGACAAAAGAAACTGCAGGAAAGCATCGACGCCTGGAAACAGGCGCTCAAGCTGGATGCGGGCGACGTCGAGGCCCGCGAAAACCTGGAAAAAGCGCTCAAGGAACAAAAGCAACAACAGCAACAACAGCAGCAGAACCAGAAAAAAGATCAGAAAGACTCGAAGGATAAAAAAGACCAGAAAAAAGAGCAGGATCAACAACAACAGCAGCAGCCTAAACCGCAGCCCAGCAGGTTAAACAAACAACAGGTGGAACAGCTGCTGAAGGCGCTCGAGCAAAAGGAGAACGACCTGCAGAACAAGATGCGTCAAAACAAGGTGAAGACGCCCAACCAGCCCGAAAAAGACTGGTAGGCGCCCCCTGAGGCCATCAAACCTGAAAATTATTATTGCTTCAATAACTTCGTCTTCCAGCTGCCTTCATTTGTCTCCAGCTCCAGGTAGTACATTCCCGCGCCCCAGCCGCCCGTGCCGAGATAAAGGGTATTGTTGCCCTGTTGTAAATCGAGCGGTTCCACTACGATCTTTCTTCCCGTGACATCCGTGACGATGAGGTTCGCCCTGGCGACGCCCGGCGACGCAACCTGGATAAAGACATGATCGGTGACCGGGTTGGGATACACGGTAAACGAGGTGGATGCATCGATCTTCACGACGGCGATCGGGCTATAGTTCACATGGCCGTCGTGATCGGTCTCCTGTAACCGGTAGTACAAGGTCGGACTGCCGGCCTGCGCCGCCGTGCCGTCGGTAAAATGATAATCCAGCGTAGTGCTCGAATTACCCGCGGCGGGCAGCGTACCGATGGTGCTGAAATCCTGGCCGTTGACGCTCCGCTGTACCTGGAACGTGGCGGTATTTTCTTCCTGGGCCGTCTGCCAGCTCAAAAAAGTCGACGGCGACTGATAAACCGCGGTAAAGTTCAGCAACGAAAAACCCAAAGGCGCGGAAGCGGAGGTCAGTGCGATCGCAAATTCGGAAAGATGCGGCGTCGCCACCTCGAAATAGCGATATTCATTGGCGTTCCCGTAGTTGCCGATGGTCGGCGCGAGCGCCGTATAGTCGCCCGCGTTGTCGGAATTGTTGGTGAGATCGAGGTCCTGGTTCGTGCCATCGTACCGGATGACGCGGATATCGGCCTGCGTATAGCCGGTCCCGTAAGCGCTGTTGAAGGCGGCAACGAAGTCGTCGAGCTCCTGCGCCGTGCAGTAGAATCTTAACGTCACATTGGAGGAGGGTTCCGTGGCCGGCCTCAGCACATAGTTGCGTGTGAGATAGGCGCCGAAGGCCTTCGATGTGCCGCCGAACCAGCCATAGGTATTCCGGTAGCTGCCGCCGGTCAGGGTATTGGTGCCCCAGCAGGTCGCGCCAAGGTTATTGCCGCCGGGATCGATACCTAAGACCAGGCCGCCCTGGTTATCAGCCAGCCAGGTGAAGCCGGCCCCCGCGAGGACCGGACAAAACGAAGAGAGCTGGTAGGTCCCCAGCGCCGTTCGGATCACCTCTGCATTAGGGTTGTATTCCCACCAGTCGTTAAACAAACTGTTATTGCCATTATACCCGCTGCCGGCATAACCTGCCTGGCCGAGCGAGAAGGCGGCCCCTCCCTGGCGTGGCTGGCCCGGGAGGTCAGGGATTCGGGTCCAGCCATTGGTCAGCGTATCGTATTGCCAAAAATCCTGGAGCGGGATGCCCGTGGTATCGGCCATACCCGTTCCGATAAAGCCGTGGCCGGCGGCACTGAAGCCGGTAGCATAAATGCGGGTTGCGCCGGCGAAGGCTGCTTTTTGCGTCCAGGTGTCGGCGGCAGGATCGTATTGCCAGAAATCTTTTTTATCGATCACGGCGGGAACCGGGCTGCCAAAATAATTGATGGTTGCCGTATCCTGGCCGGTGCCGATATAACCATCACCGCCGATGCTGAACCCTATGGCGTAGCATCGGGTGCCACCGCCGAAATCCGCTTTTTGTGTCCAGCTATCGGCGGCGGGGTCATACTGCCAAAAGTCTTTGAGAAAGCTATTTGTGATGAGACTGGCTGCACCGGTGCCGACATAGCCTTTTCCTCCAAGACCAAAAGCGATGGCATAGATGCGGCCGGCGCCGGGCAGACTGGTTTTTTGGGTCCAGCCATTGGCCGTCGGGTCGTACTGCCAGAGGTCGTTATAATAGCTGTTTGCCTGGTCGCCGCCCGTGGTTATGTAACCGAGTCCGTTGACACCGAAGCCCACCGCCCCGGTACGTTTCACACCGGGGAAGTTGGCAACCTGCGCCCAGTTGTCGGCAGCGCTGTCGTATTGCCAGAAATCGTTGCTGTTGCCGAGCCCGAGATAGCCTTTGTTGCCCACGGAAAAGGTGGTGGCAAAGGCTCGTGGGTTGGGTTCGAACCCGGCGATCGATTGCCAGCTGTCGGTGACCGGATCGTATTGCCAGAAATCGTGTTGGAAGGTCGCGCAGGCATAGCAGGCGCCGGAGATTCCCATGCCGATATAGCCTTTGCCACCGACGGCGAATGCAGTGGCCGACCAGCGAAGGAGACCCGGGAGATCCGTTTTCCGGGTCCAGGTGTCGGCGGCGGGATCGTATTGCCAGAGATCCTTCTCGCCATTGAGCGTGATGCCATCGGTGGCGATGCCGGCATTGCCCGTGCCGATATACCCGTAGTTACCTATGGAGAAGCTAACGGCCCCGGCCCGGGTGCCCCCGCCAAAATTGGCTTTCTGCGTCCAGGTGTCGGCAGCCGGGTCATACTCCCAGAAGTCCGAAAAGAAAGTAGGGATGGGAATGTTGTTGGGATCGTTGCCCGTGCCGATATAGCCTTTGCCGCCGATGCTGAAACCCACGGCGCTATAACGGGAGTGGCCGGCGAAGGAGGCTTTTTGGGTCCAGGTGTTGGCTGCCGGATCGTATTGCCAGAAATCGCTCCAATCCATATCCGCGCTCTGCCCCGTGCCGATATACCCATAGTTGCCGATGGAAAAACCTACGGCATTGCTTCGCGAGTGACCGGCGAAATCGGCCATCTGGCTCCAGGTATCGGTGGCGGAGTCGTATTCCCAGAAGTCCTGGCCCCAGGGGTTCGACGTACTGTCGGCCCCTGTGCCGATATAGCCTTTGCCGCCGATGCTGAAGCCGGCCGCGCCGTTACGGGAGATGCCGCCGAAAAGGGCGCGGGCCGTCCATTTGCCGGTAGCCGGATCATACGCCACGAAGGTCCGCGTATCCTGGATATTACTGGTGTAACCCGTACCCACATACCCCTTCGCGCCGATGCCTAAACCCACCGAGTTGGCCATGGCGCGCGGACCGTTGGGCATCGAAGCGCCGAT
>Ga0210396_10003606_pt1 | contig 15373 bp, 12 predicted proteins | sample IncBWH17OmetaG_FD_155466 | JGI IMG/M metagenome (GOLD analysis project Ga0210396, IMG submission 155466) | Forest soil microbial communities from Barre Woods Harvard Forest LTER site, Petersham, Massachusetts, United States - Inc-BW-H-17-O ... | reverse complement strand
AGGGGCTTATCTGTTTTTCCAATCGGTTGTTTGTCGGCTGCTAGCTCTTTTATTTCACCATGCTGAATATACCATAATGAATTGAACGCACCTGCCCATTGCATATTAATCACTCCTTTGGAGGGAGTTAAAGTTGCCAGTGATATATCCATACCATCCTGTACTATACTTTCGCTTTTTTCAAATGTTTCCAATACAAGCTCTCTTACCTTATCCAGTATTTTCCCGGGCTCTGTTATTTTAAACTCCTTCACCGTTCTGTTTAAGGCATTGCTACATACTACACTAACCATAGCGCCGGGTACGCCATGGCCTGTACAATCGGCCGCAGCAATAAAAATAGTGTCGCCAATTCGCTCCATCCAATAAAAATCACCTGCAACAATATCTTTAGGCTTATATAGCACAAATGATTCGGGCAAATATTTTGCAATGAGGCTTAAGGGAGGTAAAATGGCATCTTGCAGGCGCTTTGCGTAGGTAATAGAGTCGAGAATATCTTTATTCTTTTCTTCAATCACTTTGTTCTTTCTCTCAATAAGCAGCTTTTGCCTGTTGGTTATTTGCAGTGAACGGAAAATAAAACCTGCAAACACAAGTACCAGTAAAAACCCACCAATTACCGACCAAATAATTATTTTTTGTTTCCTTTTATCCGCCTCGGCAAGGGCATCTTTTTTATCCTGTTCTGCTTTTTCTGCCGCTTCCTTCTTTTCGAATTCATAGGTCATTTCCTTTCGGGTCAGTGCTTTGTTCTTATCGGCATTGAACAGTGTATCTTTCAGGCTCATTGCCTTTTTATACCAGGTAAGTGCAAGTTTACTACGGTTTGTAGTATCGTAAAGCCGAGACATATATTCGTCTAATTGTCTTAACGTATTTTTGTCACCTATGCTATCCTCCAGGTTAGTTGCTTTCACCAGATAGTCTTCTGCTTCTTTGAATTTTCCGGTTCTTGTATAAAGCAAACCCAGGTTACCAAATATATGTGCCACCCCATTTTTGTCTCCTACTTCTTCATCGAGCTTTAGCGCTCTTATGTTATAACTAAGCGCTGTATCGTATTCAGCACGGTTGTTATAGATAAGCGCTATGTTCCCCATATCATTTGCCTGGCCCGCCTTGTCTCCAAGCTCTTCATCCATTTTTAAAGCCTTTATGTAATAATCCAGGGCTTTGTCAAAGTTTGCCTCTTCTGAATATATATTGCCAATATTGCCAAGTGCATTTTCCTGCCCTTGTTTATATCCAAGTTCTTCTGACATTTTTAGGGCTTTTAGCTGATAATCTAAAGCTTTGGGAAAATCACCCTCATTTTCGTAAACATCGCCTATGTTACAGAGATCACCTGCCTGCCCTTGTTTATCTCCCAATAGTTCATCCATTCTTAATCCTTTCAGTTCATAGTCAATGGCATTGGGGTAATCACCCTGGATGTTATATACAATTCCTATGTTACTCAGGTCGCTTGCCTGCCCTTGCTTATTACCCAGTTCTTCTGATATTTTTAGCGCCTTCAGATAATTTTCAATGGCTTTTGAATAATCGCCTTTTACTGTATATCCTATACCGGCATTATAGTAAGCAATTGCTTCTCCATTAGCATAACCCAGTGTTGAAGCTAATTTGCTTGCCTGTTCTACAAGCAAAACAGTAGAATCGGGATTTGTAGAGTAAAGTGAATGTGCAAGGTTATTAAGGTCTTTTACCTTATTAGTGTCGTTCTTATCATTCTTTAGCCTGGTTAATAATGAGTCTGAATAATGGTTTTGGCCGAGCCCATGTATGATGAACACCAGGATAAATAAAAATGTCAGGTATCTGTGTCTCATGATTTATAAAGATAAAAAACATTTTTATCCCCTAAAGCAATAGTTTTGTCATTACCCTGAATTTGTACTTTATTGGTAATGAGCATAATGCAATACGTTGTTACCTTATTTCGTTATAGTATGTAAAGCAGGATAAGAACTTATAAGAATGGAATCGTACGCCGAAATAAAAAACGAGAAAGAAGAGAGTATAAAGCTGCTTTATGAGCAATATGCCCAAAAACTTCTAACCTATGCCATTCGCACCTGGAAGCTTGAGCAGGATATTGCCTGGGATATTATTTATAAAACAATTTACAAGGCAGATGAAGTAGCTGATAAATATAAGTTCGAGGGTGAGCAGAAATTTGCATCATTCATATTTAAAATATTCATTAACCAGATACGTGACCATTTAAGGCAAGTAAAGAGCCAGCCCAAATCGATTGATAGCGCCGAGCTGAACGACCATATTATTAATAACCAGCCAGCAGCAAGTGGTGCAAAGAATACCAGTACTAGTCCTGCTTTAAAAATATTAGAAGCAGAACTAAATAAGCTCGAAGATTGGCAGCGGATATTGATGCTGTTAAGAAGCCAGGATATGTCTTACAACGAAATAAGCAAATATGTAAATAAGCCTGAGAAGCATCTGAAGGTTTATTACGCCCGCTTAAAACAACAATTAACTGATACTATCAATCAACAATTAAATAAGAAATAACATGGCCGACAATAAAAATATAAACCCGGAAGATTTAGATGACTTGCTGAAGGAGTCGTTCTTGAACGTCGATTTGGGCGACCCGAAGAACGAGAAGCTTTTAATGGCTGCTTCAGGAACCACTCTTGGCAAAGGGCAGCCAACTTCGGGCAGTTTTCTAAAGAAAATATCAGGGAATGTAAAGCTTATACTTGCAATATCGGCTGTATCGGTTATAACTGCTGGTACATGGCTCTATTTTAAGAACTCGAGCCCTTCTCCTCTGCAAAACTCAACAATAGCTCCGGTTGTAAATAAACAAGACAGCACCATTAAGCAAACGAGCCCTGCGCCTGAAGCTACAACTAAAAATAAAGATGTTGTTGTGCAAAACACAAATGTTGTTGTAAAGCCAAACGGAACAATTACAAAAACAGGTGAACTAAAAGTTGAGCCCGATACAACCCCGGCGCTTAGTATACCCAATTATGTTGAGCCTATAATGGAAAAAGCCAGTAATACTACTAAGGCAGTAACTAAAACAACGGAAGATACTGCTTACAGGTTCCCTGTGCTTACCGATAAAGAAATAGCTGCCAATAACAAGCAGAAGAAAGCCATGTTTGAGGAAGTAATTAAATTGAGATCGAACAGGTTTTCGTTTGTACCGATGGGCACATTTAAATACATGGGCGTACAAGTGTCAACAATGGCTTTTTATATGCTAAATGCTGTGGTGACTAATTTAGAATACCGCACATTTTTATCTGATCTGCTTATACAAAACAGAAAGAGTGATTTTTTAACTGCAAAAGTTGACCAGAAACAATGGGTAAAAACTCCCGGGCTTGATTATGGCCAGTACATGAAAGAGAATTATTTTTCAAACTCAACATTCAATATTTACCCTGTGGTTAATATCAGCCGGCAGGGAGCAGAGATGTATTGCAAATGGCTTGCCGATGGTGTAAATGAAATGATGAAAGAAAAGAACAAAGCCGGAAAGTATACTGTGCGCATACCTACCGATGTTGAATGGTATTATGCAGCATCAAGTTGTGATAAGGATACTATTTATCCATGGCCATCGTCTGATATTAATAGCCCATACAGACCTAGTGGGAAAGATAAGCCAACTAATAAAAGAGGCTGCTTCCTGGCTAACTTTTGTCTGAAGAAATATACCGAGAGTACAGATAGTATGAAATCTTGTAGTGAACATCCTTTTAAAAATGCATATACCACTGCCGGTTATTTAATTGGCGAGAATATGTATATGGCACCTATCTTAAGCTATAACCCAAACAGGCTGGGGCTTTTTTGTATGAGCGGCAATGCTGCTGAAATGGTAACTGTACAAATGGGTGCCGATAAAAATAAACCAGGCACCAAAGGTGGCAGCTGGGGCAGCGATGCTGAGCACCTAAAGTTAAACAGTAGTGATGAGTATGCTGGGCAAACAGGCCCATCACCTTTTATAGGGTTCAGGCCGATAATTACAGTAACTAAGTAATTACCAGGGCAATAAAACTTTAAGTTTGACAGTTATATAGGTAATCTCCATTTATGCATCTACGCATTCCTTCCTCAATCAGTAAGATTATCTTTACATGTACGCTTGCGTTTTTATTAAGCGAAAATATAATTGCGCAATGTACGATCAAGGGCAGTATATCAGATAGCACTAACACTCCTGTTGCCTTTGTGGCGGTAGGTTTACTGAATGCAAAAGACAGCTCAATTGTAAGAGGTACCATTACAAGCGATTCGGGTTTATATGTGTTTACTAAAGTGAAACAAGGCCGGTATATTATTAAAGTTCAGGCAATGGGTTATGCTGACCAATACAGCAAACCATTTACTGCTGATAGCAGTAATGCTATACAAGTAATTGGATTACGACTAAGAAATAATGGCACGAACCTTAAAGGCGTGAATGTCGTTGCCAATAAACCTTTTATGGAGCATAAGCAGGACAGGATGGTATTTAATTTAGAGAACAGCATTATATCGACAGGCAAGAATGCTTTAGAGGTTTTGAATGATCTGCCGGGCGTTACTACAACAGATGATGGTAATATTAGCGTTCTGGGCAGGTCGGGTGTACTTGTAATGGTTGATGACAGGCCATTGCATATAGACCTCACAACTTTCCTTAAAAGTATTGATGCCAGCCAGATAGAGAAGATAGAGGTCATTACCAATCCATCGGCTAAATATGAAGCTGCCGGCAAAGCGGTGATAAATATAGTGCTGATAAAAAACAAGAACATGGGACTGAATGGGCAGCTTACAAGCGGATACAGGCAAGGCACATATGCAGGTTTTAACGATGGACTGAATATTGATTATCGTATGAAAAAGTGGAATCTCTTTTTAGATATTAATGACAATATCTTCCATAACCTGGGTACGCATACTATAACCCGCACTTTCAGTGCAAACAACGTAACACAACAAACGTTTATAGAAGATGCTCCCGCTACTTACCAGGGCAATTTGCCAAGTGGTAATATGGGGTTCGATTTTACACCCACCAGCAAACAAACTATTAGTTTTTCTACCAGTGGCGTTTATATGGTTAATAAAATAAGCACTTACGATAACACTAAAATATATGGCCCTGCTGGCGAACTTGATTCAAGTGTTTATGCGACCAGTGTTAAGAACCTGAATACATGGGATGTGAATTTTAATTTGGCGTATACATATAAAATAGACACTAATGGCAGAGAGCTGAGTGCAAACGCATTTTATGTTACCCATGGTGGAACTGATAACCAACTGAATCCGGTAAGTTATTTTAATAGTTATGGTGCAGCAACTGAAACCCCTACGCTTACCAATAGCATGCAACCAACTTCCATGCAGTATTCATCGGTGCAGGTTGATTATACTCAGCCCTTAAGTAAAAAGTCGAAGTTGGAAATGGGTGTGTTGGCAAGTAAATTCCATGAAGATAATAATGCCCAATTTTTCAATGACATAAATGGAATGGCCATTGTAGACACAACTAAAACAAACCACTTTGTCGGCACTGAAAATATTTTAGCCGCATATCTTAACTATTCACGAAAGTTAAGTGCTAAAACTGACTTTCAAATAGGCCTAAGAAGTGAGCAGACCAATGATATAGCAGAGCAATATGTGCACGATACTTCGTTTACACGTAACTATCTCAATCTTTTTCCAAGTGCCACATTTAACTGGAACCCTTCTGCAAACAGTGCCATCTCCTTATCATATACCCGAAGGATAGACAGGCCCGATCCGGGGGATATCAATCCGTTCATTAACCAAATCGACCCATATACATATACACGCGGAAACATTGCCCTGTTGCCTACCTTAAGCGATAATTACCAGGTCAGCTATTCTTTTATGCAGGCAATAAGTGTTATTCTTTCGCATAGCTATATGACCAATGTAGAAAGTTTGGTTTATCATCAAAATGATTCAACGCACATTACCTACGCCGAACAAGAGAACCTGAGCACATACAGTGAATATAGTTTGATGCTTATTGTAGATGGCCCTATTGCTCCATGGTGGAACACTACAACTTCCATAAATGGGTTTAACGATAAGTTTTACGGAGCCCTTGCCGGTACAAATTTTAACCGTGCCCAGAATTCTTACCAATTTAAAACATTAAATACGTTTAACATGAAGAAAGGCTGGTTGGCTGAAATGACCTTCTGGTATAATTCAACCATAATAGATGGCTTGAGTACCGTTCACCCAGTTTATGATATTGATGCTGGTATTGGCAAGCATTTTGATAAGCAAAAGCTGAATATAAAAATAAGCTATACCGATATATTCAAGACCCAGCAGTCGAATATATCGCAGGTTTACCAGAACGTGAATATTGAAGACAAAAACTACGGAGACTATAGCAAAGTTAGGTTAACCATATCGTGGAAGTTTGGCCAATCGGAATATGAAAGGGAGCAAAAAGAACTAAAGACCCTGAGCGGAGGGAAGGCTAGTAAACACTGAGGCACTATACCTGAATCTGATTAATATCATCTCGGCTATTGATTTTTTTCATGCGGCTAATTTGAGTGTTTAATTCTATTTGTAGTATGGAAAACATACTACACCGGTCAGAAATTCCATTAGGCAGTTACGTTGTTAATATTGTCAATAAGCCCTTTATTACCCCAGTCAATATTACCTATCCTAAAACTGCCCGGGTCGATTTCTATAATTCAGGCGATAAACGTATTAGCACTAAAGAATTCGGATACCGCAGTTGCGAAGAGATATATGAATTGATGGGGTCGCAGAGCACTAATCTTGATTACTGTTATGTAAATAATTTTTTCCTTTCTGAATACCGTACCCTGAAACATTTACCGGAAAACCATATTGTTTCATTGCCCGCATTCTCAGCCAACAATAGCTTTTTCGACTGCATGTCGACAGTTGATTTTTCTTTTGCACAATTTTCCGGTGCTGAGGTAAATTTTGAATCGGCTTTTTTTGGCAGCGGGTTCATTAACTTTTCAAACGCCAATTTTGGTGATGCGGTGGTAAAGCTTACACGTACCCGCTTTGGTGAAGGAGTAGTAGATTTCCGTTTTGCTCAGTTTGGTAAGGGCGAAACAAGTTTTAAATACTCGCATTTTGGCAATGGAGATGTGTTTTTTGTTAATGCAACCTTTGGCAGTGGCAAATTAGATTTTGAACTGACAACTTTTGGTGATGGCGATATTGATTTTAAATATGCCAAATTCAGCACCGGAGATATTTCATTCGAAAAGGCCATTTTTGGTATAGGTAAAAAAGATTTTAAAGCAGTTGAGTTTGGTGATGGGAAGGTAAATTTTAAGCATGTGCAGTTTAACGATGGCAATGTTTCTTTTGAAGGAGCTGAGCTGAAAGATGGTAAGATAAGTTTCCGTATGTCGGTTTTTGGTAAGAGTAATATAGAGTTTGACTTTGCTGACCTGGGTAAAAAAGAAGTTTCGTTTGAACGGGTAGAGTTTACCGGCGGTATGGTAAGTTTTTATAAGGCAAAGGCAGAGCATGTTTCTTTCAGGTATGGCCAGTTGAACGCCTATCTTAATTTTAAATTCGCCCACTGTAACAGGCTCGACCTGAATGATACCATTATCAGGGATGTTGTTGAATTAAGATCTTCCACTGATGCCCCGGTTCATGTTAATACCCTTAATATACTTGGTATGATAAGGTTGGGCCGAATAATAATGGATTGGAATGGTAATAGCGCTAAGGCTATGATATATAGCCAGGAAAAAACCACCTGGAGAAATAAGGCTGACCAGTTCCGCTTGATAAAGGAAGAGTTTCATAATTCGGGTAAATACAATGATGAAGATAAGGCCTATGTAGAATTTAAGCATTGCGACGAGAAGGCGATACTCGATGCTCAACTGGGTGAAAATCGATTGAATGCAATATGGGCATATCCCTTATATGGATTTAAATGGCTTGTGTTTGACAAAATGGGGCAGTATGCTACAAACCCGCTGCGGGTTATATTCAGTATGGGGGTTGTTTATACTACTTTCAGTTTGCTATGTTACATCTTGCCTTTCTTATTCTCAACAGAAATTCATTCTTCTTGCAACCTGGGTGATGCTCATTCTTTAGCCGTTTCATTTTACTATACGGCCGTAACTTTCTTTACCGTAGGTTATGGAGATTATTACCCAACGGGGGTTTTGCGGGTCATAGCTTCTTTAGAAGGCTTTTCGGGCATGTTCCTTATGTCGTACTTTACCGTGGCTTTTGTAAGAAAGATATTAAGGTAACAGGCAGTTCTTTTATCACTAATTTTGACCCATGGCACAAAGCAATTTCGAACGGATGATGAAGCTAGCGGACGAAGCCTTTGATATAAGGAACGACCCTGACCAGCTCGATGTAAATGAAAAAATAATTGCTCGTTTGCAGCAAATTCACCCTGCATCGGTATCGGAATATGAAGATGCCGTCTGCTGGATTATAGTGATTCCTACGACTACCGATTTGATGAACCAGTTTTTAGAGAACAAGATAAATGAGCAGCAGTTATTTGAAATGACTCCCATTGGTGCAAACTATTATGCAATCTATCTCTGTTCTGCCATGGTGCTTGACGAATACCGTGGCAAGGGCATTGCTAAAAAACTGACTGTAGATGCCATAAACAGTATTCGCAAAGACCACCCTATAAAAATACTTTTTGTGTGGGCATTTAGCAAAGAAGGCGAGGGGCTCGCCGAAAGTGTTGCCAAAGCAACGGGCTTGCCGCTGAAAAAGAAAGTATAGTTGCCTTAATTAAAGAACAACCGTTCTTTAAACTTGTCTTTAAAAACTTTACCTAATGTAATTTGTCGTGGGCTACCATCTTCGTTCACTATGCCTTTAAGGGTGATCAGGTCATTTTCAACCTGGTGCACTGCTTCAAGCGAAACGGCTTCGCCTCTGTTAACCTGTATCAATACCGGTGAATTTGCAATAAGGTGATCAATAGTGTAATTCATCAGCGTGTGCTTCTCACCATTTCTCATCCAGGCCAGCTTATCGCGTGGGTCAGTATCATATGTGGTAATTAACATAATATCTGCAAGGCGTATTTGGGGTTTTTTATTCGATGCTGCAACATTGAACAATTCATACTCCTTTTTATCTGCTAAAAGGTCATACGCTTTTTCAAATGCATTATACAGTCGATACTGTTGAATTGGCTTGGGTACTATATCCATTGGCGAAAGATTAATGGCCTCCCGATAGCATTCATCGGACCCGCTTATGAATATTACAGGTTTTTTTTGTAGTATTTGCGCAAGTGTTAAACCTTCCATGCCCGGCATGTGTATATCAAGCAGGCACAGGTCAAATTCAAGCATGGGTGCTTTGGCCAGGAATTCTACCGGGTCGGTAAAAGTATTTACCAGTTCTACTAATGGCGATTCTTTACACATTTGTTCTAATAATAAAAGAATTAGCTTGTCGTCATCTACGGCAATGGTTCTTAGTTTTGTTTGCATGGGTTTAGCTGTTGTAAATAATGTTTGTAAATGGCAAGATCCTTTATTATGAGATTGCCTTATTTTTTATTGCAGACTGGTAGTGTTACAGGATAAAGAGTCCATCTTTATCCATAATGTGTTACTTACCCATTGGGAGGGTTATATGGTTCGCACATTTCTACGTGTTATAAGCCTGTATTGAAAAAGCCTCACTGCTTTGTCCTCATTCACGATTTTTTTTCGCCCTCAAACTAGCCTTTCGACCAATTCAAGAATTGTAAGATAAGTAAAGAAATTGGTATTAACTAGCTATTTCTATGCTAATGAGTGAAATGAAGTTATTCCAGCCTTACCCCAAAACTGAATTCTGTCGATTCTTTTGGCGATAAAGCAATCAGCCCGTTTTTGCTGTTGAACGCATCTGGTGCGCAACTCATAGGCTCTATGGCAATTGAATTACGGTCGGGTGGAGTATAAACCTGTATGAATTTATACCCTTGTTGCCAAATTATAATTGAGATATTCTTGCTCTGATCTATCAACCTTGTTTCGGTAATAGCATTGGTTGTATCTAATTCAAAGCAATGGTCAAGTTGAGTATTGTAAAGTAAAGTAGGAACAGAGAATGAATTGCCTGGCACATAATTCCCCGTCGGTATAAGGCTGTTATCCAGTTCTAACTGTTTCTTTTCCGGCAACTGCAATTTTAGGTTGTTGACCTTTGAACCGGTCATAAAATAGGGATGCCATCCATCACCAATAGGTATAGACTGTTCACCACTGTTTGTAATGCGTGTTGCGCATTTAAAGTTACCGGGTTCCAGTACACATTCAATCTCTATTTGATATGTAAAAGGATAACCTTTATGCAACGCATTATAATTTGCATATAGTATCAGCCTGGCAGAATTATTCGTAGCTGATTGCTCTTTTGTAGTGAAAGGCAGATTCCAGCATAGGCCATGTAAGGCATGAGGCGGAGCATTTACTTCTAATTGGTATTCTTTGTCGTTAAATGTGTATTTGCCATTGTTAATGCGATTAGGGAAAGGACTCAGTTTTGTTCCACGGTAATAGTTTTCGGTTTTACCCGATAAAGATTCAAGCGTTTTATCGCCGGCAATAATGCTGTGAAGCTTATCATCTTTCGATAGTACAAGTTCGTTCAAATTACCACCATAAGCCGGGATGATGGATACATACTCCCCCGATTGTGGGTTGAGAAGTTTTATTTTCTCTGTTCCAAAAAAATCAGTAGTGGTTATTTTGAACATAGTTATGATGTATAAATACCGGCACCATTCACCGATTGATAGATATTGATCTCTGCATCTATATGGAATTTCTGCTTATAAGCTTTTCGCATATATTCAGTAAATGCATCGGCGTCTTCTTTCCTTACCAGGTTAATTGTGCAGCCTCCAAAGCCACCACCCATCATACGGCTGCCTATGCAATAACCGCTTTCCAGTGCTTCTTCAACCATAAAGTCAAGTTCCTCACAACTCACTTCGTAATCATCTTTAAGTGAATAATGAGAAGCTGTTATCAGTTTTCCGAGCGTTTTCATATCGCCACTCTCTAAAGCCTGCAAAGCAGCCATACTTCTTTTGTTCTCGCTTATATAGTGTTTAATACGCTTACGTTGGTTCTCATTTTCTATAAGTGCAAGATGTTTTTCTTCAATATCCCTGAATCCTTGTACATCATAAGCCTTCGCTTTTATAGTTGCCAATGCTTGTTGTGTTTCGTTCACCCTTTCCGAATACTTGCTGCCAGCAAGTGTTCGTTTTACACGTGTATCGCAAAGCACCCACACATATCCATCCATATCGGCAGATATATATTGGTGAGAAAATTTTTGGAAATCCAAGAGCATGGCTTTGCCTGCCTGCGAAAACTGTGAGGCATATTGATCGAGCAGGCCGCTCTTTACATTCAGGTATTCATGTTCAACCTTCTGGCAGAGCTTAATAAGCGATAAATTATCCATTCCCGCTTTGGCAAAATGGTTTAGGGCATTCATAAAAGCCACCTCCAATGCTGCCGAGGATGATACCCCTGAACCAATAGGCACATTGCCCGATATTACTGCTTTAAAGCCTGATGGAATAGGGAATGATTTATTGAATAAAAGAATGCAGCCATAAATGTATTTCTCCCACGAACTCTTAGGTTCGTATTGCTCGCCGAGTGTGAAGAACATTTCGCCTTCAAAGTCTATGCTTACTATATGTACGTTCTTGCCTATATTCGAAGCCATACTCACCATTGCCCAACGGTTAATGGCGCATGGCATTGACATGCCCTGGTTGTAATCGGTATGTTCCCCGATTATATTGATTCGCCCGGGGGCATACGAAACAAATGCCGGCGCATCTTTAAAATGCTTTGCAAAGCTTACTTTATTTTCGAGTATGAGCAGTTCCGGTGTTTGCATATTATGTGTTCTGTAATCGCGATTGGCGCGCCAATTCCGCCCAGGCAATATCTTCAGGGGTATTTAATCCTACAAGCTCAGTATAATTATCTATTTGAAGCGCTTCAACATTTAATCCTTTCTTAAGTAGTATAGCTATCATGTCAGTCAGGTAAAGTTCGCTATTACCCATATCAGGTGTTATTTCATTTATGAATCTGAACAAATCACCGCCTTTGAAAATAAAGTGCGATGTAAGTAATTCACGAACTTTCAATTGCTCATCTGTAGCATTCTTTTCTTCCACACAAGCAAGCAATTTTCCGCCTGCATTTTTTATTACCCTTGCATAAGGCAGGTCAATTGGGAAAAGGGCAGTTAAAAAAGTGCAGCTGGCGCCTGTTTTAGTATGATGGGCTTCTAATTTCTTTATTGTTTCGGATGTAATAAGCGGGCTATCGCCTACAAATACAAATACGTTTGAAGCCAGAAGTTCTGCTGTTACAGGTACTTGTTTTACAGCATGAGCAGTGCCTTTTTGTTCATTTTGAGAAATATATTTAACCTCATTGCCTATTTTCTCCTTTACCTGTTCGGCGCCATGGCCAACAATTAAAGTGATGTCATTAATACCTGCATCTTTAAAGCTTTCAATAATATAGCTGACTATTGGTTTCCCTGCAAAAGGAATGATGGGTTTTGGTAAATCTGACCGCATTCGGGTTCCCTTTCCTGCGGCTAATATTATGGCTACTGACATAGAATTGTTTAGAGCCCCCTAAAATAATAAACCTATTGCTTTACAAACTTACCTATAAACTCTTCTTTGGTATTATTTGTAACGCGAATTAAATACATGCCTGATGCAATATTGCTTAGATCGATAGTGTTGATATAGCTTGCGCTCAACTTACCCGATAATAACATTTGTCCTGCAATATTGTAAATTGTATACATGGCATCTGTGCTTTGTGTATTCAATATAACTTTCAAGTTGTTGTTTGCCGGGTTAGGGTAAAGAGTTACCTGGTCGGCATTACGTATTTCAGTTACTTCCAATGGTTTCGATGTACAAGTTTGGGTAAGTGTTATTCCTGCACCTGCTGCCGCTGATACCGCATAAAAATCGGCATGGAAAGCCTGGTAATATTGGTTTGCAATAGATGAATCGTGAACGATAACAGTATTCTCATCATTATTATCTTCAGCAGAGGCGCTCCAGTTGTGCGAACCTGTAAATACTATCGGGTCAGCAGCCATATCGCAAGGGTCAATAAGCATATACTTGCTGTGGCATATACCATTCGAATCGTAACCCGGTAGGCCTTTATACACTAGTAAATTTGCGCCCATCTGTGCGCTTAATGCAGTATAGGGAGAATAGGTGATGCTCGATTTATCCATTATGCCATATAGCTTGATACCTGCTTTGTTGGCGGTTATCATTTGTGCATCATCGGTGGTATAAGTAAAGGTGAACATTTCAAAATCTATTTCGGTCTTAGCAAGCTTTTGAACCGATACTATATGGTTGCTGGTCGAATCGTCAGACTGCGGGCTGAACCATGCTTCTACCAAATGACCATCGATGGTAAAACCATGCTTTTTGTTTACATTCTTTTTATTGGCTCCAAATACAGCCTTGGTTGAATTAGCAGCGCCACCTTCAACGGTATCGCCCCACATCTGGTTAAATTCATTCAGGTAAGCATGTGCTAAAGCTGAGTCCTGGAAAATGATAATGTTGTTAATGTCCTTGTCTATCTGTCCCGGTTCCCAGTTCATACAGCCTGTCCATACAATTGGTGCACTTGGGTTTGTAGAACGCCCGTCAATAACCATAAACTTGTTGTGCATAATGCCTTTGGTGTCTGTCCTTGCAAAAGTGTGGATAGATTTATTTATCAGTGCCAGGCCATAATTTGGAGTGATTGAGTTTACAAAACCAGCTGATGAATCGGTTGGGTTGCTTAGCCAGCGGATCTTTACTCCACGTGCATAAGCATTGTTAATAGCGGTATGTATTGGGGGAACATAACCGCCTTCGTACCAAAGACTGTCTTCTACATAATCGTAAAGAGCTATATCGATGGTGTATTTTGCACGATTAATGTAGGCTATAAGGGTATCGCCGCCTTTGTGTATTAATGAAGTGGCTTTGTTGTGCGGTCTTGCATAGGTGGTATCTACCGCGTGGGTTGAATAGGCTATGATATGGTGGCCGGGGCCAAATATTTGTGCGTTTGCACAGGTATAGATAAAAAACAAAAGCAATAAGGTAGAGATCTTTTTCATTGGGTACAAATTAGTTAGGGGCATTGGTTGCGCAGGGCGCAATTTTACCAAACAGAGATTACTTAGGCGGGTTCCCTATTTTAACTAATTGTTAAATCTCAATAAAAAAAGCCCCTCATTACTGGGGGCTTCAAGTTTGTATTCTTATAAAAGCAATTAATGTGCCGGTGACTCTTCTTTGCTTTTTTCGTCTTTTTCGAGCATGGTCTGGAACGCATAGTCCCACAATTTAGAACTTACACCATAAAGCTTATCAGGCTCAGAATAGTGGTGAAGAGAATGATGTTGTTTTAATTTGAGCCAGTATGGGCTTTTGGTGCTATAATGATGTATAGCGTAGTGGGTCATATCGTAAATAAGGTAGCCCATCAGGAAGCCTGCAAAAACAGGAGCTGTTAATGCTGAACCCAGAAGTAAGCAAAAGAGGCCGTAAAAAATAAATGCAAGTGGAATGCTAACGGTTGGAACCATTACCAGGCGTTTACTGTCCTTAGGGTAATCGTGATGTACGCCGTGCATAACAAAACTAATACGCGCACCAAGTTTGCCGGGTAAGTGGGCATGGAACACATAACGGTGCAAAACATATTCTGTAAATGTCCAGGCAATAACGCCACCTATATAACCACATACAATAGTAAGGGCGCTTAGGTTTAACATGAAAATGGCCCTGTATAAAAAGAACAACAACACAGGTACATATAAAAATAGTGGCACTGACCAGTGGATGCGAGAGAGTTTTTCAAGGAAAGGATTCTTGAACATCACTATAGTCTCATCCTTGTTCGAAACAAAATTCTTTGGCATGATTATTAAAATATTAGTGCAAAGTTAATCAATATGGTAATATGGGTATGACTAATCTCACAATTCAGTAACCCACGTTTTTAACAGCCAATATCCCTTTGAAAATGAATTTATTTAAAACAGTATATTTGTTAGGCTCAGTTATATCAACATATAATTCACACCCCATGAAGGCAAGGCCTGCATTTTTACTCATTTCTGCTGCATTAGTAGCAATTGTAGCTTTAACAGGAATATGGCACCCCAAAATATGGTGGATTATGGTGCTTTTTGGCCCACTTATAATGTTGGGCTTTGCCGATATTGTTCAAAAAAAGCATGCCATAAAGCGCAATTTCCCGGTAATAGGGCA
>Ga0210396_10003605_pt1 | contig 15379 bp, 16 predicted proteins | sample IncBWH17OmetaG_FD_155466 | JGI IMG/M metagenome (GOLD analysis project Ga0210396, IMG submission 155466) | Forest soil microbial communities from Barre Woods Harvard Forest LTER site, Petersham, Massachusetts, United States - Inc-BW-H-17-O ... | reverse complement strand
GGTTGCTGGATGGCACGCTGCGGGCCGGCCCGAAGGACAATGACTGGGCCGTGACCGCCGAACTTCCGCTGGCTGCCGCCGAGGACGGAATCGCCCGATGACCGCCGACCAGTCGCTGCGGGTCGTCATCGCCGACGACCAGGCCAGCGTGCGCGAGGGCCTGGTCCTGCTGCTCGGCGGCCTGCCCGGCATCGACGTGGTGGGCGCCGCCGCGGACGGCGAACAGGCCCTGGAACTGGTGGCTGAGCACCAGCCGGACGCGATCCTGCTCGATCTGCACATGCCCGTGCTGGACGGCATCGGCGCCACCCGCCGGCTCGTCGCCGAGCATCCTGGCGTCGCGATCGTGGTGCTCACCACGTATGTGGACGACACGTCCGTCCTCGAGGCGCTCCGCGCCGGAGCACGCAGCTACCTCACCAAGGACGCCGACCGCACCGACATCGCGCAAGCGCTGCGAGCCGCGGTCGGCGGCCTGACCGTATTCGACCCGCGCGTGCACGCCACGCTGCTCGCCGCCACGTCCCGGGCCGCCGCCACGTCAGCCGCTCCCCGGTCGGCGCCCGCCACGCGGCCGCCCGACCCGCCAGACGGCCTGACCCAGCGGGAGGTCGAGATCCTCAGCCTGATCGCCCAGGGCCTGACGAACGGCGAGATCGCCGAACGCCTGTTTCTCAGCAACCACACGATCAAGACCCACATCAACCGCATCTTCGCCAAGACCGGCTCACGCGACCGGGTAGCCGCGATCGCCTACGCCCAGCGCCACAACATCGGCTAGGCATTCTCTCCCGTGGTCCTGCCTGTCCTGCTCGGTCCTATCTGCGGAGGTCCCGATGATCCCGCTGGCCGGTGCTCCTCGGTGGCGCAACTGGACGAGAGCCTGGACGCGGTCGACCTGGAGCTGACCGCGGAGCAGCGCGCGAGGCTGGACGCGGCCCGGTGACCGGAGCGCCAGACGCCCGCACGAGTGCATGCCCGGCGATGGCCTCGGCCCGTGGACCTCGCGATGGTTGGGCGGGTAGCAGCGCAGCAACCGCCGGCAGCGTCGTTCCAGCGCGGCCCGCTCCGGGTCCTGCGCCGCGCCCCCGCCTGATGTGTCCCCGCCCTCCGGCCCGGTCCGGCTGATTCCGCCCGTGCTCACGCGGTACCTCCGGCGAGCCGCGCGGTCAGCCGCTGCGCCGCGACGGCGGCGCTAGCGCGACGGCGTTCGGTCTCGGCCGCCAGCACCGCCGCGCCCTCGTCGGTGAGCCGGTAGTACCGGCGCAGCCGGCCATCGGCGACCTCCTCCCGGTCCGGCTCGACCAGTCCCGCCGACCGCAGCCGGTCAAGTGCCATGTACAGGGTCCCGGTCTGCAGCCGGGTCACGCCACCGGAGATCCGCGCGGCGTCGGTGATGATCCCGTAGCCGTGCTGGGGCCCGGCCGCCAAAGCGGTCAGGATGAGGAACGTAGGCTCCTGCATGCTCCGCTTTTTCATGTCATAGAGATATCTCAATCATCTACATATAGCAAGCTGCGACCTAGGTTCGCGCCAGGCGCAGCGTCGGCAGGTTAGCGTCAGCAAAAACGGAGGCGGCCGCGCACCACCGCCGAGTAACGGGCCACCACGAACCCGGCGGCCGGGCGGCCGCGACCGGCCAGGATGCCGGCCAGTGGTGCTCAAGGGCGCGACGGGACGGCCCGGGTGCGAGTATTAGTCCTATGCGTCCTGACATCAGACCTGGCGGCATCTTCCCTGATTACGCTCTCCCGGACCACATCGGCACGGTACGTAAGCTCAGCGAGCTTCAGGGCCGCGATCCGCTGATCCTTACCCTGGCGCGCGGCAACTACTGCCCTAAAGAGCACCAGCAGCACCTCGAGCTGGCGGCCAACTACCCGAAGGTCGCGGTGGCCTACACCCAGATCGCCACGATCGCCACGGACGACCATCACACCCTGCAGGAGTTCCGCGCGTCGGTGGGCGCCCAGTGGACCTTCCTGTCCGATCCCGGCCGGACCGTCCAGCAGGACCTGGACATCGCCGAGTACACCGACCCCGAGCACAACCCCATGATCCCGCACACCTTGGTGCTCAAGCCGGGGCTGGTCATTCACAGTGTCTACAACGGCTACTGGTTCTGGGGCCGCCCGTCGTTCTATGACCTGTGGCGTGACCTGCGGGCCGCCACTAGCGAGATCCGTCCGGACTGGGATCTGAGCACCCCGGGGCTCCGCGAAGCCTGGGACGCGGGCGACTACTCGAAGTTTCACGGCTGGGACCAGCGGTCCCCCGGGTCGACGCCGACATCGTATGTGTGACCGAGCAACGATTGTTGCCGCACTTCGTGGTCCAGGTGGCTCCTCAGGCTGGGGACCAAGCAAGTCGCGTCGCCGCTCTTTATGCTGCCCGCCGCGCGGTGGCGCGGCGAATGAACCGGGTGGGCCAGGTGACGCACGCTCACCGGGTTTGTTTCGCGGCGCTTGGCTGAGCCCGGTGAGATATCCAAGGCGGGTCACCTGGTGACCGGCAAAGAAGCACGGAAGGGGCGAAGGCAATGGCCACGCCGGTATGCGAGATGCTCGGAATCGAACGACCGATCGTCCAGGCGCCCATGGCTGCGATTCCCGCTCTGGCGGCGGCGGTCTCGGATGCCGGGGCGCTGGGCATGGTGACGCTGACCTGGTCCGATGACGCTGGAGCCGTCGTTCGTGAGACGGCGGCGCTGACGACGCGGCCGTTCGGCGGCAACCTCGTTCTCGCCGAAGATCAGCACCGTCGCCTTGAGGCGGCCCTGGAGGCTGGCTTGCGGATCGTCTCGTTTATGTGGGGGGATCCCAGCGGCTACATCGAGCCCGTGCACGACGCCGGGGGAATCGTCATGCACACGGTCGGCACCGCCGAGGAGGCACGGCGGTCGGTGGCGTCCGGCGTGGACGTCATCGTCGCGCAGGGCTGGGAGGCCGGCGGGCACGTGTGGGGCACCATCGCGACACTGCCACTGGTGCCCGCCGTCGTGGACGCTGTGGCGCCGGTACCGGTGATTGCGGCGGGCGGGATCGGTGACGCTCGCGGCGTTGCCGCGGTGCTCGCCCTGGGCGCCCAGGCCGCGTGGCTGGGCACGCGGTTCCTGCTGGCCGAGGAGATGCCGATCCACGAGGACTACCGGCGCCGGCTGATCGCCGCGGCCGAGACCGATCCGCAGTTGTACCCGAACCTGTACGAGGTCGGGTGGCCCGACTCTCCCCACCGCGCGCTCCGCAACTCAACGGCCAGCGCGTGGGAGGCCGCGGGCCGGCCCCCACTCGCGCAGCGGCCAGGCCAGGGCGACGTGATCGCGCACTTCGCCTCCGGCGAATCGATCGTTCGTTACGAGCCAGCGCCGCCGATGGCCGGGACCACCGGTGACATCGAAGCGCTTTCCATGTGGGCCGGGCAGGGCGTCGCCCTCGCTAGGCAGTCACAGTCAGCGGCGGACATCGTGGCCGAGCTCACCTCCCGCCTATAGCCCCGAGACGGAGGTGCCGACATGCCGAGCCAGGCCATGCAGGACGCGATCGACGCCCTCTGGGACCGGCGTAAGGCCGGTGCGAGCCAGGCCCCGCCGACGCTGGCGGAGCGCCGCGCCGCCTTCACCCCCGGGGACCGCCTTCATCCGGTACCGGACGACGTGCTGATCACGGACGTGAGCGCGGGCGGGGTGCCAGCCCACTGGCTGGCCGCCCCCGGAGCCGACGCCGGCCGGGTGCTGCTGTTCCTGCACGGCGGGGGTTACCAGCTCGGGTCGCTGCGCAGCGACGGCGAGCTGGCCGCCCGGCTGGGCCGGGCCAGCGGGATGCGGGTCCTGTTCCCGGACTACCGGCTGGCCCCCGAGCATCCCTTCCCCGCCGCCACCGACGACGTCCTGGCCGCATGGCGCTGGCTGCGCGCCGGCCAGGGCCTGAGCGCACGATCGATAGCGGTGGCCGGCGACTCGGCCGGCGGCGGGCTCGCCGTCGCGCTGCTCGTGGCCACGCGCGACGCCGGGCAGGCCGTGCCCGCGGCCGCCGTCCTGATGTCCCCGACGGTGGACCTGACCAGCTCGGGGGCCTCGATGACCGAGCGCGCCGACCAGGACCCGGTCTCGACCCCCGCCATGCTCGCTCAGTTCGCCTCGGACTACCTGGCCGGGGCCGACCCCAAGACGCCCCTGGCGTCGCCGCTGTTCGCCGCGCTGGCCGGGCTCCCGCCGCTGCTGATCCAGGTCGGCACGGCCGACCTGCTGCTCAGCGATGCCGAACGCCTGGCCGCAGCAGCAGCCCGAGCCGGGGTCGACGTCACCCTGGAGATCGGCGAGGGCCTGCCCCACGTCTACCAGCTCCTGCTCGGCACCCCCGAGGCCGCCCAGGCCACCGAGCAGATCGGGACGTTCCTGCGAACCCGCGTTCTCTCATGAGTTCCCCGCGATTGAGACGGGGATGTGAAGCGGGCGATGGTGTGTGGTGCCAGCCCGCCCGATCGCCGACCTGGCAAGATGGCGGCATGGAACGTGTGGTTGGAATCGGTGGATACTTCATGCGGGCCGCCGACCCGGTGGCCCTGGGCGCGTGGTATCGCGATTGCCTGGGCCTGGACGCCGATGAGAACGGCCTGTGGCGTCAGGAAGCCGGGCCGACGGTGTTCGCGACATTCGAGTCCGAGACCGGCTACTTCGGGTCCCGTGCCCAGCAGACCATGCTCAACTTCCGGGTCCGCGACCTGGATGCGATGCTCACGCAATTGCGCGCCAAGGGAGCGGACGTGGCTGAAGAAACACAGGACATGGAGGGTGTCGGCCGATTCGGCTGGGTCATCGATCTCGAGGGCAACCGGGTCGAGCTGTGGCAGCCCGCCTGACCGCGTCTTCACCCAGGCGGTGACGTGCTGGTGGCCTGCTTGTGCTGTGATCGGAAACCTACGCCGGGCTCGTGGCGAGAAATGCCGCGCTGTCAGGCAACACGCGTCGCGGGCCGCCAGGCGGGTACCAGTACCCGCATGGCGTGCCGTATCAGTGAGTTGGTGATCGACAGCGGAGACCCCGAACGCCTGGCCGCGTTCTGGTGTGACGTGCTCGGCTACGTCGTCCTCGATCGGGTCGAGAACAGCGTCGAGATCGGCCCTGAGGACGTAGGCTTCGGCGGACTCCAGCCGACGCTCGTCTTCGATCTGACCGACAAGCCGAAGGCCGGCAAGCTGCCGCTGCATATCGACGTGAACCCCACCGATCGAGACCAGGGTGAAGAGCTCGAGCGTCTGCTGGCGGTCGGCGCCAAGCCCGCCGACGTGGGTCAGACAGGCGAGGAATCCTGGTACGTCCTGGCCGATCCGGAGGGCAACGAGTTCTGCCTGCTACGCCGGCGCCTGAGCCGCTAGTCCGTGAACGGGACGTCCGTCACCGGCCCAGCACCGAACTGGTGCTCGCCGTCCCCGCAGACTGCTGAACCGTCCGACCCACTCACGCCGGCATGCCCCGACTCCGATCGCAGGCAAGGTCGTAAGTCGGGCCGCCCTCACGGGTTCAGGAACTGGCGCCAGCCGCCCGGCAAGGTGATCTGGCCTACCTCGATCAGCTACCCGTCGGGGTCACGCATGTAGCAGCGGAGCTCGGTCTTGTGCTGTCTCGGTGGCGTGAGGAATCTTGTTCCTCCATGGTCAGTGCACTCGTTTCATCGTCGCCGCTGAGGACGGCCGGTCGCGCCCGTAGATACCCTGGTCCCGCCGAGCCCGCCCCGGCCAGGGTGCATCAAGGGCGCGAGCCGCTTGCCCCAAGCGCGACCATGAGCGGAGTACCAGCGTGCAGATGAGAAGGTGAGCTGGTGGTGACTTCGGGACAGCGGGCCGGCGCTCTGCTATCGGTCAATGTGGGGATGCCGCGGGACGTGACCTGGCACGGCAAGACGGTACACACGGCGGTGTGGAAGAAGCCAGTCACCGGGCCGCGGATGGTGCGGCGGCTCAATATCGACGGTGACGGGCAGGGTGATCTGGCCGGGCACGGCGGCGAGCAGCGGGCGGTGTTCGTCTACCAGATCGAGTCCTACCGGTACTGGCAGAAGCAGCTGGGCCGTGATGACTTCGAGTACGGGCAGTTCGGGGAGAACCTCACCGTGCAGGGACTGGCCGACGATCAGGTGTGCATCGGCGACCGGTACAAGATCGGCGGCGCGGTTTTCGAGGTAACCCAGCCGCGGGTCACGTGCTTCCGGGTGGGTATCCGGATGGATGATCCCCAGATGCCCGCGCTGCTAGTTTCCCGTCACCGGCCCGGGTTCTATTTCCGCGTGCTGACCGAGGGCGCGGTGGAGGCCGGGCAGGAGATTATCAAGCTTGCCTCCGGCCCGGAAGGCATGACGGTCGCGGAGATGGACGCCCTGCTGTACCTGCCCGGGCATCCCCGGCAGCAGGTGCTGCGCGCGCTGCGTATCCCGGCGCTCAGCGGCGGCTGGAAAGCGTCGTTCCAGGAGCTGCTCGACCAGTCCGGGCAGCTCGCCGGCAACGCGGGCCTGACCGAAGCGAGCCCGCCGCCGGCGTGGCCCGGGTTCCGGCCGCTCGCCGTGACCGGAATCAGCCGGGAGAGCGAGACGGTGATCTCGGTGCACCTGGCTGATCCCGGCGGCGGGAGCGTGCCGGCCGCCCTGCCCGGACAGTTCCTGACCCTGCGCCTGCGCCCTGATCCCGCCCAGCGGCCGCTGCTGCGCAGCTACTCGCTGTCGGGACCCCCGGGCGCCCGCGACTACCGCATTAGTGTCAAGCGGGAGGAACACGGCGCCGCCAGCCAGTTCCTGCACAGCCGGGTGCGGGCCGGTGACCTGCTGGAGGCAGCCGCGCCGCGTGGCACCTTCACCCTGCGCCCGGGCCAGGCACCGGTTCTGCTGATCAGCGCGGGTGTCGGCGCGACACCGGTGCTGGCCATGCTGCACGCGCTGGCCGCTGCCCGGTCCAGCCGGGACATCTGGTGGCTACACGGCGCGCGCCGCCGCGCCGATGAGCCGTTCGCCGCCGAATCCCGCGCGCTGCTGGCCGCGCTTCCCAGCGCGCACCGGCACATCTGCTATAGCAGCCCGGGCCCTGGTGACATCCGGGGCCGCGACTACCAGACGGCGGGACGCTTGTCGGCGCCGGTCCTTTCCGCCCTGGCCCTGCCCCGCGACGCCGATGCCTACCTGTGCGGACCCCCCGCGTTCATGGCAGATATATCTGCTGCCCTGGCCGCGGCCGGTGTTCAGGCTGCCCGCATCCGCACCGAGGTCTTCGGCGCCGGGCCCGCGCAGACACCCGGCATCGCGCCCGCGGCCGCCCGCCGGCCGCACCCGCCCGCCGGCCAGCCAGGCAGCGGTCCCCTGGTCGCTTTCGCACGCAGCGACCTGAACGCGCGCTGGGACCCCGGCTACGCCAGCCTGCTCGAGTTCGCCGAAGCCTGCGATGTACCGGTGCGCTGGTCATGCCGCACCGGAGTGTGCCACACCTGCGAGACAGCCGTCATATCCGGAACAGTCCGCTACGCCCCCGACCCGGTCGATGACCCCGCCGACGGCGACGCACTGATCTGCTGCTCACAGCCACGCGACGACCTGGTCCTCGACCTATGACCACCCCGCCTAGCCACAGGCGTGCCCGGCAGGCCGGGTATTACCCGGCGTACCCATCCAGGTGACAGCCGCCGGCGAATCGCCCGGGATCAGCGGCTAGGGGCCGGCTCAGGCGCTTCCACAAAATTCTCAGTCGCTTGACCATCGGACAGGCTCCTCGGTCGCAGGCGGCGCTGGTGCCTACGTGTCGCCTGGAAACGGCTTACTTGTTCCGCGGGTCGTCTTCCGGGTCTAGGTATTCGAGGCTGATCGGCCCGATCGCCGTCACCTGGGTGACGTACTCACCGGATTTGGCCCGGTGGAAATGAGGGGTACCTGCGGGCAGGACGATGACCGCACCCGGCGGGTACGCCTGCAGTTTTCCGTCGTCGAACTGTTCGCCCAGGCCGATGTAGAACACGCCGGACATGACCGTGTAGACCCGATCCTCGTGGTGTCTGTGGGGCATCAGCTTGACGCCGGAGGGCAGCTTGACCCGGACCACGTACGGAGCGGCCTCCGATGGATGGCCTACAACGACGGCCAGACGGGCCGACGGCGGGAACGCCGGGAACGGCTCCCAGTCGATGTCCTCGGGCAGGGTCGGCCTGAAGACGGCCTGATCCGGTAGGTGGGTGCTCATTGTCGTGAACCTCCAGGACTCCGTGACGGACTCACCTGACGCCGTTAGGGTTCATTTTTCACTCAGGCGTGGCCCGTCGCGCCCGTCGGGATCCCTGGTCCACACCCCCTGGCCTGCCGCGACGACTGGCCCGCCCCGTATCTGACCGGACAGGTGACTGGGGCCGCGCGGCGCTGATGGTGGTACCGGCCCGGCCGGCCAGGATGCCGGCGGCTCAGTCAGCGCATGGCGGTCACCCAGCTCCTAGGTCAGCGCGACGTCACGATGGGTCGTGGGGCTCTCCGATCCGATGAGCGAGATGCAGCGGTCCCACTCATGGGTCCTGCCGACCACGGTAGCGCCAGCCCGCTGATGGGCCCGGCCGCCGCGGGCGGCGTTACCCCCTGATGGGCCCGGCCGACCCGGCCACCGTTACCCCGCTCCTGGGGCCCCGCCGATCGCGGCACGATGGTCTCGCTCATGGATCCCGCCGATACAGCCACGGCCGCGCCGCTGATGCGCCCAAGCCGGTAATGCCTCGCTCAGACCGCAGGACGGACTCTCGCCCGGCCCGGCCGCCCCCCGGCAGGCAGGCCCGGGCGAACCGAGCACGCTCTGGCCATCGACACGGCATCCCTCTGGCCCGCAAGTAGACCGACCCGAAAGGCGTTGACGTGACAGACATCCAGATCGAGACCCAGTACTCGACCGGCGCTTCCCGGCAGGCCATCGAGCAGGCGCTCGTCGCCGCCGGGAAAGACCTCGGCCACCTTCGGCCCGCGGACCTCGCTCTGCTGGAGGACTTCCACACGATGGGCCGCATCGCCACACCCAACTGGCCGACCTGGTCGAGATCACCCCCGACGACGAGGTCCTCGACGCCGGCAGCGGAATTGGCGGAACAGCCCGCTACGTCGCCGAACGCAGCCGCTGCCACGTGGTCGCCGTGGATCTCACCGAGGAATACTGTCAGACCGCGCGGTGGCTCAACCGGCTCGCCGGGCTTGATGACCGCATCTGCGTGCGCCAAGCAGACGTCACGGACCTGCCGTTCCAGGACGCGATCTTCACCCTGATGTTCAGCCAGCACGTACAGATGAACGTGGCCGACAAGGCCCTGCTCTATGTGGAGGCACACCGGGTCCTGGCCGACGGCGGCCACCTGGCTCCGTGGGATATCGTCGCCGGCGAGGACGGCGAACCCGGCTTTCCGATGCCGTGGGCCGACCGGCCCGAATACAGTCACCTGACCACGCCCGAGCGACTGCGCACGGCCATCGAAACCGCGGGTTTCGAGATCGAGCAGTGGAACGACCTCACCGACCAGGCGGCCGCGATGATGCAGACGCTGCTCACGTTGCCTCCCAGCCCGATCGGACTGCAGGCCTTCGTCCCCAACTTCGAGTCGAAAGCCCAAAACCTCACCGCCGCACTGGCCGACGGCCGGCTGCGCGCCATCCAGGGCATAGCACGAGCGGTCTGAGACGCGCCGCCATCCGCTCGGCCAGGAGGCGCACCATGAGCTCGGAGATCGTCTTCATCGGCGTCGGCTGTCGTCGTCCATGCGGGCAAGGCCCGCGGCGCTTTCGGCATGCAGAGAATCCGCGAGAGCGACTTCGTCCGAAGGGCATCAAGTGGACGGCCGCCGCCCTAACAGCTACCAGGGCTAAAGGGTCAGGCCGGGCACGCACCGCCCAGCGGCTCGTACTGGCGTAAGCCAGCGTCAACGTCCACGCCGGCCGGTACCCACCAAACTTCACCTGCGTGGCCGGGCCCAAGCAACGCCTGCACCTGCGAACATAGCCTCGTGTACCTGGCCAGCGAGCCAAAAGGAACCGGGCAAGTGCCAGGACGATGCCGAATCGGGACGGCTGTGAGCTGAACGGGCCGGGTGGCTGGCCGCATCCGGGATCAGCCAGATATGGCACGTACGCGCCCCTCGCAGTCTTCCGGTTTGCCGCCTGCCTCTCCCGCGGTCTTCGTCTCCTTGCTGGATTCGGCCATGCTGGGTATCGGATGGCTGTCCCGGCTGCCGGCAAGGAGGTTCCGGAGATGATCGTTGACTGTGCTCACTACCACGACGGCCGCAGGCGCGACGAGGGCCCGGTGCCGCTGGACGAGGCGGCGGCCCGGTGCGGGCAGGGCGGCTTCGTGTGGCTGGGATTGCTCGAGCCCAGCGAAGACGAGCTGGCGCAGGTCCGGGACACCTTCGGCCTGCATGAACTGGCGGTCGAGGACGCGCAGAACTTCCACATGCGGCCGAAGATCGAGAACTATGACCAGGGCGTGCAGCTGGTCATCTTGCGCACCGCACGGTACGACGAGGCCGCCGAGGAAGTCGAGTTCGGCGAGATCAGCATCTTCCTCGCGCCGGCCTTCGTGATCACGGTGCGGCAGGGCGTGGCCAGCGAGCTGCGGGGTGCCCGGCAGCGGCTGGAGCAGCGGCCGGAGCTGCTCGCCGCGGGCAGCTCATCCGCGCTGTGGGCGATCTTGGACCAGGTGGTGGACGACTACGCACCGGTCGTCGCCGGGCTCGAGCACGACATCGACCAGGTCGAGGCCACCGTGTTCTCCGGCGCCTCCGCACCGACCGAACGGATCTACTCGCTGCGCCGCGAGGCTACCGACTTCTACCGCGCCGTCCACCCGCTGCTCGCCGTGGTCACCGCCATCGAGCGCACCACCGAAGCCCCGCAGCTGCAGCCGTACATTCGTGACGTCCAGGACCACCTCCTCCTGGTCAACGAGGAGGTCGCTGCCCAGCGTGACCTGCTCGGCACGATCCTGGAGGCTAACATGGCCGTGATCTCGGTCGAGCAGACCAACGTCAGCGTCCAGCAGAACGCGACCGTCGAGCAGCTCACCATCTTGGCCACGGTCTTCCTGCCGCTGACCTTTGTCACCGGGTTCTTCGGCCAGAACTTCGGATGGCTGGTCAGGCACCAGGACAGCTTCGCCGCATTCGTTATCTACGGTATCGGCGGCCTGGTGGTGCCGCTGGCGCTGCTGTTCGCGTGGCTCAGGCTCCGCACGCCTCATACCAGCACCGCTGCCGCACCCGATGACCACCGACCCGCATCCCGCGCCAAGCCGAGACCGGGCACCACGCACCCGGCGTGAACTCGAAAAGCCCGGTAGCGGACACGATCAAAACCAGCATCTCGTGACGGGCGACGAATTCAGGTTGGCTCGCACGATGGTCAAGGCTACGGCTAGCTCCCATGCCCGCCCGCGGACTCTTGCCGCGGGCACGGTCATCGGGGCCATACGGACCGCCGGATCAGGCGGAGATGAGGTGTTCGGCGGGCTCGCGGCCGGTGTGGAGGTCCCAGTAGAGGCGTGCGATGTCGTCGGGCTCCCTGAGTGGGGCGCCTTCGGGAGCGCCTGGCGTGCCGACGATCCATGTGCCGATCGCGACATGGCCGGCATAGACACCCCGGCCGGCCAGGGCACCGTTGAGGTTGAGGGCCCATTTGCGTAGGGCCGCGCCAGCCATGCCGGCACTGACGAACACCGGCGCGGGTGTGACCGAGGAGCCGCCAGTGGTGTACAGCAGTGTTCCGGTGCCGGCGGCCAGCATGGCCGGTAGCACCGCGCGTGTCGCGGTGATCGCGCCGTAGCAGATGCTTTCGATCTGCGGCCGGAGGTTGTCCACGGTGACGTCCAGCGCTCCGGTGCTACGTAGGGTCTCAGTAGTTCCCGCGCCTGGGCTGGAGTAGTGCAGCACGTCGATTCCGCCGAACCGTCCCACGGCGCAGTCCAAGGCTGCGGCCAATGCGGAGCGGTCGGTAACGTCGGCGGAAAAGCCGGCCGCCGTGACCCCTTCGGCCGCGAGTTTCTCGGTGAGCTCACCGAGTCGCTCCTTCGAGCGGGCGATCAGCGCGACATCGAATCCGTGACCGCCGAAGATCTTTCCGAGGGACAAGCCGAGGCGTGCCCCGGCGGCCACGAGCGCGATTGCGGGCATGGTGATCTCCTTGGATGAGGGTCGTGCGCCGGCCATGTGGGTGAGATGGCCTCAGCTCATCACCGGTGTACGCGGTGCGTCCAAGACCGCCCGGGCTGCGACCGATAGCCTGGAGGAATGGACCGGCTCGAGACTCGGGAACTGGCGTACTTCCTGGCCGTGGCCGACGAACTTCACTTCGGCCGCGCCGCGGTCCGGCTGGGCATCGCGCAGCCCGCACTGTCCAAGACGGTCCGGCAGCTGGAACGCAGGCTGGGCGTCACCCTGTTCGAGCGGACCAGTCGCGCGGTCGCGCTGACAGAGGCCGGCCGGGTACTCAGCCGCGAGGCGCGCGTCGCGTTGGAGGCGGTGTCCGCCGCGGCGCTGCGAACGCAGCGGGCCGGCACCCGCGACCCGCGCCTGATCCTGGCCATGAAGCCCGGCGGCGACGCGGGCCTGCTCCCGGCCATCCTCGCCGCATACGAACGCGAGCCAGAGGCATTGCCGGTCGAGGTGGTCTTCGGGGCCGGCCCCTCTCGCATGCTGCGCGAAGGACAGGCCGATGCCGCGCTGCTGTACGCGCCGCCCGACGAGCTAGGCGGGCTGGACACCGAAACACTGCTGACCGAAGCACCGGTCGCGGTGCTGCCCGCGTCCCACCCACTCGCGCAACGGGCGAGCCTGCAGATGGCCGACCTGGCGGGCGAAAACCTGCACCGGAAGCCCGCCGATCCCGGCGCGATGAAGAGCATCAGCGAACTGATGCACCTGATCGCCCTGGGACGCAAGGTCGCCGTGCTACCCCGGGTACTGACCAGGCCGTTGCGCGACGACCTGATCACCGTTCCGATGGCGGACCTACCCCCGGTCGTCCTCCTACTCGCCTGGCCCGGCCCACAGCACGTCCCTGTCGGTCGCGGCCCTAGCCCGCGCCGCCGCGGCCGCCATACGCTCCAACACGGTCGCATCGTCCACGATCACATGAATAGTTCAGCGGCCAGTTCGACATCGCTGACCGCGACACCACTCGACGTCGAACCGTCGGCCTCACCGGCGATCCGATACGACCAGCACCTGACCGACGGCGGCACGGCGCGCCCACCGGCTCGACCGTGACGGCTATGACAACGGCCCTAGCGCCCGCGGCCGGGCGCTGCCTGTGCCAGGCCTGATGGCTAGGAGGCGGCCGGTCCGCCATCGGGCTGCCAGACTGTCCGGACTGCGGCCGCTTCGGCCGTTGCCTGGGTCCGTCCGGCGGTCGCCGCTGCTGCCCGGCGCGACACGTCAAGCACGTTGCGCCCGATGGCCCGCATTGCCGCGCGGTCCGGCCGCACGAGCGCGACACGGGCTCCGGCCGCGGCCAGCGCGGCAGCCTGCCGGCCCGGGCCAGGCATGATGGGCCCGATACCCTGGGCCACGGGCGCCACGATAACCACCCGCTGGTAGCTGGCCGCCAGGTCGGCATTAGCTACTGAGCGCACGCCGCCGTCCACGAAACGACGAGTCCCGATAGTGACCGGCGGCCAGATTCCAGGCACCGCGCAGCTGGCCCCGACCGCATCCACCAGGCCGGCCTCACCAGCGGAATCAAACACCACGAACTCGCCGGTCCGCGCGTCCACGGCGGTCACCTTGAGCATCTTGGCGGGCCAGCCGCCGGCGGGCAGCCGGGCCTCGAACACCTTGCGCCGGTCGGCCTCCGGCATGGTGCGCGCGGCCAGCGCCCAGCGGCCGATCCGCGCCCGCGCCCGCACCGGGTCGCGGCTGGTGTTCATGACCCACGTCAGCCTGCCGACCAGGCCCCAGCCGATCCGGGCGGCGGGCTCAGGATCAGGCGGCGCGAGCTGAGCCCGGTACAGCACCTCAGGCTCCTGCCCGCAGGTGATGTCGGCACCGACCACCGACCCGGCCGATGTCCCGATGATCACGTCGGCTGCGGTCAGGTCAATACCCAGGCCGGCTAGCCCCGCGATCATGCCGATCTCCCAGGCAATGCCGGTGACACCACCGCCGCCCAGGACCAGCGCGCGTCTGTCCATGACTTCCCTTGTACACCCATCCGGCGGATCTGAGAGCACGTCACCGGCATCAGCAGCCGGGACCACCATGATGGCCAGTTCGCGTCCGCCATCTCCCGCCGCCGCAGTCCGGCCGTGCTGTCTGCGCCGCCTGGCCGAAGGTCCCGTGGCCAGGGACGCTGATCCCTGGCACGCGCTCCCGTGAAGGGGTGCACTGACAGTGACAGAGGACCCCCGGCAGACGCGGAGGAACGGACCAGATCCGTGCACCACACAATCGAGATCCGCGAGAACCGGAGGACGGTCCTCTCGTCGCGTCCCGTCCGGATTACCTTGCGCTGCAGCCGACGTCGAGCGTAAGCAGCGCGCCGACCGCCGTGCACGCCAGCGGCCAGCAGACGCGCAGAACGCCCCGTCCGGCACGGCATCGATAATCACGAGCCCGACCGGCCACAACATACCGAACGGCGGCTACGCGCGCCGATTCGGGTTGCAGGCCTGATCGGGTTCGAGGCCACGACAAGCCTGCTTTGGGACATCGCGGCTGCTGAAGTCACCGGTCGGTGGTGGCGAGCCACCGCTCGACGCTGTGCACATAGGCCGGGACAAGCACTGCCTCGGTCCGGTACGTCAGCACCAGCGCCGCTGCCCGGGTGCGGTCGTGCCCGCGCAGTCGCAGCACCGCGTAAGCGAGCATGGCCGAGCGGCGCCTGCCCGCTGTGCAGTGGATGAGCACTCCTGCCTGCGGTTGATCCTCCAGCACCCGCGTGGCGAAGCACGCCGCCGCCGCCCACGCCGCGGGCCGCTGCCTCAGGCCGTGGTCCTGCATCGGCGCGTGCGCGACCCGCCCAGGGCCGAAGGCCACCCGCTCGGCCGCCAGATCCCCGGACCACCGCACCTGCGCCCGTGGCCGGCAGTTGACCACGTGCGTCACGCCCTGCTCGGCCAGCCACGCCACCGTCCGGGCCGGAGGCACGCCGCTGATCGCGATGCGCTCGTCCCCGATCCAGGTCAGCGCCGGACTGGCGGCATCTGGCCCGGGCACCCAGCGCTGCCGACATGCCCGCACCACGTTCCGTAGCACATCCATGCCAGCCCTCCGGTACCACGGTAGTCCAGGCCTGCTGACCCGTCCTCGGCACGGGCGGCCAGGATGCGTGGCACTGGTCCCGCCCGCAATCACACAGCGTGAAGAGACTCCGGAACCGTAACTCGTGATCGCCGA
>Ga0210396_10003604_pt1 | contig 15381 bp, 12 predicted proteins | sample IncBWH17OmetaG_FD_155466 | JGI IMG/M metagenome (GOLD analysis project Ga0210396, IMG submission 155466) | Forest soil microbial communities from Barre Woods Harvard Forest LTER site, Petersham, Massachusetts, United States - Inc-BW-H-17-O ... | reverse complement strand
TCATCGTCTGCTCGCCGTCGAATTGCCGCCCGGCAAGCTTGACCGGATACGGATCGAGGAGACGGAGAACAACTTTTTTGAGTATGCAGGGGAGGCACAGCGTGGCGAAAGGTAGACGCGCAATCGCGCACCAGGGGGCTACGATTGACCCGGATCACACTGTTGCGGTGAACAACGGCGCGGCTCCGAAGGGGCTGGAGCGGTACTCCACGCAGCAGATTGTCAGAGAGCTAGTGTCGCGCTTGGATGAGGATCCGACACGCGACGGATTGTTGAAGACGCCGGAGCGCGTGGAGAAGGCGCTGACTTTTCTAACCCGCGGATACCATCAGCATCCGCAGGAGATTCTGCGCTCGGCGCTCTTCGATGTGGATTACGACGAGATGGTGATGGTGAAGGACATCGAGATGTATTCGCTGTGCGAGCATCACATGCTGCCGTTCTTCGGCAAGGTGCACATCGCCTATATTCCCAAGGGAAAAGTTGTCGGACTGAGCAAGCTGCCCCGGCTGGTGGATGTGTTCGCGCGCCGCTTGCAGGTGCAGGAACGCATGACACGCGAGATTGCGAACGCCCTTCAGGAAGCGATCAAGCCGCAGGGCGTGGGCGTCGTCGTGGAGGCGCGGCATCTATGCATGATGATGCGCGGCGTGGAGAAGCAGAACTCGTCAACAGTGACCTCCTCCATGTCGGGTGTGTTTCTTGAAGACAAGACCCGGGCGGAGTTTCTCTCCCTCGTACGCGACCACGGCAACTCAATTTAGTTCTGCCGTTATAGTGGGGAAGTGAACGGCCTGCTGATTCTCGACAAGCCGGCGGGCATGACCTCGCATGATGTGGTTGCGCGCACGCGCCGCATTGTGGGCGAGCGCTCGATCGGACATCTGGGTACGCTCGACCCGATGGCAACCGGAGTTCTGCCTCTGCTGCTGGGACGTTATACCCGGCTCGCCCAGTTTTTCGGCAGGATGGAAAAGGCATATACCGGCAGCATCCGCTTCGGCCAGGCCACCACCACTTACGATGCAGAAGGAGAGGCCGTCGGCCCTTTCAAGCCGGTATCGCTCGATGCAGATGTGTTGAGAGAACACGCGCAACACTTCAATGGTGAACTGCTGCAGACTCCGCCTGCTTACAGCGCGAAGAAGATTGGAGGGCGCCGATCATATTCGCTTGCGCGAGCCGGGGAGACGATAGAGCTTGCGCCGGTGCGCATCGTGGTTCACGACTTTACGATCACATCTGTGAATGGAGACACCGCCGAATTTCGTGTCACCGTCTCGGCCGGCGGATACATTCGCTCCCTGGCGCACGATCTGGGTCAGCGGCTGGGCTGCGGCGCGCACCTGGCGTCGCTGCGGCGCGTTGCTGCTGGACCATTCCATGCGGACGCGGCGCTTTCTCTGGATGAACTGGCAACGCTGGCGGAAGCGGGAGAACTGGAGCGGCACCTGCCCCATCCGCGGATGTTGCTGCCGGAGTTGCCCTCAACGACCGCGGACGCGCAGACGGCCGGCCGCATGCGGAATGGCGCGATGTGTAACCTTGCAGACTTTTCCGCGGCGCCGTACGTCAAAGTATTTGCCAATCGCCACGAGCTGATCGGCATCGCCCAGCGTGTTGCGGGCACCTTGTTTCAGCCCGCGGTCGTCATCGGCTGAGCTCTATTGCTTATGCAGCAGCGGCGTCACCAGCGGCACAAGGTTGCGTGCCACCTGCTGATTGCCTTGCGCTGTGGCGTGCATTCCGTCGGCCTGCATGCTGCCTGCAGTGCCGTACACGTCCTGAAGCAGGAAGGGAAGCAGGGGCACGTGATACTTCCTGGCCAGCAAGGCGTAGGTCTCATTGAACTGGCGAATGTAATCCGCGCCGTAATTGGGCGGAAGAGTGATGCCGCCAAGCACAACCTTCGTGCCTGCGCGTTGGAGCGAGGAGACGATCTGATCGAGGTTTTTGCGCGTACTGTCAATAGGCAGTCCACGCAAACCATCATTACCGCCGAAGGCAACGATGACGACAGCCGGCTTCAAGGCGAGTACCTCATCCACCCGTTCGACTCCGTCCTTTGTCGTGTTGCCACTGATGCCGGCGTTCACCACATGGTAGTGAAAACCCTTTGCCTCGAGATCGTGTTCGAGATAATCGGGATAGCTGTTACCGGCGTCTGTACCGTAGCCTGCAGTAAGGCTGTCGCCAAAGGCGACGATGACCGGCCGGTCATCGTGGGTCTCGGCGGCGGGCGTTGGTGTTGCGGCGGGCGAGGCCGGGGCAGGCTCGGGAGACGGCGCGGGCTTTCCGTTGCAGCCGGCAACGCCGATCATCAGGGCAGCGGCGAGGCAAAGGTCCAGGGGGGAACCGCGAGGGTGCATCACACGTTCAATCTAGCAGCAGACAGACCGCCGGATGAAGACGGGAAGCGTGAAGGGACAACATGATCGAAGTGCGGGGCTTGAAGAAATCGATTCATAACGGCACAAATATGGTGGAGATTCTGCGGGGCATCGATCTGACCATTCCGCAGGGACAGTTTGCCGCGATCATGGGGCCCTCCGGCAGTGGCAAGAGCACGCTCCTGGGGCTGCTGGCCGGTCTGGACGCACCCACCGAGGGTGAGGTGATCCTGGACGGGACGCCGATTTCCCGTTTGAACGAGGATGAACTGGCAGAGATCCGCGGAAGGAAGCTCGGATTTGTCTTCCAGTCCTACCAGCTGATTCCGATGCTGACGGCGTTCGAGAATGTGCTGCTGCCGTTTGAACTGAACGGGTCTTCCAATCGTCCGGCCGAGGGACGCGCGCGCGCCACGGAGCTGCTGGTAAGTGTGGGCCTGGCGGACCGTCTGCATCACTATCCGGTGCAACTCTCGGGCGGGGAACAGCAGCGCGTCGCTCTGGCCCGCGCGTTCATGCTGGAGCCCCCGATTGTGCTGGCCGACGAGCCGACCGGCAACCTGGACTCGCACAATGGTGAGCACGTGCTGGAGCTCCTGCTGCGACGTCATAGGGAGAGCCGCACAACACTGGTGATGGTGACGCACGATCCGCAGATCTCTGAGCGGGCGGAGCGGCGCATCCAGCTGCGTGACGGGATCGTCGTGGAAGACACAATGGCCGAGACAGCGCCGGTGGCTACGGCAGAGGCCCAGCTTTGAACGGCGCGCTGAACGGTGGTCGAGGGCGGCCCCTTGGCTGGAGCACAGCCATGCGCATCGCGTGGCGTGAATTTCAGGCCGCGCCCGCAAAGTTTTTATTCGTGATCGTGTCGGTGGCGATCGGGGTCGCCGCGCTGACCGGCGTGCGCGGCTTCACCGAGTCATTTCAAAAGACGCTGCTGGGCCAGGCACGCACCATCATGGCGGCGGATGTTTCGGCGCGCATGTTCCGCCAGCCATCCCCAAAAGAAGTTGCAGGACTGAATGCGCTGGCCGGGATAGAACGCACACAGGTGACCGAAATGGTATCGATGGCCTCGACATCATCGGATCCAATTCCCCTGCTGGTGTCACTCAAGGCAGTCGATCCCTCGCAATATCCCTTTTACGGCGCGTACAAGCTTCGTCCCGCGGGCACACTCCGGCAGGAACTAACGCCACAGACTGTGCTGGTGGGGGAAGACCTGCTGATACGGCTGCGCACGCGCATCGGCGATTTTCTCAAGCTCGGGAACAGCAGCTTTCGCATCGCGGGTGTCATCGAACGCGAGCCGGACCGCATGAATTCGAGCATGGGCATTGGGCCGCGCGTGTTGATCACGCGGCAGGGCCTGGAAGCGAGCGGCCTGCTGCAGCCAGGCAGCCGCGCGGGAGAGCGCTTCCTGATGCGCCTCAATCCAGCCGCAACCGACGTGAAGGGACTGCATTCGCAGGTGGAGAAGATTCTTCCCGAAGCGCAGGTGACGGATTTTCGCGAAGCCAACCCGGCATTGACGCAGGGTCTCGATCGGGCGAGCAGCATGCTGAGTCTGATCTGCCTGGTCGCCATGGTGCTGGGTGCTATCGGCGTGGCGATGTCCATGCGCGCGCATCTGGAGCAGCGGATGGACATTCTGGCCACCATGAAGTCGATCGGCGCGCGCTCCTCTGACATCCTGCGTATCTATCTTCTGCAGACGCTGCTTCTCGGTCTGGTCGGCGGCATCGTCGGCGTGGTTGCGGGTTTCGGCGTGGAGTGGACGATTCCGCTGCTGGCGGCAAAGCTGCTGCCGATCGAACCGACACTGCGCCTTCCCGTGCGCGCGGGACTCGCAGGACTGGGTACGGGCATGCTGACGACGTTGCTGTTCTGCCTGCCGCCACTGCTCGATATCCGGCGGGTAAAGCCGAGTTTGGTACTGCGACGCCAGGTGGAGGCTCCGCCTGAGATGACGCTCAAGGAACGCTGGCAACGACGCCGCATGCAGTGGACGACGACGGCCATCATCCTGCTCGCGCTCGGGGGCATCGCCGCGGCACTCACCAGTTCGGTTGTCGTGGCCCTGTGGTTCACCGTGGCACTGGTCACGCTGCTTCTGTTTATCACCCTGCTGGCCCGAACACTGCTGCGCCTGCTGCGAACGGCGCTCGCGCGCACGCGGCTCAGTCTGCCCTCCGCACTGCGCCACGGCCTGTCCAACCTCTATCGCCCTGGCAACCAGTCCATCGCCGTGCTGACTTCTCTGGGCGCGGGCATCATGCTGATCCTCACCGTATTCCTTATGCAGAACGCCGTGCTGCGCGATCTGCAGGAAACGCTCGGCAAAGGGCTGCCGAATATCTTCCTCATCGATATAGCGACGGACGAACTGGATGGGGTGTCTTCGCTGATTGCGAAGCAGCCAGGAGTGCATGGCGCTCTGGAGCGGCTGCCGGTGGTCGCGGGACGCCTGAACGAGGTAAACGGCAAGACCGGCGATGAGCTGAAGCAGCAGAAGATTCCACGGCATCTGCTGCAGTCGGTCAGCCTCACCTGGTCTGACACTGTGCCGGCGGGCATGAAGGTTCACGCAGGCGCATGGTGGAACGCGGGAGCTGAGGGCAAGGTCGCGGTCAGCGAAGGTCTCGCCAAGCGAATGCATGTGGGGATTGGCTCCACGCTGCTCTTCACGGTGCAGGAGCGCCGCATTCCTGTAACTGTAGCCGCGCTCTATGCGAACGATGGCCAGCATGTCTTCGGGCGCAGCGAGTTTGTTCTATCGCAGCAGTCCCTCGTTCATCGGCCCGTTGTCTGGTATGGCGCTGTGCATGTGGACACGGCGCAGATCCCGCAGATGCAGCGTGCATTGTTTGCAGAGTATCCGACCGTGACTGTCATCAACATTGCCGACCTGCTGGACACGGTAGCGGGGGTCGTTCACCAGGTCACCATCATCGTGCGATTCCTCGCGGGGTTCTCGATTCTCTCCGGTCTGGTCATCCTCGCATCCAGTGTGGCCAGCACCCGGTTCCGTCGCATCCGTGAGGTAGTCGTTTTGAAGACGCTGGGCGCTCGCCGCGGCCGCGTAGCCGCGGTCTTCGGCGTGGAATTCACGGTCCTCGGGCTGCTGGCGGGATGCGTGGGAGTCATCTTCGCCAACCTTCTCACCTTCATCCTGCTGCACCGGCTCGATGTGACGTACCGGCTGCAATGGCTTGCCGGCGCGGGAGCGGCAGTGGGCACAGCGCTCTTAGCTGTGCTCACCGGGTGGCTGGTCAGCATCCGCATCCTCGGGCAGCGGCCCCTTGAAGTGCTGCGAGAGGAGTAGCTTTCCCAGTTCGAATGGGCTCGGTGGTCCGCTCTCAGGCGGAATATCGCCGCCATCGCCTTCGTCGCCGCCGCGGTCCGGATTGCGATCCACCGGCGCCCATTTGCGCGCCATGAGCGGCACCAGAAAGAGAACAGCGAAGAGTGTGGTGACAGTGCCGCCGACGACGACACGCGCCAACGGTTTTTGTGTCTGCGAACCAATGCCGGAGGCGATCGCCGCGGGCAGCAATCCGAGACCGGCTGCCATGCAGGCCATGACGATCGGCCGCATCTCATCGATGGCCCCGAGGAAGACACCGCGCTCGCGCCCGTGATCATGTTGCTGGTGACGCAGCCCGGTGAGGAAGACCACGGTGCAGAGAGTGTTGAGGCCAAGCAGGGAAGTAAAACCTACCGCCGCCGAGATGCTGAAAGACGTGTGGGTGAGCACCAGGGTGAAGATGCCGCCGATAGCGCCAAAGGGAAGCGTTGCGAGCACGATCAGCGCGTCACGGAAGGACTGGAACAGCAGGTACAGCAGCAGCAGCACCATCAGCAGCGAGATTGGCACGATGAACGCGAGGCGGTGCAGTTCCTTCTGCAGGCTGTCATACTCGCCGGCCCAGGTGTATTCGTAACCGGCAGGCAGCTTTACCTCGCGTGAGAGAACGTCCTTCAGCTCTTCAATGGTGCTTTGCAGATCGCGGCCGCGCACGCTGAATTTGATCGGGATGTAACGCCTTCCGCCCTCGCGATAGATCATGAAGGCGCCATTGCGCAGTGTCACGTTAGCCACGTTGCCGAGTGGGATCTGGTTGCCGTCCGGCGTAGGCAGCAGAATCCTGCGGATTGCCTCCGGTGTGTCGCGGAACTGCGGGTTGAATCGCACGGCGAAATCGAAGCGGCGTTCGCCCTCAATGATCTGGGTCACCGCGGCGCCCCCGACAGCCGCTTCCACGGCATTATTGATATCTGCCGCTGCAATCCCGTAGCGCGCAGCCTGCGCACGATCAATGGAAATGAGCAAGCTGGGTTGACCACCGACGTCGAAAACTCCGACGTCTGTCACGCCTCTCACTTTGCTCATCAGCTGGTAGATCTTATTCGCCGTGGTCGTGAGCGTATCGAAATCGTCGCCGAACAGCTTGAGCGAGTTTTCTCCCTTTACCCCGGACATCGCCTCTTCGACGTTGTCCTGGATATTTTGCGAGAAGTTGAAATCGATACCGGGGTACTGCTGGAATTTCTTTTGGATCGCAGCGATCAGCTCTTCTTTCTTGCCGTGAAACTGCGGCCGCCAATCGTTCGCAGGCTTCAAGTCAGCAAGGAACTCGATGTTATTGAAGGTGCTGACGTCTGTACCGTCATCAGGGCGTCCCATCTGCGAGAGGCATTGCGTCACCTCCGGGAAGCTGCGCAGCACGCTGCGGAGCTGGTCGGCGAGTTCGGCCGATTGCGGGAAGGCGATATCCTGCTGCATCGTCGCGCGGATCCACAGGTTGCCCTCCTCGAGCGCCGGCATGAACTCCCCGCCGATCTGAGTGAAGGCGAAGGCTGCACCGCCAAGCAGAATGAGGGCAACCAGCCAGACCAGGAGCGAACGTCTCATTGCGGTGTGCAGGGTCTTTTCATAGAGCCTGCGGACACGGCCGATGAGCCAGGTTTCTTTACCGGAAACCTGTTTCGGCGCGGAGACGAAGCATAGGACCGGCGCGAAGAGAAACGCATACAGCAGCGCGCCGATGAGCGCAAAGCCATACGCCTGAGACATAGGCGCGAAGATCTTTCCCGGCACTCCCTGCATGGTGAAGAGAGGGATGAAGGACACCAGAATGATCATCGTCGCGAAGATGACTGGGCGCGAGCCGTCCCCTACGCCGGCCACGATCACATCGGAAAGGGTCTCTCCATGGTGGCGGCGGCTCAGCTTCCGGTACACGTTCTCAAGAATGATGATCGACGCGTCCACCAGAATGCCGAAATCGATGGCGCCGATAGAGATGAGATTGGCAGAGCTGCCTTCGAGCACCATCAGGCTGAAGGCAAAGAGCAGCGCGAAAGGGATGGTGAGAGCAGCGATCGTGGTGATACGCAAGTCGCCGAGCGTGACGTAGAGCACGATGGTGACGAGGATCATCCCCATCAGCACAATGTGCTGCACCGTCTCTGTCGTACGGTTGACCAGCCTGCTGCGATCGTAGACGGTCTTGATCTTCATGCCCGGCGGCAGCAGGTTGCCGGAATTGAGCGCGTCGATCTTCTTGCGCAGGGCCTTCAGGGCAGGCAGTGATTGCTCGCCCTTCTGCATCAGCACGATGCCTTCCACAATGTCCGGATTCTCGTTAAAGCCGACCTTGCCCAGCCGCGGCAGATGGCCCTCTTTCACGGTCGCGACGTCGCGCAGCAGGATCGGAGTGCCACTATGCTCCGCCACGACGATATTGTTCATGTCGTTCAGTGACTTCAGCAGCCCGATGCCGCGGACGTTCACGCTTTGACTGCCCATCGTCAGGTAGTTGCCGCCGGCGTTGGCATTGCTGTTCTGGATAGCATTGACCACCTGGGTCATGTTGGTGCCCATGGCCAGCAGGCGATTGGGATCGATCTCGGCCTGGTACTGCCGCGTGGTCCCACCAAAGGTGGCGACATCGATGATGCCGGGCACAGCCTTGATCTGGCGGACGACAAACCAGTCCTGCTCCGCCTTCAGCTCGTTGAGGCTGTAGCTGGGGCCGATAAGCTGATAACGGTAGATCTCGCCTACCGGAGACTCGGGCGACAGCTGCGGCTGAAGATTGTTCGGCAGCGTGACCGACTGTAGTCGATTCAGCGCCTCCTGGCGGTCGATGAAGTAACTGGAGCTAAAGTCGAAGTACAACTTGACGTCGCTCAGGCCGAAGATACTGATCGAGCGGATTTCGGTCAGCTTGGGTGTACCATTCAACACCGCTTCAACGGGAATGGTGACCTGCTGCTCCATCTCCTCCGCGGACCATGCCGGATTCTGCGTGATGAACTCGACCATCGGCGGCGATGGATCCGGGTAGGCCTCGATATCGAGCTGCGAGAAGGCAAAGCCGCCGGCCGCCAGCGCTGCGAGAAGCAGAATCAGGACGACGGTGCGGTACTGCAACAACGCGCGTGTGAATCCCTGCATGAGCTACTCCGACCCCGCGCCGCGCAGCAGCTCCGCGCCGGTGCTGACCACGCGATCGCCTTCATGCAGGCCGCCGGTGATCTCTACGGTTGTATCGTGGGTCTCGCCCACACGCACATCGCGATGCTCGTACTTGTTCTCGCCCGTCTGCACGAAAACGGAAGTGCTCACTCCGTCGCGGATAACCGCAGTCGCCGGCACCACAATCGCGTTGCGGTTCTGATTCGTGACCGCCACGGTGGCATACATCTGCGGTTTCAGATGATGATGCGGATTGGGCAATACGACGCGCACTTTGAGAGTCAAAGTCTGGGGATCCACAGCGTCGGAGATATTGTCGACAACGCCGTGAAACGTCGTATCCGGATAGCCGTTGACGTGTATCTCGACCGGCTGGCCACGCCGCACAGCCTGAACATCGCGCGGATAAAGATCGGCAAGGACCCAAACATCGCTGATGTTGGCAATCGTCGTTATCGGGGTCGCATTGTCGAGCGACCGCTGCAACTCTCCACTGGCAGTGTTCACATCCAGCACAACACCCGAAATCGGCGACCGAATCGCCACCAGGCCCGTAGTATCTGCCTCCTGGTAGCCGAGGAAATGCAGCGTCTCCAGCGCGCGGGCCAGTTCGGCGTGATCGGCCTGATCGACGGCAGCCAGATCGTCGTAGTCCTTTTGCGCCATCACCTGGTGCTGCAGCAGGTCTTTGGCGCGATTCAACTGCAGGTCGGCACGGGCCGCCTCGATCCTGGCCTTCTCGTAGTCCGACCTGGCTTGCTGCAGGTCAGTGCTCTGCAACATGCCCACAACCTGCCCTTTCGCGACCTCTTGGCCGGGCAGGACCTTGAGTGCCATCACCCGCCCGCTGATCGGAGGGTAGATGTGAACCACCGTGGTGGGATTCGCCTGAATTCGCGCCGCAAGCGTGAGTTGGTCGTGTACCGGTTGGACGTGCGCGACCACCGTATCGAGCACGCGGTACTGAGGAGCCGGGGTATCGGCGGCATCGGCGGGCTTGTGGTTCTCGCAGCCGCTGAAAAAGAGCACGAATGAGGCAGCAAAAAGAGGGAAGCAAACTCGTAAAGGTCTCATGGAACGATCTCCGTAGCAGCGGCAAAGCTCACCTGGTGCAGGCTGAGCCACACCTGCATATCCGCGTTCAGCGCGTCCAGGTTCACCTGGCGGTAGTCCTGCAATGCACTCAGGTAATCGATCAGCGTGGTGCCGCCGTGGCGATAGCTGTATTCAAGGTTGTCGCGCACTTCATGCGCTTCCTGCAGGTAGTGCCCGTTGTAGCGGCGGGCCAGCGAGAGAGAATCTTCATAGGCGGCCCACGCCTGATCTACATCGGAGACCACCTGGTTGCGCACTGCGGTCTCCGCAAAGCGGCTGGACTGCGCTTCGTACTTGGTGCGTGCCTTCTCACCCTGATTGCGATCGAAGATGCGCAGCGGAATGCCGATCTGGAAGCCGGCGGAGTTCGCCGTGCCGGCGCGATCGTACTCGCCCTCGATCGTGGGGTCGGTCGTGCCTTCCGCGTAGGCAAGCTTCACATTCGCGTCGGCCACGCGCACCGACTGCTGGGCGGCGAGGTAGTCCGGCCGCGCCTGCAGAGCCTTTTGCTCGGCATCCGGAAGCGTCGTGCTGATAGAGGGCGGATCGAGCGAGCCGGTGATGTCAAAGCCAGGGTGTGGGCGATCGTAGCCGAGCAGCGTCTGCAGTTGCGCCGAGGCTTGGACAAAGTTGGTATGCGCGTTGTCGTAATCCGATTCGAACTGCGCCAGTTGCAGATCCAGCCGTTTGAAGTCAGTCGCGCTGATATCGCCGGCGCGCAGCCGTTCACGGCTCAGATCAACCGTCTTGCGATAGTCGTCCACGTTTTGCTTCGCCAGATCCAGGGCGCCCTTTGCGCCGAGCATCTGGGTGAAGGCGGTTCGAACCGCCAGCACCAGCTGGCGCTCCTGGTCGGCATACTGACTGCGCGTGACGTCGGTGGTCGAACGCGCGGCGTCCAGCCGCCAGCGACGCTTCTGTCCGCGCTCGAAGAGCCGTGAGACCTGGGCGGAGTAGAAGTAGGGGTTGTTCGAATTGGCCGCGAGCGATACGTCGGAGCCGGTGAGGTTGAAGTTCGGATTGACCCGCAGCCCGGCGGTGATCTCCGACTGCTTGGTGGCGGTCACGTGAGCGCCTGCTGAAAGCAGGGAAGGATTCTGCATGCGGGCAAGATCGACTGCCTGCTGCATCGTAAGGGGAGCAGGGGTCTGCGCGGCGCATGCGCCCGCAGTCAGCAGCAGCAGAACTGCAAACCATCGTCTAGCTGCGTAGAGCGCCCCAGGTGCTCGCGTAGATGCGAGCGAGGAACTCGAATGAGCTTCGAACAAATGCACCTCGAATGAAGATCATGCCGCGTCTGCATGCTCGCGGAATTGGGAGCCTGCATCGAATGGACAGTGGGTGCGGCGAGAGACGGGCCGCGCCGCTTGCGTTCCGACTAAAGCGTTGCGGGCGGTGGACGGGAGTCAACCGGGAACATCGCCCCTGCCAGCAGGATCGTCAACGTCGCGCCCTGTTCGACGGGACGACTGGGTCCAGTCCGCAGCATGAGAAAGATTGTGTCCATCCATGCCATGGTGGACTGCAGAAGGGTCGGCGTAGGCTGGGAGCTATCGAACGGATCGTGAAGGCGAAGCGCGCGCTCAGCATCGCGGGGCGCCGTGCACATGGCGATATCGTCCGTGACCGAGATGACCGGAAAGAGCAGGATCACCAGCAGCAGGAGCGCAGTAAATTGCAGCGGGCGCGACGGCAGAAGCTTCTCGGGCCTGGTAGCCCTCGTGCGCCATATATGCCCCGACCACGCCGATATGAGCGACAGTCCGAGCACCAGCCACACACAATTGAGAAGTATCTCCACGCCTGTTCGCGATTGTAATTGAAACAGGCCTCAGAACGTCTTTTTTGCACGCTTAAGAAGCTGTAACAAAAGGGTTAGTACGTGCAGAGGATTGACCACAGGGTTGCCCGCACTTATGATCATGAAGGCGCGTTCAAGCGGCGTGCTCCAATCCGCATTGCCCCCTCGTTCAATGGTAGGACAGCTGACTCTGGATCAGCATATCGGGGTTCGAATCCCTGGGGGGCAACCAAAACAAGCACTTCCCCGCACGTTCCCGAACCTTCTTGAACTTCCTCGAATAGCATAAGTTGCTCATTATCAGCAATATGCTGCGAATGAGGCGTCCGTGTAAGTTCGCAGAGGTGCGCCTGCAGTCAGACTTTCTTGAGGGTACGATTGCGGGTACATTGATTACGTTCTGTGGGTACGGAACAAATCCCCCGCTGAAGGCTCATAAAAATGGCACTCACCATTAAGGAGATCGACAAAGCTAAGCCAAGTGACAAGCCATACAAATTATCCGATGGTGGCGGACTGTGTTTGCTCGTCACACCATCCGGTGCAAGATTATGGCGCTGGCGCTATCGCTTCGAGGGCAAGGAGAAGATGATGGCATTAGGGGAATACCCCCTTGTTCCGCTTAGCCGGGCCCGCGACCTTCACTTCGCTGCCCGCAAAACGCTGGCGGCTGGTGTGGATCCAATGGCCGAACGCAAGGCCGAAGCCGAAGCCAAACAGAGGCGAACCGAAACGCAACAACGTGAAGCTCAGAACAGCTTTGAGAGAGTAGCTGAAAGATGGTGGGAATGGTGGTCTGTGGGCAAGTCTCCGCGCCATGCCGATTACGTCTTGCGGCGTCTGCGAACGGATGCCTTCCCGGCTGTTGGCCACAGATTCATTGATGCAGTGACTGCTGCCGACATTCGGGAACTCATGCTCGCAATAGGAGGCCGCGGTGCAAGAGATGTTGCGAAACGCGCCCACGAGACCATAGGCCAAATTTTCCGCTATGCAATTTCTCGTGGGATCGCCACGCGGAATCCTGCCGCTGATTTCAAGCCGCGCGACATTCTCACCGAAGCCAACTCAGAGAACTTTGCCCGCGTGGATGCCAAAGAACTGCCCACCCTGCTGCACAAGATGGAGAGCTACGATGGCGATGCGCTGACGCGTTTTGCCATGCGACTCATGGCCTACACCTTCGTGCGCACCTCTGAACTCATCGAATGCGAATGGCCGGAGTTTGACTTGGACAACGCCCGTTGGGATATCCCTGCCGCGCGCATGAAGATGGATGCGCCGCACGTTGTTCCCTTGTCACAGCAGGCGATCGAGATTCTCCGCGCGCTCAAACTGCTTACCGGAAAAGGCAGGCTTGTATTCCCTGGCGCGAACGATAAGAACAAACCGATGAGCAACAACACGATCCTGTTTGCGCTGTACCGTCTTGGCTACAGAGGCCGCATGACTGGCCACGGTTTCCGCGGACTGGCATCCACGATTTTGCATGAGAACGATTTTGCCGAGGAACATATTGAATTGCAGCTCGCTCACCAGAAGCGCAATAAAGTGGCTGCCGCATACAATCACGCGAAATACCTGAAGCAACGTGCAGCGATGATGCAATGGTGGGCGGATTATCTCGACGCTCAATTGGCCAAGGGCGAGGAAAGTAATAGCAACTCAACCAGGAAGCGCACTGCGATTCCGGCAAAGATGGCTCGCGTGAAACTCCGCGGCCGGGTCAGGCTGCCGATCGTGACGCATGCACACGCTCCAAAGCCCACTGCCTAACTTCGGATCTTACCCACGCGACTGCGCGGGGGCCGAGGCGGACTGGCGCCGGAAAACTTTTGCCCCGGATCAGGGCGTAGACGCTTGTCTTCGAGAGACCTGTGATCGCTTTGACCTCGGCAGACGCAAGAATGTTACGTCATCTAAATTGGTCGACATGCCATTGGAGCCGGGTTCTGGTCGCTCCTCAGCATGAGGCATTTTTTTCGTGACGGATCGTGCGGACGACCGCCGATATTCACTCGTCTTCTGGCGAAAGCGGGCGGGACTTGCTGCATTTTCAAGTGGGGCACCAGACATGCTTCACCTCTACGGGTTTCAGTACTAAACCGACCTTGGGATTGTTCTCAGCGATCGCGCTAGGACGGCTGCTGAAAATGAATGATGAATGTGTAAAACAGGTTCGAGACTCGGTCAAATTCACTAAGCGCGAAGCATGACCAGCGCAATCACGGCGTTATATGTAGCGTGCATGAGACCGAGGCGGCGGTCGAATTGGATCGCCACCGCAGGACCGCGTACAACGTGCCCATTGCGAAGAACACAAGCCACGGAATCCCCATCGTTCTTGTATGGGCCACCGCGAAGAGCAGGGAAGAGAATACAATCGCGATCGCGAGCTGCGGCCGGAGAGGCCAATTGATCGATACCGCGGTCAAGTAGATAACGGAAAACGTCGCACCTCGGAACAGGGTCTCTTCGACGATGGGTCCGATGGTGACTCCGTAGAGCAATGTTGCCGGTGAGGTGTGGTCCAGCGGTGTGTGCTCCGCGTGGAGTATTGCTATCACGAGGGCCGCGGCGGCAGCGCCCGCGATAAGCGCATAGAGCCAGAAGATGCGTCGGCGCGGATGAACCCAGCCGAAGTAGGCAAAAAGCTGGCCACGATCTACACAGGTATAGACCAGGATACTGACGAACATGGCAACCGCTCTGCAGGTTTGTGTGCTGACTCTCCAGAAGACTGGCGAAGAAAGCAGCCTGGCAACCAGCGCGGTCGCGAGGAGTGCCGTGATCTCGGCATAGTTGGGCGATGAGGCGAGAAGGCGCGAGACCGCTCGCTGAAGCCTGTAAGTCATGCATCGCATTCTGGCATGGGTTTGACGGAGGTGCGAACCGCCTCTAGCGTCACGCCCATGCTGGAGAAACGCCTCATTGGTGGTTGCCGAGGTCGGTCTGAGGTTCGCGGGATCCTATCCGCGGTTGCCGGAGATCGCAGGAGTGTCGCAGTGAGCGCGGAGCCGGATCTGGTAGACCGAGGAGTCAAGATGTTCGAGAGCGAGCTCGAGATATTGGTGGAGCAATACCGCGTGGGACCGGTCGGACTGCCTCCGCAGCGGCTGGCCGAGATCTTCGGACGCTTCTTTGCCCTCAATGCCTGCGCGGCCATGGTGTGCAGGCGTTCCAGTACGCCAGTGCGGGGTTTGTCGCGATCCTAGAAGCGGTGCGAGAGTTGTCCAGAAACCAGCCGCGGTAGCTGTTGCGCCCCCTGAATCGTCTTTGCTTCCGTCATATTTGACCGAGTTTGAACTCGGGCGATGCTCCGTGTCACTGAGAACCCCTGTGCGAAAGGACGTGAGCAGTTTGAGACTGTCGAGGAACTGTCGGAGAAACTTTCTGAGACCGGGTACTTCATCGACCCTACTATGACCAAAGTGGTTTTCCTGGCAGCGAGGATGCAAAAGCCGTTGTTGCTGGAGGGGCCCGCCGGCAGTGGCAAGACGCAACTTGCCTTTGCAGTAGCGCAGGCCGCGGGCACCCACGTGGAACGCCTCCAGTGCTATAGCGGTGTGACCAGCGATCGGGCCATTGGCCAGTTCGACGATAGCCTG
>Ga0210396_10003603_pt1 | contig 15385 bp, 10 predicted proteins | sample IncBWH17OmetaG_FD_155466 | JGI IMG/M metagenome (GOLD analysis project Ga0210396, IMG submission 155466) | Forest soil microbial communities from Barre Woods Harvard Forest LTER site, Petersham, Massachusetts, United States - Inc-BW-H-17-O ... | reverse complement strand
TGGTAGTTGAGTAGAACCGTACTGGCATTGACGCGGTTACCTTGAAAGTCATAATCAAGGTCCCATTCCGCGTCAGTGCGCGAGCTGGTTTCCACTCGGAGCCTTGAAATTAGTGGTGAAAGATGGCGAGGTTCGGTGACAAACGCAATGCCGGTGAGATCGGCAGTAGTGGTGAATACGTTCCGCTGACCGGTAATCAATGCGCCGCCGAATGTCGGATCGAGAAAATACTTTTGGGCCAGCTCCCAGGTTACTACCTCGCGCACCTGCGGCCCGGGCTGACACGGGGCACCTGCCAGCGGATTCGTATGCTGCCAGGGAATGGACGATTCCGGGGCGGCGCCGCCCACTGTGAGAGCCGACATGATCTTGCTGCAATCCTCCGGCTGATTCGAGGTGCGCTTGGCGTAGAGCCGAGTCACGAATCCGTACTCGACTTCGTGGGTGTCGGTAAGGATGTCACGCTCGTCGAATTTGAGGATGTTGCCGAAGTCATTTACACCCGTTACAAAGCGGTAGACGGCGCGTGGCTCGATGACATGCTTCCATTTCCTGCCCAGAAATTCTTTATCGAAGACTCGCTCCAGCGCCGGGGGGCGCACCTCCACCGACGTTTCCAGGGCGTGTCGGTCAATCGGATCGCCGACGGCTTGTCCGGGGCTCTGGTCATTTTCTCCAACGAGCCTTTCGGTGTAATAAGTGTCGTGCAATGTGAGAGCTGGACGCAGGGACCATCCCTGAAATAAGAGCGGTAAGGAAATTTCCGGGTTCAGGTCGAAGCGTCCCAGCAAATTGGCCGTGCGGAAAGGAGGTGTACACGATAAGCCCGAAGGTGGACATTGCTCAGGCTCGCTGCGGGAGAGACCTGCGATTGAGGCATCGAACGACCAATAGAAGGGTGTATGCCATATTTGCCTGTCAACGCCAGAAAAATCAAAGCTTGGGGTGTGCAGAATCGTGATCACTTGCCCCGGTGTGGTACTCAGGAAATTCTGATAGCGCTCCGCGAATCCGTTGAGGCTGAAACCGTTGGTGGACTTGGAAAGAAACGCCTGCGATTTCACTTCCGAATAAACTGCTTGGCTGAAGACTTCGTTGAAGGCCAACCGGAACAAGAACGAACTGAGGTAGTCGATGTTGGCAACGCCGCGGAAACCGTCCACAGTTCCGGCGGCGTTTAGCCGGGCATTTTCGCCGCCTTCCTTGACCGGCGGAGTGCCGATGCCACGGTCAATCACTCCAAAATAATTCAGGTCGACATAGGATGTTTCGGAGGGGCGGGCGCGAAACTCGCCACGCTGCGACCAGCCCCGCAGCGAGAAGTATTCAGCACCCAGAGTGGCATCCATCATACGGTTGATGGCCCAGTAATACGCTTCACCCAGGATGTTGCCTTTGGTGGAAGAGCGGCCGACCGAAGGCATCAGAAATCCGGACTGGCGCGACATCTTTTCCACCGGGTGCGTTGCGTATGGGAACCAGAGGATGGGAATGCCGTGCAAGTCGAAGGTGCTGCGGTAGATTTTGGCGTTGCCGCCGACGTCGACTTCTATCTTGCGCGCGTCAAAGAGCCAGTTGGGATGCGGCAACTCGCAGGTGGTAATGCTTCCGTCATATACCAGGTAGCGCTCGGGAGTGGTTTTCTCGACCAGTTTGCCCGTAAAAGCGAAGGGAGCGGTGGAAGTAAGAACGGGGCGGTTTGCCCGGAAGCGAAGGCCGGTCGTTCCGGTTACATCGTAGAAGCGGCCAGTTTCCAGGACGAAGTTGTAATTGCCGTGGGAGGCGCGAATGTGATCGTCATTGGGGCCGCCGTCCAGGGCAAAATGTCCGCTCGCCGTGACTTCGTTGGTGTCGGAGTTAAAGGTAGCTTCATCGGACCGCAGAGCGTAGGTTTCATAATAGATTTCCACGGCGCCGTGCAGCTTATAGATGACGCCTTCCCTCTCCTGCTCGATGGCGCAGATCGTGGGACGGTTATTTGACTGCTCGGCGAACGCGCGGGCGCAGGGAGTGGTCGGAGCGGTTGTCGATTTTTCCCGCTGGGGGATCGCTTGAGACGCCGCAGAAGATCCATTCGCGGGTGGCAACTGGCTGGTAACTAACGGAGGAGCGAGAAGCAGGTGACAAAGCATCGCCGCCGTGATAAGGAATCTGTTGCGAAGAGTCATCGGAAGAAGATCATTGGAACGCGATCATCCCAAGCGCACACATACTAAAGAAGCGCTCGGGCGCCTCTACCGGCAGCAGTCGTGTGAACTTAGCACGGCGGTGCCTTGCGAGGCAAAGCCGTTCGATGTTTTGGATTCCGGCGCGGTCTTCGCGGTTATCCGGCGGGCTTTGACTTCGCCTGTTCTCATAAGACGTTATTCATGACTTGTCCGATTTGCGGTGACATTTGCGTATGTCCTTCCGATGCGACTTCGGTTGCTGAACCCCTGGCAGCAGGTGGGCCTGCTTTGCCCAACGATGACGTCGGGGCAGCGACTGAGGATTCGGGAGCCTGGCGGCAGGAAGTGGCTGACAGGCTAAATAGGTATCAATCCCGCCGCAAACCGCGGCCACCGCGTTACCCCTCGCTGCGTTTGCGCTTTGAGGAGGACGAGGCAACCCGTGCGCGCTCCGAGTCTTTGGTATACCCCGCAGTGCGGGCATCGAACCATGCCCTGGCTTTGGACGCATTCGCTGCGTCGGTGGCTCTGCCGGAGCCTACCTCGCCTGAGACGTCCTCCGCGCATGAGGCGACTGCAAGTTCTTACGGCCAGCACCCTGCGCACCCTGCGGCTACTGCTTCCGCGCAGCCCGCGGTCGCAACCCCTATCACCGCAAAGATCATTGAATTCCCGCGCTCCTGGACGCCTCCGTTGCCCTCACTGGACGAATTAGCCGAGCCGGTCATCGATCGTCCGCGGATATTGGAAGCCCCAGAGATTGTCCCGCCCGCACCCGCCTTGGGTGGAATCACGATTGAGCCGGTGCAGCAGCCCGAGTTCGAGAAGCGTCCGGGCATCGACGTTCCTCTGCGGAGTGCGCCGCTTGGGCGCCGAGTGCTATGCGCGCTCATCGACAATGTCATCATCGCCGCGGCCTGTGGCCTCTTTGGGTATATTTTCTGGAAGCTGACCGCCATCCGTCCTCCGACATTGCAGATTGTTAGCGTTCTTGCAGGGCTGGGCTTCGTTTTATGGGCAGCGTACCAATACCTGCTCGTGGTTCACGCTGGCACAACTCCCGGGCTTCGAGTGGCAGGATTGGAATTGCTCCGCTTTGACGAAAAGCGAGTATCCCGCCGGTTGCGCCGCTGGCGCGTCCTCGCATCGTTTCTTTCAGCCGTTTCTCTCGGCATGGGATACGTCTGGGTTTTCCTCGACGAAGACTCGCTCTGCTGGCACGACCGCATCACACATACGTATCTTGCACCAAAGAAGCATCAGCCAAACGCTGCTACGCGCCTGCCTGAGTGACTCCGGGACATTGACTCGCGACTCACCCGGGTCCTCCCGGTCAACCTTGCCTGTGCTATCTTCAATGCTTATTCGTATCTGACTGTCCACATTCCTCTGAAGCATGGCAACGTCTGTTGAAGGTTCCAAACCGGCCATAAAGGTCTTCGTCGCCACCACGGTGATGCTGACCTTCATCTCTTTCTGGCGGGCGTCCGCCATCGTTCTCTCTGACCTCGCATCGTCGGCTTATTACGCCGGTGGTGATGCTGAGAAGGTCATCGGTAAGAGCGCTCCCTGGTTCATCCTCGGGGTCATGCTCTTCAGCTATGCGGTGCGGGCGCTCTACATCGAATCCAGCAGCATGTTCGTTCGCGGCGGGGTCTACCGCGTGGTCAAGGAGGCCATGGGTGGAGGGTTGGCTAAGTTCTCGGTCTCCGCCCTGCTTTTCGACTATGTGCTGACGGGACCGATCAGTGCCGTCTCCGCGGGCCAGTATCTGGCGGGCTTTATCAAGGACATGGGTATTTACTTTCATCGCCCGCTGAATTTTTCTGACGACCATTTTGCCGCGGGCCTGGCTATCGTCGTGGTGGCTTATTTCTGGTGGAAGAATACCCAGGGGATGCATGAGTCCAGCCAGAAGGCCTTGCAGATCATGGTGATCACCACGGTGATGGTGGTGATTCTGCTGATCTGGTGCGCCATTACGGTCTTGCGCGCGCCCATCCAGTTGCCGCCCAGTCCCCTGCATGCCGGGGTGGTGCCTTTGAACAAGGAATCCCTGGGCTGGCTGAACGGTACCTGGTTCGGGCACATTACCTGGATCATTCTTTTCGTGGGATTCGGACACTCGGTGCTCGCCATGAGCGGCGAGGAGACCTTGGCGCAGGTCAATCGTGAGATCGAGCACCCGAAGCTGAAAAATCTGGAGAAAACCGGGCTGGTGATTTTTATCTACAGCCTGTTATTCACGTCGCTGGTTTCCTTCTTCGCGGTGATGATTATCCCTGACAAGGTCCGGCCGGACTACTTTGCCAACCTGATTGGCGGCATTGCCATGTATCTGGTTGGGCCTACGAGCCTGAAACTCCTCTTCCACGCTTTCGTGGTACTGGTGGGGGTATTGATTCTGGCAGGAGCGCAGAATACTTCGATCGTGGGCGCCAATGGAGTTCTGAATCGCGTAGCTGAAGACGGAGTGCTGACCAGTTGGTTCCAGAAGCCGCACAACCGCTTCGGCACCAGTTACCGCATCATCAATTTGATTGTTGGGCTGCAATTGCTCACGATCGTTCTGAGCTTAGGAAATGTGTATGTGCTGGCGGCGCTCTACGCTTTCGGCGTGATCTGGAGCTTCGCCATGAAGTCCATCGCGGTGCTGGTACTGCGCTTTACCGAGCCGGGGAATCGGGCGTGGAAGGTGCCGGGGAATCTGCACATCGGCAAAACCGAAATTCCGGTGGGACTGATTCTGATCTCTGCCGTGCTGCTGGTCACCGCGGTCGTCAATCTGTTCACGAAATACGAAGCCACGATTGCCGGAATAATTTTCAGCGGCGTCTTCTTCACCATCTTCACGATTTCGGAGCGCCATGTTGCCAAGGAGCGCCATGGCAAGCCCGAGCAACTTGACCAGTTCCGCGTCTACGGCAATCAGGAGTTGGGCAGCGGCGCGATGGGAGTAAGGGCGGGAAACATTCTAGTGGCGGTGCGCGATCCCCGAAACCTCTACTACCTGCGCCATATCCTTGGCCACACCAATACGCTCAAGCAGGACGTGGTCGTGATGAGCGCCCGCCTCTACCATCGCGAGCATAGTTTCAGCGGCAGCGCAGTGCTGGAGGCCAGCCAGGTCTTCGACCACTACGAGCAGGAGCTTTTCACCGCAGCGGTGGCCGTCGCGGAAAAAGAAGGGAAACCGATTTCACTGCTGGTGGTGCCGGCAACGGATGTTTTCGAAGCGATCATGGTGACCGCGCAGCGGCTCGATTCCAGCCGTGTAATCTGTGGACTCTCAAACAAACTCTCGGCCGATGAGCAAGCCAAGCTTACCGGTGATGCATGGGAGCGCATGCCGGAGCCCCGTCCTCGCATTACTCTGGAAGTCTGCGCCCCCGATGGTTCAGTTCGCGAGTACGCGATTGGTCCGCACAATCCGCGGCTGCGCCCCCAGGATGTCGAACTTATGCACAAACTCTGGCTCGACATCACTACCGATCCTAAATATGCGGGAGCGCACCACTACCACATCGTGGCGCTGGCATTGGAAGAACTGCGGCGGGAACTTAGCACGGAACAGCGAACCGAGCTTCTGCAAAAGTTGCAAGACGAGATGCGGCGCTCCGAACCGAATTGAGCGTCAGTGATTTAGCGTCGCATCGAGCGATGCTCTCAGATCGCGATAACGAAACGGATATCCGCTCGAGATCAGCTTGCTAGCTTCTACTTGCTGGCTGCCGAGAAGCAACTCTTCCCCCATTTCCCCGAATGCAAGTTTCACGGCAAACGCCGGCAGTGGAAAAATCGCGGGACGCGAAAGCACGCTGGCCAAGGTCTTAGCAAACTCTTCATTCCGCACCGGTTTCGGAGCCACCATGTTTACCGGTCCCTGAATGAGGTCGTTCTTCAAAATGTGGTGGATCGCGCCTACCATGTCCCGTACATCAATCCAGCTCATCCATTGCCGACCCGTACCCGTGCGCCCGCCCAAGCCGAGTTTGAAAGGTATCAGCATCGCCCCAAGCGCGCCACCTTTAGGGCTGAGGACGATGCCGGTTCTGAGATGCGCGGTGCGAATATCGGCTTGGACAGCGGGCGTACTTGCTTCTTCCCAGTCTTGGCAAGCCTCGGCCAGAAATCCCGTGCCCGGCGGGCTTTCCTCGCGCAAAACTTGATCGCCACGGTTGCCGTAGTAGCCGATCGCTGAGCCGCAAACAAACACTTTCGGCTTGTCTTCCGCTTGCGACAGGGCCGACGACAAATTGAACGTGCCGACCACCCTGCTGTCGCGAATCTTCGCCTTCTTAGCCGCCGTCCACCGTCCGAAAATGCCTTCTCCCGCGAGGTGGATCACGGCATCGAAGCCAGAAACTGCCCGGGGCGCCAGCGGTTCTGCTGGATCCCATGAGATCTGGTCTTCGTCCTTCACCGGACCACGCACCAAACGGACGACAGCCCATCCACTTGTACGGAGGGAAGGAAGCAGAGCGGCTCCGATTGGCCCGGAAACTCCGCTAACGAGGATTCTGGAATTCATGAGTGCCGATTGTCACTGTACCAGTTCGCCGAGCGGCTGAACAAACTTAGGATCGATTTGAAAGATTCGAAGGATACGAAATGGCCAGCTCTCGCGCCGTCGAGATCTGCCGTTATACTTTTCCGCGGAAGGTGTACCGGTTCCTGGGAGACGTAGACCATGTACGATTCACGCCGTACCAGGATACGATCGTCGTCAATCTTGACATTTCGAGTCCGGAGGGCGCCCCGGACTCGCCACAAGGCGATCCTTTTCACTCTGCGCCGGGAAAACGGTGAGCGGCACGAACTCGCTCCAACAGAAACCAGAGCGAAGGCCTTACCGGCTCTCGGAACTTAGCGGGGACTTCGGCGTGAAATAACGGACGGTAACATCGTCTCCGACATAAGAGACTTTGCTTGACGCCCGCTGCGGTGCAGGCCGGTAAGTGAAATGACGCACTGTAACGTCGTTCCCAATGTATTCGGTCGAATTCTGACCCGCCCGCCCGCGTCGAGCCTTGGTTCTGGCGGTTCTGGAGGGTCGAGCCAGCTTCGCCGCAAGCGGCGAGGGCTTAGCATGGGACGTTCCGTCTGCCCCAACCGGGTTTCCCGCTTTGATGCTTCCGACCGTGGCCGATCCCGATGGGGCCGACGTTCCCAATGATGTTCCCATTGACGAGGTGGGTCGTCGACCGCCGTGAGCGATCCAGAAAGTTAATCCCAGGCTCACGGCCAGTGCCGCAAAGGCCAGGCTACGGAGGGGCTTATGAGAGATAGCCTCCGTTGTCCGCTGCACCATAACCGTCCCGAGAGAAGCTGCTTGTGCAATCGCTGTCGATCCCTTCAGGGCCGCCAACGCTGCACTGCATCGCTGCCGGATCGAATTCCGGCCAACAGAAAAGAAAATCGCTGCATTCTTATTGATCTTATTGAGATAGCCTTCGCCTCGAGGAACCTCTGTAACGGCACGCGGAACCACCGGTAGCTCTACTCGCTTCTTCTCTTCGCTGCCCCGCCGCATCGCTGTCTCAATCAGTGCAGCCATCAATCGGTACATCTGTACTTCGCAATTCTCGAACGCGTGCGGTTCGCTAAACTGAATCTCAAGTACTCCAGCCACGGCACGATCGCTCGAGATCGGCAAGATTAGCAGGGACAGAGCCCCAAACTGCCGGCAAATCGCTCCCTCGATGCGTGTGTCTGTCTGGGCGTTTTCGACACGGAGAATCTCCCGACTTGCATTCGCCGAGGAAGTTAGCGACGCTGATACCCGGCTCCCGATGCGGGGGACCGAGCACCCGCTTGCAGCCCGGAAGACAAGCCTGTCCTCTTCTAACAACCCGATGGCGACTCCAGCGGCGCCGGCTACATCTCGGGCAGAATCCGCAATTAGGCTCACTACACTATCTGTCCCGAGTTCTCCTCTCATGATCAAACGCTGGACCCCCAGCATGGCCGAGAGAAATCGACTGTCCATGTGACTTTCCTGCACGGCGTACGCACTCGCCAGAAGCTGCTGGAAAGAATCACGGTCGAGCCTGGATTTTTTGCTCATAACTCGATCAATCGAAGAGACGCCCGGCTTCTTGGATGCGAAAAATCGAAAGGAGGTTCATCCCCAGTTCAGGCAATTTCCATAGCGTCCCGTGGGCGCACCGGAACGCCCTTCCAACTGCCGGGGCTCGGTACGCACGCTATAATCCTACATGGCGAGCTTGCGCCAACAGATCGCGACCACCGCTCTCACGCTCACCAAGTTCCGCGAGCTGATGAAGCGCATTCAGGAAAACCGGCCCCAGGACGATCTGTCCATTGTTAAGAAAGCTTACGACTACTCCCTGAAACACCATGAAGGCCAGACCCGTGCCTCCGGCGAGCCCTATCTGGTACATCCGCTGGAAGTGGCGCTGGTGCTGGCCGAGATGAAGATGGACCCGGTCGCCATCTCCGCCGGACTGCTTCACGATTCAGTCGAAGATACCTCCGTCACCATCGTCGACATTCGCAAGGAGTTTGGCGAGCAGGTCGCGCACATCGTCGAGGGCGTTACCAAGATCAGCAAGATTGATTTCGCCACGCGCGAAGAGGCGCAAGCGGAAAACCTCCGCAAGATGATGCTCGCGATGGTGGACGATATCCGCGTGGTGCTGATCAAGCTTGCTGACCGTCTCCACAACATGCGCACGCTCGAGCACCTCCAGCCCGACCGTCAAAGCAAGATCGCCGAAGAGACGCTCGAGATCTACGCCCCCATCGCGCATCGGCTGGGCATGGGAAAAATTCGCGGTGAACTTGAAGATCTCGGCTTCCGCTTTCTCGATCCCGCCGGCTACGAGCAGGTGGAGAAGGCCGTCAACGCGCGCCGCAAACAAGGCGAGGCTTTTCTCGCAAAAATGCAGGGGATCATAAACGATAAGTTGAAAGAAGCGGGCATTCAGGCAAAAGTGGATAGCCGGATCAAACGGCTCTTCAGCATCCATAAGAAGCTGCAACGTCAGCGCATCTCCGTCGACCAGGTCTACGATCTCTTTGCCATGCGCGTCATTACGCGCTCCTTACAAGATTGCTATGCCGTGCTCGGCATCATTCACAACATCTGGCGTCCGGTGCCGGGACGTATTAAGGATTTCATCGCCATGCCGCGGCCCAACTTTTACCAGTCACTGCACACCTCGGTGATCACGGAAGATGGCACGCCGTTTGAAATTCAGATTCGTACCGAAGAAATGCACAAAATGGCCGAGGAAGGAATCGCGGCTCACTGGAAATATAAGGACGGCCCGGTCTCCGCGCAGGATGAGCAGCGGCTCGCGTGGTTGCGGCAAGTGGTTGAGTGGCAGCGCGATGTCAGCGATCCCAACGAATTCTTGTCGGCGCTGAAAGTCGATCTTTATCCCGAAGAGGTTTACACCTTCACGCCGAAGGGCAAAGTCGTGGTGCTCCCGCGCGAGGCCACGCCGATCGACTTTGCCTACACCATTCACACTGAAGTCGGTCACACCTGCATTGGAGCGAAGGTCAACGGCCGGATGGTGCCGCTGCGACACAAACTGCATTCCGGCGATATTGTCGAGATCCTTACCCAGGCCGGACACAAGCCCAGCCGCGACTGGCTCGGCCTGGTCAAATCCTCGCGCTCGCGCAACAAGATCAAGCACTGGCTTAATGTGCACGAACGCGAACGTGCAATCGAAATCGGACGAAAAGTGATCGAGAAAGAGGCGCGCAAATACCGCATTTCGCTCAAAGAAATGAAAGACGAAGATCTGCTGAAAGTTGCCTCGGGTTACGGGCTCGGCAAGGTCGAAGACCTGATGTCGGGCATCGGCTACGGAAAATATTCCGCGCGGCAGGTCTTGGCACGGCTGCTTCCCTCGGGCGCAACGCCTTCGATGGCTGGCGACATCGAAGCCGAGGGATTGAGTTCGAAGCCAGGTGCCATCGCCAGCGTAGTGCGCCGTGTTTTTGGCGATCACAATGCCATCATGGTCAAAGGTCAGGGCGATATGCTGGTCTATCGCGCCCGCTGTTGTAATCCGATCCGCGGAGAAAGCATTGTCGGCTACATCACTCGCGGCAAAGGTGTGGCCGTGCATGCGGTGAACTGTCCCAACGTGACCAACCTGATGTACGAACCGGAGCGCCGCATCGATGTCGAGTGGGCTCGCGACGAAAGCACACCCACAGCCTACCCGGTCAAGCTCACGGTTTACTGTGACGACCGTTTCGGAATGCTGAAAAATATCACCAGCGTAATCGGAGACGCACAAAGCAACATCCGCAACATCGGAGCGCATACCTCCAACAGCCAGGCCAGCGTGGAGATTGTCCTGGATATTTCGGATCTGAAACACTTGGAACAAATCATGGCAGGGCTGCGGAAGATTCCCGGGGTGCACGAAGTGCAGAGGCTGCAGAAAATCTAGGGAAATCTTGGGTTACCTTTCAAGCACTCACTTGTACCATTGAACGCACGGAAGAAATCTGAAGCGAGTTCAGAATATCGCGGGCATACGCTAGGCAACTTGCCTTCTCAGGAATTGGCGACGAAACGCGACGTGGATACTCATCGTACGTTCGACCCCTGAGCAGCCTGCCATTTTTCGCTTTCCTCACGCCGCCCCATTGTTTGAAGAAGAATGGAACACGCGCTTTGTGGCACTGATCGCGCAGCGAGACCACCCAATCCTCGTGCATGGGACGCGCGCCCGGTCCACTCTCGCCTCCCACAATCGCCCAACTGATTCGGGAGAGATTGAACCGGCCCAAATCTTCGAGCAGCGGCTCGATCGACAGAAAGCGGACGCTTGCCGGCGTCTGTTGCAAATCCTTGACGCGTGGCAGACCATATTTCTGATCCTCGACGCTGACTCCCCACCAGATATGCTCTTGTTCGGCGGCAAATTGCAAGGGCCCACTCAGCAGCTTCCGGAGCCTCATCGATCTTTTCGTGAGCACTTGGAACGTGTGCCAGTTCGCTTTGACCATCACTCTGCAAACCGCCTCGATGTAGTCGTCGGGCACGCCGTCCTGGAAAAGGTCGCTCATCGAGTTCACGAAGACGAGCTTCGGGGAACGCCAGATAAATGGCTCGGTCAGCTTTTCCGGGACCAATCGCAAGTCAAACCCCTGCTCATAAGGATGCCCCTTCACGCCGCGAAACCGCTCCGCAAACGTTTCGGCATAGCAGTGCTTGCAGCCAGGACTGATCTTCGTGCAGCCGCGAACCGGATTCCAGGTCGCTTCGGTCCATTCGATATGAGAGTTCAAGGACATGTTTATTTTAGGTACTCGGTGTACCGAACTTTTCAAAAATATATTTCACTATGTTCTCAGCAGTTTCCTTCTGCGAGGCGAAGAAGAGATAGTAAACTGTCGATCCTTTGCTATTCCGCATCGCGAGCGGCTTAGAAACTCTCTTAAAACCAGCCACCGTTCTCAGTCTTTCGCGGAATGCGGCGGCAACTCTCTCATTCGACACTTTTTCTAAGTCCGTGTTTCCGAAAAGATCGGGATCTGATTTCTCGTATGCCACCTCCCGCCACGAATCATCACCCCAATATCCATTCATCCGCTCAATGTGCAACGGCAAAACTGTCGCAGGGTCATGGTGCAGGACGTTAATGTTGATGTCATAAATCGGAAAGTTGATAAACACGTCCAGCGATTGCATGGTTCCCGCCTTATGAATGGTCTTCCAATCCAGCGTCAGGCCATAGGGATCAAGGAGGCACAATCCCCGCTTGAAGTCTTCACGCAGGACTCTCGGAAAAACCTCACGCAACAGTACTTGGTTGCAATCCCCTTTATGCAGGAACACGTCTGGACGGTTTCCAATGATCTTACCGAGCCCATCTACCTTATCGCCATCTAAGTCGACGAAGTGATATTCGCGAAAAGGAGGTCGCACAAGCAACGCATTCAACGGACTGCCTAACACCATTTCGCCCGTAGTCTCGGACAGATGGTAACCAGTGCCTGCGAAGGCATCTATGTAGATGTGTAAGAAAGTCGGGCTTTTCTGACTCGACAGAATCTTGGAATACTCAACAGCATAACGTTTCAGAATATCGAGCTTTATTTCAGACCAAGGCCCGATCTCGTCAATTCTCGGTCCGGGCATACGGTTATTCGCCTTCCATTCGCCAGTCAATTCTGGCATGAAATCACTCCCGGAGCAATAGCCGCCTTGGTTACAAAGGAATATTCCCATGCTTCTTAGGCGGATTCTTATCCCGCTTATTCTCCAGCATGGCCAGCGCTTGAATCAGCTTCTTCCGCGTCTCGCGCGGCTGGATGATGGCATCGATAAAGCCGCGGTCGGCGGCGACGTAGGGGCTGGCGAAGCGGTCGCGGAATTCTTCGATCTTTGTCTGCCGCAGGGCCTCTCGATTTTCTGCGCCATCCAGTTCGCGTTTGTAAACAATATCCACCGCGCCCTCAGGCCCCATGACTGCGATCTCCGCTGTCGGCCACGCGTAGTTCACATCCGTGCGGATGTGTTTCGACGCCATGACGCAATAGGCTCCGCCATAGGCTTTGCGCGTGATCACCGTAACCTTCGGCACGGTGGCTTCGGCAAATGCAAATAAAAGTTTCGCACCGTGCTTGATGATGCCGCCGTATTCCTGCGCGGTGCCCGGAAGAAATCCTGGTACATCTTCAAAGGTAATCAGTGGAATATTGAAGCAGTCACAGAAGCGAACGAAGCGCGCACCCTTGACCGAGGCGTTGATATCCAACGTGCCCGCCAGCATCGCCGGATTGTTCGCAACGATTCCTACCGAGCGCCCGTTCAGCCGGGCGAATCCGACGACGATATTTTTCGCGTAGTGCTCCTGCACCTCGAAGAAATACGCGTCGTCGACCACGGCGTGAATCACATCTTTCATGTCATAAGGCAGATTCGATTGCGCGGGGACGATGCTGTCGAGCGCGGCATCGGCCCGGGCATCGTTGCGATCTGCGGGATCGGTGCAGGGCTTGCGCGGCGGATCGTCCAGGTTGTTCGAAGGCAAAAAGCTCAACAGCTCGCGCACCATCGACAAGCATTCGGCGTCATTGTGCGCCAGAAAATGCGCCACGCCTGAAGTTTCATTGTGCGTCATCGCTCCGCCGAGCTGTTCTTTCGTCACTTCCTCATGCGTCACCGTCTTGATCACGTCGGGTCCGGTGATGAACATGTAGGAAGTTTTGTCGACCATCAGAACGAAATCCGTGATCGCGGGCGAATACACCGCACCTCCGGCGCACGGGCCCATAATCGCGGAAATCTGCGGCACTACGCCGCTGTATAACGTGTTGCGCAAGAAAATGTCAGCGTATCCGGCCAACGATGCCACGCCTTCCTGAATGCGCGCGCCCCCGGAATCGTTCAATCCAATTACGGGTGCTCCCATCTTCGCGGCCAGATCCATGATTTTGACGATCTTCCCCGCGTTCGTCTCCGAAAGCGATCCGCCGAAAACGGTGAAATCCTGCGCGAAGACGTAGACCAAACGGCCCTCGATGCGGCCATATCCGGTGACAAAGCCATCGCCGTAAGGCTTCTGCTCGGACATGCCGAAGTCGCTGCAGCGGTGCGTGACCAGTTTGTCGGTCTCTTCGAAGGTGCCTTCGTCGAGCAGGAACTCGATGCGCTCCCGTGCCGACATTTTGCCTTCTTTGTGCTGGCGTTCGCGGCGCTTTGCGCCTCCGCCTTCTTCGGCGAGCTGGTTGCGCTTTTTGAGTTCTGCAATTTTTTCTTCGAGATTCATGGCGGAAAGATTATAGCGGGTGAGTGGTCAGGCAGGTGTGAGTCTGGATTACGCCTCTCTTGTGTTAGGGGCAGCGAGGTAGGACCACGAACTGGGCCGGTTGGACAGCTGAGGTTGGCCCTCATCAAATCAAGATTACTCCAGATCGGCGCCCAGCAACTGGTAGTGATACTTCTTGCCGTCCCAGAAAACTACCGAGGCCATATTTTCACCCTCGCCTCTTTCTTCCATGTAAATGCCGAGCGTGATCCGTTTTTTCAGCGCCAGCCTTTTCACGGCGAGAGTTTTGAAGGGGAGGTTGATCAGCAGGAACTTAGGCTTGGTCTTTTCGGAGCGCCAGGCCTCGGGACCCACACCATGCACGATCAACAGGCAAACGCCTTTACGATCCGGCGCGTCCGAAGCAAATGTGGATGTGACTTTGACGTCGCCGAAACCGAGGAAATTGTTATAAGGATCGGTCACGTGAAAGCCGTATTCGTCCTGGTCGGCGATAGGATTCTTGCAGCGCCCGGCGATGACGAGATCATCAATGCCGTCGCCGTCAAGGTCGCCCACAAACTGCGGAGGCCCGCCCAGCAGGGAACAGTTGTCGCCAAATTCCTTGTGCACATATTCATCAGTGACCGCAGGGACCGGAGCTTTGGCGTGGGCTGGCGGCGGAGGCAGCGGTTTTTTCTCGGCGGCGAGCGTAGCCGCCGTGGCGGCGATCGCCAACAGGACCAGCACAACGCGAAGGGAGACAACTCGGGAGAACGGCATATCCATACTCTAGTACCGTTCTGCGCGGCAGGGTATAGACATAGATGATGACCCGGTAACGAAGGTACCCACTAGTTGCGGAAGTGTTCCCATCCCCGGGGCTTGAGTTCGCGGGAAGCGCCGGATCGGCTCGTGATGAACATTTTCCCTCCGCGGGTGATCTGGCCGATTTGAGTTATGGGCACTTCCGCGATGCTGGACGGAATGTGCTTGCTGCGGGGAGCGGTGAACAACAGCTCGTAATCTTCTCCGCCGTGCAGGGCAAGGTCGAGATCGACTTCTTGTCGAGGCTTGCCGACGTTGGCCAGCGGAATGGAATCCGCCTGCAGCTCCGCGCCTACTCCACTCTCCGCGCAGATGTGGGCCAAGTCGGTCGAGAGCCCGTCGCTGGTATCGATCATTGCCGAAACCAGGGCCTTCGAGCGCAGAGTGCGACCCAATTCGAGGCGGGGCTCGGGGAAAAAATGCCGAAGATAATGCTGCGGATTAAGGAGGCGTTTGGACTTCTTGCGAAACGTTTCTTGCATCACTCGAACAGCAGCCGCCGAACCGCCTAGTTCCCCAGTCACGTAAATGCGGTCGCCCGGTTTTGCTGAGGAACGCAATATCGCCTTCCCTTTGGGCGCGGTACCCAAGACCGCGATATCCGCAAGAATTCCATTGGGCGACTCCGCCGTGTCACCGCCA
>Ga0210396_10003602_pt1 | contig 15391 bp, 9 predicted proteins | sample IncBWH17OmetaG_FD_155466 | JGI IMG/M metagenome (GOLD analysis project Ga0210396, IMG submission 155466) | Forest soil microbial communities from Barre Woods Harvard Forest LTER site, Petersham, Massachusetts, United States - Inc-BW-H-17-O ... | reverse complement strand
GGATGCCGCGGCGGAGGCTTGGGGCGGGGATGGTGATGCCTGGCGAGCAATCCCTTGCCCGATTGGGCGGGATAGGCGACCACAGAGCCATCCTGCGGCGCGATCGGCGTCAGGCCGAGCGGCTGGAGGATCGCGTCGATCGCGGTGGCGTACTGCGGGTTCTGGAACTCCAGCACCGAGATGTCGGTGCGGGCGGCGGAAGACAGGTGCTCCCAAGTGTTGATGAACTGCTGATCCGGCGTGAGCGAAAGCAGTTGCCGCTTCTCCAGCGCCTCGGCGACCTTGGCGGCAGCAACTACAACCCGGCGCGAACGCGCTCCTTGTTCAGACATAAGACCTCCCAATCCGATGCCCGCACCGTCCGCCGCACTGCCGGACGCAGCTGATACATCCTGGTTTGCGCTCTGGTTTGTTCTGCGAGGTATCCCGGCCCCGTCTTGGGGCGGCGGGAAGGTAGCGAACCGATCAGCCGAAATCAAGAATAAAATGGGGAACGAAACATTTTGACATTCGCTGGAAGCGGTGACGAGTTCGTTATTTTGCGTCGCGTTAGCGGGCTCAACCGTTGGCTGGCGGGAATCAATGGATGAGGCTGGTCTACTTGGGCGCGTTGCCGCGAACGCGCCGTGCTGATTGCGGGTTCAAAGACGAATCGCCGCCTTTTTTTAATCAGCACTCAGCAATCCGCAATTCCCTCACTCCCCTTCGTCCTCTTCCTCTTCCGGCTTGGCGGCGACCTTCTGGCGCTTGGGGGGTTGGCGCTTGGGGCCCTGGGCCCTGAGGATGGCGTGCCAGAACGCCTGCTCGTTCAAATCCAGGCCGGCGTGCTTGTTGAATTCGGCCCGGGCGGTCTGGAAACTGTCGCCGTAAGGGAGGATTTTGCCGCCGGTCAGGTGGCGCGAGAGGACCGCCTTGAGCTGCTTGACCTGTTCGTCGGTGACCTGGCTGTCCGGCAATTTGCCGGCGGCGTTGCTGCTGCTGCGCACGTACTTGATGATCGCGGCAAAGAGCTGTTCGCGGTCGGCGTTCTTGAAAGTGCGGTCCTGAAATCCCTGCCAAAGCTGCTCGAATTGATCGGTGTAAGGCAGCTCGTCGCGCGCGACTCCCGCCGCGTTGTACAGCTCCTGCAAATGCTCCTGGTCGATCGCGTTCAGCTTCAACGGCACATTCATGGACGGGCTCCTTGGGGGCACGATTTCAGCCGTGCGCCAAAGGATTGTAAAGTTTGGCGCCCGATCCCGCCAATCCCAGTAACGGCAATTGCAATGTTCAGGCCGGTTTTGACAAAAACATGATCCCGGCGGAATGATGGGCCGCATGTGGTTTGACCCCAATGGAAATCGATCGCAATGGTCGGAGGCGGCCGAGCACCTTTCCCGCGTCGATCCGGTAATGCGGAAGGTGATCCGCAGCGTCGGCCCGTGCCAGATGAAGCCGCGGCGGGACTATTTCGTCGCCCTGTGCCGGGCCATCTTCGCCCAGCAGCTCAACGTCCGGGTGGCCCAGGTGCTGTTCGACCGGTTCCGCGATCTGCTGCCGGGCCGCAGGCTCACGCCCAAGGCCGTCATCGACATTCTGGAAAATGCGGAATCCATCCGCGGCTGCGGGCTGTCGCGGCAGAAGGCGGGCTACCTCCGCGACCTGGCCGGGCATTTTGCCGATGGCCGCATCCCCACCCGCAGGCTTGGCCGCATGAGCGATCAGGAGGTGATCGACGCGCTGGTCGCGGTGAAGGGGATCGGCCGGTGGACGGCGGAAATGTTTCTCATGTTCGTGCTGAACCGGCCCGACGTGCTGCCGGTCGACGACCTCGGGCTGCGCGAGGGCATGCGCGATCTGTATGGCCTTAAGGAGCGGCCCAAGCCGTCGGAATTGTTCGAGCTGGCCGAGCACTGGCGGCCCTACCGCAGCGTCGGAACCTGGTACGTCTGGCGGCGGAATACGACGCCCGCTGCGCCGCTTACGGACTCGCCCCGACCGGCAGCTCGCCCAGGTAATCGCGCCGCCACCAGGCGCCGCTCGAAGACCGCTGCGCGGAAGTCGTGAACCGGTAGTCGTAAACCAGAATGCGCAGATACCGCGGCGGGCGGCGCGGAAAAGGATTCTCCCGCAATAACCCCAGTACCGCGGGCGAGCCTTCGTGCAAACGGTCCAGAAACCTGGGGACCCAACCGTCGAGCTGGCCCTGTTCGACATCCAGCGCCGCGAACCACATCTGCCAGTCCAGCCGCGGCATGTGAGGTCCGCAAAATCCCGGCGGGCGATTCACGTCGCCGGGCTTCCATTTGAATTCGTATGGGGTCCACTGCTTTCCGTCGTCGCTGCCTTCAACGATCAATTCCAGCCGACGGGTCGTCATTTGCGCAAACAGTCCGTATGCATTGATCGACTCGAACGGCGAGAGCGCCACCCAGAGGTTCTCCAGCGGCCGCGGGACCAGCGCGCCGAGACCGATGCGTCCGCATGCGGGCACCAAGGTCAGGGGAAAGAGCAGCAACGCCAGCGGCACGGTCACCCACGCGGCAAACTCGCGCCCACGCCACCCTGCTTGGTGGCCCGCGCGCGTGAACCAGGCCAATCGCGACCACGCCGCGTCGTCGATCAGGGTCAGACAGAGCACGACCGCCAGGAGATTGAAGAAGCCGTAATTGCCAGTGGCCGCGATGAGGATTTGGAAAAGGATCGTGATGGCGCAGGCAAAGATCCGCCGCGATCGGCGCGAGAAGAACAGGATCGGAACCAGCAGTTCGACAAAGAACACGCTGAGCACCGAGAGTGCCGCAAACCAGTTCGGGGCGAGATTCGCATACCAGCTTGTCCACGTCGGGAGCGGCTGGGTCTGGTAGTGAAAATGCATAGCGGTGAGCGCCCGCCACGTATCCGCGCCGTAGATCAGCTTCACCAGGCCGGAAAGAAACATGAGCCGAAACAGCAGCCAGCGAAGCAGCAGAAGCACGATGCGCGACGGCGCAGAACCACTGGCCTTCAGCCGCCAGGTGAGCGGCGCGAAGAAAATGGCCAGAAACCCCGCTTCCAGCAGCAATCCATCCCACTGATATCCCAGAAAGACCTGCCCGACGTTCACCAGCGACAGATAGCAGAGCCAGAGCAGCACCAGTACCGGGAGCGGAAAGAGACCGAGAATCAGCACCCCGGCCAGGATCGCGCCGCCGATGCACAGCAAGTGCAGAAACGAGTCGCTTGAGCTGATCCAGCCCAGCGTGGGCAGTCGGAAAAACTCTCCGATGAACGACCGATCCGCATCACGGATTGTCGCAAGATAGTCTCGCCCCGGCAGGATTCCCCGGCTGCCGATCAACCCGTCAACCTGCACCCAGAGCGACAGAAATGCCGCGAAATAGACAGCGCCGAGCGCGCGAAGGAAGATCGACCGCGCGACGGCATAAGACCGGCCACGGTCGTGCGGATCGGCGATCAACCAGCGATCGATCCGATCCGCAACGCCGCGGTTGTGGGCGACGAGCCGATAAAGCGCTTCGGCGACACGGGCCACGCCGGGCAGATTCTGGTAGCCCCAGAGCATCCAGCGTTTCTTCCCCGCCAGCGCCAACGTGCGGCAGACCGCCTCGGCGGCGCCGCTGATTCGCCCGCCCGGCTCGATCAGCCAAACCGATTCGGCGAAAGCCTCCCGAGGCATTTCCGGAAACGACGTCTGGGCCTCCTGGGAAGGAAGATAATCGATAGAGTTGCCGGTGAGGCGCCGGAATCGTTCGATCCATCGCCGGCAGAATCCGCAATCGCCGTCGTAGATCAGAACGGGACGCGCCGAGGGAAAAGTTGCTCCGTCTTCGGTGATGGGTCGAGTATAATGACATCAAGTGATGACGCGAACAGCTTCAACTCCGCGGCGGCCTTCCGACGCACGCATCCCGCCGCTCGAGAACGGCGACCATCTTACGCGCGAGGAATTCGAGCGCCGCTACAACGCGATGCCGGATGGAATCAAGGCGGAACTGATTGAAGGAATCGTCTATATGGCCCCTCCAGCCCTGCGATGGGACAGCCACGGCGGACCGCACGCAGATCTCATGGGCTGGCTGGTCGTCTACCGTGCCGCGACGCCCGGCGTCCGCGTTGGCGATAATGCGTCGATTCGCCTCGACCTGGACAACATGCCCCAGCCTGACGCAGCAATGATCATCGAGCCGTCTTGCGGCGGCCAGGCGAGGCTCAGCGCGGACGACTATCTGGAGGGGGCGCCGGAGTTGGCGGCAGAGATTGCCGCCAGCACCGTCAGCATCGACCTGAATGAAAAGCTCCGGGTGTATCGTCGCAACGGCGTACGGGAGTATGTCGTGTGGCGCGTCGAGGACCAGGCCATAGACTGGTTTGCCCTCCACGGCGGGCAATATGTCCCGCTGCAATCGGCGGCGGACGGTCTACTGCACAGCGCCGTCTTTCCGGGCCTTTGGCTCGACGCCGGGGCCATGACGCACGGACGGTTGTCGATTGTGTTCGAGGCACTTCACAAGGGACTCGCGACGACCGAGCATTCGGCGTTCGTCGCCGAGTTGGAATCGCGAAAGCCTCGCTGATTTTTCTCTCGCGCGGGATTCAGTTCCTGCCCGGCAGCTTCGGGATTTCCACCGGCAGCAACTCCAGTTCGCGCAGGTCGCACAAATATCCGTTGATCGCGCCGTTGGAACGGAAGGTGATCTTCTGGCTGCCTGAGGGCAGGGAAATCCTCCCGAGTTTCACCCGGCGGTAGCGATCCCAGTCGCCAGTCGAATCGATCCGCCCCGTCAGCGTCGCCGCGCCGGCTTGAATGAGATACATGTTGCCGGCGACGGCGCGATCGCAGGCGTAGGTCATCCACACGTCGCACGTCTCAGGCCTGGGAAGCTCAGCCGTCCAGACGGCGTAGTCCCCCTCCGCGTGCCACTGGCCGAGGTTCTGGTGCTTGTCCTCGAAAGTAATTGATTCCCCATACATTTCGCAATTCGCGGCGGCCAGCAGCAGCGAGCCGTCAGGCGAGGGCTTGACGACCCCCGGCTCGTTGCCGGGGACGGTCTTGCGTTTGGGCGGCGGGCCCGACGCGCGGACATGGGCGATCAGGTCGGCCAGGTCCTGCTGCGACAATCCCGATTCCAGCCCGTCCGGCATTAGCGACAGCCCGGTGCTCCGCAGGGCGGTGATGTCGGTGCGGAGGATCTGGACCGGCGGGATGTTGGGCTGGAGGAGCGTGATGCTGTTGGCCGTCTCCTCGCCTAAAACGCCGCTGAGTGTCTGGCCGTCTTTGGTCTGCACGATGTAGGCGACGTACTTGGGCTCGACGGCGCGGTTGGGATCGAGAATGGAAACCAGCAGGGTTTCGGGCGATTTGTCGCCGATGGAAGCGAGATCGGGCCCGACGGTGTTGCCGACGCCGCCGAAGTGATGGCACGGCGTGCAGGTCCGGGCGAAAATCTGCCCGCCGCGGGCGGCATTGCCTTCGAGCCTCACCGCCGGCTGGTAGGCTTCGACCACCTGCTGGCGGTCGGGCCGGCCGACAGACGAAAAGAGCTTCGCGGCGCGCTCGCGCAGCGATGAGTCGGAGGAGTTGAGCAGTCGCTGGCGGCGGATGGCATCGAACTCGCCGGGCAGGACCTCACGTCTCTCCATCGCGCCGACCAGATCGGCCACCCACTGCGGCCGGTTCAGCAAGGCGTCGAGCACCTGCACGCGGACGGCGGGGCTGTAGGTTTTCCAGCCCAGCAGGAGGACGCGCGGCGCCGAATCATCTCCGGCATGCGAAAGCGCCGCGATCGCCGCCGACTCGAGATCGACCGGCGTCTGCGGGGTGAGCAGGACCGTCAGCGCCGCCAGGTCCTCCTTCCGGTGCGACGGATCGCGGCCCAGCAAGTGCAGGGCGGCGATGCGCTGGTCATGAGACGCGCCGTTGTCCGCAGCCGTCTTCCACGCTGCGGTCAGCATCTCCGAAAGCTTTGCGACGGCCTGCTTTGAGGCATCGTCATTTCCCAAAAGGGATTGGATGGAAGATCGCGAAGCGTCGAGCGTGTCGAGGAGCACGCCGATCGTTTGCAGTTGCCACAGCGCGTACTTTCCGTCGCGCGGCTCGGCGGCCCGATCCACCACCGTCATCACTGCATGGCTGTCGCCGGTCGCCTGGGCAAAACGGAGCAAGTTCGCGAGCACCGAGGCCGGCGGCGGAACGACTTCGATGTCCTTGAGAAATGCAGAAAGCACCGGCTCGAGATTATTTTTGTTGAGCGAGGTCATCGCCGCGGCCTGGATATATGGGCTGTCGGCGTTCTCGACCGCCAGCCGGGCCAGCGCCTCGCCCGCCCGCGGATCGTTCCACTCGCCCAGGCTGTAAGCGACCTGCATCCGCACCTGCGGGTCGATGTCGGAGACGAGCTTGAGGACCCCGTCCGCGAGTTTTGGCGAGGAAGCCAGCAGGGGCTCGCTCAGCCGGACCGCGTGCCGCCGGATGCCCGGCTGAGGGTCGGCCAGTGCGGCTTGGAGGATTTTCGCGTTCAGCGCGCCCAGTCCGTCGAGCGCGCCCATCGCCTGGAGCCGCGTCACGTCGCGCCTCGAATCCAGCGCCGCCTGTTCGAGCAGCCCAACCGCCGCCGGATCGTGTTTCTGCACGAGCATCTGCTGGATCATGTCGCGTTGCCAGCCGTTGGGGCTGTCGAGCGCCGCCACCAGTCCTGCCGTGTCGAGCCTGTCGAGCCGGGGGATCTTCCGCGGCTCGGTGCCGACCGGCCAAATCCGATAGATCCGCCCCTTGTCGTGCCCGGCGCGCAGGTCCAGCTTCCGCTGCCATTCCATGGGAATCCATTCCGGATGCTCGATCACGAGGCGGTACATGTCGCAGACCCACAGTGCCCCGTCTGGCCCGACGCGCAGCATGGTCGGCCGGCACCAGCCGTCGAACGAGGCGAAGAATTCCGACTTCTGCTCATCCGCCGCCCGCGAGCTGTGATACAGGAGACCGTCGCGTCGCGTCACCTCGCGATGCACCAGGTTCCCCACCGGCTCGCTGACGAAGCTGTTGCCCCAGAAGTTTGGCCCGAAGAGATCGTCGCGGTACACGATCACGCTGTTGGCCGACGTAAACCGATGCAGCGCCCAGTAGTCGTTGAAGCGCGGCAGATCGGGGCTGATCGGATAGACCGGCGCCGTGCCCGGCACATCCGAAACCTGCGACAGCGCGGCCGGCGGGGCAAAGTGCGGGTTCCGCCGCAGGTAATGCTCGTCCAGCACGAATTGGAACATCGGGTTGCTGTTGTCGCAGCCGAACCAGTCGCCCCAGTCGTTCAAGGTGTGGCCGTACTGCGACTGGCCGGTCGTCGTCTCAATGAGGCCTTCGTCCGGCTTGAGGCGAAAATCGCGTCCGCGGATGTTCACGGGCCGGCCGGTTTTGACCGACTTGACGACTCCCCCGCTATTGCCGTTGGCGCCCCAGACCCAGTTGTCCAGCCCGTAGAGCAAGCCGTTGGCGCGGTGCTGCTGGTTGCCCTCGATGAACCCGCTGTAGAGGACTTTGACCAGGTCAGCCCTGCCGTCGCCCTTCGTGTCCTCGGCGTAGAGGATGTTGGGGGCGTCGGTGATGAGCACGCCCTTGCCCCACGGCATGACGCCGGTCGGGAAGGGAAGATGGTCGAGAAAGATCGTGGATTTGACGTAATGCCCGTCGCCGTTGGTGTCTTCGAGGACGCGCACGCGGCCGCCGGGCTTGCCCTTACCGTCGACGCCCATCGGGTAGTCTCCCATTTCGACCACCCAGAGTTTTCCATCGGGACCCCATGCAAATGCGATCGGGCTTTCGATGAGCGGCTCACTGGCAACCAGCTCGATCTGGAAGCCGGGGCGAATCTGGATGTCGTGCATCGAGGCTTCGGGAGTTTTGGCGGTCGAGAAAATGCCGCCCAGCATCTGCGCGAACGGCCGGCGGTCGACCTGGTCGGGCAACTTGCTCGTGTCCTCGTTCTGCACCCACATCGTGCGGTTGAGGAACCAGGCGCCGTTGTTCGTGCCGTGGCGGACGATTGCAGGGATGGCATCCTTGTCGCCCCGTTTGCCGGAGAGGACCTGCTTCGACCAGCCGTCCTCCATCGAGGCGAACAGGTGAAGCGAATAATGATCGTCGTCGGAGAACAGGACGTCGTCATGTCCGTCGCCGTCGACATCGATGAATCGCAATCCCGCGTCGCGTCCCTCGGCGTCGACGATCATCGTGCCCGGCGGCAACGCGAAGGGCTGCTTCACCCACTTGCCTGAATCCAAGCTCCAGCGATAGACCGACCGCAAATCCGGGTTGCCGACGATCAGTTCGCAGTTGCCGTCGCTGTCGAGGTCGTGGAGTCGGACGCCGCGGTCGATGCCGTGGTCGGCGGTGAAGATCTGCCCTTCGATGTCCAGGCCGTTAAGCAGCGAGTGATCGACCGCCCAGTGATCGTCCTTGAAGCGCCAGCCGTCGCTGGTGGTTTCATTGCGGACGATGGCGATCACGTCGCCGCCAAGGATTCCGAATCGCACACCGACATCGGCGCCGTCGTGGGCGATGGGCGTGGGGAAATCGGTGACGATCCATTGCTGTTTTTCCGGCGACCAGGTGCGGGTCTGATGAACTGAGTCATTGCTGATGATCGCGTCAACGTATCCGTCCCCATTTAAATCCAGCAACCGCGCGCCATTGTCTTTGCCCCTGTCGTCGCGAAGGGGCGAGCCCCCCAGCACGTTTTTCTCGATCCGCTGCTGCGCCTCGCGGAAGTTGAGAAATTTGACCCGCGTCCCGTACTTGCGGACCGCATAGTCGACGAACTGGGCCTCCTGCTGGTTGCTGCTCCATCCCCAGGGATGGAAAACAAGGGTCATCGTCCCCTTCTTGGCGACGGTCGCGTCGAGGGATGCCTCCCAGTCGGCCAGCAGCCGCGGACTCACGTTCCCCTGAATGTGAAAGCTTTCCCAGTCGCTGGGGACGGCGCAGGGGAATTCCCAGCACAGCCGGCCGATCACGTACGGATAGGGATAATCCTCGACGTAATTGGCGAACGACTCGAACGGCAGGTACTTGCGAAACTTCTCCCGGCCGTCCGGATCGACCACGAGGTCCCGCGGCAGGGCCGGATCGTTGGGCGTCAATACATTGAACACGGATGAATCGATTCGGACGAAATTCCCCTTGGCGGTCGTTTGATCGAAGATTTCCGCAAAGACGCGAGGGCTCGGCGTATTCTTGGAATCGCAGCAGGGCATGCGAAAGGCGACCGGTTGGCTGCCGGGGATTTCGCTGAGCAGGTCGACGCAACGGTCGTAGGTCGATTTGGCCTTGGCAAAATCGCCGCCCTGGAGCAGCGGGCAGGGGTGATCGATGGTGTGGGTTTCGAGACTCACGCCCTCGGCCAGCCACCTTTGCAGCAGCGGGTCGTCGGACTTGATCGAGCGGGTCATGATGCTGAGGTGGGCCTTGCCGTCGATCTGCTTGAGCCGGTCGAGGATCGGCCGCAGATATCGCTCGTATTCCGGCGGCCGCATCATGTCGTCGATGGCGAGGATGACAACGGCATCGACCCCGTCCTCTCCCACCCACTGGGGCGTCACGAGCTTGGGGAACGGTCGCGAGACGTAGTACGGGTCGAGCGTGTCGAGATAGGCCAGGCGGTTTTCATCAGCGCCCGCGTGCAACGGCGCTGCCAAACCGAAGACCACGATCAGAGGAAGTGCGACCATTCGCATTTTGAGCTCCCGTGCGATCGAGATGCAGGCCAAATAGATGCGGCCGCCGCGTCTTTTGTGGGGCAGACATTCCTGTCTGCCTCGAGTCGGCCAGTACGGAAGTGTACTCGCTTCTGAGGAGCAGACTCAAAGAATCGGGTTCGAAGGGAAACATCATGTCTCAAGTCGTATCCGGCCAGGAACTGGCAACGACCTCGGGGGATTCGGGAACGGAACTGAGCACCTTGCTTGCGGGGCTCTCCACGCCGCAGCAGTTGGCGCTGTCGGCGCTGGCGGAAGGGAAGACATACACGACGCCGCGGAGACGGCGGGGATCGGGCGCACGACGCTGTGGCGATGGATCAGAGCCGATCCGAAGTTCGCCGCGGCGTACGAGGCCTGGCAGCAGGAACTTCGCGAGTCGGCTCGTGCCCGGCTGCTCAAAGCGACCGACATGGCCGCTGACGTCGTGACACAGGCGATTGCCGGCGGCGACGCGCGAATCGCCCTGCGAATGCTTCAGGAAGCGGGCGTGCTCGGCGAAGGCCTGGCCGGCCGACGCAGGCAGCAGCCAAAAACGCAAACCGCGCCCGCTGTAAACGAATCGCCTTCGCCCGCCGCTGCCTGAGAACTCAGGTTCCCAAGCAGGCCGCTCAGGAGTGATCCACAGATTCTCGCAGATGACGCAGATTGGGTCCCTCTTAATCTGCGAAATCTGCGAAATCTGTGGACTTTTTTGCAGTTTTTTCGTCGCCTTGAACCGTTTGGAACGGAATGGAACGTTTTTCACGGTTTTTTCTGAAATTGCCGTAAAACGTTCCATTTTGTTTCAGACGTTTCAACGGCCCGGAGCAACGTGGGAAAAGACCGTGCACGATTCGGCGCTTCCCCGTGACACGGCTTTTCTTTTTAGGCCGTGCTGGCGGCGTATTGCGAAGATATGCGCCAGCGACCCGGTTGTTCCCGTTTCGCATCGTCAGCACGGGTTAAAAACCCGTGTCACGTTCGAGCAATTCGGCGCGTGATTGCGCGACGCGATATAGACCCCGCGCCTACCCGTCCTTAATATCGTCGCGTCGATATGGCCGAGACTGAGACACATCGCGCGCAGGTGCTGGTGGTGGATGACGAGCGCGAGCATGCGCAGGTCATGTGTGAAGCGCTGACGCGGCAGGGTCACAAGTGCGATGCGACCTACAGCCTTCCGGAGGCCCTGGGCCGGCTGGAACGCAAGGGATATGACGTGGTCGTGACGGACCTGGTGATGGACGGCCGCCGCGACGGGCTGGAGGTGCTGAAGCGTACGCGGCAGGTCGATCCGCCGCCCCCGGTGATCCTGGTGACTGCACATGGGGACATCCCCACCGCCGTGCAGGCGATGAACGAAGGGGCCTACAGCTTTATCGAGAAGCCGCTTGATCTGGAGTATCTGCGGGCCCAGGTGAATCGCGCCGCCGAGCGGTCGGCGCTGTTGAAGCAGAACCATTCGCTTCAGCAGCAGCTTGCCGAGCACGGCGGATTTGAGGGAATTGTCGGAAGCTCGCCAGGGATGCAGAAGGTCGTGCAGACCGCCAGGCAGGTGGCGGCCAGTGATATCCCGGTTCTCATCATGGGCGAAAGCGGGACGGGAAAGGAACTGATCGCCCGCTCCATCCATACCAACAGCCGCCGGCGAAAGCACCGGCTCGTCGCCCTGAACTGCGCGGGGCTCAGCGAAAGCATTTTGGAGGACGAGCTGTTTGGCCACGTCCGCGGCGCGTTCACCGGCGCACAAGGCGACCGGGAAGGCCGTTTTGAACATGCCGACGAGGGCACGCTGTTTCTCGACGAGGTTGGCGACATGCCTGCCGTCATGCAGGCCAAGCTGCTGCGCGTGCTGGAGAACGGCGAAATCGTGCGCCTCGGGTCCAACGAGCCGCTCAGGGTGGATGTGCGGCTGATCAGTGCAACCAACAAGAAGCTCGACGAGCTGGTCGCCGATAAGCACTTCCGCGAAGACCTTTTCTTCCGGATCAACGGGATTTCCATCCTTATTCCCCCGCTTCGCGAGCGGCGCGAGGACATTCCACTGTTGATCTACTTTTTTCTGAACCAGGCGGCGGAAAAATATCAGAAGGAGATCGATGGCCTCACGCCGGACGCACAGCAAATTCTGATGAGCTATTCCTGGCCGGGCAATGTGCGCCAGCTTCGCAACATCGTCGAGCGAATGGTTGTGCTCACGTCGAGCCCAAAGATCGGCGTCGAAACCCTCCCCCCGGAAATCCGCCCCGCCGGCGCCGACCTGGGCGGCGGAATGAACAACCTCGTCGGCATCAGCATCGAGCAGGCGGAGAAGGAGCTCATCCGCAACACGCTGCAACTGGTGAATGGCAATCGCGAACAGGCGGCCAAAATCCTGGGCATCGGGGAACGAACCCTCTACCGTAAAATCAAGGAATACGAGCTGACGTGAAAACACCCGCAATCAAACTTCGCATCGGACACGGCTACGACATCCATCGCCTCCAGGCCGGAGGAAAGCTGATCCTCGCCGGTGTCGAGGTTTCCAGGGAAATGTCCCCCATCGCCCACAGCGACGGCGACGTAGTCATCCACGCCCTGGTTGACGCGTTTCTGGGCGCGCTGGGCATGGGTGACATCGGCGAATGGTTTCCCAATACAGAGCCCAAATGGAAGGACGCCTCCAGCCAACTTTTTCTGGAGGACGTCTATGGCAAGGTGCGCGGCGCGGGGTACGCTCTGGTAAACGCCGACATCACCGTTTTGGCCGAGCGTCCCAAGCTTCATCCGTTCAAGCACAACATGCAGGGCGTACTGACAAATCTGCTGGGCGGCAACATCAACATCAAGGCCGCCACCAACGAAGGCTGCGACGCCGTCGGCCGGGGAGAGGCGATCGCGGCCCACGCGGTTGTATTGCTGGCGGCGAGGGTTTGACTAGAATCCGCGCCGTGCAAAGAGGCCGGGAATGACGAGCCGCTGACTGCGGAAATTCTGAAACTCGAATGACGAATGACGAATCAAATCCGAAATCCGAATGACCGAAGTTCGAAACACCGGCGGGCCGAGGCTTTTAATTCGTCATCCGGATTTCAATCATTCGAGTTTGATTCGTCATTCGTCATTCGTGCTTCGTCATTTGCGCCCTCGATCCTTGCAATTAACCAGGTTTCCCCGGAATGAGCCTTCGCGTTTATAACACACTGACGAAACAAAAAGAGTTGTTCGAGCCAGTCCGCCCTGGGAAGGTGGGGATGTATCTGTGCGGGCCGACGGTATACAAATCGCCGCACATCGGGCACATGGTCGGGCCGGTGATCTTCGACGCCGTGAAGCGCTATCTGAAGTTCAAGGGCTACGAAGTCTCCTGGATCGTCAACATCACCGATGTGGACGACAAGCTGATCGACGCGGCAAACAAACAGCAGACAACGGTGACGGCCCTGGCCGAGCGGCACACGCGCGAATACTTCGAGTGCCTGGGTTTGCTGGGCGTGGATTCCATCGATCGGTTTCCCAAGGCCTCGGAGCATATCCCAGAGATTGTCGCGATGTGCGAGGGATTGATCTCCGGCGGCTACGCCTACGCCGCCGAGGGCAACGTCTGGTTCGACGTCACCAGGGACCCCGATTACGGCAAGCTCTCCCACCGCAGCGTCGAGCAGCAGGAAGCGGGCACACGAACGCTGGAAGGCGCGGGCAAGAGAAACCCCGCCGACTTCGCTCTCTGGAAATCCGCCAAGCCCGGCGAGCCCGCCTGGGATTCGCCCTGGGGTCCGGGCCGGCCGGGATGGCACATCGAGTGCTCGGCCATGAGCATGAAGTATCTCGGCCCCACCTTCGACATCCACGGCGGGGGCATGGACCTCATGTTCCCCCATCACGAAAACGAGCTGGCCCAGTCGGAAAGCGCCACTGGCCAGAAGTTCGTCAACTACTGGATGCACAACGGCCTCACCAAGATCCGCACCAAGGCCCAGGGCGGACAGTGGCAGGACATGCACGAAAGCTCGGGGAATGCCATCCGCGTGCGCGCCCTGGTCGAGCAACATGGGGCGGAGTTGATCCGCTACCTGCTCCTGAGCACGCACTACCGCCGGCCGATCGATTTCTCCGAGGAAGTCATCGAAGCCTCGAAGAAAGGCATGTCGGTCTTTTATCGCCTGTTCGAGCGGATCGTTCGACTGAGCGGTAAGCCGCTTGACGATGCGGCCCCCGACATGGAGGCGATCTCCGCCGCCATCTTCGAGACCCCGCACGCGGCCTTCGCCCGCGACGTTCTGGGATTGAAGATGAAGTTCCTGGAGATGATGGACGACGATTTCAACACGGCTGGCGCGATCGCGGTGCTGCACGAGCTGGCGGGCGCGACCAACGCGTTCATCGAGCGCAACGACATCGAGCGGACCAAGGCCGCGGACCTGACCGGCTACGCCGCCGCGGCGGCGCAAACACTGCGAAGGTTGGCGCTCATCCTCGGTCTCTTCCGGAATCCCGCCCTGACGCCCACAGGCGCTGCCGCGGGAGACGACACTCTCGAAAAGGTCATGGGGCTGCTCATCGAGCTGCGGGCAGAAGCTCGGTCGTCCAAGAACTTCGCGCTGGCCGACTCCATCCGCAACGGGCTCACCCGCATCGGCGTCACCCTCGAAGACCGGGCCGACGGAACGATCTGGCGGAGGCAGTGATTTCCGACCTGAACGACGCGTAAAACGTCAAACGTAAAACGTGACGGGCGCGCGGCATTTGTCACGTTTCACGTTTGACTTGCCGTTCATTCTTTGTTCGTGTCCGTGGTGCTATTATTTCCCTGACGATGGCCAAGCGCGATTACTACGAGTCTCTGGGTGTATCCAAAACCGCCTCGGCGGACGAAATCCGCAAGGCACATCGCAAGCTGGCGATGAAGTACCACCCCGACCGCAACAAGAACAATAAGGAAGCCGAGGAACGTTTCAAAGAAATCCAGGAAGCCTACGACGTTCTGTCCGACGCGACCAAGCGATCCAATTACGACCAGTTCGGCCATGCCGGCGTGGGCGCCGGCGCCGGGCCGAACGGCGGAGACCCGTACGAGGCCTTCCGCCGGGCCCAGGCCAGCCGGGGCGGCGGAAAAACCACCTGGCGGGCCAGCCCCAACGTCAGCGTCGAGGACTTTGACCCGAGTCAGTTCGGCGGTGATTTCGGGGACATTTTCGAGCAGCTCTTCGGCGGAAACGCGGGCGGCGCCGCCACACGCGGCGGCACCCGCGGCCGCACCCGCGCGGCCCCGCAACGCGGGCAGGACTTCGAGCACGGCGTCACGCTCACCTTCGAGCAGGCCGCCCGCGGAACCACCCTGCCCCTCCAGATCACCCGCGGTCCCGGACAGTCCGAAACGATCGAAGTGAAAATCCCGCCGGGCGTCAAAGACGGGTCGCGCATCCGCATCAAGGGCCGGGGCGAACAGACGGGCGGCGAGCCGGGCGACCTGTTCATCATCACCCACGTCCTGCCCCACGCCTTCTTTCGCCGCGAGGGGCTCGACATTTACCTCGACCTGCCTATCAGCGTGTATGAAGCCCTGCTCGGAACGAAGGTAAGCGTCCCCACGCTCGACGGCCCAGTCACTCTCACCGTCCCCCCGGGCACGAGCAGCCACGCCAAGCTCCGCATCAAAGGCCGCGGCGCCGAACGCGGCGGCGAAAAAGGCGACCAGTACGCC
>Ga0210396_10003600_pt1 | contig 15392 bp, 11 predicted proteins | sample IncBWH17OmetaG_FD_155466 | JGI IMG/M metagenome (GOLD analysis project Ga0210396, IMG submission 155466) | Forest soil microbial communities from Barre Woods Harvard Forest LTER site, Petersham, Massachusetts, United States - Inc-BW-H-17-O ... | reverse complement strand
CGTTTATACATCGGATGCCGGCGCGCCCGTTCGGGAAACCGGCTCTACCGTCTGGATCAATGGTAAGCAGGATGACCCCTTTTTGCTGGGAAACCCGGGTGACACTGCGATGTATGCCATTGGGTTGAAGTTGGGTATGGTGCCCTATTTCGCGGACCTGCCGGCCATCGAAACAAATAATCTGGCGCTTGGGGCGGAGAATTGGGCCTCGTGCGGGATCTTTGAGCTGCAGGAACAGTTACTGGAATGTGCATCGGTTGCCGCGGGATTTTTGTTGATCGAAAATTACCTGCTGAACCTGCTTAGGGGCCGGGATCTTGCTGATCTGGAGCGGGTCAAATGGCTGGGCCGGGCCATGTATACCCAGACGGTTGGCGAGATCTGCAAGAGCCTGGGGATGACGAGAAAGCGGCTGCGCAGCGAGGCACAGCATTATTTTGGCGGTTCGGTGAAAAATATCCAGGGGATCATCCGGCTGAACCGGACGCTTACGACCATCGCGGCGACGACGACCGCGGCGTCGGGCCAGGGCCGGACGGCCCCCGAAGGGAATGGATCGCTGTCTTTGCTACACGAGTATTTTGACCAGGCGCATTTTATCCACGATTTCAAGGCCCGGACGGGCATAACACCGCTGCAATACCGGCGCCTCTGCCGGCAATTCCCTTTCATCGCACAGACCCCCAATTTCATTGCCCTGCCACGGGAAACATTTTTACAATTTATTTCGGGACAAGGCCGGTAATTTAGCAAAAAACTTAGTTATGACACCATCAATGGGCAACCCGGTAGTTCATTTCGAGATCGGATGCAAGGATCTGGAAGGTACGACAGCCTTCTACACGAAGTTATTCGGCTGGACGGCGACTTCTATTCCCTACGCTTCCCTGCTGGAAACCCACTCGCCAAAGGGTATTCCCGGGCATATCACAGCTCTTGGCCATGAACCCAGCCAATACGTGACGTTTTACATCGAGGTGGACGAGATCGACGAGACATTGACGCGGATCGAAGCGGCCGGCGGAAAGAAACTGGTCGGACCGGTCCCGTTGCCGGATGGAAGGAGGTTTGCGTGGTTTAATGATCCGGGGGGAAATATGGTAGCGTTGATCACCAGGGTTTGAAAATGCGGGGAATTCGCCCTATTTTGAGGGCGGATAACCCTACCAGTTTATGCGATACCTGTTTGCATTAGTCCTATCCATCCTGCTATTCCCTTCCGGCGCCATAAGCCAACCGCCGAAAATCGTCTATCCTCTTGCGCAAAAACAGTCCATCACCGATGACTATTTCGGCACCCTCGTAACGGACCCCTACAGATGGATGGAGAACGATACGTCGGCACAGACCAAAGAATGGGTCAAACAGGAAAACGATCTTTCCAAAAAATACCTCTCGAAACTGCTGAATAAATATCCCTTTGAATCCCAACTTAACTTCAATTCGGTGATCGACTTTGGAAGCACCCTTATCCCTGGTCTCCCCCGACGCGCCGGATCAATTGGAAACGTTCATACCGGAACATAAGGAGGTCCTGGAGCAAACAACCATTGTAGGCGACAAGCTCATTTGCATTTACCTCAACGATATCGACAACATCGCCGTCACCTATGACAAAAATGGCAACGCAGTCAATAAGATCGTTTACCCGGTCGGCAGCTCCGTCGAGGGCTTCGAGGGTACTCCGGATGATCCCCGGACCATATTTTACTATCATTCTTTTCTCTATCCACCCATCACCTACATGTATGATGTCAATACGCTCGAGGTGAAGCTGATCCAACGTACGGAAGTCATGTACAATCAGTCGGATTTCGAGGTCCGCAAAGTATACTACTATTCGAAAGACGGGCAAAAAATTCCCATGCTGATTGCCGGCAGAAAGGGGTTTAAACTCACCGGTGATAACCCAACCATTCTCTATGGCTATGGCGGAAATGGCATTTCTATGACGCCCTTTTTCGATATAGGCTTTATCAACCATTTGCAAAATGGAGGGCTGGTAGCGTTACCAAGTTTAAGGGGGGGCGGTGAATACGGCGAGGAATGGCATGAACAGGGGCGGCGGGCGAATAAGCAAAACGTCTTCGACGACTTTATCGCCGCGGCCGAATATCTCAAAAAGGAACACTATACCTCGACGGAAAAGCTGGCCATCATGGGGGGATCGAACGGAGGCCTGCTCGTCGGCGCCGTGCTGGATCAGCGTCCCGATCTATGCGGGGTCGCCGTCGCGGAAATGGGTGTCTTCGATATGTTGCGCTACCAGAAGTATACCATCGGACGCGCGTGGACCCGCGAATATGGAAGCAGCGAAGATTCTACGCAGTTCCGGTACCTCTACAGATATTCCCCTTTGCACAATGTGAGAGATACGGCCTACCCCGCCACCCTGATCATCACCGCGGACCACGATGATAGAGTAGTGCCAATGCACTCGTACAAATTCGTGGCGACCTTGCAGGAAAAGAATAGAAGCAACGAGCCTATATTCTTGCTTACCGAAAAAAATTATGGCCATAGCGCAGACAATCAAAAGGCCGAAGCCGCCAAGTACGCCTTTATTTACGAATATCTGAAGGTCAATCCGGTATCCTTCTTACATTAAATTTAACCGGACGGAATGGCCCGGGGACTAAAACGCCTCGCCCAAACTAAAATAGACCGCCCAATACCCTTTGCTCGCAGCGAAGTCCGTCCCGAAATTGGTGCCCGAATGCTTATTGAATTTGACCCGCAACCCGGCCCCCGCCGCAGCATGCACATACGCAAACTGGTGGTTCTCCGGCTGGGTCACCGAGTTCAGGTTTCCAAAGACCACAAAACCAAGCAGCTCATCAGCAGTTAAGGATCGTCTGTACTCAGCCTCGAAATCGAAAAGACTCCGGCCCGTATACCTGCTCGGATAGAAACCCCGCCCCGACCGCTGGTTGGCATCCCAGGTGATCGCCGGCAGATCGAGATAGGGCGAGTTGGTACTCATCGTCGTCCATACATAAGACCAGAACGCCAGCACATTCCATCGCTTGGGGTCGAAGCTGATATACTTCCTCGCATCCACATACAGGGAATACCAGTTGTTCTGACTGCCCAATACCTGCGGGTTGACCCGCAGGACAACGTTATAATACCAACCCGGCAAAGGATTGAGCGAGTTATTCCGCGAGTCGTAAAGCAGATTAAAGGTCAACCCGGAAGAAATGGAATTATTATGGTTGCCCGTACCATACGGATATCCCGTGAACTTAGTAAGGGTTACGCTGTCGACGGCCGTCCGGATATGAATATGATAATCAAGGTTATAGCCGATACCGGCAAACAGGAAAGGTTTATTGCCGATACGCCGCAGGGCGCTCTGGTAAAACCGGACATACGCATAGCGCACCAGGATCTTGTCACTCGGCGCGGTATTCCCACCCAACCCCCAGGTATATTGCGGAAAAAAAGTAATGCGGTAGTCGCCTTCAAAATTCCATTTGTTCCCCGGCGACCAGATATTGGAGCGAAAAGGAAAATTCCACTCACCCTTCAGATTCGTGCTGGGCGAAAAGGTGACGTTGGAAAGAAAGGTCCTGGCATCGCCCAAATTAAAAGCCGCGTTGGTCGCCGTGACCAGCGCCTCGCCGCCACCCGGCACGGGAGTCCCTAGCGGAATAAAGGTATAGTATACCCGCTGCCCCTGCACCCTTGGCGTTTTTTTGATGTGGATATGCAACAATTTTACCCCCACGCCGATGATATCCCGCTTCCCCGAAGTATCGTCCACCAGCTTATCAGGCGGGACCAGCGTTCCGGTTGGGTTTTGGGCTAGCAGACAAAACGACCAGCAACAACAAAAAAGGGCCACGACAAATCTACGCATAGATACATGAGTACCAATATTGTGCTATTTTTCAGGTATGAATAACTCCCCTGTTTTCCGCCGGTTCGCCCAGCGGATATCCCGTTCCGCCCGCCACCTCCTGACTTTATGTTGCTTTTTCGCTACACATTCCCAGGTGGCCCGCGCCCAGCAGCCTGCCCCTTCCCCCCACATCGAGCTCCTCGTCACCGGCCCCCATGTCTCCCTCCGCGGTCTCAGCGTAGTCAGCGACAAGGTCATCTGGGTCAGCGGAAGCAACGGCACCGTCGGCCGCTCCATCGACGGGGGCAGCACCTGGTCCTGGACGACCGTTCCGGGCTATGAGAAACGTGATTTCCGCGACATCGAAGCCTTCGATGAGAAAACAGCCATCATCATGGCCATTGCCGAACCCGCCCAGCTCCTCAAGACCGCGGACGGCGGCCAAACCTGGCGCATGGTCTACCAAAACGAGTACCCCGGCATGTTCCTCGATGCCATGGACTTCGCTAACGCGGATGCGGGCATCGTGGTAGGCGACCCCATTCACGGCCATTTTTTCGAGGCGCAAACATTCGATGGCGGCAGCACCTGGCATGATATCCCCCTCCGGCAATTACCCGCAGCCGATTCCGGTGAAGGCTGTTTTGCCAGCAGCGGCACCAACATCCGCTTCGCAGCGCCGGCGTCCCATGGCTCATCCGATCTCACAGAGGCCTCCTGTTTCGTAAGCGGCGGCCCCCGCTCCCGTCTCTTTATCAATAACAACTCCATCGACCTCCCACTCCTGCAAGGCACGACCAGTACCGGCGCTAATTCCGTTGCAGTAAAAAACGCGGGCAAGCCGCTCGGCAAGCTGCACCTCATCGTCGTCGGCGGCGACTTCGCTAAAGACACAGTAACAGAAAAAAATTGCTTCCTCACCAACGACGGCGGCCAAACCTGGATCAGACCCACGACGCCCCCGCATGGCTACCGAAGCTGCGTGGAATACATCGACTCCCACTCCGTCCTCGCCTGCGGCACTTCTGGCGTAGACCTCTCCACCGACGACGGCATGAACTGGCAGCTCCTCACGACCACCGGCTTCCATGCCTGCCGCAAAGCTAAAAAGGGCCACGCGGTCTTCCTCGCCGGTTCCGGCGGCCGCGTAGCCCGACTAATTCTCTAAAATCTCCCCTCCAAAAATTAGTTTCCTAAAAAGGAAACTTTTTTACTTACCTTTACCCCTCGAAACCCTTTTTATGTCAAGGCGATTTGAGGTGGAATTTCTTCCCGACGCAGTGGATTTTATGAACGACCTGGACCCAAAAGCCCAGGAAAAGATATATTAAAACACCCAAGGCCGATCTTGAAAAAGCTGAATCTATCCGAAAACAATACCTAAAACAAAAATAACATGACTACCAAAAAAATCAAACCAGTCCCCCTCGAAACGATGATCGACACACACGTCGGCAAACCCGGCACCTCCAGGCGCGAAGTCTTCGAACAAGAGCTCCGGCTCGAGTTGCTCGGCCACATCATCAAAGAAGCCCGGCTTCACCAGAAACTGACGCAGGAACAATTAGGGAAAATGGTCGGTGTCCAAAAAGCGCAAATCTCGAAATTGGAGAACAATTTCACCAATGCGCGATTCGATACCGTACTAAGGGTATTCAATGCCCTGAACGCGAAAGTCAGCTTCAAAGTGGAACTTCCCAAAAAGAAAACAGTAGTAGCCTGATCACCGCTGCTAATTCAACCCCCTGAAATCCACCGGCACCAGCTTGCTCACCCCCGGCTCCTGCATCGTGACCCCATAGATCACATCCACCGTGCTCATCGTCATCTTATTGTGCGTGACGATGATAAATTGGGAGTTCTCGCTGAACTGGCGGATCATATTGGTGAACTTCCCGACATTGGCGTCGTCCAGCGGCGCATCCACCTCATCCAGGATACAGAACGGCGCCGGCTTGATCAAATAGATCGAGAACAACAACGCCGTAGCCGTCAACGTCTTCTCGCCCCCACTGAGCTGGCTGATCGAGCTAGGCCGTTTGCCCTTGGGCTTGGCCACAATATCGATACCCGTCTCGGCAAGATTTTCAGGATTTTCCAGGACCATATCCGCAGTATCTTCTTCGGTAAATAAAGACTTGAAAACCCGCTGGAAGTTCTCCCTTACCTTGTTGAATGTATCCAGGAACTGCTGGTTGGCCGTGGCCTCCACCTCCTGAATGGTTTGCAACAAGCTGTCCTTCGCGCTCACCAGGTCGTTCTTCTGCTCCAGGATGAACTCATACCGCTTCTTCATTTCGGTAAAAGCCTCGATGGCCGTAGGGTTGACCTCGCCAAGATTCTCCAGCCGCTTTTTCATCCTGTCTGCCTTCTCCTGCAGCTCCTCGGCGGGGACTTCTCCCGTCCGGGGCTGATCGATGATATCGTCCAGGTTGATCTTGAATTCCACATGCAGCCGTTCCTTCATCCCCGCGAGCTGCAATTTCAATTCATTCAGCCGGTCCTTGATCCCGCTTAGCAGATGTTCCAGCTGTTCTTTCTCCTTGACCTTGTGCCGTAACTCGCTTTCCCGCTCACCCAACGCATTCCGCAGATTGTAATAGGCCTGGTCCGCCTCATTCAGGGTCTTCTCCTCTTCTTCCTTCCGGCGCAACAGCCCGACCAGCACACCTTCCGAATTGCTCAGCAGCTCTTCGCTTTCCGCGATACTCTCATTCGTTTGCTTCAGCTGCGAGGCATTGACCTCTACCTGGTTCCGCAGATCATCCAGTTGCCGCGTCTTGAACTGCAGCTCTTGTTTCAACGCATTGATCTTGCTATGCTGCCGCGTTACCTGCAGGTTGAATTCGTTGTATCCCGCCGTGGCTCCGTTATAGGCGGTTTCCGCGGAACGATAATCTTCTTCGGCCACCTGCGCCTTTTCCTTCAATTCCCCCACGATCCGCACCAGATCGGACCACGCATTGCGCGTATCCTCGATGCCGGCGATCGTCTCTTCCAGGTTCAGCTGCAGCTCCTCCAGCCGGTCCTGCGAAGACCCTTGCATGGAATGCAGGTTCTCGATCTTGTTCTCCAGCGAGAATACAAAGTTGGTCAGGCGGTTGATATCATCCTGCGTTTGCCGCATCGCGTGCTCCTTCAGTTGCTCGTTATACCCCACCACTTCATTATGCTTCTCCTGGATGGCCGTCTTGAGATCGGCTACCACCGTCTGGCGCCGGCGAACTTCTTCCTGCAATTTTTCCAGGTTTTTCGCACGGCCGATCTTCTTTCCTTCGAACAGTCCGACACTGCCGCCCGTAAGCGAATATTTACCCTTGACATATTTCCCGGTCTTTTCCAGCACGACGGCGCCGTTGCTGTTCTCCAAAGCGGCTTCGCTCTCGGCGATATAGACATTCCCTAACAGATGCTCGGCCAGCGGGCGGTAGTGCTCGTCCACCTCGATGACATTCATCGCCGGGATCAGCCCCTCCGGCAAATGCCCTTCGGCCGCCCCCCGATTAGCGGGCTCACCCGTAACCTTGTCCAACAAGAAGAAATTGGCCTTGCCCTTCTTGTTGTTGTCCAGCAGATGTACGGCCTGCATCCCCTCTTGCAGACTATTGACGACATAGTAGTTGAGATATGGCTCCAGCACATTCTCGACCGCCGCCCGGAACTCCTCTTTTACATAGATGATATCGCTCAAAATAGGCGCCTGGTGATTCCAGGCCGGATTCTTAGCCAGGAATTTGATGCTCTCGGGATAGCCCTCCATCGAATCGATAAGGCTCTTGAGCAGGTCGTGTTCGTTCTTCCTGGCATCCAGCAACCGGCTTTCATCCGCCAGCTTCTGCCGCAGGACCTCCAGTTGTCCCTGCGCCTGCAGGATATTCTCCTTGGTCCGCTCATGCTGGTCCTGCAGCTGCCGTAAGGTGTTTTGTTTCGATTCGAGATCCTGATCTTTGGACACCCGCTCTTCTTCGAGCTGTTTGAGCTGGCTGTCGCGTACCGTCCTCTCCTCCTCCAATTGCCGGATACTTCTTTGCAGGTTCTGGATGGAAGTATCGGCTACTGCAACTTTCTTCTCCGCCTCGAACTGATCCCGCTGGATCTGCGCATTCTCCCGGCGCAACGCGTCAACTGCCACTCGCTTTTCATCAAAGACTTTGCGGCTGTCGTCGACAGCGTCCTTCAACGACTCCAGCTGTTCCTGAAGGCCGGACAACTTATTCTCTTCCTCGACCGCCTGCGCGCGGGTAAAGACAATACTTTCGTCCAGTCCCTTGAGCTGCCCTTCACTCTTCAGCAGGAATTCCTGCAGACTGCCTTCCTTCTCCTTCAAAAAATTCAACCGTTGCGAAGCCAGGTTCTTTTCATTCTCCTTCGTCCGCAAGGTCTGCAACAGATCATTGAAGGTGTGCTGCATGGATTGAAGGGTGCGTTCCTTCTCGATAAACCCTACCCGCTCCTGCTCCAGACCCGCCTCTTCGGTGGCGATGATCGCCTCCAGCCGGACTTTGCGATCCGTCTCGGTATCGGCCTGCTCGTTCAATTCCCTATACGTCAGATTGAACCCTTCCAAAGCCGCCTTTGCGAGCTCTATGCTCAGTTCCCGGTACTCCTTCTTGATCTCATAATATTTTTCCGCCTTCTTCGCCTGGTTTTCCAGACTCTTCAGCTGGTTGTTGATCTCGAACAAAAGGTCTTCGATACGCGAAAGGTCCTGCTCGGTGGCATCCAGCTTCGACCGCGCCTCTTTCTTTCGCGTCTTATAGATAGTCACACCCGCAGCCTGCTCCAGCATCCGTCGCCGGCTGTTTTCTTTATCTTTGATTATATCGTCCACCATGCCCAGCTCGATGATAGCATAGCTATCTGTACTGACGCCCGTATCCATGAATAGATTCTGAATGTCTTTCAACCGGCAGGAAACATCATTCAGCCGATACTCGCTCTCTCCACTTTTATAGAACTTGCGGGTGACGGTCACCGTACTGAACTCGGTGGGCAACAAATTCTTCGTATTTTCAAAGGTCAGGCTGACTTCGGCTAATCCGGAGGCGCTTCGCGTCTTGCTTCCATTGAAAACCAGGCTCTCCAGGTTTTCACTCCGGAGATGACTGATCTTCTGTTCCCCGATGACCCAGCGGATACTGTCGATGATATTGCTCTTCCCACAGCCATTCGGACCGATAATGCCCGTAATGCCTTCATCAAAGCTGATATGGGTCTTATCAGCAAAACTCTTGAATCCCTTAATTGCGAGGCTCTTTAATCGCACAATACAAAAATTTATAATTTCATTTGATCGCCGCCGCCGGAGCCGGCTCACCGACAACACGTTCCCGCAGTCGACAAACCTACAGTAAAATAGCTAAAACTTCCCGAAAATCGTTCGGGCTAAAGAGGGCCTGTTGAAAACTCGTTAATAACAATTTTGATCGTATATTTAGAGCCAAACTCCCATATATGAATAATCTCATTGTTCCTATCGACTTCTCAGAGGCTTCCAAGAATGCCGCGCGTTATGCGGCACATATCTCGACGCTGATCCCGGACGCCCACCTTATTCTGTACAACGTTTTTGATACCCTGGAATATGGATCGGACAGCAGCCCCCTGGACACGGAAGGAGAAGAAGACGCAAGCCGCAAAGAGATCGTGGAACTAGCCCTGGCCAGCGTTCAAACGGAACTTTCCGCAATCACCAGCGCCAGGATCTCCCTGGTGGCGGAAGAAGCTCACCACTTCCTGGATACACTCGAGAAATACGTCAAAAATAATAATATACAGCTCATCGTCATGGGCATCACCGGCGCCACGCGTCTGGGCCAGGTGCTCATGGGCAGCAACGCCCTCAACATCGTGAAACGCGCCATTGCTCCCACCATCATCGTCCCCCCGGGTGCGCATTCGCAGTCGGCCAAAAATGTGCTCCTGCTCACCGACTTCAAAGACATCGAGCAAACGATCCCCATCGAAACGGTTAAATCCGTCCTCGATCTCTTTCACCCCCGGCTCTATATCGTCAATGTAGACCACGAACACTATGTACAGGTCACCGACGAATACAAGGCCGAACGGGCCAAACTCGAAAGCCAGCTCCACGAATACCACCCCGAATTCTATTTCATCCGCCTCTTCGATTTCGTGGAAGCCGCTAACCAGTTCGTCGCCGACTACAAGATCGATCTGATCCTGACCTTTCCGCGGAAACACTCCTTCCTGTCCAACATATTCAAGACAAGCAGCACGAAACAGCTGGCCTACCATAGCCATGTTCCCATCGCCGCTATCAATGCCTAACCAAAAGTCCCGGGTCATCCCCCGGGACTTTCTCACAGCCTGTAAACATACGCCTCATACGGCCGCAATGTAACCGTCGAAGACAACGAGGAAGCCGCATCCTGGTAATTCCCGATCAACACCCTGCCCATCCCATTCCCGGCTCCCCCAGCCCCAACGCCCCCAGCCGCAACGCCCGTGCCGACCGTCGCCGGCCGTGCCGAGAAATTCAGTAGCACCCCTATCTTTTCTCCCTTCCATTCCCGCGTATACGCATAGACCTGCGGATTGTCCTTGTCCACCAGGGTATACCTGCCATACACCAGCGTGAGATCGCTCTTCCGCAACCGTACCATCTTCCGGAAATAGTTGAGCGGTGAATTCGGGTCCTGCTCCTCCGTAGCGACATTGACCGTCTTATAATTGGGATTGACCTGGAGCCAGGGCCTGCCCGTGGTGAAACCGGCATTGGCGGTTGTATCCCATTGGAACGGCGTCCGCGCATTGTCCCGCGCCGAGATCTTCTGCGCCTCGAGGAACGCATGCAGATCCCCCTGCTCATTCTTGATCTTTTGGTACATATTCCTGGACTCGATGTCCTGGTAATCCCCGATCCGGTCGAATTTGATATTGTTCATCGCAAGCTCATCCCCGCCGTAATAATAGGGCGTCGCCCGCATCGTCAGCAAGAACGTGGTGAGCATCTTGGACGACAGCTCCCGGTAAGCGGAGTTATCGTTCCCCCAGCGCGTGACCATCCGGGGCTGGTCATGGTTACCGAGATAGATCGTCCCCCACCCCCGCTCTTCAAAAACGCTATCCCAATTGGAATAGATCTTTTTGAAGGCCACCAGGCTATATCCCTTGGGATCGGGTGTCTTGAACTTGTTCGGCAGATACCCCAGACTCACCCCTTCAAAATGATACAACATATTCAGCTCATGCCGGGCGGAGTCCACGAATTCCAACGCGTCGCCGGTCGTCACCCCGATGCCTTCCGCCACGCTCATCACATCGTATTTACTCAGCACGTCCCTGTTCATCTCCTGCAGGTATTCATGCAGATGCGGCCCATTGGCATAATACCGCACGAAATCGCCATGGTATTCGGCCGGCAGGTCCGGGAAACTGGTGTCCTTGGAAATAAACGGGATGACATCCATCCGGAATCCGTCAACCCCTTTGTCGAACCAGAATTTCATCATGCTGAAGATCCGCTGCCGCAGCGCCGGGTTCTCCCAGTTCAGATCAGGCTGTTTTTGCGAGAAATAGTGGAGATACCAGGCATTGGTCAACGTGTCGAATTTCCAGGCGTCGTTGTTGACATCGAAAAAACTATACCGTTTGGCAGGTTTCCCCCGCTCGGCCGGCCACCAATGATAATAATCGCGATAGGGATTGCCCCGGGAACTACGGCTTTGTTTGAACCATTGGTTCTCGCTGCTGCTATGGTTGACCACCAGGTCCATCACGAGCCGCAGACCCCGGTGGTGCATGCCCTCTAACAACGAATCGAAGTCCTGCATCGTCCCGAACTCCTTCATGATGTTCTGATAATCGCTGATGTCGTAGCCATTGTCGTCATTGGGCGAAGCATAGATGGGGTTGAGCCAGACGACATCCACGCCCAGGGATTTGATATAATCGAGTTTGCTCAGGATACCCTTCAGATCGCCGACGCCATCGCCGTTATTGTCTTTAAAGCTACGGGGGTAGACCTGGTAAACCACCGCCTCCTTCCACCATTTGCGGCCAGCGGCGGTAGAGTCAGCCGTCACCGGCGCCTTTTCTTTTACCGGGGATGTACATTGAAGAAGGCAAACCAACAGGCTCGCCAGACAAAGCAATCGTATCATGGTATAAAATTTTACACCGCCGGCTCCTGCTGACTCAGACAGTGAAAACTGCCCAGCCCCCAGATGATATCCGTGGAATCGATCCCCACTACGCGACGCGCCGGGAAACATTCCTGGATGATCTGCAAAGCCTTCTCGTCCCGGTCGCATTGGAACGTCGGCACGATCACCGATTCATTGGCGATATAGAAATTGGCATAGGAAGCGGGCAAACGCTGATCCTCATGGATCACCGCCCGGGGCATCGGCAGCTCGACGATGTTGAGCTGTTTTCCATTCGCCAGCCGCATCTTCGACAGTTCGGCCAGGTTATCGCGCAACAACTGATAATTCTCATCGGCAGCATCGTCTTCGATCACCGTGACGACCGTGTCCTCGTTGACGAACCGCACCGTGTCGTCGATATGCCCGTCCGTATCGTCGCCTATAATACCTTCGGCTACCCACAAGATCTGCTCGACGCCATAATATTCCCGAAGATATTCCTCGATCTTGTCCTTGTCGATATGAGGGTTCCGGTTGGGATTCATCAGGCAACAGCTGGACGTAATTAAAGTCCCCTTCCCGTTGAAGTCCACGGACCCGCCTTCCATGATGATGCCCGGATGATACACCGGCAATCCCAGCTCCTTCCCGATCAGGGTCGGGATGACATCATCGAGCTCATACGGCGGATACTTGTTTCCCCAGGCGTTATAGTTCCAGTCAACGATGGCTTTTTTCTTCTGCACAGGGTTGATCACGAACGCAGGGCCATGATCCCGGCACCAGGCATCGTTGGTGGGATGAAAAAAGAAACGCACCATGTCCATATCGACGCCGGCTTCCTGCAGGTAAAGCGTAGCTGCCGCCTGCATCGCCGCACCGGCTACGTTGATGCACACTTCCTCTCCTTTTGCCAGCTCCTTTACGAACGCGCTGTAATGGGGATAGATAGATTCGATCTTACCGGGCCATGAAGCCTCTTTATGCGGCCAGCTGAGCCAGGTAGCCGTATGCCGGTGAAATTCCGCGGGGAAAAAATATCCTGCCTGCCGTGGTGTCATATGATTGGCTTTCGCCGGCGGACCTGGCGGCCCGCCCGCATTAATCTTCGTCGATATAGCGTTTGGTAATGGGTTGATAGGAGTCGATCCGGCGGTCACGCAAAAACGGCCAGTGCGTACGATACCGGTCGGTGGCTGCGGTATCGATCTCGATCACCGGCGTCTCTTCCTGCTCATGCGAAGCCTGGTAAACGATGGTCCCAAAAGGATTCGACACAAACGATCCGCCCCAGAATTTCATGGCCCCGTCCTGCTCGAACCCGACCCGGTTCACGCTTACCACATGCACCCCATTGGCGACGGCATGACTGCGCTGAATGGTCTGCCAGGCATTGTATTGCTCCGTATTGGTAGCCGCATCCTGGCTCGTGGCCCAGCCGATCGCGGTGGGATAGAAAAGGATCTCCGCGCCCATCAACGCCGTGATCCTCGCCGCCTCCGGATACCACTGATCCCAGCAGATCAATACCCCCAGCGTGGCGAACTTCGTTTGGAAGATCTTATACCCCAGATCACCCGGGGTGAAATAGAATTTTTCGTAATAGGCGGGATCGTCCGGGATATGCATCTTCCGGTATTTGCCCAGATAGGTCCCGTCGGCATCGAGCACGGCCGTAGTGTTGTGATAGATCCCCTGCGCCCGCTTTTCAAAAAGCGAGGCAATGATCACTACGCCCAGCTCCCCGGCCAGCTTACCCAGGACATCCGTGGAAGGACCGGGTATCGCCTCCGCGAGTTGGAAGTTCTCATAATCCTCCACATCGCAAAAATACAGCGAGGTGAAGAGCTCCTGGAGACAAACGATCTGCGCACCCCCGGCAGCCGCTTCCCTGACCTTCTCCATGGCTTTTTGAAGATTCGCCGCTTTGCCGGCCGTGCAGCTCATCTGCACAAGCGCCACCTTTACTTTGCTCATTTCTGTTTAAGATGTTCGCGTCCCCGCGTTTTTTTCGAGGACGCAAATTTACACCATTTTTCCTATCTTCCGCGCATGGTATTTCTACTGGCTGACACGCTCATCCTGACTTTCATCACACTCAACCTGGGGATAATAACCCGCGAACTCCTGACACGCATATTCCGGACGCCGCTACACGCCGATCTGCTGGAACTGTTCCTCCTGGGCCTGCTGTTTTCCTCCTTCTATTTCAACGTGGTATCTTTTTTCCGGGGAGTCGACTACAAGACACTCCTACCCCTGTTCATCCTCTCCCTCGCCGTCATCTTTTTCTACCGGCAAAAGGCCCATGCCGTCTGGCGGTCCATCCGGGACAATGTGGTCTTTTTCTTCTCCCGCCGCCGCTGGTTGGTTGCGACCATCGTCGCCGTCGTCATCTTCGTCTACTGGATATTGCCCTGCGGCACCGAGGACAGCGTGATCTATCATTTTCAGTCGATCCTCTGGTACGAAAAATTCAAGGTCGTCCCCGGGCTGGCGAATCTCAATGGCAGGCTCGGCTTCAACCCAGCCTCCTTTCTCATCGAATCGGCTTACTCTTTCAGCGGCCCGGCCCGTCAGGCCATCTACCCGCTCAACGGGATCGCCTGCGGCCTCCTTTTCTCGTGGCTGCTGCTCCGGGTCTTCCGCAACGGGAGGTCACTTGTCAGCCTCTTGTACGTCGCGCTGATCGTCCTGATCTACCGCCACACCCTCATCGACATCACCTCCCCCTCGTCGGATGGAATGTCGGCGGTCTGTATGGTCTACGTGCTGATCCGCCTGGGCGAATATAGTCTTTCTCCTGAGAAAAGCCTCGCCACAGCCATTCTGCCCACCCTGGTCGTCTTGTATGGCATCATCATCAAACCCGCTACCTTCGCCATCCTGCCAGCTCTACTCTACTTTTTCTTCACGCTGCCCCGGGCACAACGAAAGACGAGCCTGCTGTTCAAGATCGCTGCGTTTGGCGTTTTGCTCTATGGCCCCTGGCTTGCGAGAAATTATATCCTCACCGGCTATCTTCTCTTCCCCTTCTCCGCTACCGGCTGGTTTCACCCCGATTGGAAGGTGTCCATGGACGCCGTCAAAATGGAGATCAACTACATTCATCTGATCCCCAAGCTCGACAATGCCTGGACCCCGGACTGGTCGGCGGCTGCCGTCGCACGAGGTCGATCCCTCTTCGGCTGGCTCAGGCATTGGATCAATAACGGCATCCGCATGCATCCCATGGATCTGGTATTCTTATTGCTGGCCCTGCTCTCCCCACTCTACTGGCTTATCCGGCTTCGTTGGCGAAAGGACAGATCCCCGCTGCTCCTTCCCTGGGCGATCGCCTTTGTGGCGACGCTGATGTGGATGGAGGCTTCTCCCGTATTTCGCTTCGGAGTCATCTATATCTACATGAGTTTTATGCTCCCGCTCTTCGACCTGGC
>Ga0210396_10003599_pt1 | contig 15398 bp, 12 predicted proteins | sample IncBWH17OmetaG_FD_155466 | JGI IMG/M metagenome (GOLD analysis project Ga0210396, IMG submission 155466) | Forest soil microbial communities from Barre Woods Harvard Forest LTER site, Petersham, Massachusetts, United States - Inc-BW-H-17-O ... | reverse complement strand
CCGATTACCAGGTAACAAAATTTTTGGCCGGCAAACCCGCAGTCAACGAGGCCGTTAGACTGCCGACTGGGTCTAGTCCCTACACAAGTTGTGCCGTTCTTCCGGGTCCATATCTTGTACGGCCTCGCAAGATATACTCACCGGTAGTTGGTCACTAACATTCAGGACCGTGCAAACGTATTTCCCAGGTGGTAAAGACTTCAGGTCGCCTTCGGATGCCGCTTTACTGTAAGGCTTCGCTCCAGCAAGAACGCCCATCTTTTCCCTCGGGGTTTTGTGCGGACTACGGTGAATGTAGACCAGGATACCGACGACAAGAAGGCCTAGAAAAATCAACAACCGCTTCAAGGTTTCGTTCATCGTTTCCTCTCAGCAGGCTAGGTGATTTATTGCCGACGCTGCCTGTGCTTTTCCACGGAATCGTTCCGGCGCCTGACGGTCCGGCGCTTGCTCATGTCTACATTTCAGTGCGCACTCACCAAACTTTTTCAACACCTGCTACTGATATCACGATAACAATGATCTTATTCCGTCGCCGCTTTGAATACTGATTAGCGGTTGCCAAAGGACAAGCTGAGCCCAGAAGTTGTTCCGTAGTCGCTGCTGGAAAAACGTGGTGGTGGTCGGTTATCCCAATTGCCATACAAAGTGAAATTCCAATCCAGTTTGCCCCAAAGCTTGACGTAGTAGGAAGCATTCAGATTGAAATGAAAACGACCAGGGTCAGAGACGGCGGGAAGGAAGGTAGCATCCAACGTGAGTGTGGTTCGGTCGAATCTGAAAAGCTTCAATCTCGATCCAATCAAGCCCGAAGTGACTTGTTGCGTCAAAGAAGCGTTGGTCGCTTCGTTGTAATTAATGCGCTGCCATGCGAAACCACCATAGAGAGTCAACGAAGTGCTGCCCGTGTTTTTGATTATTCGTCCGATGCCTCCCCCGAAGGTGCTCTGCAACTGGATCCCTTGGACTGAACTTTGAAGGAAGTCAGTGACTCCGGTGTAGTACCAATTGTTCCACCGCAAAAGGTGCAAGGCAGAAAACGCAACTTCGTTGCGGGTGGATGTGCTGGTCCCAGAGTTGGAGGTAAGGTTCGAGCTGTAACTTGCTTCGGCCGACCATCGCTCCCGGGGATAATTCACGTCGGAGTTCAGGTTGTATTGAGCAGAGTCGTTCCCTTTCGAATAGGTAAAGCCTGTGCCGATGCGGCCGTTCAAGCGCTGCCAGAAATTGCTGGAGGTTTCGTTAACGAATACGACTTGCTCCCTCTCGAGGGTTACTTTCTCCCCAGGAGACTCCAAAACTTCAATTTGCGAGGGACGTCTGCCCAAAGTTTCCGGAGTCGAGAGTGCTCCCGTATAGACTGTTCCATCTTGAGTCCTGACGAGGAAAAGCTGCTTGCTTTGAACGTGGTCGACTTTTGTCCAATCGACAGACAGCGTGCTCAAAATATAATCAACACTGATATACAGCGTATTCGATCGGAGCCCCTTGATTTCACAACTGATGTGGTCGCCGTTCTTCATTATGATGACGTCGGTTTTTTCCCGCGCGAAGAGTGGAAAAGGAGAAGAAATAGCGGTGCACAGTAAAAGCAGTCGAAATTTCATTTGGGGTCCCCTTGCGACTGAATGGCATCGGCTAATGCAATCGATAGCGGGTGTTATCGCAGGTAGCCGGATTTTTTGTGACATCACGGTTTCGCAACATTCGTTTACAGTCCCGGTATGAGCCTAAAGTTTTCCAGCAGCTAACACTTTTCCGGCCAGATCACGAGCAAGGTACTTTTGCAAGACAATCCGCGTCTCGGGATTGGCGGCCAGGTAGCGGTCAAGCGGCTCAACCTCCCAACGTACGCACCGGACAGGCTCTACTACCACGGCATCTACATCGGCTGTGACTCCACTCAAAAGAAGCGCTGAGCCTACGATGTGGCCCGCGACGAGTTCCCCGATCACACGATCATCTTTCGTGACCCGCACTTTCCCGCGAACGATGACGAAAATTGCCTCAACACTTTTGCCACGTTCCAGCATTCGCTCACCAATTTCCACGTTTCTCCACGCTCCGATACTTAGAATCTGCAGGACTTTCCGAGACGGCAAATCCGGGAAGGCGAGCCGGTGAATTTCCTCCTCTTCAGGCGTCAATTTAACTGGACGTCGCTCGACAAAAAGACGCCAAGACTGGAACGAATTGATCGCAGCAAAGACGCTACTCCAAATGATTGGCTCCCAAAGCGGTTCCGGCTGAAGGATGAAATACGGCAGAGATATCAGCGAAGCTGCCACCGCAAACAACCTCAGCCAGAGAATGTCGCGAACGCTGTACGCTACCAACAGCAGAATGTTTGCGGCGTGCAGGAAATAGCTTGGTTTAAATGGACCCATGTCTGTAATTCCTCCCACGGAGGCGTATCGGAACTTGCTCTGCTGGGCTGGCGGAGAGGGCTCAGGCGGTACTCTACACGCTCGGGCTGAACGCTCTTCAGAGACTAATCGGCGGCTGGAATCTAGAATATTGTCAATATTGACAGAGGCGGGGCCCGGGGCATGAAAAGGGGCCGGGCTCACGCTGTCGGCGAAGCTCAGCCTTAAGCCTGGAGCGTCAGTCCTTATATTGATATTGCCGGCTGAGCGTGACGGAATGTCTTAGCGCGAGGAAACAAAAACACGTCCGGCTAGTGCTTCTTTGAGGGCAACTGTAAGATCACTACGGATACGGGATTTCACCACGTAGGACGCGCCCATTGCAGTTGCCATTCCAATGTACTCAGGGTCAGTCTCGATAGTGAGAAAAACGACTTTCACAGCGGAAGCCGAACGTTTTAGGGTTTGAGCCGCCTCGATTCCTCCAAGCCCGGGCATGTGAATATCCAGCACGACTGCATCGGGCTCCATCTCTATGACGCACTTAACGGCCCAAGCGCCGTTCGAGACTGCAGCTACGATCTCGAACTCGGGCCGCAACAGGCGCGACACCTCCGCCAGCATGGGTTCGTGGTCGTCAGCAATGACAATCCTTGGTTTAGTGGGAGAGGCCGGCAATCCAATGTTGTCGTCCGTAGGACTTGAAACTAAGATTCGCGATTCACTCAGTACTCCGTCTAAGAAAATACTGCTTTCTACACGACGCTGGGCGACCTAGTTTGGTGATACAAAGGGCACCGTGGCATGTATCGTTGTACCCCGATTAGGTTGCGAATCGATCGACAACTCTCCTTTCACAAGTTTGATTCGTTCTTTCATGCTGACAAGACCAAGACCGCGGTTCTTCATCGCCATTTCAAGTTCAAAGCCTTGTCCTGAATCACGCACGATTAGATTGATCGTATCCTGAGTCTCGAATAGTTCCACCTCAGATTGTCGCGTGCCACTGTGCTTCGCTGAATTATGAAGGGCTTCCTGCAGCACCCGGAAGAGGCATAGAGAGACATCAAGAGGAAGAGTCTTTTCCAAGTTACGACTCTTAAATTCAATCTCCATCTTGTATTGGTTTCCGAACTCCCTGCAGAAGCTTCTCACAGTCTTGGCTAGTCCTAAGTACTCCAGTTTAGGGGAATGCAGGCTGTGTGCTAAGGCTTGGATGTCGGAGGATATCTCCTTTAAGTCGTCGACGAGTTGGTCCGTCGTGACCAGGTCCTCGGAAGCCTGGTGTGGAACGCCTGTCCTGAGTTGTTCGACCTTGATTTCCAACATTGCCAACCGTTGACCGATGTCGTCGTGAAGCTCTCGTCCGATCCGGGCGCGCTCTCGCTCTTCGGCGTCAATCAGGACTCGGTTAACGCTTGAAAGAGCCTCCTCCCTCATTCTGCGGAGGTTGGATACCAAATGGGCGATGACAAAGGAAATGAGAAGGAAAGCCAGGATAGCGACGACATCAAGAGGGTCGCCAACCCGAAACGAATAAGCGGGCGGCGCTAAATATACCAGGCATATTGCCGCGGCGATGGAGGCAACGACCGATGAAACAAAGTCCCCTACGCGGGATATCAGTACGATTACTACAACACAGAGAAGAGTGGCGATCATGAGATTGAGGCGAATCTTGTACGAAACGATCGTAATCGAGACGAAGATGAGTATCGCGATTGAGGATTCCACAATCGCTCGTACGACTCTCTTTGCAGTAATGGGATTGAGGTGGCCCACTCGATTGGCCGCTCAGGCCACCCGCAAGATCAGTTTCTTGATGCGAGCAGCGATTGTACCGAATTCCTGCCAAATCCAACAGAGACGCCTTTCACAGTCGGAAAGTCTCCGGTAATCCCGACTTACCAGGACCTACCAATTTCCTCGGCAGTTCCTCTTACTAGGGAAAATCCTAGTTGCGATTCCCTTACGGTCGGTTCTGTTTAAGGCATCCGGTTCGCCAGGGTATGGAATCGGTGGGCATCAACCTTGGCCAAATTCCGGGCTAGCCCAGCCGGGATCAATCGGAAGCTAAAATTCAAGGAGGAAGAGAATGCGAGTACTTGCACTATGGATTCTGGCGTTTGGCATCGCCGCATCACCGGTGATAGCACGAGCCGCTGGAACAGGGGATGACAAGAATTCGACCGCTGCCAAGAAGGCGGACACTGAGAAAGCCGCAGCGGATAAAACGGATAGTAAGACACCAACGGCTTCCTCGAAGTCGGATGCGCCGGGAAAACCGGCCTCGGCAAACGTGGAAAACGAACTTCAACAGCTTCGCGAACTCCTCGAAGCGCAATCCAAACAACTCCAGGACCAGAATGACGCGTTGAAGGAACAGCGCCATGAAATGGAGGTGATGCAGCAGAACCTGAGGGCCGTGAATGCTCCCCTTGTAAATGAGGGTGCACTGCCAGCGTCCAGTGTGGCTGCCCAGCCGGCACTGTCGGCCGGCTTCGTTGCTTCACCGGATGAAGACAAGCCGGACGCGTATCAAATTCGCTTCAAGGGAATTACGATCACTCCCGGCGGGTTCATGGCTGCGGAAGCCGTGTACCGGCAGCGGGCTATTACCAACGACGTGAATACGGACTTCAAGGGAATTCCGTTCACCGGCGCCTCCAACGCCCACGTCAATGACTTGAACTTTTCCGGCCGACAGTCTCAGATCAACGCCCGGGTTCAAGGCAAGCTCGACGACGTCAAGATCGGCGGCTACTTCGAGGGTGACTTTTTGTCCGCGGGCGTCACCTCTAACAACAACCAGACGAACAGCTACACCTTCCGGCAGCGTCAATTCTGGGCGCAAGCGGCCTTTGAAAGCGGCTGGACCATCACCGGCGGCCAGATGTGGAGCTTGGTTACCGAAACCAAGAAAGGAACCGAGCCTCTCACCGAAGCCCGTCCCATGACGATTGACGCGCAGTATAACGTCGGCTTCAGTTGGGCGCGTCAATTTGGTTTCCGGATCTCGAAGGCCTTCGCGGACAACAAGTTGACTATGGCGTTGGCCGTGGAAGATCCGCAGACCACTTTCGGCGGCAAACTCCAGACCCAGAACAGCTTGATTGCATCTCCTGGCGATCTGGCTGGTCTGTATAATAACCAGGCCAACTACTCCTTTAACAAGACGCCGGATTTCGTTTTCAAGGCAGCTCTCGATCCAGGGTGGGGCCACTACGAGATTTTCGGCGTAGTGGGTTCCTTCCGAGCAAGGACCTTCCCCTGCGCGGGAGTCGCCGCTTCGCCCGAATGCCCGACCACCGGGTTCGCGGCCAACAACCAAGGCATCACCGCAGGTGGAATCGGGGGGAACGCTCGCGTGCCACTCTTCCACCACAAACTTGACGCCGGCATTCACTTCTTCGGTGGCTCTGGCGTCGGCCGGTACGGCAACGCCACTCTCGCCGACGTCACCGCCCATCCCGATGGGACACTCGTTGGGCTGCGTTCATATCAGGCTCTCGGAACGCTGGAATTTCATGCGACTCCCAAGCTCGATATCTACGCCTATGTCGGTGGCGAGTACGATGGGCGCGCAGCTTATGTGGACGCCAACGGCAAGGGAGTCGGCTACGGTTCGTCGCTTCTCCGCAACGATGGCTGCAGTGTCGAATTGTCTCCCGTGAACCAGAACACGCCTGCAGGGACGAATGCCACGAGCGGCGTGGTCACACCGGCGAACTGTCAGGGTGACATCCGCAATATCATCGAGGGAACGCTCGGATTCTGGTATCGGTTCTACCAGGGACCGAAGGGGCGGGTGCAGTACGGATTGCAGTACTCCTACGCTGTGCGGAACACTTGGACGGGCACCAATGGTAATACAGAAGCGCCTTCCTTCTTCACCCCGGCGGCAATCGACAACATGGTCTTTACCTCGTTCCGCTACTATCTACCATAAGCCACAAAGGCGTACGGTCAGTAGTTCCAACGAGTTAGTTTTGGCGAGGGGCGCTTCCTCTGAAGCGCCCTTTTTTGTGAAACGGCGAATCGAACACCTATCTCAAACGGCCATCTTCGGTTACGGCGTTAATCCCCATTCCAATACACAGACTCGCTTACCAATGTAGTCACCGCCACGGTGACAAAACCGAGGTCATGGAGAGCGTAGTATTCGGCGTCTGCCTCGGCAGCAGCGATTATGAGAGCTGTTGCACGTCCCGTGAGTTTCTGGCCCATAACAGAGAAGAGACTGTGTTCGCATCTGCGAGGCCGCACCGGGTCGTTCTGCTCTACCAAAGCGTTTCTCCTGACCAGTCTCGCAGGGCAAACCGAGGGGTCAGAGGCACATTGTGAGCGTCCTACCCTTCCCTGGATATTGTCAAAAGTGACAGGCGGGGTTGACATGGTTCGGTTTCGGCGTATATCAGGAGTTTGGAGCAGACTGTTAGTTTTGACAATTCCATCGTTCGGTGTAGGGGTCACTATCCGCAAATCGCTAAGGACACCTACGTCGATGCTGCATCGATTCGAGCTGTGTGAGCCAATCACATGGGTTGGTGACGCACGTTACGGATTGGGATGGGGCAGTCAATTAGGGTCATTTGTGTTACATCCAGATCGCGGGAGCGAAGGTGACTCATGCAAAGCAAGGCAGTGCAAGGGGAAGGCTCACACCTCCTAATCGCGGATGATCACGCCATATTCGCGGAAGCGTTGCGGGTCTATCTGGAGAAGACTCATACCGTTGTGGGGCTGGTGCGAGACGGTAATGCGATGGTGGCCGAAGCCATGCGACTTCGGCCGGACGTGATTGTTGTGGACGTCGGTATGCCGCTCTTGAATGGGCTCGACGCGGCCCGGAAAATCAATCTACAAGCTCCCAACATCAGGTTCGTTTTCCTGACGATGCGAGACGACCCAAATCTTGCTGCCGCAGCGCTTGAACTTGGCGCAGTCGGGTTTGTACTGAAACACTCGGCAGGAGTGGAGCTGTTAACGGCGATCAATCATACCTTGCGCGGCAAGCCCTATCTAACGCCCAAACTGAGAGCTGAAGACTGGGTTGCAACGAAAGCAAGAGCTCGGCAATTCTCAAAGGAAATGACCTCGCGACAAAGGGGTATCGTTCAGCTGCTTGCCGAGGGACGCTCCATCAAGGAGGTTGCTGGCGTCTTGAACTTAAGCGAAAAAACTGTGGAGTTCCACAAACACCACATCATGAATGCTTACAACCTGGGAAACAACGCCGAACTGGTTTTATTTGCCTTGAAGCAAGGATTGATCTCGCTCAATCCCTAGTCGCCCTAAGGTAGCGGTCGCCATAGGAGGGTAGAACTGATACGAACGCTTCAAAGGCATAGCAACCAACGCTCATGTGCGGGGTTTTTGTAATATTCGCCTTAGGCCACGTGGATAAATGCGGCAACCTCGCACACTGCGGAGAAAACCCCGTTAGCCATTCTAGAGGCTATATCTCATGTGGTTCAGAGCACCCAGTCGGTTTCGACGCGGAAATCACAATCCACGCTCCTGGGCTGCATAGTATTGACGCGCCGGCCGTGTTAGTCTTTCCCAAGCTCGTGATTTGCTTAGCGTGTGGCCTTGCGAAATTTACCGTACCAGAAGAAGAATTGGCCACGCTCCAGGGCCACCCTGGTCATGGATGAGTCCCATCAAACTCCTCGCGAATAACCCATCGATTGGAACTCGTTCGGGGGCTGAATTCGTAAGCCGGAGAGGTAAAGCTAACTTAGATCAGTCAGTGGCGCGGATTCGCCGGGAACAGAAGCGAACGTGACGCGTTCACAGCAGCTCGGTTTTCCGCTGCATACTCAACTCTTCACGGTCTCATTTTCTGGCTGCATGGGAACACAGACATCGATCCTCGTCCCCCTTCCAGGTTCCGAATGAATCTCGAATTGACCACCCACCAGGCGTGCACGTTCTCCCATGCTTCGGATGCCCAGACCCACTCTATTCATCATCTCCTTCGCATCGAATCCACGCCCTTCGTCACTCACGCAGAGAAACAATCTGTCTTCCTGCTTGCGCAAATTCACGTAGCCCTTTGAAGCTCCACTATATTTCCTCAAATTCTGAAGGCTTTCCTGAACGATACGGAAAAAACACAGAGCCACGTCGGGAGGCACACCACGCGGAATGTGCTCGGAAGAGAAAACAACTTCGATGCCCTGCCGGGAAGTAAACTCGTGACACAAAGCTTTTAGCCCCTGGACAAGTCCCAGACTCTCAAGCGCTGCTGGGTGCAAGCGACGGGATACCGTGTGTAGATCGGCGCCGAGTTCGCTGGCCGAGTTCAAAAGATGGTGCAGTTGCTGCTTCGCAGCTTGCGGCGAATCCGGTAATGCCTCGGAGGCATTCTCCAACTCCAAGGCTAGTAGCGCCAGACGCTGGCTGAAATCGTCGTGAAGTTCAGACGCCAGGCGGCTTCGCTCCATTTCCTGCGCGTTGATTAACAGACCGCTAAGCTCTAACTGAGCGTCTCTAGCCTGCTTGAGTTGTTTTCGGCTGAGGTGGAGGTAGGCGGCAAGTGTAGATAGACAGAGAATAATGAGCAGAGCACTGACCCAGATCCATTTGGTGCGTTCCCAAACTGACGTCTCCTTGAACAACAATGTGCTGCCAATAGGAAGATCCTTTTCTCTGAGTCCCCAATGCTCTAACGCTCGCCAATCAAATATGTATTTGGTGGTCGACGTTATGGCCGTGATATCTCGCGGCTTTTCTCCGCTGAGCAAGCGAAGCGCCATGCGGCCAGCCTCTTTCCCTTGCTCTAGGCAGCTTGAGATATCACCTCCGACTTCCCCGTGGCCCACGAATCTGTCAGACAAACTAAACACTGGAGCGTTCGAAGCTGCGACAACAAGGGGGCCAGACTCGCTTGATATGAAGCTTGTTCCTTCGGCGTCTCGCGATATGGGAGACATTAGGATTACCGTGTCCTTTGGAAGACGTCCTAATCGAGCGAGAAGAGCCGTCATAGTCAAATCGGTGAGATATGAAATTTCAAGCCGGTCTTCGTAAACCTTCAATTGAGTTTTAATGGCGGCTTGCTGCTGCACATCAAAAGCTCCTGAGCCCCCGACTACAACTACGTGCTTTGTGCGCGGTTGGAGCCGCAGGGCTGCCTCGAGTGTCGAAGCAGGGGAAATGTCACCCCCAACACCAGTAGCTTCTTCAGGATCGAACTTGAGATCCCCGGGGAGAGTATTGGGAGTGCAAAAGACTATAGGCACTCCTGGAAAGGCTTTACCGTGTATCTGAAGCATTAAGCTAAATGGTGATGGCCCAACGGTAATGATCACGTCTGGTTTGTGGTTATGATATTTGTCTATGAGAAATTCGCGAAACCGCAACTGTGTGTCGGGGTCGGGAAATAATACTGTGTCCATGTATTCGCGATAAAACTCGATCCGGTAGGACGAGTTTTCAAGCGCAGTTCGAATTCCCTGGTCCGTCAGGTTGGTCAAAGGATAAGAAGTGCCCACCTCATACAGGACTAAGACCCGTCGGACCTGCTTTGCGGGCGCCGCCAAACTTGCCTGCGACAAGAGAAACAACATCAGTGCGGCAATCGAATGCCGAAAGAGGAGTGACCTTAGAACATGTGGAGCGTACATGCAGACCTCGAACAGCTGGTGGCAAGCTATCCCATAATAATGGTGAATTCAATAGTTGCCGAGGTATGGTACACTTCGCCCGTCCTCATTTCGCCCGCAAAAATTGCACGTTGACTGAGCGAATCCCCAAAATTCGCACGCGTGGTGTTTGCTGACCAAAAGTGAGTTATGTTCCGTGGTTTAAAGAGCGACAATCGGCGGCGCATCTGTTGCTCTGGAGCTGTGCTGCTGACATTCGGATTTTTGCTGTTTGGCTTGAACCCTGCACGCGGCCAGACATCCTCGACCGGAGCAATAGCTGGCACGGCCTTAGATCCCAGCGGTTCGGCCCTCCCAGGCGTGATTGTTCACCTCGTGGATTCCGAAGGGGCTGAAAGAACGTTCGCAACTTCAAACACGGATGGGCGATTTGGTTTCCTCTCGCTGCCACCTGGGACATACGAACTAGGGGCGAACAAGGTGGGATTTAGAGACATTCATCAGATAAACATTCAAGTTCAAGTAACAGAAACATTGCGGCTCGAACTTCATTTTGAATTGGCAACGCGCTTGGAGCAGGCGCAAGTGTCTTCCAACGCAGACATGGTTCAACTTGACTCAATGGGACTTGGTAGAACTACCAACGAAAGGACCATCATCGGCTTGCCGCTGGCCACGAGAAACTTCGTACAGATCACTGGGCTTTCTCCCGGAGTGGTTGTGGGGGTTTCAAATGCGGGAGAGCTTGGTAACGGAGGGACAGCTCTTTCACAGGTGGGGAAATCGAACGATGGAATTTTCGCGAATGGATCTCGATCCTACAGTAACAACTGGCAACTGGATGGAGTCAGTGTGAGTGACGTGTTGAGTTCGGGCTCAGCAAGCGGTGGGATCCCCATCCCAAATCCAGACACCCTTGAAGAGTTCAAGGCGCAAACTGGACTTTATGATTCCGCTTTTGGGCGCACGAGCGGGGCCAACGTGAGCGTGATTACGAAGACGGGCACAAACGATTACCACGGCGTTGTTTTCGAGTTCTTGCGGAACGATATCCTCAACGCGAACGATTTCTTTTTGAACCGCACTGGTAGCCAGAGGCCAACCCTGAAGCAGAACGAGTTCGGTGTCACCCTCGGAGGGCCAATTAAAAAGGACAAATTACATTTTTTTGGATCCTATCAGGGAACGCGACAGACTAACGGCTTGGCATCTGGACAGGCAAGAATCGGTTGCACAGCCAGTTTGATCGAGCCACCAATAACCGACGATAGATCCGCCGCTGCGCTCGGGAAGTTATTTGGCGGCAGGAATGGAGAATTTGGAGGAATCGCGGTGAATCCTGACGGGTCCAATGTTAATCCCGCAGCTCTGGCGCTCTTGAACTATAAGCTCCCCGACGGGAGATTTTTGATCCCAACACCACAGACTGTTGACTCCTCGAAGCCGTTCGCCCAGCAGGGCTTCTCGACCTTTGCAGAACCCTGCAACTTCAACGAAGATCAAGGCTTGGGGAATTTGGACTATGTTGCCTCTCAGAAAAACCGGCTCACCACCCGATTCTTTCTGGCAGACTCCAATCAGTTGGTTACGTTTCCTGGCAATGGCCAAAATGCCGTGGGCAACATTCCGGGTTTTCTGAGCCCCGGCAACTCCGAGTTCCTTGTGTTTTCCCTTGCTGACGCCTACGTTCGAAGTAATGCCTTCCTCAATGAAATCAGATTTGGATTCGTTCGCACCCGAACTAAATCGGCCGCGGAGGCGCCTTTTAAATGGTCTGATGTTGGCGTATCCGAAGGGGAGATGAATGAAAATAATGAACTACCCAGCTTGAATATTCTGGGTTCGGTTAGTATGGCGCCAGCTTTTCCTCGAACCTACACGCAAAACACGGAATCGTTGGGTGATATTTTTACCATTCTTAAGGGTGCTCATGCCATGAAATTTGGAGGAGCTTTGACCCACTTGCAGGAAGGATTTGATTTTGCCGGACTTGGGTCATCGCTGCAGTTTCTCAGTTGGCCGGATTTTCTGCTTGGACTCAATGCCAGTGACAACGGAAGTGGAACTTTCAGCAATGTCTTTGCGTCATCTGACATTTTTGGCCTTTTGAACCGGGACCTCAGAGCTTGGGAAGTCTCGGCATTTGCGCAAGACGACTATCGGATCAGCAATTCGCTGACTGCAACTCTAGGATTGCGTTACGAGCGACTGGGACAACTAGGCGACCAACTCGGCAGAAACTCAAGCTTCGATATCAGCAAGGCCAACCCAAATCCGCCGCTGAACGGAAGTCTCGAAGGCTATATCGTCGCATCCAACTTCCAGGGCATTCTTCCTCCCGGTGTGATCCGTGCAAAGAATACGTATGGAACGTATGGCAAAGGTCAGAACACGGTGTCGCCGCGAATTGGTCTTGCCTGGCAGGTTTTGCCAACGGGGAGCCGATTGACGCTGCGAGGAGGGTACGGTACCTACTACTCTCGTCCGACTGGCCAGGCTTCTGCTCAATCCATACTAGGTGCCCCGTTTTCTCTGACTCGAATGAGCACGGGGCTTGCAAACGCGGCGGCCACATTTCAGGCGCCTTTCGCGCAGCCTTTTCCGACCCCTAGTTCCTTTCCATTGTTCGTACCCTATTCACCGACTTCAAGCTCCACCGTCGATCTTCTTGCTCCCAATTTTAGACCAGCTATAGAGCAGCAGTTTTCGCTGAGCGTCCAGGCAGAATTGCAGCGGGATTGGCTGTTGGAAATTGGATACGTCGGCTCTCGAGGGACCCACTTGCAGCGCCTTCGTTCGTTAAACCAGGCGCTGGACGCTTCCTCGGACGCGCCCATCAGGGGCGAGAGCTCGAATGCCTTGGCTAATATCACGTTACGTGTGCCGATCCTCGGAATTCGCCCTGACTCTCTCCGCGAGATGGAATCCGAGGGTAGCTCTTGGTTCAACGCACTTGAGGTCAGCGTGACAAAACGGTCAAGCCATGGCTTTCAGTTTCTCGCGTCCTATACGTTCTCAAAAACCCTGGATACAGACGGCGCCGACATTAATGGGACATCAGCGGGAAATGCATTGACTCTTGGAGACCAAAATGTACCTGGTCTACGATGGGGAAGAGCCAGCTTCGATCGCACCCACCGGTTCATATTTAGTGAAACCTGGGAGATTCCAAGCCCACCCACCGGCATTCGGCGTGAATTCTTGGGAGGTTGGGAGCTGGCGGCAATAGTTACGATTCAATCCGGAAGCGCACTAACAATCACAGACACGAATGCCAACAACGTCTTCGGAATCAGTGAGGATCGGGCGGAACTAACTGGCAATTGCGCAACAAATCAGCTAGTGACAAATGGATCTCTGGGATCCAAGCTGAACAACTATTTCAACGTCTCGTGTTTCACGACACCGCCTGTGATCGGCGCGGACGGAATCGGAACTGCCTTCGGAAACAGCGCAACGGGAATCGTAAACGGTCCAGGGCAAGAGAACGTGGATCTTTCGTTATCAAAAAATATACCGATCAAATGGCCGAGTGAAGGAACGAGCCTTCAATTCCGCACTGAATTGTATAACGCCATGAACCACCCTCAGTTTGCTAACCCCGACACCAACTTCACTTCTCCTACATTTGGAGTCATTAGTAGAACGGCTGTAAATCCTCGGGTCATCCAACTTGCGTTAAAACTTGCATTCTGACTTACTAAAAATCAGCACGGAATGAATGCTGCCTTAACAGGAAGATTGTTAAAGTGTTATGTGAAGACGAGCCGCTTGTCTCCTGTTGTGCGAACCCTGTGTGCGAAGTTGCGGTTCAATGTTGACCGAGATGAGACCGCGCTTCAGAGCAAACAAAACCAGGTCGGCGTTACTCTTCAGATTGAAAACTTCCATGATGTGATGCTTATGGAACTCCACAGTTTTCTCGCTCAAGTTTAAGAGACCGGCGACCTCCTTCATCGGTCGCCCTTCGGCCAGCATTTGGACCACTTCTCTTTGCCGTGGGGTCATTTCTTTTGAGAATTGCTTTGCCCTAGTTTTGGATTGGACCCAATCCTCCGCCCGCATCTTCGGCGTAAGGTAGGACTGGCCACGCAAAACATGGTCGATGGCCTTCAGCAGTTCTTGTCCGGCTGAGTCTTTAAGAACAAACCCAACTGCCCCTAACTCAAGGGCGGCAGCCGCAAGATTCGGATCATGGTACATAGTCAAGAATACGAATTTGACGTTTGGGAGCTGGGTTCTGGTCCTCCTGGCCGCTTCTAGGCCGTTCAGTAGTGGCATCCCGACGTCCAGTACGATCACATCAGGCCGAAGTCGAACGGCAGCGTCCATCATTGCACGACCGTCGAGCACTACCCCGACAACGGTATAGGTTTTTTCCAGAAACGCGCGCAATGCCTCAGCAAACATTGCATGGTCATCTGCGACTAACAAGCGCAGACGCAAAGAATTCGCGCATAGACCCATAAAGCCTGATCCCTCTGGCTAGTCAACAAATGTCGTCGGCACAGCCCACTACGTTCACGACGAGCTGTAATTGCTGTGGTTCGGACAGAAGGTATCCTAGATGGGCTTCTACTGTCACCTAGGGAAAACCCTAGGTACTTCCCAGGTCGCGTGGGTTGCACACTGGCGTTCTTGAATCAGACGCGAGTCCTGTTAGACGATAACGATCACGCCGTGCTCGAAGCCGAGATTGCTCTCTTGTCTCGCTGTTTTGATGTTGGGGACAGCGGCGGATGGTGCGGCATTGGTGTCGAAAGCTCGCAACCTTCTTCCTGACGTCCCTATGACTGGTATGAGTATGCCGATTTCTACCGAAGTCGTAGTGTACCCAAACTCAGAAAGTCCACTTCTGATGCAATATTCGTTTTCCTGACGGTGGATTCGGGGGAAGTCTTCATCAAGGCACATTCTGAAAGGCAGGAGCGTTGGGATATGGGCAAAAGTGCTGCATGAAACGCCATCTGGTGCACGCAATACAAGCAGCGCTGGCCGGTCATCCTTACTTTCTTACTTTCACCAATCATTCCAACCAACTTGGCAACCGTGCTGAGTAAACCGTTGGTCACAGAGAAACTTCAATTTATCTCGGAATTCCTGCGACAGTGACTACTGTTGATGCGTGTCTTGGTGAACCTGTCACAAGGAATGCACGGTTGAGTGCTCTTGACAGATCCGACGAAAAGTATAACTGTCTTCTTCGCACCGCAAGCTCTCTGGTGAATATCCACACAGAATATCAACGTTATATGTTGTAGCAATTTGGTTCCATAGTTCTTCGAGTCGAATCGCTGCGTCTGCCTTTCCCTGCGCCCACAGTATATGGGCAGATTCGCTGCAGACTGCGACGCGCAAGTGTTCTCCTTCAACCCCTTTTCTCGCTACCACAATCAGATCATCCACAACTTTTAGAAACGAT
>Ga0210396_10003597_pt1 | contig 15398 bp, 8 predicted proteins | sample IncBWH17OmetaG_FD_155466 | JGI IMG/M metagenome (GOLD analysis project Ga0210396, IMG submission 155466) | Forest soil microbial communities from Barre Woods Harvard Forest LTER site, Petersham, Massachusetts, United States - Inc-BW-H-17-O ... | reverse complement strand
TCCCCGCGCTCCAGCACGATGCCGGTTAAACCTTTACACCTGAACAGGATCCGACACACTGCCGGACCCGCAGCATTGCGCTAAGGGTCCGGATTGATGTGCTTAGAACAAGCTCAGGATGGATGATGGCAGCACGGTGGCGAGATCCGCAGTGAGCTGAGCGCTGAGCTCGGCGGTCAGCTGGCTCAGCAGGTCTGAGCCCGCTGTTGTGCCCATGCTCGCCAGCAGAGTGCTCAGATCCGTCGACAGCGTGGGATCGGTAGCCGCTGCGCCGAACACGCTCGCGAGCGCCGACGGGTCTCCCGGGAAGGAGGTGTCGGTGAGCACAGTGTTGAGGTCCGTCAACAATGTGGGATCGACGGGGTTGCTGCCGGCATCCTGCAGCAGTATCAGGAGGTCGTTGCCCTCGAGCCAGGGGTTGTAGCCGCCGTATACGGTTTCAAGGACTCCGGTCGTCGGGTTGGTCACGCTGCTGGGATCCGTTAAATAAGTCAGGTAATTAGGGTCGGTCAGTATCCCGCCGTTGGTGAGCAGCGCCGGCAGTTCGGGGTTGATGTTGGCCAGCGCCTGGTCGACTTGTGCCAGCTCCGTCGGGCTGAAATTGTAACTGCCGGTCTGCAACAGTGCGACGGCGGCGTTGATCTCGCTCTGACTCGGTTCGTTGACCGAAGTGGGGTCAGCGGCGAAATCGGTCAGCCAGGTTTGGATCGTGGTGTTGGTCGGATCCAGGTTTTCGATGTCCTGGACGAGCCCCGGGATCTGCAGGCTGGCCGGGATGTCACACGTGGCCGGGCAGGCCGGGCTGCCGGCAGTAAAGGGATCAAAGTCGATGATCGTCCCGGCCGCCAGGTTCTGGAAGGCCTGGGTGATGTCGGTGAAGGTGGGGATATCGATGCCGGTGCCGGCGATGCCCCCGGAGGGGGTCTGCAACAGGCTGTCGTAGAAATTCACGAAGGGCTGCAGCGGGTTCAGCGTGTAGGTCACGCCATCCCAGGGCATTGTGTCGCCAGGGCCGGTGGCGCCAACGAAGGGATTGCCGTTGGAATTGACGAATCCGTCGAGAAAGGCGGCGCCGCTGGGGTCAACGATACCGGGGTCGTTGGACGAGTTGAAGGTGTAGCCGGAGAACAGGTCTGACAGCGGCACCTTGAACCAGTTGTCGAACAGCCCGAAAGATTGCTGCCCGTCAATCGTCTGAAGGAACTCGATGGCGCGGTCATAGCTCGTGTCGCCGGTAATCACTGGCGGCGGGGTTATCGGCGCACAGGTCATGGCGTCACAGGAGGCGCTCACCGGGAGCTCAGCCGCCAGCAGACCGTCGATTTGGTACTGCAGTCCGCCGACGCCGTCGTTCAGCCCCGGGAACGGCGCCAACAAGTCAGTCACCAACGCGACGTGTGTCGGGTCGCCGGGGTCGATGCCCCAAATGTTGGTCGGGCCGGGCACCCACCAGGACCCGGTGAAGAACTCCGAACCTGCTGTGGCGTTCAACGCAGTGATCTCGTTGGCTGGGATGTTCAGGATGTCGTCGAACAGGTTGATCGGGATGTTGAGAACGGAGCCAGCGTCGACGAGACGGGTCTCGATGCTGCGGATGGGGAGCTGTGACGGGCGCGACGCGAGCGGTACCGCCACGACGGCGCTCGTCGCCGCCAGCGCCGCAGCAGCCAGAAGATACCGACCCGAAGCAGCCTGCATGACGCCCCCTCACTGTTCGATAACCGGACAAACGCTGAACTTACACTAAGAGAATCTAAGTCCGGACAGAAACTTAAGGAATTCGTCCGTTAAGGCTGCGTGAGCCGTCTCACAAATTGGCGCGCTGTGTAATAAACGTGAGAATTTGTCCAATATATTGGACAGATCAGCCGGCCGTTGTCGGGTTGGTGTCGAGCCAGGCGCGGCTGCCGTAGGCGTCGATCGTGGTCAGAACACGTTCAGCAAAGAGGTCGCAAGTTCTGGGACCAGTGCTGCGCCAAGGTTTTCGAGCAGGGTGGCCAATTCTGCCGACATTGCGGCCGGATCGAACCCACCCAGCACCGTGCCCAGATCCACCGACATTGCGGCGTCGAAGCCGGTGGCCGCTGCGGCGGGGTCGACCAATTGGCTGACGCCGGACGACCCTGCGTCGATGCCGAACAGTTGCAAGATGTCAGGCAGTACCAACGCGGGATTCAAACCGCCGTAGACGGGGTCGAATGCGGTCCCGGGCTCGGTTACGTAGGCCAGGTAGCCAGGATCGGTCAGTATCCCGGCATTGACGGCCAGCGCCGGCAGCGCGGGATTGATCGCATCGAGCTGTCCGATGACCTCGTCCAGCTGCTCTGGAGTCAGGTTGAAAATCCCGGTCTGCAACAGTGCGATCGATGCCGCGATCTGCTCGGGCGTCGCGTTGTTGTCCGGAAAGGCACCGGTACCGGCCACGCCGGCCAGCCATGCCTGGATCATCGCGTTGGAATTGTCCGGGTCCAGCATGTCCACTAGCGAGCGGGTGGTCAGGCTCTCGGGTATGTCGCACATCGCCGCGCAGGCGGGGCTGCCCGCCGTGAAGGGATTGAAGGCCACGATCAGCGACGCCGCGACGGATTGCAAGGATTGGGTGAACTCGGTCAGGGTCGGAATCTGAATGCCGGTGCCGGCGATGTCGCCGTCGGTCGGGGGTGTCGCCAGCAGGCTCTGGAAGTAATTCTCGAACGGCTGGAAGAAGTTCAGATAGAAGGTATGGCTGTCCCACGACATCGCGTTGTCCGGACCGACCGTGCCGCCTTCGAAGGGATTGTCGCCACCGTTGATGAAGCCGAACACGGGATTGGCATAGGCCGGGCCGCTGGGGTCGGTGGCGTCATCGAAGGTGTACCCGTTGATCAAGTCGGCAAGCGGCACCTTTAACCAGTTGTCGAACAGCCCGAATTCCCGCTGCCCGGTCAGGGCCTCGAGGAACCCGATGGTGCGGTCGATCGAAGTGCTGCCGGTGATGACGTCCGGAGGGGTCATCGGCGCGCATCCCTCGGCGTCGCAGGAAGCGCTCACGGGGAGTTCCGCGGCGAGCAGACCTTCGATTTGGTACTGCAGTCCGCCGAGGCCTTCGTTCAACTCCGGGAACGGCGCGAATAAATTCGTCACTAACGCAACGTGCGTCGAGTCGCCGGGATCGATACCCCAAAGATTCGTGGCGCTCGGCACCCACCAGTTCCCGCCGAAAAACAGCGAACCCGCCACCGAGTTGAGGGCTTGGACCTCGTTGTACGGGATGTTGGCGATGTCGTAGAGCAGGTTGATCGGGATATTGAGTATGGATTCGTCGACCAGCCGGGTCTCGATGCGCAGCGTGGGGAGCTTTATGTGCCGTTGCGCGATCGGGGTAACCGCGACGAGGCCGGCGGCCGCGAGAACCGCACCCGCCATGACATACGGACGCTCAGCAACATGCACAGCGCTCCCTTTCCGGTCGACGTGGCTCGACGGAACCTGAACCTAACCTCAGAGAACCCGAGCTCGCGTGCACGAAGGCGAGGCTCTAGTCAACCTCATAGAATTCGGTAGATTGCCCGCTCTGCTGGGCAACGCCGTTGTCGCCGATCAGGTTTCGAGCCAGGCGCGGTTGCCGTAGGTGTCGAGATGCGTCACCTGCCCAACCGGTGTGCGGGTGTTCGGTCCGTAACGCCCGCGCGGCCAGCCGAGCGCCACCACGCAGCACGGCGTCACCGAGCGAGGCAAGCCAAGGATTTTCCGTGCCCGCCCGGGCCGCCACAGCGGCAAGGTGATCAGCGACGCACCCAAACCCATGGCACGAGCGGCGAGTAAAAGGTTCTGCACGCTCGGATAGATCGATCCCCAGTATCCCGACACCGCGGCGTGGGGCATGAGCGAAAACGGCACGCGCCCTTCGCGAACGGTGAGTCGCAGGCAGGCCACCACCAAGACTGGGACCTCGGTGAAGTGGTCGACCTGCCACTGGGCCGCACGGATGACCTTCGCTATCGACTCGTCGCGGTCACCGGCGCCTTTGAGCAGCCAGCCGTAGGAGTACTTCCAGCCCTCGCGGTAGCAGCGGGCGAGCTTATCCATCACGCCGCGGTCCCTGACGACAATGAACTCCCAGTTCTGCCCGTTGGCGCCGGTCGGCGCGCGCAGCGCCAATTCGATGCACTTCAACACCACCGCGTCGTCGACCGGGTCGGGATGAACGCGTCGCACGGCCCGCTGCGTCATCATCGCCTCGGCCAGTGGCATGTTGAGGCCGTCGAGCGCATCGGCTGTGGTTGGCGCCATCCGGAATGCATCGGAGTAGGGCGAGGCGGAGTTCGGCGCATCAGTCACGCTGGGTGACCCACTTAGCGAGGAAGTGCTGAATGTCCGGAATTCCTCGGGCGAATTCGCGGGCGATGAAACTTTCGATCGTGCCACCGACCAGTGGGACTTTGAATTCCACACTCCCCTCAAACGTCAACCGCGAACCGTCCTGCGTCGGGGCCACCAATGCGGTGCCGGAGCCGGATCCAGGCGCCCCGGACACCGCGACAGTGATCGTTCCGCGGAGCTGACCGTCGATCGGTGTCCACGTCTCGGTATGGCGGACTTTGAGATCGCGGCCATAGAACCTCGCGACTATCCCGGGCACCAGGTCACGGCCCAGGTCCTGGGTGGTGGCCACCCGCACCGTCTGGTCGTCATCGACGATCAACGATTCCAGCGCGGTGCTCCCATTCATGGTCGCAAGCCGTGCCCGCCAATAGCCCTCGTCGCTGAACGCCGAATGAACCTGTTCGACAGTTGCGGGCGAGTCGGCCGACACATCGAACGAACGCGGCATAGTAACCGAACTCCTTATTCCTTACCGAGCAACCGATCCGCCAGGCGGGCCGCGAACGTCCGCGTCTGCTCCAACTGCTCGGGTTGCACGTTGGTCGGCGGGATGCGAAGACCCAGGTATCTCTGGCGGTACTCGCCCGAACCCAGGTAACTGGTCAGCGACAGCATGGAGCGAAGCGAGTCGCCGGGATAGGTGAAATGAATCTCGTCGACGTAGCGGCCGCCTTGCTGCCCAGCGAGCTCACGCACGGCCTCGAGATTTTCGCGCCAATATTGACGACATACCACAAAAACCGCGAAAGGCTTGTCGGACAACAGCGTTCGCGCCTCATCTGACTTGAGGAAGGAGCGCATCGGCATGCTGACGGTCTGCCACCAGGTCGGCGAGCCGATGCAGATCAGGTCGTAGTCGCCGTCCCGCGCCTCGTCGGGAATTTTGATCTCCCCGGTTTCACCGCGTTTCTGCGCCCCCAGCACGCTCATCATGTCGGGCCACACCCGTCGCATCGGGAAGCGGGAGAACTTCTCGGCGTAGCGCTGATCGGTGAACTCGATCTCGGCCTTGTGCACCTCGCACCCACGGGCGCGGAACACCTCCCCCGCCGCCTCGAGCACCTTTTGCGACTGCCCCGTGTAGGAGTAGTACAGCAGCAGAATCCGCGGCGGACGCTCGCCGCGCCCGGCACTGGTCGTCTCCGTCATGCCACCTCCATCGCCAAATCTTGCACACTAGCTTTTCGTGGTGACCGCCGCGCCCGGCTCCGCCGCGCTTGCGATCACACTCAGCCTTTCTGGTGGTGACCGCCGCGCCCGGCTCCGCCGCGCTTGCGATCACACTCAGCCTTCCTGGTGGTGACCGCCGCGCCCGGCTCCGCCGCGCTTGCGATCACACTCAGCCTTTCTGGTGGTGACCGCCGCGCCCGGCTCCGCCGCGCTTGCGATCACCACTACCCTTGGGTGTCGTGACCGACAAAGTTTCCATCGACCTCAGCGGTCCCGCGCAGACTATGCTCACCACGCTGTACTGCAAGGCGCTGGATGCCGATTGGGACCAACCGATATTGGGCGATGAATTCGCCAAGGACGCTGTCGCCCGAATCGACTACAACTGGGGCGAACTCAAGGTCACCGACCGCTGGACGCCGCTGGTGACGGTGCGAACCGCCCAATTCGACATCTGGGCCGCCCAGTTCCTGGCCGCTCACGAGCAGGCCACGGTGATCCACCTGGGTTGCGGTCTGGACAGCCGGGTGTTCCGGCTGGATCCCAGGCCCGGGGTGGAATGGTACGACGTCGACTATCCGGCGGTAATCTCGTTGCGCGAGAAGGTTTTTCCGACTCGACCGGGATACCATCTGGTCGCCACTGCGGCGACCGATCCGTCCTGGCTCGACCAAATCCCGGCCGACCGACCGACATTGCTGTTGGCCGAGGGCATCAGCATGTACCTCACCGAGGATGACGGTGTTGCCCTGCTGCAACACGTCGTCGACCGGTTCGGATCCGGTGAACTGCAGATCGACTTCTACAACTGGGTCATAGTCCGGTCGCAGCGGACGCACCGGCTGCAGCGGCAGTCCGGTTCGACCCTGCACTGGGCCGTCAACAAACCGGCCGACATCACCGACCGAGTCTCCGGAGTGCGGTTGCTGTCCGCCGTGACGTTCTTCGACGCGAGCACTTTCGGCCGTGCGTCGGGCGTCTTCCGGATGATGAAGCAGCTGGTCCGCGCTCTGCCGCCGCTGCGCCGAACATTCCAATACCACCGCTACGCCTTCGGGCCGGTTAACTGACGCCGCTGGCGGCGTGCTGGTCGGCAACGCTGCAGAGCAGCGAACGAATTGCCTCGATCGACTTCTCCGGCTCGGGCCCATGCGAGTGATACTCGACGTTCAGCTGTTCGGCGTAGATCTGGGTGAAGTAGATCTCGATGCCGGCGCTGACGGCGAAGTACAACTCGCCGTGCGTGGCCGTCACCTCCACCCCCGGAGGTGTGCGGACCGGGGGCACCAGACCGTTGTCGGACAACAAGACCACGTCGGGCATCCCCGGTGCGTTGCCGACATATTGCGGGCTGAAATGCAGCCGGGACTGCTGGATCACACCTTCATCCAGGTCGGCACGGAAGGTCCGGGCGATATCGCGGGCAAGGTCGATCAGCGTTGTCTTGTGGTTGATCTCGGCCAGATAGGTTCCTAACCCCACCGGGTTCGTACATCCGGTCGCCGACACCGGCGGTGACAGGAAGTAGCGCAGATCGACCGTGTAGATGAACGGGACAGGGATGTTCAGCTTGCCCCGAACCTGCCACTCCGCGATCAGGATCGCGGCGGAGAGCACGGAGTGCAGACCGAGTTTTTCTGCACGGCAAAGCTCGACGATGGCGTGCGTCTGGCTTTCGCTCAGTCGGCACGACACCATCGGAACACGCACGGGCGAAGTAGGTTTGACGCCGGTGTCGGCTCTCCGGGACGGCGGGAGATCGTAGGCGAACAACGCCGGCATGAACCGCTCGATACCCGAGCGCGGCCCTTTTTGGATGCCCCGGTCGGCAAGAACGGTCTCGACCGATTCCGGTGCGGGCTGAGCGGTCACTGGGCCGGTGCGTCCGTTGGCGACCAGATCGGTGTAGAAGGACAACAACTCCTCGATGAGGCCGTACATGTGATGGCCGTCGGCGAGGGCGTGATGGACGTACAGCGTGGGATGCGCTTGTCCGTCACGCATAAACAGCCGGAGGTGCACCAGCGACTCGGCTTGGTCGAAATGCGGTGGGGGGGCTTCAGTGTCGGGCCCGTCTACCTCCACCACATCGAGTCCCGAGTGCAGCAGGTCATCAGCGACGAGTTCGTGGCGGCCATCGGCACCACGCTCCAGACGTGCGGTGAGGACCGGGTGCGCCTCGAGCAGAAGATCGAAGGCATCCGACAACGCGTCGACATCGATCGGACCCTCGAGGTGTGCGGCAAGGCCCACGAAGTTGTGCGTCTCGGCGAGCATTTCCTCGCTAAGTGCCAGCTTGCGAATGACCGACGATGGAAACACTTTCCGCCTTTCTAGCCCTTCTTCGCCGTTTAGCGCCCTTTAGCAGCCGATCGTCTCGGTCTAGGACAAGTCCACCAGTTCCATTTCATCGCTGTCGGCGTCCACATCGTCCTCGGCGAGCGCATCCCGGATCAGGTCCAGCAATGTTCGTGAGAACCCGTCAGCCAGCGACTGCACGGTGGCCGCGTCGACCCTGCGGGTGTCGTACCACCAATCCAGGTGCAACACACCTGCCGAGCGAAACACCCGGAACTCGATGGCGTGACCAAGGCCGGGAATGACCTCGCGCACCGGCAACGCCGTGTCGGAGTCGAATTGGACAGCCACATCGTCGCCCAGCGCCGGGAGGTCAGGAATGGCGCCGATGTAGCTGAAGAAAACGTCGGCGGGAGCGGTGGCGCCGAGCAACCGTGCTGTGGGCGCATAGAGGTAACGCAGCAGCCCATAGCCGATTCCGTAGTGCGGGACGGCATTCAGTCTGCCGCGCACGTCCTCGAGCAATTGCTTTGCGCCTGCGCCATCGCCCTTGGCACAGTTAAGAGCGACTGGATAGACGGTGGTGAACGAGCCGACCGTCCGGCGCAGGTCGACGTCGGGTTTGAGCACCGACCGGCCCGGCCCGCCGAGGTCAACGGCAACCGATCCGTCACCGACCGTCGTCGCGATCGTCCGGCTGAGCGCGGCGAGCAGCATCTCCTCGATCGGCACCCGCAGCCGGCGCCGCGCATCGTCAATCTCGGTTGTTTCCGAAACAGTCAGTGCCGAGGACAATCTCACCAGATCGGCTATGCCCGGCGCCCCGGTGATCTCCCGGTTGGCCAGCGGCAGGCTCGCTGCCGTCGCCGTGTCCAGCCAGAAGTCACGGCTCTCGACGACCGCCGGATGGACGGCCAGCGCGGCGCAGCGCTGGGACCACTCGGTCCACGACGTGGTGACCGCATCAAGCGAAATCTCTTGGCCGGCCAACCGTTGGCCGAACGCGGTGAAGATGTCGGTAACCAGGGTTTCGCGCGACGCGATATCGGCGGCGATCGCGTGCAGGCTGATCGCCAGGTAGCACGAACCGCCCGGCACGCCACGGACATACGTCGCGCTCAGCGGCGGGCTGGACAGATCCTGTTCGCCGATCTGCTCGTTGAGTATGCGTAGCAGCGCTTCCCGCTCCTGCGCGCTTCCCGGCGAGACATCCTCCGGCAGCGACCGCGTGGCCAATTCGACCAACTCCTGCGGTTCGCCGACGACCTGCTCCCAGGTGCCTGCGCGTTCCACGAGCCGCAGGCGCAGCGCATCGTGGTGGTTGGTCACGGCGGTGAGCACCGAACGGACGTCGTCGACTTGAATATCGGCCCGGAGCCGCAGCAGCAGCGGAACCCGCCACTGTCCGCGCTCCTTCACGCCATGCTCAAGGAAGTAGGAGATGTTCGGCGGGACAGGCGGGTGCGTGACGTCGCTCAGCGACTGGCGCGCCAGTCCGCCGGCCGCGTATCGGGCAGTCAACGCTTTGGCAAGGGCGGCGACGGTCTGGTTGTCGTACAGGTCTTGCGGTGTGAGGTCCAGCCCTTCGTTGCCGGCGGTCATCGCGACGCTGATCGCGACCAGCGAATCGCCGCCCAGCTCAAAGAAGTTGGCCTTGCGGTCGACGGAGCTAAGGCCCAGGCACTGTCCCCAGATGCGCTGCAGCGTGGCTTCCATCGACGACTGGCCGTTCTTGCCCGCCTGGGTAGCCTCAGCGGCGCCCGCCGAGGCCGCCGTCCCGTTAATTACCGCGGCCTCGGCCTCCCATCCGCTCGTGACCCGATGCTCTATCCAATGCCGTTGGCGCTCAAAGGGATAGCCGGGCAGCGTCAAGAGCTGCGGCCGCTGCCCGCCGCGAAGCGGCGCCCAGTCAACCTCGACCCCGGCCTCCCAGAGTTGTCCCAGCGACAGCAGGAATGCGTCCCGGTCGTCGCGGTTCTGGGCGTGATGGCGCATCAGCCGCACGGCGCGGTGGCCGCTCGACCATCTGGGGTGCCGAGTCGCCGATGCGGTCAGCGTGCCGCCCGGCCCGACCTCCACCAAGATGCGGTTGGGATCGGCAAGCAACACATCGACTTCGTCGGCGAACCGGACCGTCGAGCGCACCTGGCGGGCCCACGTTGCCGGATTCGTGGCTTCGCCAGTGGCCAGCCAGGTCCCGGTGACGTTGGACAGCAACGGGATTTGCGGCTCGCGAAGCGTTTGCCGGGACAGGAAGCCGGTGAATTCCGGAATCATGGAATCCATCAGGCGCGAGTGGAACGCGTGCGAGGTGCGAACCCGGCGCGCCACGATGCCCCGTTCGGTGAGGCGATCGCTGAACTGACGAATGCTCTCCTCGGATCCGGCTACCACGCAGCCGCCCGGTTCGTTGATCGCGGCGATGTCGACATCATCGCCGAGGTGCTCAGCCAGAGCATCTGGACTCAGCGCCACGGCGACCATGACTCCGCGCGGTGCGGCGTGCATCAGGCGGGCACGCATCGACACCACCTTGATGGCCGTCTTGATGTCGAAGACGCCGGCGATGGTGCCCGCGACATACTCACCGATGCTGTGTCCCGCCAAGGCCGCCGGGCGAACACCGTAGGTCTCGAAAAGCTTCGCCAACGCGTACTCGACCGTGAATAACGCGGGCTGGGTGCGGTCGGTCCGCTCCAGGTCGCGGGCTGTCCCGTCGAAGATCGCCGCGCGCAGGTCGACACCCAACTCATCGCCGAACCCGGCGGCGCACCGATCGAAGTGCTCGGCGAAGACCGGCTCGGACTCGTAGAGGCCGCGCGCCATCCCGATGTGCTGCGCACCCTGACCGGGGAACAGGAAGACGACGTGGTCCGAATTATCGGTGCTGGGGGCGGATTCGCTGATGAACACGTTGTCGTGCTCGGCGGCCTCCAGCACCGTAATCGCGTCCTGCTGGTCTTTGACGACCGCTGCCATCCGGACGTCGTCTTTGCGGCGGCGGGTGAGGGTATACGCGACGTCGGCCATGCTGACCTCAGTGCCGGACAATTCGGCGGCCAGCGCCGACCGGGACTGCTGCAGCGCGTCGGTGCTGCGAGCTGACATCAACAGCACCTGCGGACCCGGCGTGGATGTCGATGCCGGAACCGCCGGCGCTTCTTCAAGCACCACATGCGCGTTGGTGCCACCGACGCCGAACGAGCTGACCCCGGCGCGCAACACGCCGTCCCATTCCCACGGGCCGTACTCACCGCGAACCTTGAAAGGTCCACGGTCGAGGTGCAATTCAGGGTTCGGGCTAGTGTAGTGCAGGGTCGCCGGGATTGCCCGATTCTTCAGGCACAGAATCGCTTTGATCAGGCTTGCGATCCCGGCGGCCGACTCCAGGTGGCCGATATTGGACTTAACCGAGCCGACGTAGCACGGACCTGAGCGCGTCTCCTCGGAGACCTCGAATGCCTGTCGCAGGCCCTCGATTTCGATCGGGTCGCCCAGCGGCGTGCCGGTTCCGTGCGTCTCGATGTAGCTCACCGTCGACGAGTCGACGTCGGCGACCGCCTGCGCCTCGGCGACGACGTCGGCCTGACCGGCCGCGTTAGGGGCCGCATACGTCATCTTCGTCGCACCGTCGTTGTTCAGCGCCGATCCACGGATCACGGCGTGGATCCGGTCGCCATCGTCGACGGCGTCCTGAAGCGACTTCAGCACCACCACACCGACTCCGCTGCCGAAGATCGTGCCGTCGGAACGGACGTCGAATGGCCGGCAATGGCCGGTCGGCGACACCATCGATCCGGGGGCGTACCAATACCCGACGTGATGCGGGATGCGCAGTGATGCGCCGCCGGCCAGCGCCATCTCGCACTCGCCGTTCAAGATGCTCTGGCAGGCGAGGTGCACGGCGACCAACGCCGACGAGCAGGCGGTCTGCACCGAGAGTGCGGGCCCGCGCAGGTTGAACGCGTGCGCCACCTTGGTAGCCAGATAGTCCTTGTCGTTCTGCAGCGACAGGTTGACCATATCGAAGGTAATACCTTGTCCTATAACCACATTAGGATCGTGGTTGGACATGATGTTATGCAGCAGATACCCGCTGGTGGTGCTCGTCGCATACACGCCGACCGACCCCTCGATATTGGCAGGGTCGTAACCGGCGTCTTCGATCGCATGGAACGCGGTCTGCAGGAACAACCGATGCTGCGGATCGGTCGAGCGTGCTACCTGCGGAGTGAAGCCAAAGAAGTCGGAGTCGAATTCGTCGATGCCGTCCACCAATGCGGCGCGCCGCACGTACGCGTGATTCGCCAGCGCCTTCTCGGGTATTCCTTCGGCCAGCAGGTCGTCTTCGGACAGGGTGACGATCGACTCCTCGCCGCGGCGCAGGTTGTCCCAGAAGGCCGACAGCGTGTTGGCGCCGGGAAACCTGCCCGCCATGCCGACGACCGCAATCGCGTTGGGCGGCAGTTCGCTGTTGCTGGTCACACTCGATCTCCTACCTTTCGCCGAGCCGCGGCGCGTTGCCGGGCTGCGGCGCGCTGCTTGGCTCTGTCGCGAACCGCATTGCCGCTGTCAGCCTTTTCCTCGCTGTCAAGACCCAACTGACGAATGAGGTCCGCCGTCAGCGCAGCCAACGAGGCACCTTGCAACAACAGGGCCACCGGCGGTTCCACACCGAAGTCGCCGCGAACAGTGTTGCGGATTCGCACAGCCATCAGCGAATCCATGCCCAATTCGGTCAGCGGCTGATCGACATCGAGCGTGCTGCCCTTCGGGTAGCCCATAATGGCCAGGATGCGCCCACTCAGTCGCGCGATGACGACCCGGTTGACTTCGGCGGCGTCCATCTCGCGCAGCGCGTCGGGGCCCGCCCAATCGTCGTCGTCGCTGTCGATGTCCAGTTCCTCGGCCAGCTTGGCGAAATAGCCGAGTTGCTGGATCTCCGGGAAGGCCGCCGCGGCGCGGTCGAGCCGCAGCCGGGCCACCCCGATGCTAGTGGGGTGGTTGGCCAGGATGGCCTCCAGCGCCTCGATGCCTTCGGCCGGTGAAATCGCGTCCAGCGCGCTGAACGTCAACGCGCGGGCCACGCCGATGTCGGACCACTGGCCCCAGTTGATCGTGGTGGCAGGCAAACCCGACGCCCGTCGCCAGCCGACCAGACCGTCGAGCCAGGCACTCGCGGCGGCGTAAGCGCCCTGTCCTGGCGCGCCCAGCAGTGACGACGTCGACGAGAAGCCGACCCACCAGTCGAGCTCGCGGCCGGTCGTGGCGACGTGCAGTCGCAGCGCACCAACGGCTTTCGGCGCCCATACCCGCCCCAGGCTCTCCCTGCTCAGCCCGGCGACGATCTGATCGTCCAGCACGACGGCGCTGTGCATCAGGCCCCGCAACGCCAGCCCAGTCTCTTCGGCCGCACTCACCAGCCGCTCGGCAACTCCGGGTGCGGCGATATCGCCTGGCACCACAACGATTTCCGCACGGTGCTCGAGTTCAGCCAACACCGCTTGCGCCTCCTCGGACGGCGTGGACCGTCCATTGAGGATTACGCGTCCGGCGCCGCTCTCAACCAGCCAGCGGGCCATGGCCAGCCCGATCCCGCCGAGACCACCGGTGAGGATGTAGGAACCGTCATGCCGAACGATCGTGTCAGACTTGACCGTACCAAGCGTCGCCCGGGAAAGCCGCTTCGCATAACGGTTTTCGCCGCGCCAGGCGACCACGTCGTCGGTGGAGGCGAGCCCCAGCTCGGCGGTCAGCGGGGTCACGGTGTCACCCGGCAAATCGACCAAGGTGGTGCGCAGGTCCGGGTGCTCGTAGGCAAGAACCCGGATCAACCCGGTCAGGGCGCTGATCGACGGGTCGCCCGGTTCGCCGTCGTTGACGGCCAGACCGTCGCGGGAAACCACCCACAGTCGCGGCGACTTGCCGTGCCACCCGGTGAGGATCGTGCGAACCGTCGACGCGACACCCCAGGTGAGGTCGCGGCCGCGCGCCGGCGCGTCACCGGAGTCGGTCCCGTCGAATGCCTGCCGGCCCGCGAAGATGACCACCCCGACCGGCGGGAGCTCGGCGTCTCCCGCAGTTTGCGCGAAGGCCTCCAGGACCGCCGACTCGTTCGAAAGGTCGGCGCTGACGATCCGTCGGTTCGCTGAGCCGAATCCGCCGATGAATTCCTTTGCCACCACCTCGGTTTCGGCGCCATCGGTCAACACCAGCCAGCTACCCTCCGGCGCCGCGGCCGCTGGCGGATTAACCGGAGTCTCAACCCACTCGGTGTCAAAGATCTTCTGCGTCAATGGCATTGGCACGGTACGCCGCTGGACCCGTTGCAGGTAGATGCCGCAGATCTCGGCGGTGGGAGTGCCACTGTCGTCCGTGATCAAGACGCGGCCCATGATGCCGGCGCCATCTCCGTTGGGGTTGACCAGCTCGGCGCGGCATCGGGCGCGTCGCCCGACATCGCCGAACACTCGAATCTTCTCGAACGACACCGGCAGATAGGTGGCCTCGCTGGAGTCAGCCAACGATTCGCTCGACAGCGCGGCGGCCAGGCCTTGCAAAGCCGCGTCGAGAAGCACCGGATGGATCCGGTAACCGCGATGTGCCGTCGCCTCATCCGGCAGGACGATCTCAGTGTCCGAAGAACCGTTGGACCTGCGGACGATGCGAGTCAACGCGGCGAACGCCTGCCCGTGATGCAAACCGGTGTTGCGCAACGCGGAGTACAGATCCGCGGGCGAGACCACCGTGCCGGGTTCCGAAGAGGCGATCGGCGGGGCCGGTGCCTGAGATTGCCCGACTTCGACTTTCGCCACTGCGTGGCGGATCCAAGCACCGGTGGCCGAGCGCGAATGGATTTCGACGCGAATCTCGTCGCCGTCCTTTTCGCCTCGGGTGAGCTGCGTCGTGAGCTGGGCTGTGCCGCCCAGCGGCAGCATCTGTTCGACTTCGACTCCAACGGTCACCGACTGCGCCGGCAAGCCGAGGGCTTCGCTGGCGGCAGCCAGTGCTATCTCGCCGAAACCTGTCCCGGGCATGACTGGCTGGCCGTGCACCTTGTGGTCAGCCAACCAGGGAACCAGATCGGTCCCAACGTCGGCCTGCCAGACGTGATCGCGTCCCGACGGCAGCTCGACGTGCGTGCCCAGCAGCGGATGGACGCTGGCCGACTGTCGGGTCGCCGAAAAAGGCGCCGCCCAGTATCGGGTATGCAACCACGGCGTCGGCGGAAGATCGATGAGCCTGCCTGTGCTGTCGGCAGTTTGCGCTGCAGCAACTGACGGTGGCCGGACCGTCGCCAGCTGGGTGTGGAACGTCAGCGTTTCCGGGTTGTCGCGGGTCAGCGTCCCCACCACCAACGCACCGCCGGACGGCCGGGCCGACTCCAACGTGCCGTTGATCGCGTGGCTGAGTAGTGGGTGGGGGCTGACTTCGACAAATACGTGGTTTCCGTGCTCTTCTGACGCGGCCGCCACCGCCTGGCTGAACCGCACGGGATTACGCAGGTTCACCACCCAGTAGTCGGCATCGAACTTCGGCGCCGCGCCGTCAGCCTGACCCACCGT
>Ga0210396_10003595_pt1 | contig 15401 bp, 12 predicted proteins | sample IncBWH17OmetaG_FD_155466 | JGI IMG/M metagenome (GOLD analysis project Ga0210396, IMG submission 155466) | Forest soil microbial communities from Barre Woods Harvard Forest LTER site, Petersham, Massachusetts, United States - Inc-BW-H-17-O ... | reverse complement strand
CGAACTGCGCCAGTGCCACGCTGGCCCATTCCTCCACCAGTTTGTTGAGGCTCACGCCCTGGGATTGAGCCAGCAGGCGCAGGCGCTCGTAAATGCGGTCGGAGATTTGAATGGTCTGTGCCATCGAGTTCCTCCAGTGCCCGTCCTAATCCGGATTTCGCCCGTCGTCGCGTTCGGCTATCGTAGGCACGGCTGAGAGGAAGGTGGAACCTTGGCGCAGCGGTTCAGCGACATCGTGGTAGAGATCGCGAAGTTGCGTGATTACTGCCTCAGCGATACCCATCCGCGCGGGCGGCACAAGGCGCGAGTGTTTCGATCTCGACTTGGTCTGACCGTCCGTGATGCCGACTCCCTCCGACAAGCGCTCGTGGATGCCGCGCGCGACCATCAGGATGATTTGCGGCCAACTGAGTCTGACGAATTTGGGCAGCGGTACGTGCTGGATTTTGAGATGACCACCGCCGCCGCTAGCGCGACCATCCGATCCGCCTGGATTGTTTTGGCCGGACAGGACGTGCTACGATTGGTAAGTTGTTACGTGCTATAACGCATGGCCCCAACGGGAGAACCCGATGACGCCCAACATCCAGATGCTCGATGTCGTCGCGCTCACGACTGATCTGCCGGACAAGGGCCTCCTTCGCGGCCAGGTCGGGACCGTTGTCGAGAGCCTCGCCCCCGGCGTCTTTGAAGTCGAATTCTCTGATGATCAAGGCCGGACCTACGCGCAGTTGCCGCTCCGGGAAAACCAGCTCCTGGTCCTGCATTACCAGCCGCAGCAGGCGGCTTGATGAATCGGCAAGGCCGCTTTGCCCCTGGTCGTTCGTCGGCTGGGTCGGCCGGCCGGACCCCGCACATCAGACGCGCTCACCGCGGACTCTAGGGCTCCGACCATTGTTGGCCCGGGCCGTCCAGGAGTAGCACGACATTGGCAAGGACGTCTCGCCCGAGAATGCCGCGCTCGTCGTCGATGAGGAGGTATCTGCCGCGGTAGGCTTTGTTCAGGAAGATCATGTCGAGCTCGGCCGCCTGGGCAACGCTGCGGCTGCGGTCGAAACCGACGATCTCACAGTCCTGCCCGGCCAAAGTCTGGATTCCCAGGCGCTCGACCGCCGCCCGAGGCAGCAACGTCACATCGGCGCCGGTATCCAGAAGCAGGAAGATATTCGGCAGCAATTGCCCACCCGCCGTGTCGCGCAAGCTCACTTCGGCCACCGGGGCCGGCGGATCGAAGTGAGTGGCGTCATAACCCGGCATCGGCTGAAATCTCCAGGACCTGCTTGCGGAAGTCGTGGGCTTGCTCCGGATGGGCCAGCCGCGGCGAGCGAATCTGCGCCCGCTGGGGCGGACTCCATTCCAGGACGCCGTGCTGCCCGGGATGGGCGGCGGCCTCCTTCTGGCGCCATTCGAACACCGCCTTAATCGGAATCCCCAGCGCGCGGGCCAGTTTGAAGGCATGGTCCCAAGCCAGGTTCGCATCCACTCCCTGGATCGAGAAATCCGACTCGGCGACGTACTTGAAGCCATCCTCCTCGAATCGCCCCGGACGGAGCCGTGCCGACGAAACGCGTTGCAGCGCGTCGAATGAGCCCAGCCGCTTGAGGCCGAGCGCGTGCAGGCGGACCATCAGGCCATTCCATTTGGGCCGATACATTTCATGCCCGTCAACCGTGGCGGAGATCAGGCGGGTATGGGCGAGGTTCTCGTGAGAGACCGGATGTTGAGCAAGCGCGTGATTTGCGTCCCCGGAAATCCGCCCGGTGCCTCTGCGTACGACCTCTTCATGAATCAAGCGGGCCGTCAGTGACTCCGGCGTATCCACAAAAGGCTCGGCGAGGGATTTCAACTCGGCGAATGTCGCATCGGAAATTTTGATGACGGGCACTGCACTACCTCTAGCTAACTTGTCATAATTCTAACCCTCATTATCCATAAGTCAATATTTCGCCATAGAACGCCGTATTCTCATAAGAATCCATCGCACGGGCGCGACAGAGACCGCGAGGGACCGCGACATCAGTCTAGATTTGCTCAACCGAGCGCTCGCCGTTACAGATGAGCTCGCACGAAAAGATTAGAGGACATTCCATCATGAAGTTTCTCGAACCCCTTGAATCCCGCATCCTGATGTCGGCGACGCCGGGGCAGATCGCGGCAACGCTGAAGCAGGCCAAGACCGACGAGGCCAAGATCAGCGCCGACGTGGCGGCGATCAACAGCCAGCTAAACAAGGCCGCCGGGACCATGAAGGGCGATTTGAGCAAGCTGGGCGTCTTGAAAACGGATGCGTCGCTGGAAGGCGCCGGCCTAGCCGCCGCCAAGGCGTTTGTGAACAGCATGAAGAGCGACATCAAGTTCTACGCGCCCGAATTCAACAAGGACGCGGCGAAGCTGGTCTCCGACGAAAAAAAGTTTGCCAAGTCGCCGGGCAATACAAGCCTCCAGACGATGCTCCGTGCCGACTTTGCCGCGTTCAGTGCGATTTCGTTCGAAGGCATCAATCCCTTTAGCTTCAATTCCATGGCCCCGGCGGTCGACAGCGCCTTGGACGCCATCGTCGCGGCCAATCCCACGGGCACGAAACTCGCATCCGACGTCGTCACCATCAAATCGAACCTGGCAACGCGGGTGACCAACGTGCAGAACGACGCGGGCAGTTTCTTCGATACCGACGACAGCAACCTTCAGGGGCTGTTCCCCTACCCCAATTGATGGCTTGGAGGGCGGTACTGATCAAGCGGAAAGCTGAACCGTCAGCGTCTGCCCCTCGGCTAGCTCGATCGGGCTTGCAAACGCGATCTCGATTGCGCGATTGTCCTGCGACAGCACGGCGTCCACGGGCTTCCCGTCGAGCCAGACTCGGGCCGATTGGCCAGCGGCATTGCCCGAGATGGATTCCAGCTTGAGCTTGCGCACTGAGAGCTTTCCCCATTTGATCACGACCGTCGCGCACTGCCCCGCTCCCTCCCGCTTCTGCTCGAAAGTCCCCCAGCCCTGGGCGGCGGTGAACGCGGCGCGGAAATTGTCGGGCGTCAATCGGGGCGCAAATCCGAGAATTCCCGCCGGGCCGTCGTATTCGTAGCCACACGCGGCAAGGTAGACCCCGTAAACCGCCATCGCTCGCGCGTAATGGTCGCCGCACTCGACTTCGTTCCAGGGATTGCGCTTCGAGGGGTGATAGCGGTCGTGGATCGCGCGGGCGATGGCCAGCCCCTGCTCGACCATCCCCTCCCAGATCATGTGTCCGGCGGCCTGGTACTCGAAGCCGGTCATGCACTCGTTGAAGTAGTAGTCGAACCCCGCGGCGACGCGAGCGCCCTCGCCGCGCGGCCAACTGCACATGAGCAGGCCCGCCTCCCCCGCCATTGCGTACCATCGCCCCCGCTCGTGCGCCGCGCGGAACGGCCCGACGTCCGGCGTGAAATTGTATTTCCACAGCGACGCCAGCGCCGTCTTGACCTTCGCCTCGTCCAGCACGCGCCCCAGCCCGACTGCAAGCGCCCAGCTCTGCCCGAAGACCTGGTCGATTTCGCAGCCGTCGTAGGAGCCGACGGTTTTGCGGTGCGACGGGTCAGGGAGCTGGACGAAGTATTCGCCGTTGAACAGGTTATCGCTGATGTTTCTGCCACCGGCGTCCGCGATCGTCCGCATTCGTTTTGACAAAGCTTCCTCGCCCATCAGGCGCGCCATGGCCTCGCCGGCGCGGAGGGCCGCAACGTACAGGGAGCTGAGCCACGAAATCTTTCCGTACCACGGCTGATCCAGGGTGTTCATCTGCGCGCCCTGGAGCACGCCCGCGCCGTCGGGATCGAGGTTCAGCAGCGGCTCGTAGGCTTTGCGAATCCGCGGCCAGTTGCGCCGGAGGAACGAATCGTCCGCCGAGATCAGATGCTCCCGGTAGCATCGGAGCAGCGTGCCGGCCTGTCCGTCGACTGCCAGCCCGCGATCGAACTCGGCGCGGAACCCGATCACGCCGGTCGATTCATTGAGACCAATTTGAAGATCGGTGCGCTCGCGCGCGGTCCGCTCCAGCTCGGGAAACAGCCGGGCCGGCGCGTGGGCGTAATGCCAGACGTGCGTGCACGTGCCGGCGCAACAGCCGACGCCTTCCCAGCCGTAGAAACGTCCATCGGCAAAGCAGAATGCGGTGGACGTCGCCAAGATCGACGTGTTCGCCATCACGCGATCGAGGAACCAGTACGGCAGCGTCGAGTCATACCACGTGTCGCGCCACAGCGTCGTCTGCTTCGTAAGCTGATCGAAACGGTCGGTGACGTATTGGGCCACGGCGCGAGCCGAGTCGAATCGCTTGGCATAATGCCGGCCCACCTTGCCGAGCCGGTCCAGCTCCAGGTTCGGGAAATGCCAGGCGACGACGAAATCCAAGCTGGTCGATTCGCCCGGCGCGATCTGAACTTTTCGCCCGATGCCGCCGACCAGTTTTTCGCCAGGCGGCCTCGTAGCGGCATCGATTTCCGGCGCGAGCTTGTCGAAATCTTCGGTCGTCGCGTCAGAAGCGAACACTGAGCCGTCCGATCCGAGCAGCCCCAGCACCATCGTTCCGAAATCGTGCATTTGCTCGACGGGCCCCTGCGACGGCGGGCGGTCGGTGAAGGTGATCCGGCCGACGCCGATGTTGCCCCACCCGCCGCGTTCTTGGTCGACGATCTCAATGACCGCCTCTTTGCCCTTGAGCTGGCGCACGTCGATCGTCTTGAGCCTCATTCGGTTGTTATTGTCGCCGGTGAGGGTGCGGACGACCTTGCCGTCGGCCAGGAGATTGAGGCAGGTCTTGTCCCTGTGGTTTCCGCCGCCGATCCAGGTGGTGATGAAGTCTCTTTCGACGACGAAGGTCTTGCTGGTGAGCTTGCCGGTGGCGGCGTCGCGGGCCTCGACGCTCTGGCCCGGCGCCGTCGCATGGGAGTTGACGACCCGCCGGCCCTCCCCGCCCACATCGCCCTGGTATTTGGGGATGTCGTCGCGATCGATCGGCCCCTTGCCGAAGGCCGTGCCCTCGACGGTCCATCCTTCATAGGTCGGCTTGTCCCAATCCTCAAAGACAATGTCCTGCCGATCGGAGCGCGCCGACTGCGGCGCCTGCTCGGCCAGGCATTCCAGCATCGCGAGCCGGTTCCCGTGGACGATGCGGTTCCGCAGCGTCACCGGCCGCGAAGTGTCCGATGCGCACACGGCGTTCTGGAGCCAGCCGGCGATGGTCGCCTCCAGAGGCTGTGAAGATGTATTGCGCACCGTATATCTGAGGATCGTCGCCGGCAGACTCGAATCATCGACGTCGAGTGGAATGAAGGGCGAGAAAGCCTCCAGAGTCACGATGACTGGAGATCCGGGATCGTGATACTCCACCCGTGCGATGGGAAACTCGCCGCGAAAGCGGACGTCGGAGAATCCGCGCCGGTCGAGTGCCCGCGTCTGTGTCTTTCCACCTGTCGAAATCCTGATCGCGAAGGCCTGTTCGAGCGGCTCATCGGGCACCGGAGGATGCGCGTAATGCGAATCCCCGGTGCCGATGTGCTGGTTGAAGATATCCCAGTGCCACAGCTTTCCGTCGCCGCCCAGGTAAAGTTGGCCGGCGCAGAGTCCCCCGACCGGCATGCCGATGAACCTGAGTTCCTCGCCGTGATAGACCGCCGGCTCTCCGCGCGCTGATAGAGACTTCACCCATTCGGGAGAGAGTTTTTTGTCCGCCGGCACCCACGCCGCAAATCGAGTCGCGTAATCGTCCGCATCAAACGGCCCGGCCATGACGGGCATCCGCGCGCCGATCGCCACCGCCCCAGCGCCGAGGACCTGAAGAAATGTCCGCCGGGGCACTCGCGTGGGCTCGCCCTGCGATTTCATGTGGCCGCCTCAACAGGATTGAGGGCAGGCAAGAATGCCTGCCCCACCGGCAGACACGAATGTCTGCCCCACCCAAGGTACTTCAATGCGGGGTGCGTCGCCGCCGAACGATCGCCGCGGTCGAAAGGAGCAACAAGGCCATCATCGATGGCTCAGGAACGTTTGGGCCCACTTCGATCGTCCCGGCGAACTGGTTCTGGGAAGTCGCTCCGGTACCCGGTGTCAGAGAAATCGCCATCTTCCCGGTCAGGCTGTAAGGAGCAGCCGCCGTCACGGAACTAACCGGCGTGCTGCCCGAAAAGCTGCTGGAGACGGGGCCGGTCGAGGTGAAGGTGATGGTCCCGGCAGGCTGCTGTGTATCGCCGGGAGCGTTGGACGGGTTGAACCAACTGCTGAAAGACTGGGAATCCCCGGCGGTTGTATTGTTCAAAATGCCCGTGGCGGTGCCGAGCAGTTTCTCGGAGCCGGTGGGGATCGTGAAGTTGGTGTCGGCTGCGGTAATCTGAATGGCGTTGCTGCCGCCGGTCAAATTCAACTGCGTCGATCCGGTGATGGAGAGCAAGGCGTCGGCCGGCGCACCCGGCGAATTCGACGAGGTTGAGAGGCTGGCAAACTGGAAGTCCGACCCGTTGCCCGCCAGAAAAGAGTTCAGCGTAGCCACATTGACGCTGAGCACGCCTGGGGGCGTGCCGCTCAGAGCGAACGGACCGCCGCTGGTGATCGTGAGTGTCGTAGCGGACCAGGAGAGAATCAGTTCCTGCGTCCCCGCATTGGCACGACACGGAAACGACGCAAACCACGCGGCGCCCAATCCCAGTCCGAGAATTAGCGCGCGCCGGAACGAAAATCTCAATAGTGCCACAATCCCACTCCTTTCAGGGGCGGCAGAATCGAGGGAAAATCCAATCTGCAAAAACAGCGCACCCCTGAATTGACCGCCCTTGTACCGGACTGATCTTCCGCCGTCAAGGCAATATCTTGGCAATCTAAACGGCCCCTCTGGCGGTTGGTTTAACCATCTGAATAAGGCCTGGTTGGCCCGATCAGCCAGACCCGCACCGAGGTGATCCATGCTGGCAATCAAACTTTTGACGGCGGTGCTTATCCTTCTGCTCATGCAAGCGACGGACATTGCGTTTGGGCAGGAAGAACCGCATCACGCCCCTCCCGCCAAACCGGCATCGCATACGACACGGAAAATCGAAGGCTGGACCGTTCATCTCGACGATCGTCTACTGGCAAATGACAATCGCGCCCTCGGTGAGCGGGCGACGCGGTTGCTGGCAAATCAGCTTTATTACATCGCCATGGTCGTCCCCGCCGACAAAGTCGAGCGGCTGCGCAAAATCCCGATCTGGCTCGACCTCACGCACGGCTTGCTCACGCGCCCGCAATATCACCCCAGCGCCAGCTGGCTGAAGGATAACGGTTTTGATCCCACGCTTGCCAAGTGCGTTCACATTCCGGATGCCCGCTATTTTGCCGAGGCGCGGTTTCAATACGAGCAGCCCTGCGCCGTCCTGCACGAGCTGGCGCACGCGTATCACGACCAGGTGCTGGGCTTCGACGATCCGCAAATCGAGGCGGCGTGGCATCGCTTCGTCGAGAGCGGCCGGTACAAATCCGTTTTGAATATCAGCGGAAAAATGGAGCCACACTACGCGCTGACCGACCAGAAGGAGTTCTTTGCCGAGATGACCGAAACCTTTTTCGGACACAACGACTTCTATCCCTTCAACGCCGCCGAGCTGCGCCGCGACGAGCCGGAGCTTTTTGCCTTGCTCAAGCGTATCTGGGGCGCTTCCCCGTGACACGGCTTTTTAAGCGCTTTTTAAGCGCTTTTTAAGCCATGCTGACGATCTACCCAGGAGATATGCGCCCGATCATGCGGTATTTCCTGTTTCGCGTCCTCAGCACGGGTTGAAAACCCGTGTCACGTGCGAGCCATTCGCCGCGTGATTAGGCGACGCGATAAAGCTGCGCCCCCGTTTCGCTCCGCCAAACGCGGTGAGGTTCAGCGGCTCACCCATTGGATCCACATTCGTTGGTAGGTCGCTTCAAGATTCTGCGCAAAACGACTTGCATCCATGATAGGTGACGTTTGCAGTCGCTGTCGAAGGCTTGAGCGAAGGGCAGCGAGCCTGGGAAGGTCGTGGGCGAGATGGGTGGCGATCCGCACGTAATCCTGCGTCGATTGTGCGACAAGCTCCGTAAGCCGCAAATTCGAGAGAATGCTCAGCCCGGCCCGGCTGACCGGAAGCCTTCCCGGCTGGGTGACGATCGGAACGCCCATCCAGAGCGAGTCGAGACTCGAGGTGTGGCCGTTGTAGGGAAACGTGTCGAGGGTGATGTCGATCTCGTGAAACAGCCGCCCGTATTGATCGCGCGGCACGCGCTCGACGAAGCCGATGCGAGATGGATCGACTCCCTGGCGTGCGAAACGATCGAGCAATCTCTGCCGTGCCTGGCCCGGCGGCGCGCGAAGCCGCAGGCGGGAACGTTCGACGCCGGCCATGATGCTGGCCCAGAGATCCAGCAACGGCGCATTGATTTTTGTGAAGATGCTGATCGATGCGAACGTGACGTATCCGTTGCGCAACGCTGGCAGTTCGTTGACATCGACCACCGGCTCATGGACCGTCGGATCGTAGCACCAGAAGCAATCGGGCAGGCGGACGGTCCGCTCCGCATAGATCGATTCGCCTGGTTTCGTCGGATCGAGATACGGATCGCTCAGGCGGTAATCGATCGTCTCCAGTCCGGTCGTTCCCGGCCAGCCGAGCCAACTCACCTGAACCGGCGCTGGCTTGCGCGCGAACGTGAGCAGCCGGTTTTCCCGCGTGTGGGAGCCGAGGTCGACCAGGATGTCAATCCGGTCCTCGTGGATCGATTCCGCCAGTTGCTCTTCCGAAAGGGACGCGACATCGCGAAAGGTATCGGCGCTGGCTCGAATGCGGCCGGTGATCGGGTCCGGTTCGTCCGATACGCTGTAACAGAACACTTCGACCGCTGCGCGATCGTGCCGGCTGACCACCGGGAGAAAACAGCTCCCGACCGGATGGTCACGAAAATCCGCGGAGACGTAGCCGATACGGAGTCGACGGTCTGGCGTGCGGTCGTTGGCGTGCGGTCGGACGAATCGCGCCAGCGGAGCGGCAAAGGTCCGCGCCCACTGGCGATGTTCGGCCGCGAGCCCGGCAGGATCGGTCTGCGGGTGATAATGGAGCGACAGGAGCAGCGTATCGCCGGTCTGGCGATTCGGACGGATCGACTGCGCCCGCCGGAAAAGCGCGATCGCTTCGTCGAGCTGTCCGGTGTCCTGAAGCGCCCCGGCGAGGTTCGCCCAGACCTCCGCCGAATCCGGCCGAGCCGCCGCGGCACGGCGATAGACGGCGATCGACTCGTCATAGTTTTGCGTTTCCGCCAGGCAGATTCCCAGGTTGTTCAGCGCCTCGATATGGTTCGGTTCCGCCTCCACCGCCAATCGCAGCGCCGCAATCGCCTCGGGCAGCGCAAGCTTCCGTCGCATCGCCAGCCCCAGCGCGTTCAGCGCCGTCGCTGATCTGGGTTGAATGGCGATCGCGCTTCGGTAAGCGTCTGCCGCCGCGTCCGCCAGCCCACGCGCAAGCAGCACATTCCCCAGCGTCACCTGAGCCTCGGCAAAATCCTCCTTCAGCGCGACTGCCTCTTGCGCTTCCGCCAGCGCCTGATCGAGCTGCGACCGAGCCAGGAGCGCATTGGCCAGATGAATCCGGGTCTGCACATGATTGGGCCGAAGCGCCACCGATCGTCGCAGCGCGTCGATGGCCTCGGCCGTGCGACCTTGAGCGGCAAGGATGGAGCCAAGGTTGGCCCAATAGCCGGGATGAGCGGGCGCGCGATCGACGGCCCGGCGCAGGAACGATTCGGCCTCGCCCGGCCGGCCGAGCTGCTGGCAGACGATCCCCAGCAGATGAAGCGTGTCGGCATGCCCGCCCTGTTGGGCGATGATCTGCCGGCAGACCGATTCGGCCTCGCTCAAGTGGCCGGCGCGATGTTGGCCGGCGGCCAGTTCAAACGCCTGCTGGATCGTGAGAGCCGCCATCAGAGCACCAGGTCCGCCACATCTGCCGATAGCCCCGCTCGATGTTACGGGTAAAGCGATCGCAATCCATCAGGGGCGAATTTTCCATGCGCTGCCGCAACCCCGCCCGCAAGGCGGCAAGCCGCGGCAGGTCATTGGCCAGCGACGTGGCGATTTGCACGAACTGCCCCGGGTCGTGCGCCGCCAGCTCGCTCAGACCCAGATTGCCCAGCTGGCACCACCCCGCGCGGGCGACCGCCGTGCGGCCCACCAGCGTCACCACCGGCACCCCCATCCACAGCGAATCCAGGCTGGTGGTGTGGCCGTTGTATGGGAACGTATCTAATCCGATGTCGATCCGGTGATGGGTCCGCAGGTATCCGTCCAGCGGCTGGTAATCCAGGAATTCGATCCGCCCCGGGTTGATCCCTTCGATTTGCAGCAGCTCGATCGCCCGCCTGCGGTGAGAGCCCTGCCGCGCGATCAGAATGAGCTGCGCCGTCGGTTCGCTGCGCAGGACGCGCGCCCACAATTCCAGGACCGGCGGATTGATCTTGCAGAAGTTGTTGAGGCAACCGAACGTCACGTAGCCGCTGGTCAGCGCCGGCAAATCAGAGACCGGCGGAATTGGAGAAACCACCGGCCTGTAACACCAGAAGCTGTCTTCCAGCCGGTACGACCGCTCCGCGTAGTACGCGTCATTTTCGTTGGGGGGATCGAGAAACCGGTCGGTCAGGCGGTAATCGACCTGCTTCAGGCCGGTCGTACCGGGATAACCCGCGAAGCTCACCTGCACCGGCGCCGGCTTTCGGGCGAAGGCGGTCAGCCGGTTGTCGGCGGTATGAACCGCCAGGTCGACCAGAACGTCGATGCCATCGTCGCGCACCGACTTGGCAAGCTGCGCGTCGGTGAGCCCCTTTACGTCGCGCCACCCGTCGCAGAGCGAGCGAAAACGATCGGTCAGCGCGTCGGGACACACCACGTTGCTGTAGCCGAAGATCTGGAACGCCCGGCGGTCATGCCTCTCCAGCAGTGGCAGCACGTTGTATCCGACGATATGAAGCCGGAAGTCGCCGGAGACGTAGCCGATGCGGAGCCGTCGATCCGGGTTCCGGTCGTTGTCGTGGGAGTGGAACGGCTCGCCGGCAGCGGCCGTAATCGCCCGCCCCCAGCTCAGGTGCTCCTGGAGAATCTGCTCGGGCGTATAGCTCGGCGAATAATTCAAGGCCAGCAACAGGTTCTCGGCGGGTGGCGCATCGGGCTTAATCGCCTCGGATTTTCGGTAGGCCGCGATGGCCTGATCGATCTGGCCGGCGTCCTTCAGCGCGTTGCCCAGGTTGACCTGCGCCTCAACTGAATCGGGATACTCCGTCACGGCATGACGGTACGCGTCCATTGCCTCATCAAGCTTGCCGCTCTCGTGCAAGGCGCTGCCGAGGTTGACCAGCGCCTCGCGGAAATGCGGATCCTGCGAAAGCGCCCTGCGCAATAGGTCCAGCGCCTCGGCATGCTGGCCGCGCATGCGGTGCATCAGGCCCAGGTTGTTGTACCCTCCCGCCCAGTTCGGGCGGACGGCAATCGCCTTGCGAGCCACGTCCATCGCCTCGTCCCAGCGGTTGACGTCGACCAGCAGGGCCGAGAGGGTGATGTACGCCTCGGCGTAATCCGGACGCAGCGCGATGGCCTGGCGCGCCTCCTCGGCCGCGGCCTCTCTCTCGCCCTTGTCCTTGAATGCATTGGCCAGGTGGTAATGGACCTCCGGCTTGCCTGGCCGCAGCCGCATCGATTCGCGATACGCGGCGATCGCCTCGTCGAATCGATTCAGCTTGTGAAGCGCGATGCCCAGGTTGTTGTACGTCTCGGCAAAGTAGGGTCGCAGCGAAATCGCCTTGTGGTAGTACTCCAGGGCCTGGGCATGCTGGTGCTTCTCGGACAGCGCGTTACCGAGATTGTTGAAGGCCTCGGGATAATCGGGGCGCAATTCAACGGTGCGCTTGAGGGCGTCGATCGCCTGGTCGAACCGCCCGGATGCGCCGCAGGCGGCGCCGAGGTTGTAAATGGCCTCGACGTAATCCGGCCGGATCGCCATCGCGCGCTGGTAAGCATCGATCGCCTGGGTGAATTGGCGGCTGGCCATCAGCGCGTTGCCGAGGTTGTTCTGCCATTCTGCCGCCTCCGGCCGCAGCGCGACCGCCCGGCGATAATGCGAAATCGCCAGCTCGCTGCGGCCCAGTTGGAACAGAATGCCGGCCAGGTTTGCGTGATACTGCGCCTGCGTCGGGTCCAGTGAGATGGCCCGCTGAAGCAGCCCAATGGCCTCGTCGGCGCTGCCCTGCTGAAGCCGCGCCACGCCAAGCGCGTGGAGGGCGTCGGCATGCTCCGGCTGCTCGGACAGCACCTGCCGGTACAGCACCTCGGCCTGCTGAACGCGGCCCGCCTGGTGTTCCTGAAATGCCTGAACCAACGTCTGTTGAGCAGTCACAAGAGCTCCTGGAGCTCTATCCCTCCGCGCCGCCCAACTCTCGCGTCTTGAACAGCCACATGCCGGCGCTGAGCGCGAATATCGTGTAGGCGATCCCGTACAGCGCCGCGATGCCGACGTAGCTCCAAATCTGCCCCGGATAAACCACGTCTAAATTCGAGGTCCCGGGGCTCGGCCAGAATTGCGAGTTGCGGATGGCAACCGTGTGGTAAACCGTCAGGCTGCGAAGGTCGAACGTCGCCAGGTAGGGCAACACCAGCGCCGCCGCCCGCGACAGCGCCCTGACCACGAGCGACTGATCCGGGCTCAGCGGAAACAAAAACCGCGTCAGATTCCCCGCGACATAGATCATGATCACGGCCGGCAGGTTCACGACCAGAGAAAAACGGGTCGAGAGCGCCACCCCGATCGCCGCCAGCACGCTCACTTCCAGCCAGACCAACAGCAGGCTCGGAATGAATCCCGCCAGATGCATCAGCCGGTAATCGAAAATCTTCTTCATCTCCCGGTCATCCATGCCGGATCGAAGCATGTAGTCGCCGGGGATGCGATACCAGGTACATATGCTGGCGATGGCGCCGAGGATGACGATCGCCAGGAGTGCTGCCAATATGATGCCAAAGTATTTCCCGATCAGCACTTCCCACCGCCGGACCGGCTTGCTCATCAGCGTGAGCATCGTGCGGTCCTCGATCTCCTCGTAGATCGACTTGCTCGTGGCAAACAGCGTGATGAGAAGCGCCAGCAGCAACACCATATCGAGTGCCACCGCCTTGAACATGACGGTGTCCTCGCCCAGGGTAAAGAACGGCAGCAGCCCGAAGATCACCAGCACGCCGCCGCCTAAAGTCAGCAGCAGCAAGAAGATCGGTTGAACCACCGATTCCAGAAAGGTGTGACGGACGATAACCAGGGTACGGTACATGGAGCAGCAAATCCTTACGACAGGTGGTTCAAACTCGTTCTCGCTGGCCGCCCGGGCAGTTTACCCGCTCCGGCCCCACTTCTTCAAACTCCCGGGCCGTCCGTGCAATTCCAGCAGGCTGGGGAAACACCGCCAGAAGTGCGTGCCGCTTGGGGAGCCGTCAGAACAGGGTGTTAAACCCGGCGGCTTGAAAATGGCGGTCGTTGTAAAGGCATCGGTGATGCCCATTTTGCGCATCACGATGAAAGAAACATGATCGACAATTCCGGCGTCAGCGGCCTCACCGCGAGCGTACGCCTCCCAGGCTGTCAACCAATCGTCTTCGCTCGGCTCGATCAGGCGCTTGGCCGCTTCCATCTCCTTAATCCGGCGGTGTCCAGAAACACCGTTCTCATGGCTGGTGCTCGTTATGGCGTTCGGCGACGTCCGTCTCGCCGGACGCGTATGTTTCACCCATGATCCGGTAAATCGCATCAAGCCGTGAATCATCAGACGTCTGGACCGGTAATACGACCTGAACTTCCGCCATCTCCGGTAAGCTCACAGGCTCGGTCGGTTTAAAAACCCCGTTCTCGTATCTGGCTCGAATGGTCATGGCTCTTCTTTCTCGATCTGAATATTGATTCTATCCTCATTGGCGAACATGTCGCCCACCTCGGTTGGCGAGAGTACGATATTGTCGGCCAGATGACTGCATATGCCGTCTTATTCCGCCCAACTTCGCGGCGTTCACTATCCTTTCGCGGATCTAAAAGATGTTCTTGCCAAAGCCAGCCCAGCACGCTCAGGAGACGAGCTCGCCGGCATCGCGGCGACCACCGCCCGCGAGCGCGTCGCGGCCCAAACCATCCTGGCCGATCTTCCGCTTCAGACGTTTCTCGACGAGCCGCTCATCCCTTACGAGGCCGACGAAGTCACGCGCCTGATCCTCGATCGGCACGACCGCGCGGCCTTTTCGGCAGTTTCGAACCTCGCCGTCGGTCAGTTCCGCGAATGGTTGCTCGATTACGACACCACGACCGAGATGCTGACCGCCGCCGCGCCGGGTTTGACGCCGGAAATGGTCGCCGCCGTTTCCAAACTGTGCCGGAACCAGGACCTGATCCTGATCGCCAGCAAATGCCGGGTTATCACCCGCTTTCGCAACACGATCGGCCTGCCCGGCCGGCTGTCGATCCGCTTGCAGCCCAACCACCCGACCGACGATCCCGCCGGCATCGCAGCTTCGATTCTCGACGGCCTCCTGTACGGCTGCGGCGACGCCTGCATCGGCATCAACCCGGCGAGCGACAACGTCGCCGTCGTCAAGTCGCTTCTCCACATGATCGATGGACTCATCTGCCAGTATCAGATTCCCACGCAGTCGTGCGTCCTGGCCCACGTGACCACCACGATCCGCGCCATCGAGGAGGGCGCGCCGGTGGACCTGGCGTTTCAATCCATTGCCGGCACCGAAGCGGCGAACAAAAGCTTCGGAATCGATCTGAAGCTCCTGCGCGAAGCCCGCCAGGCCACGCTCTCGCAAAACCGCGGTACGCTCGGACAAAACGTGATGTATTTCGAGACCGGCCAGGGCTCGGCGCTGAGTGCCAACGCCCATCACGGCGTCGATCAGCAGACGCTCGAGGCCCGCGCGTACGCCGTCGCCCGCGAGTTTGAGCCGCTGCTGGTCAATTCCGTCGTCGGCTTCATCGGCCCCGAATATCTCTACGACGGCAAGCAGATCATCCGAGCCGGCCTCGAGGACCATTTCTGCGGCAAGCTGCTCGGATTGCCGATGGGTGTCGACGTCTGCTACACCAACCACGCCCAGGCCGACCAGGACGACAGCGACACGCTGCTGACCCTCCTCTCCGCGGCGGGCTGCACCTATTTCATGGGCGTCCCCGGCGCCGACGACATCATGCTCGCCTACCAGTCCAGCAGCTTTCACGACGCCGGATATGTGCGGCAGTTACTGAACCTCAAGCCCGCCCCTGAGTTTGAAGCGTGGCTGGAAAGAATGAGAATTACGAACGAGTGTGGAAAGTTATTGCCCGTGAGCGAGCGAAATCGTCTGCTGGTCGATGCTA
>Ga0210396_10003594_pt1 | contig 15405 bp, 7 predicted proteins | sample IncBWH17OmetaG_FD_155466 | JGI IMG/M metagenome (GOLD analysis project Ga0210396, IMG submission 155466) | Forest soil microbial communities from Barre Woods Harvard Forest LTER site, Petersham, Massachusetts, United States - Inc-BW-H-17-O ... | reverse complement strand
TCGGGCAAGACGGAAAGCTTCCTGCTCCCGATCCTGTCCGAGCTCGTCTCAGAGCGCGACGCGGGAACGCTGGGCCCGGGCGTCCGCGCTCTTCTCCTGTACCCGATGAACGCCCTCGCCAACGACCAGGTGCGCCGCCTGCGCCAGGTGCTGGCGAACACGCCAGACATCACATTCGGCCGGTACACGGGGGAAACGCCGGAGCGCCCCGCCGAGGGGGCATCCCTCTTCGAGGCTCTCAACCCGGGTGAGAGCAGGCTCCCGAACGAGCTCCTGTCCCGCGCCGAGATGCGCGACACCGCGCCGCTCCGATTTCTCACCAACTACGCGATGCTGGAGTACCTGTTGCTCCGCCCAGCGGACATGGACCTCTTCGAAGGCGCGCACAGCGGGCACTGGCGCTTCGTGGTGCTCGACGAGGCCCACGTCTATGACGGGGCGAAGGCCGAGGAGGTCGGCATGCTGCTGCGCCGCCTCAAGCACAAGACCTTCCATCCAGAACGAATGCGGCTTTCTGCGGAACGTCCCTCTTCGCTTCAGGTGATCGCGACGAGCGCGACGGTGGGCGACAGCCCCGAGGCGGTCATGGACTTCGCCGCGAAGTTGTTCGACGCGCGGTTCGAGTGGGTCCCGGGTGACCCGTCCCGCCACGACCTGGTCCGGGCCACGCGGGTCGCGGTGCCCGGCGGCCCGGTCACGGGTGTCCCCGGTCTCCCGCCGGAAGACGCCGCCGGCCTCGGCCGGGTCCGCGCACTGCTCGCAGCGGGGCCGCTGCCCTTCACGGACCTGGCCCGCGCCGCGGAGGTCTCCGGGCAGCGGCTGGCGGAACTGGTGGCGCTCGGCACCGCGACCGCGAACCCGGCCGGGATGCCCGTGCTGTCTGCCCGGTATCACCTGTTCGCCCGGGCTACGGAGGGCGCGTTCACCTGCCTGACGGTCGGCCCGTCCGCCGGGGCGCAGGCCGGGCCGCACGTGGCGCTGGCCAGGCGGGAGGTGTGCCCGGACTGCTCGGCGGCGGTGTTTGAGTTCGGCTGCTGCAAGCGCTGCGGCGCGGTGTACCTCACAGGAACCGTCGACCGTGACCGCACCGGGGAGTACTTCACCTCCCGCGTCGCGCGCGGGGACCGCCGAAGCTGGCTCCTGCTCGGTGACGCCCCGCTGCCAGCGGGCGGTGAACCGGGAATGATGGGCACCGGGCCAGGGGCCGTGGACGAGGACGAGGCCGCGTTCGAGGAAGCCGCCGAGAACGACGCGAAGGACGCCCTGCTGTGCGGCAAGTGCGGGGCGCTGCACGCCGCCACCGTGGCGGGCGCCGGCAATGACAGCGGCACGGGGCTGTGCGGATGCTCCGCCGCGCACCTTCGGGCCGTCCGGCGGCTGCCGGGCCGGTCGGGCTCGCCGCGCGGCTGCGCGTCGTGCGGGGCGCGCGGCACCGGCATGATCCGGCTGTTCGAGAGCGGCAGCGAAGCATCTGCCGCCGTGCTCGCGACCGCCCTCTACCAGGCGCTGCCCGCCGACGAGAAGTTCGCCGGGCGGCCGGGCGGCGGACGGAAGCTGCTCGCGTTCAGTGACAGCAGGCAGGCCGCCGCGTTCTTCGCTCCCTACCTGGAGTCCAGCCACGGGCTTGTGCAGCAGCGCCGGCTGATCCTCGACGGGCTGGCCCGGGCGACCGCGTCCGACCCGACGTGCTCGGCGGACGACCTGATCGAGGCGGTGGCCGCCACGGCGGCGGCGGCCGGGGTGTTCGGCCGACGGGATTCCCGGCAGGCGCGCCGACGGGAGACTGCGCGCTGGGTGCTGCGCGAACTGATCGCGCTTGACGAACGGCAGTCCCTGGAAGGCCTCGGCCTGCTCCGCGTCGCCCTGGACGTCGACCCGGCGTGGCGAGCGCCAGCGCCGCTGCTCGCGCTCGGGCTCACCATGGACGAGTGCTGGCTGCTGCTGTCCGAACTGGCGCGGACCCTGCGGCTGCAGGGCGCGCTGTCCATGCCGGACGAAGTCGACCCGGCCGACGAGATGTTCGACCCGCGCCGCGGCCCGATCTACGTGCGCGTCGACGGAGCTGAGGCGAAACTCAAGGTGCTGAGCTGGCTTCCCACCCGCGGGACCAACCGGCGCCTCGACTACCTCCGCCGTGTGCTCGCTGCGCTCGGTGTCGCGGACGGCGACGCCCGTGAGGTCCTCGCGGGCTGCTGGCGGGCTCTGACCGGGGTTAGCGGTGGGTGGCTCACCGGGTCGGCCCTGCCCCGGATCGGGCAGGCGTACCAGGTCGACCACACGTGGCTGACCCTCGCGCCCGGCGGCGGCGCGTTGTACCAGTGCGACGTGTGCCGCCGCCGGGCCGCGGCGAGCCTGCGCGGGGTATGCCCGACGCTGCGCTGCGGCGGCCGCCTGGCCCCGGCGAGCGGCGCCGAGGCTGAAGACGACGAGCACTACCGGGTGCTGTACCAGCGGACCGCGCCGGTCTCGCTGACCGCCCGCGAGCACACCGCCCAGTGGACCGGGCTCGAAGCGGCCGATATCCAGCAGCGCTTCCTGGCCGGCGAGGTCAACGTGCTGTCCTGCTCGACGACGTTCGAACTCGGCGTGGACGTGGGCGCGATCAACGCCGTGCTGCTGCGCAACATGCCGCCGACCACGGCGAGCTACATCCAGCGGGCGGGCCGGGCCGGGCGCCGCGCCGGGGCGCCGGCGCTCGTGCTGACCTACGCGCAGCGCCGCTCCCACGACCTGTCCCGCTACGCCTCCCCTGAGACGATGCTGACCGGCCAGGTCCGCGCCCCGTACGTGCCGCTCGGCAACCCGCGGATCGACCGGCGGCACGCGCACTCGGTAGCGCTCGCGGCGTTCTTTCGCGACGCCAAGGACAATGCTGGCCAGGAGTGGAAGACCGCGGGCGACTTCTTCCTCGGCGGAAATCCGGGGACGGGCGACGGAGCCGCCGCCGACCGCCCGGCTCGGGGGGTCTCGCCCTCGCAACGGGTGCGCGGCTTCCTGACGCCGGTGCCGGACGACGTCGACGCCGCGCTGCGCGCGGTGCTCCCGAAGTCGGTCCAGCAGCGGATCGGCGTCGACTCCGGTGCATGGGTGGGCGAGCTCGACGCGCTGCTGTCGGCGGTGCGGGCGGAGCTCGCCCATGACGTCGCCATGTTCGAGGAGCGGCGCAAGGACGCCTTCGAGTCCCGGCGCAGCGACATGGCCGCCCGGTTCGAGCGCTCCATCAACACGATCACCCGGCGGTCGCTGATCGGGTTCCTCGCCAACCGCAACATCTTGCCCAAGTACGGGTTCCCCGTGGACACGGTCGAACTGCGCACCGCGCACTGCGACTCGCAGGTGGGAGCGCGGCTGGAACTGACCCGGGACCTGTCCGTGGCCATCCACGAGTACGCGCCGGGCGCCGAACTGGTCGCGGGCGGCGTGCTGTGGCGCAGCGCCGGAATCTACCGGCTGCCCGGCCGGGAACTGATCACCCGGTCCTACACGGTCTGCCGCGGCTGCCAGCACTACCGTGAAGGCGGCGACGACCTGGAGCCCGCGTGCACGGCCTGCGGGCGGCCGGCGGACGGGCCGGTGCGGGAGTACTGCGTGCCGGAGTTCGGGTTCGTCGCCGACCCCCGCACGGCGAAGCCGGGAACCGTCCCGCCGCAGCGCTTCTGGAACGGCGCTGTGCACGTGGTGTCCCTCGGCGCGGAACTGGCGGAGAAAAGATGGCGTTCCCCGGGCGGCGCGGTCGCCTGGTGCCACAGCGGCACCCGCGGACGCCTCGTCTCCCTGTCCGAAGGACCAGGTGGCGCCGGCTTCCTCATCTGCGACTGGTGCGGTTGGGGCAGCCCCAACCACGGCCGCGCCGCCAAGGGCCACGTGAACCCGCTGCGCGGTAAGCCATGCACCGGCCCGCTGCGCTGGCGGTCCCTCGCGCACACCTACGAGACCGACATCCTGCGGGTGCGACTCGATGCTCCCGGCCTGGGCGGACCAGGACCGGGCGGTGTCGGCGATTCCGGAGCCGGCGAACGGGCACGGTGGCATTCGCTGCTCTACGCGCTGCTGGAAGGCTGCGCTGAAGGCCTGGAGATAAGCCGCGGCGACATCGACGGCGTCGTCCACGCCGGCGCCGACGGGCGCAGCGACCTGGTGCTGTTCGACACGGTGCCCGGCGGCGCCGGCAGCGCGGCGCGGATCGCCTCGTCCCTCGAGACGGCGGTTGACGTCGCGCTCCGGCGGGTCAGCGCGTGCGACTGCGGGCTTGAGACGTCCTGTTACGGCTGCCTGCGGACGGCGGGCAACGAGCGCCACCATGAAGACCTGTCCCGTGGCGCAGCCCTGCCGATCCTCCAGGCTCTGTTGGGCCTGCGAGCCGACGAATCGTAGGCGGACTGGCGCTCGGGGCTAGTGCCGGGGTGTTTGTCCAGGGCAGCTCACCCAGGTCGCGCTCGCGGGCCTGGGGCGCGGACGATTCCCGGCGGTCGTTCGGCGCATCAATGCGAAGAGATTTCGAACATATCGCAGGCCTGGCGCCGGTGGCGGTCGGCGCGGGCATGGTCATGCGCCGACCGCGGCAGCTAACCTTGCCGGTCCGCCGTGCACTACACAATCAGACAGGAGCCGCCTGAACAGTCAGCACCCGAAGATGATCTAGTGCCGCCTAAGCGCCCCGTTCTGTCAGTGCCGGCTGGAATACTCCCCACATGACCAACGCAAGCCGCGAAGAGGCGTCCGCTATGGGCGACGAAGCCTTCGGCCTCGACGCGTTCACGGCGGACGACCGGCTGCGCCTGTTCCACTTCGCGGCGGCCGAGAAACGGCACGAGTACCTTTGGCTGCTACGCGCCTTCGACCGGGCACGCGCCAACTACCAGGTGCTGCTGCACGTCTCCGACGCCCAGGCCGCGCTCGGCGCCATGGCGGAAGAACAGCCCGAGGCGCAGGCCGCGGACGTCGAGTCGCTGCTTGAGTCCCTCGCCGAATGGCAGGTCCTCGACCGCTCCTACGACGGCACCCGCGCCGCGAACCTGGCCGAGTACCGGAACCGGCACTACGTCTACCAGTTCACCCAGGCGGGCTACCGTGCCTACCGCGCGGTCGAGGATGTCCTGTCCGCCAGCCTTGACGACGCGCAGCTGTCCCGGCTCGTCTTCCCGGATATCCTGACCGATCTCAGCGCCCTCGCGGAGGCGGCCAGGAGCAGCGACGCACCCGAGGTGTACCGGAAGCTGTCCCGCCTCGACGGGGTCCTCGCGGACATGGCGCAGCGCGCCGCCCGGTTCTACCTGATGCTCGGCGACCTGGCACGGACCAACGACACGCGCCCGGAGGTGTTCCTCGCGCACAAGGACGCTCTGCTTGCTCACATGCGCGAGTTCCATTCCGAGCTGAGCAGGTACGCGCCGCTGCTCGCCGACGCGGTCGAGGCGGTCAACGCGCAAGGGGCGGACCGGGTGGCGGCCCTCGCCGCCGAGGCCGACGACAGCCTGTTCCGTTCGCCGCAGGAACGGGTGCGGGAGTGGCGGCACCGCTGGGGCGGCCTCGTCCAGTGGTTCGGTGCCCCCCAAGGCGGCGGACAGCGCGTCAGCGAGGCCGACCGGCTGCAGGACGCCACCATTACCGGGATCGCCAACGTCACCGCCCTGCTCCGGCGCGTCACGGAGTCGAGGAGGGGCGGTGTCAGCCGCGAAAGCCAGCTGCGCCACCTCGCCCAGTGGTTCGCGAATCTACCGGGCGACGACGACGCGCACGCGCTGTACCAGGCCGTATTCGGCCTCGGCGGGCCACGTCACATCGCCGTCGGGTACGAGGACCCCGACCTAATCCCTGGCCGACAGTCCTGGTGGGAGGCCGAGCCAGTGAAACTCGCGCGGACCCTGGTGCGCACCGGCCGGGTCGCCGGCTTGCAGGGGCCGGGCCGGATCCAGCGGGACGACGCGGCGAGGGACCGGCTGCGCGCCGAGCAGCTCAAGGCCACCATCGCGCGCCGCGCGGCGTCCGCGCAGCTCGCAGGCGACGGCGTGTACGAGCGCGTGCTCGACGAGCCGGAGACGCAGGCGCTGCTCAGCCTGCTCGACATCGCGCTCACCGCGCGGGTGCCGGTCAGCCGAAGCGTCACCGCGGTCGGCGGCCCGGGCCCGGTTGCGACCGGCTCCGCCGACGGCGTACGCCTCACGCTGCGGCCCAGGCCGGGGGTGACCACGGTGCGGACTGTCCACGGCAGGCTTCACCTCGACGGCCTGGCCATCGAGGTCACCAGCGCGGCTGTAGTGGCGGCCGAGGTGCTGGCATGAGGGTCGCCGAGAACGTCAGCGCCCTCGATCTCGGCGAGTACCAGCAGGCCGCCCGCCAGGTGCTCCGCTACCCGCTGATCACTGCCGCGTACCCTGACAAGGCGACGCTGCCGCTCGTCCGCAAGTGGGCCCCGCAACTCCGCGAGGACCTGGCGGAAACCCTCGGTTACACGCTCATCAGCAACGGTGACACGATCAGGCTGCGCCGCGTTCAGGACACGCTCGACCCCACGAGGCCGGCGTACACGCGGGCGAAGAAGCCCTTCGACCGGCGCCGCTACGCCTGCCTGGTGCTCGCGCTGTCCGCGCTCGGCCGTTCCGGCGGCCAGATCGCCCTGTCTGAGCTCGCCGACGCGCTGGCCGCCGACGCCGGGCGCATCGACGGGCTCGGCCTGGACACCGAGCGGAAGGCCGACCGCGACGCGTTCGTCGACGCGGTCGCCTGGCTGGAGGCGCGCGGCGCGCTACGGATGGCCGACGGCAGCGCCGCCGACTGGGTCAACGACCCCGAACGGGCCGAGGCGCTCTACGACATCGACCGGGACATCGTGGGGGCGGTCTACGCTCCCAGCCGGGTGCTCCAGCACTTGGACTCGGCAACCGGGCTCCTCGGCGACGCGGCCAGCGCCGGCCCCGCACAGGGCGTCAACGCCGAGCGGCGCCGCGCGGGCCGCCGTGCCCGCCGCCTCGTGCTGGAGAACCCGGTCGTCTACTACGCGGACGTGGACGAGAACCTGCGCGGCCTGCTGAGGTCGCCCGCACTCGCGGAGGACCTGGAAAGGATCACGGGCCTGCCCCTGGAACGCCGCGCCGAGGGCGTCGCCCTGATCAGCACCGGCGGCCGGCTCACCGATGTCACATTCCCCGGCACCGGCACGGTCGCCCAGGCCGCACTGCTGCTGAGCGCCAGGATCGCCGGTCACCTGCAGCGCAACCGCGGCCGCGTCGAGCACCTGCCCGCGGCGACCGCGGCCGAGCGCCTCGCCGAGGCGAGCGCCCGCATCGACGCCGCCCTCCCCGCCCGCACCGGTGTCGCCGCGCTCCTGGCGGACGCCGCGGTCTCGGGCGGCCTCGCGCCGCCCGCCGCACCCGGCATCGCGGGCACGCGCGAAGGCGCGCCCGGGCTGCCTGGCGAGACGGACCCAGGGGAGGGGCCGCCCGCCGAAGCCGCCTATCCGTTCCTGAGCGAGTCCTGGCTGCGGGCGGAGCTGAAGAAACTGGTGGACGAGTTCGGTAGCGGTATGTCCGAGCGCCAGGTCGCCGACCCGGCCGGCCTGCTCGACGATGCCCTCGACCTGCTCGCCAGCGTCGGCTTCGCCGCCCGCACCAGCGGCGGCGCCCTGATTCTCCCGCTCCTCGCCCGCTACCGCGGCGTCACCGCCCAGCTCAAGGAAAAAATCCAGTGACCAGGTACGAGCCCACGAGGGCCGGCATCATCAACATGTGGGACTACCGGGACGAAGAGTTCTCCTTCGCCGGCGGCTGGCTCGTGCTGCGGGGCCCGAACGGATCCGGCAAGACCAAGGCCCTTGAGGTGCTGTTCCCCTTCGTGCTCGACGGCCGGATCGACCCCAAGCGGCTCAACCCGTTCGCGGCCGAGGACCGGACGATGAAGTCCAACCTCCTCTACCGCGGTATGGACAACGCGGTCGGGTACGTCTGGCTGGAGTTCCGCCACCGGGACACCAGGGAAGCGATCACGGTCGGCATCGGCCTGCACGCCCAGCGGCACCGCGACACGCCGCTCCGCTGGCACTTCGTCACCCACGGCCGCGTCGGCGAGGACTTCTCCCTCATTACCGACGACGACCGCCCGATGACGAAGAAGCAGCTGGCCGAGGAGATCGGGGAGGCGAGCGTCTACGCCACGCCGACCGAGTACCGGGCGGCGATCGACGCCACGCTGTTCCGCCTCGGCGCCGAGCGCTACGAGCAGCTGCTCACCCTCATCCTGACCCTGCGACGGCCGCAGCTCGCCAAGAACCTCGACCCGGTCAAGCTGTCGGATACTCTCAGCGACGGCCTGCGCCCCGTCGACGACGACCTCATCAGCGAGGCCGCCCGGAGCTTCGACGACATGGAGACGGTCGCCCGCACGCTGGAGGGGCTGGTCGCCGCCGACGAGGCGGCCAGTGCGTTCCTCGCCAGCTACACCACGTACCTGCGCACCCATTCCCGTGCCGCGGCCGACGCGCTGACCCGCCGCCGCGATGCGACGCAGGCCCAGCGGGCAGCCGTCGAGGCGGGCGAGGAGACCGAGCGGGCCGCGCAAGCGGGACAGCGGGAAACCGAGGACCGGCGCGAGCAGGCCGAGACCGCCGTCGCGGGGCTGCGCGGACGGATCGAGCAGCTCAAGGCGAGCAGCGCCTACCAGGCCGTCGAGCAGATGGGCGACCTGGAACGCCTGGTCCGCACCTGTGCGCAGACCGCGAACGAGGCGCAGGCCGAACTGGGGCGTCGCCAGGCGGCGACCGCCCGCGCACGTTCCGACTCCGAACGCGCGGGTGCCCTGCTGGCCGATTTCGCCGCGATTGTCACCAGGACCGCCGCCGAACTTGCCGACCATGCGGCACAGGCGGGAATCCCCTGGCAGTCGACCGACGCCGTGGCATCCGGCCTGGCGCAGCGGGTCAGCGCCCGGGTGGCCGCCCGACTGGAGAACGTCCGCGCCGTGCGGGCCGCGGACGCTGAGTACCGAAAGGCCGCCCACGCCCGTGACCTCGCCCGGATTGCCCTCGACCGCGCCGGTCAGGCCCTGGCCGAGGCGGAGCGGGCCGAAGAGTCCGCGGCCGCCGCCGTCGCCCACGCCGTCGAGACGGCCCGTCAGGCCCTGGCTGACTGGTTGGCCCGGCACGCCGGGCTGCTGCCCGAACCCGAGTGGGCGGACCTCACGGAAGTGCTGAGCGAGGCACTGGCCCGCTTCGGCGAGCCGGACGCGCCGGTCCTGGAGAGCACGTACGACGTCAAGACCCGGGATGCGGAGCAGCTGGTCCGCGACGAACAGGCGACCGTGCGCGCCCACCGGTCAGCTCTTTGCGCGCAGCGCGATCTGGTGCGCGCGGAACGAGACGCCATCGCCGCAGGAAAGGACGACGCCCCGCCGCCCTACCCCGGCCGGACGGCGGATCGCTCCGCCAGGGACGGCGCCCCGCTCTGGTGCCTCGTCCGCTTCGCGGACCACGTGGCCGACGACCGCGCGGCGGCGATCGAGGCGGCGCTTGAGGCGACGGGCATGCTCGACGGCTGGGTGCTACCGGAAGCGCCCGGCACGGGAACGGCGGACGGCAGCGACGGGTTTCTGGTCGCCGGTTCCCCGGTCCAGGGGCCGAGCCTCGCCGACGTGCTGGTACCCGAGGACGGCGTCAGCGTCCCCCGCGCGGTGATCGCGGCGACCTTGCGGTCAGTCGCGCTCGACGGGGAACTCTTCTCGTCCGCGGCCGTGATCGGCGCCGACGGGCGCTACTCCCACGGCATCACCGCGGGTCGGCACCGCAAGGAGCACGCCGAGTACATCGGCGCCACCGCCCGAGCCCGCCGCCGCGCCGCCCGCATCGCCGAATGCGACACGAAGATCGCCGACCTGACGGGGCAGATCGCGGCGGCCGACCAGCGGGCGGCGGGGCTGGCCGACATCCTCGAAGTGTTCGCGGACGCGCGGCGCGCACTGCCGCCGACGCGGCGGATCGCCGAGGCCCAGCGCGAGCACAGCCGGGCCGCCGGGCACCTGCGCAGCGCGCGGCACGCCGCCGAGCAGGCCCAGGCGGGCTTCGACGAGTCCGTCGCCGCCGTCACCGTAACCGAGCGCGCCCTGCGCCGTGTCGCCGCCGAGCACGCGCTCGCACCGGAGGCCGCCGACCAGGTCGAGGCCGAGACCCGCCGCTTCGAGGCCGCGGCCCGGGACCTGGAAGCCAGGCACCGCGAGCACGCGCGGCAGGCCGACGCCGCCGCTGACTCCCGCGACCGCCTGGAGCGTGCCGCGGAGGAGGAACACGCGGTCGCCGAGACGCACCGGTCCGCCCGCCGCCGCCACGCCGAGGAAGACGCCAAGCTCCTGGCGCTGCGAGACTCCGTCGGCGCCGACGCCCAGCGGGTCCTCGCGCAGATCGGCGAGGCCGAGTCCGGGCTCGCCGCCGCTCAGGCGGAAGAGAAAGCCGCCCGCGAGGCGGAGATCGGCGCGATCAGGGCGGCGTCGGCCGTGGCCGAGCGCGTCGTCGCGGGCCGGGCGGCCCTGAACGTCGCCCTAGCCGAGGAGCTCAGCACCGCCCGCGGGCTCGCGCCGTTCGCGCCACGGGAACTGCTCGACGTGCTGCAGTGCCCGCCCGGACTGGCCTGGCCCGCTACCGAAGAGGAGTGGGCCGGCGGCGGGACACCACGGACCGTTCTGGACATCTATGACGCGATCCTGGCGGCGACCCGCGGCCTGACAGCGACAGAAACCTCACTCAAGCAGTCGACGACCCGGCTGACGCGGGCCCTTGAGGATCTGCAGGCGCAGCTCGCGGCGGCCGGGCAGGACTACCACCCCGAATGGGACAGCGCCAACGGGGTCATCGTCGTGCGGATCGCCGACGAACAGGGACCGCTGCCCGCGGCAGCGTTCGCCACCCGTATCGCGACCGCGCGCAAGGACCAGCATCTGCTCCTGTCCGACAGCGAGCAGCGGATCCTGGAAGACGCGCTGCTCACCCGGCTAGCACAGCAGATCCACGACCGGACCGTCGACGCGCGTGACCTGATCCGCGCGATGAACAGGGAGATGCGCACCAGGCGCATGTCGTCCGGCAAGCGGGTCGGCGTGAGCTGGCGGCTGGCCGACTCGCTCGACGACGAGCAGCGGGCGGTGGCCGGCCTGCTCGACGCCGACGCGGCCCGGCTCTCCCCGGACGCGCTGGCCCGGATGCGGGCGCACTTCGCGGCACGGATCAAGACCGAGCGGGCGCGCTACAGGGACCTGCCCTACCGGGAGTTGCTCGCGTCCGTGCTGGACTACCGGCGGTGGCGGCAGTTCGTGTTCCAGCTGGTCAGTCCCGAGGGCGGGGAAGAGACACTGACCCGCGGCAGGCACAGTCGGCTGTCGGGCGGCGAGCAGTCAGTTTCGCTGCACCTGCCGCTGTTCGCGGCGGCCCACGCGATGCTGAACTCGGCCTGCCCGGACGCGCCGCGGCTGCTCGCCCTGGACGAGGCGTTCGCGGGAGTGGACGACACCGGCCGCGGCGAGCTCATGTCCCTGGCCGCGCAGTTCGACCTCGACCTGTTCATGACCGGATATGACCTATGGGCGACCTCGAGCGCTGTCCGCGCCGCAGCGCATTATGACCTCGCGCACTCGCCGGTCCAGCACACGGTGAGCGCCCTGCTGCTGGCGTGGGACGGTGCGGAGCTGATCGCGGACGAGACTGGCTCGCTGTCCGCCCGCCTCGGCTCCCCCGGCACCCGTCGCGCGCCGAGCCCGCTCGGGAGCCAGCCAGACGACGCTGCTCAACCGGTGATCTAGCGGGAAACGATTACTGACGCGTGGTGCCCGTTGGCATTCATGAGCTTGACGTCGCCTGTCAGCAGTTCAAAGCCCAGCGCCTCGGCCAGTGCGATGTAGGCGGCATCATAAGCGCCCAGATGGTGCCGCAGTTCCCACATCCGGGGATGGTAGGGCCAGACGGGATGACGGGTGATTCGCAGCCGGGAATAGTCGGCAAGCATCTGTTCCCCACGGCGATCGCTGATCTTCTTCCCGGCCGCAAGCCCTCGAACGGTGGACGCAACCTCTACGTCGAGATGATGCGGAGCATGCAGGGTGCGCGGTGTGGACAAACGCTGCCGCAGCACCTCGTCCCCCTCTCGTGCCGACAGCGCGTCGATGACAAGGGAGCAGTCGACCACGTAGCTGAGGGTCAACGCCGCCCCTCATCGCGCGCTGCGAGAATATCGTCCATGGTCAGTTCCACTGGTTCCCTGTCGCGAGCGATCCGGGCGATTACCTCGGCGTTGGTCTCTGCGGCGGCGTCGGCATCCATCAGGTCGCGCAGGTAGCCTGACAGCGACTGGCTGAGCGACTTAGCGCGCTCGCGGAGGATCGCGAGCGTCGTCGGATCGACGTCGCGGACTTGGACGATACTCGCGTCTGTCGGCTCGCTCATGATCATCAGTGTACCATTGATCATGCATGGTGCATGAATTCCAGCGGAAGCTGCACGCTGCGCCAGACCGGGCCGCCGGCCCGTCGTTAGCATTCCCCAGCCGCTGCTGATCGCGGGACGAGGCGTTCCCCGGTTCGGCCTCTGACCGGCCACGCCGGGCACAATCCTCGAACCCGACGAGGCGGCACTGGACCCGCAGCGCGCCGTGGCCCAGGCCCACAGCCCCATCCGGCATTCCGCCTCTTGACTAACCAGCCAGCTAGGTAAGCGGTGCGCCGCCAGGCCATAGACCGGACGGCGAAGAGTGCTGCCATGCGGGTCAGCTGAACTTGCGCGAGAACAATACCCCTGCGAGCGCTGCCCCTACGACGATGATGCCCGCGCACCAGATCACCGTGACCACGACGTGGTTGCCTACGGGCAGGCCGAGCAGCAGGGTGCGGGTTGCGTCGATGGCCTGGGTTACCGGCTGGTTGTTGGCGAAGCCCCTGAGCCAGCCCGGCATGCTCTGCGCGGGGACGAAGGCACTGCTGACGAAGGTGAAAGGCCAGACAAGCGCGCCCATCTGCTGGGCGCCCTCGACGCTGCCCGCCGCGAGCCCGAGCGCCCCCAGCAGCCAGGAGAAGGCATACGACACAAGCACCAGCAGGGCGATGGCTGCCAGCCAGCGGCCAAGGCCGGCGTCGGGGCGGAAGCCGACAGCGTAACCGACCCCCACCATCGCGGCCAGCGCCGCAAGGCAGCGCGCCGCGTTGGCCAAGATGGTGCCGCCCAGGATCGCCGATTTCACCATTGGAAGCGAGCGGAGCCGGTCGACAAGCCCGCTGGACATGTCGCTGGCGACACTGACCGAGGCGACCGTGGCCACCAGGACGGAGTTCATGGCGAATATGCCGGGTATGAGATAGTTGGCGTAATTCGATTGGCCGGTGTTCACCGCGCCGCCGAACACGTACCGGAACAGGACTATCAGCAGGACGGGCTGCAGGATGACCAGCGTGACGAGCTGGGCGGGCGTCCGGAAGATCTGGTTAATACTCCGCTTGAACAGCTCCCAGGTATCGGCGAACGCCCAGTAAACACCCGGCCGCCGCTGGGGCTGGAGATGGAGGCCCGGCTGGGGGATCGATGGAGCAGCTTGCATCGTGTCAGTTCTCTTCCTCGTCTGCCTTGTCTGCCTGGTCGTCCTTGTCGGCTGTGACGTTCGCGCTGGTCCCGACGAGCTGCAAGAACGCTTCTTCGAGCGTCGGGCGCTGCAAGGTGTAGTTCTCCACCGCGACCCCTTCACTGACTAGCCGCTGCAGGATCGAAGCTACTTCCTTCAGCCCGGCATCGCCCTTGGTGATCGCGAAGCTGAGCGTTCCCTTCCTGACCTCGACCGGCAGCGCCTTGTCCCTGAGCTCAGGGATCGCCGCGATGGCAGTCGGATCGGCGAGCGTGATGTCAAGTCGTTCGCCGCCGAGTTCGTCTTTCAGCTCGGCTGGAGTGGCGCTGGTGATGATGCGCCCATGATCGATGATGGTGGCCATATCGGCGAGCTGGTCGGCTTCCTCGATGTACTGGGTGGTCAGCAGCAACGTTGTGCCACCGCGCGCCAGGCTGCGCATGACCTCCCACGCGGTGTTGCGGCTTTCCGGATCCAGGCCCGTCGTCGGCTCGTCAAGGAACAGCAGCGGCGGTGCCGCGATGAGGCTGGCAGCCAGGTCAAGGCGGCGGCGCATCCCTCCGGAATAGGTCTGGACCGGACGGTTGGCGGCGTCGGTGAGCCCGAACTGTTCAATGAGCTCTTGCCCCCGCCGTTTAGCGTCTTTTTTGCTGAAGCGATACAGCCGCCCGATCATCAGCAGGTTTTGCAGACCGGTTAGGTAGCCGTCCATGGTGACCGACTGGCCGGCGACGCCGATCCTGCCGCGGACCTTGTCCGGCTCGCGCAGCGCGTTATAGCCCGCCACCGTTACGGTTCCGCCGTCCGGTTTCAAAAGGGTCGTCAAGATTCTGACGGTGGTCGTCTTTCCTGCCCCATTGGGCCCGAGCAACGCCAGAACGGTCCCTTCCGGCACGGTCAGGTCGATGCCCTTTAGCACCTGCGTCTTCCCAAACGTTTTGGTGATGCCCTGTGCTTCGACGATATTTGTTGCCACGGTTCCTAACCTCGCGAGTTCCGTTGAGTCAGCTTGTCGCACAGCCGCCGCTGCGCCGCTCTGTGCGAGACGTCCGAGCGGCGGCGGGCCAGGCAATCCCTCGGTCAACCGATATGACAGGCCCAGACGGAAGAATGTGACCGATGCAGGGTGGCGGTGCTGCTCGACGGCGGCATTCGCCGCCTGCGGCGACAGGGCGAGCGCCTGTGTACCGCGGTGGCGGCGAATGCCGCTGGACGGTATCTGGACGGCTCAGCCGATCTTGACCACCTCACCGGTCGTGGATCCCGAGCCTGGGAAAATTGAATTGTTGCTTACGTAGATGCTGCCGTCGGGCCCGGGCAGGAAGCCCTGAGGTGCGACCAGTTCGCCCGCGCCGAGGACGGTCCGCGCGCCATCGCGAGCAAGCTGGACCACCGCCCCGGCGGGAAATCCTGATGGCGGGAAGCCGGTAGTGTCGAACTCGGTGACATAGAAATCGCCGTTGGCGCCAAACCCGCATCCGGTGATGGCGCTGAAGCCAGACTGCCAGATCGCCAGCCTGCCCCTGCCTGGCACGTACCTGTACACGCTGGATTGCGCGCCGTTGAGCTGCCCGATGTACAGCGCCCCGTCGGGACCCAGGGCGACGCAGGTAGGCACGGAGTCCGAGCCTGCTGGGGTCCTGGGGATGAAAGCGAGCACCCGGACACGGCCATTCCGGCTCACGTAATCCAGCGTGTTCGACCCTGCATCCATCAGGTACAAGCCACCGCGAGGACCCGGGGTCATGGCATATGGGTTCGCGTCGGGAAAGTCGTCCGCGAGGTTCTCGTGCAAGCTTGACCAGGCGTAGTCGAAGTCGCCTGG
>Ga0210396_10003593_pt1 | contig 15412 bp, 18 predicted proteins | sample IncBWH17OmetaG_FD_155466 | JGI IMG/M metagenome (GOLD analysis project Ga0210396, IMG submission 155466) | Forest soil microbial communities from Barre Woods Harvard Forest LTER site, Petersham, Massachusetts, United States - Inc-BW-H-17-O ... | reverse complement strand
AATTCCGTTGCGCCCGCAGGCCGCTTTGGCCGTTGCCATTCTGGCGGCACCAACCTCGCCTGTTATGCCGGCCGAAGACGACCACGATTGCCAGATTTGCTTCACGCTCGGCCACCATGGCGCGGTCCCGGTAGGTTTCTTCGCGCCGAGCCCGCCCGACCACGCGCCGCTGCATCAGCCCCGATTGGCGGCGCTCGGCGCGCCTCTCGCGCCCTATTTCTTTTTCCAGTCCCGCGCACCGCCCGTGGCCTGAGGCTGCCTCTACCCCACTGACCTGCCGCAGCAAATTGCGGCGAACCCAGAACATTTAGAGGAACCCGATGGCCTACCCGGTTTACGTGGGGGCGCAACGCGCCCCTCTGATTTTTTCCTGTGCCTTCACCACACTGTTGACCGCGGCTATCGCTAACGCGCAGCAACCACCGCCGTCTCCCCCGGAAGAGGGCCTGTCGCTCGATCTGGATGTCATCGCCAGGCAGCTCGATATTGCGCGCACCGAGATTCAGCCCAGCCTCGGCGCGACCGTCTACGACTTCAGCCGACAAGCGATCGAGACTCAGCCGCAGGGCGACAACCAGCCGTTGAACCGGCTTCTGCTCCAGGCTCCGGGGGTCGCGCAAGATTCGTTCGGCCAGCTCCATGTGCGCAACGATCACGCCAATCTTCAATTCCGTATCAACGGGGTTCAGCTGCCGGAGGGGATCAACGTCTTCGGACAATCGCTGCAGACTAGACTTGCCAATTCTGTGGCGCTGATCACCGGCAGCCTTCCGGCGCAATACGGGCTGCGCACCACCGGCATCATCGATATCCAGACCAAGACCGGGACCCTCGATCCGGGGGGCTCGGCGACGCTCTATGGCGGGCAGCAAGGCACGTTTCAGCCGAGCGCCGAATGGGGCGGCCGGGTTGGGCAGATCGATTATTACGCGACCGGCGAGTACCTGCGGAACAACGAGGGGATCGAGAACCCCGCCCCAACCTTCAACGCGATCCACGACAACTCCATTCAGCCAAAAGGGTTTGCCTATGTCTCCGGCATTATCGATCCGACCTCGCGGTTGACCGCCATTCTCGGCGCCTCGCGCAGCCAATACCAAATCCCGCAAGTCGCAGGCCAGACCCCGAGCCTCGGGCTCACCGTCAACGGCGCCAGCGAGTTCGCCTCGGCCTCCCTCAACGAGAACCAGCGCCAGATCAATAATTTCGGGATCGTCGCCTGGCAGAAGCATGTCGACGATATCGATTTCCAGATCGCCGGGTTCAGCCGATACAGCAGCGTCTATTTCTCTCCGGGGGATCCCACCGGTGACCTTCTGTTCAACGGCATCGCTCAGACCGCTTACCGACTGAGCTGGGCAAGCGGCGTGCAAGGCGACGGCAGCTGGCGGGCTGCGCCCGACCACACAGTTCGCAGCGGCTTTTACATCCAGCGAGAGCGCTCGCCGTTCAGCTCTACATCAAATGTTCTACCGGTCGACCAGAACGGTGTTCAAACCACCGACCAGCCGCTCTCGATCTTCGATTCGGCCAGCAAGACCGGATGGATCTACAGCTATTATCTGCAGGACGAATGGAAGATAATTCCGTCCCTGACCCTAAATTTTGGCGCGCGCTACGACCAATTCGCCGAATTTGTCAGCGAGCGACAGCTGAGCCCCCGCGCGAATTTCGTGTGGCAGCCGACCGAAGCGACAACATTTCATGCCGGCTATTCGCGTTACTTCACACCGCCTCCGTTCGAGCTCATCTCGTCGCCGACGATCGCGCTCTTTGCCAATACGACCGCCGCTCCGGCTGTCACGGTCGACTCAGTCGCCAAGGCGGAACGGTCGCATTACTTTGATGTCGGCGCCACGCAAATCGTCCTGCCCAGGCTCAAAGCCGGCATCGATGGTTATTACAAGCTCGCCAGCAACCTGATTGATGAAGGGCAGTTCGGCGCGCCAGTCCTCTTCACCCCGTTCAATTACCAGAAAGGATGGGTCAAAGGCGTCGAACTGACCCTCAGTTATGATATCGACAACTGGTCATTTTATGGCAATTTCTCCGCGTCGCAAGAGCTCGCAAAAAACATCATAACAAGCCAGTTCAACTTTTCTCCAGACGACTTAGCCTTTATAGCGACTAATGCTATCCACACCGATCACGACCAGACCTACACATCATCAGCCGGCATCAAGTACAAAGTCCCTGTCTGGAACACTCTCTTTTCTGTTGACCTTACCGCCGCCAGTGGTCTCAGAACCACCCAACTGGGCGGTCCTCCGAACGGGGCGGCCCTACCCGGCTATCAGCAGGTGAATTTCAGCATCGTCCAGCCAGTCGACACCGGGATCTACAAGGGGCTGGAGCTGCGCTTTGACATCATCAACCTGTTCGACGAGATCTACCAAATTCGCAGCGGCACCGGGCTCGGCGTCTTTGCGCCGCAATTCGGTCCGCGCCGGACTATTCTCGCGGGGCTGACGCAGCGGTTCTAGCGTGCCCCATTCCCGCCGCGCACCCGCCACATTCTTGCTGCTTGAACTTCGGTTTTCGCAAAGTGAATTTCTGAGGCTGATCGTGACCGACACCGCCGCGACCCTTTCGATCGTCAAGCTGTTCATGAACGCCGACCCCGTCGTGAAGGGGGTGTTGCTGCTATTGCTCGCCGCTTCTGTATGGAGCTGGGCGGTGATCATCGACAAGCTCTGGCGACTCGCAGCGGCGAGCCGAGCTGCACGCGAGCACGAGGCGCGGGCCGCCGCGGCGCGCTCGCCGCAAGAGCTGTCGGCGACAGAAGGGCGGGACCCGGCAGGCCTCGTCATATCGGCCGGCCTCGCCGAGAGCGCGGCCGAGCCGCGGCCGCAGCTCGAGACGGCCGGCGAACGTCGCGAGCGCATCGAGCGCGCGATGCGGCTGGCCCTTAACGCCGAATTGCGCCGCCTCGAACTGCGCCTGCCGTTCCTCGCGACCCTCGGTTCCGCGGCGCCGTTCATCGGTCTCTTCGGCACGGTCTGGGGGATTATGCGCAGCTTCGAGGGGATCGCGGCAGCGAACAGCACCAGTCTCGCGGTCGTCGCGCCGGGGATCGCCGAGGCCCTGTTCGCGACGGCGATGGGGCTCGCCGCGGCGATACCGGCAGTCGTCGCCTACAACAAGATCACAGTCGACCTCGGACGTTTTGCCGGGCGCATGCAGGGGCTGATCGGGCGATCGGGCGGTCTGCTCGCGCGAGCCGTGGAGGCCTGAGGATGGCCGTAGCGCTGCCCCCATCGGGCGAAACCGGCGAGGACCGCTACGCCCCACTCGCCGAGATCAACGTGACGCCGATGGTCGATGTGATGCTGGTGCTGCTCGTCATCTTCATGGTGACCGCGCCGCTGCTGACAGTGGGCGTGCCGCTCGACTTGCCGAAGTCGCGGGCGACGGCTTTGACCGAGCCGAAAAAACCGGTGGTCATCAGTCTCAACCGTGAGGCCGAAGTGTTCATCGGCGACGAGCGGGTCGATGCCGATCAGCTTGAGCCGCGCCTCGCCGCGCTGGCTGCCGAGGATCCGACACGCATCGTCTATGTCCGCAGCGATAAGTCGAACACCTATGCGCAGCTGATGGATGCGTTGGGGCTGGTCAATCAGGCCGGGTTCTCGAAAGTATCCCTGATTGCCGAGGCAGCCGGGCCGAAGTGAGCGGCATCAAGCTCCCCTTTGCAATATCGCTCGCCGGGCACGCCGCCGGGCTTATGTTGCTCGCACTGTTCCTCTCCGCGAAGCCCCTTCCGGTCCCCGAACCCATCGCCAAAGGCGGGATCGAGGTAGTTTTCGAACCGACGCTGCCAGAGCAGGAGGCCGCGCCGGCACCGCCGGAGACATCTCCGCCGCCGGCCGAAACCATGCAACCCCCGCCGGAGCCGGAAGTCGTTCCACCGCCACCTGAACCGCCGGTCGTTGCGGCCGAACCGCCGCCTCCCGAGCCGCCGCCCCCCGAGCCGCCGCCGCCCCAGACCGAGGCGCCTGTCGCAGCGCCTGAGCCGCCGCCCCCTCCGCCTCCGCTGCCGGAAAAGCACGTCGTCAAGAAGGCGCCAAAACCTGTCCCGCGGCATCAGGAGGCCCCCCAGCCGACCCAGACTTACCTCCCGAGCCTGCCGCCTCAACTCCCCGCCGCACCTGCCCCGTCAGCGCCGCCGCAGACTGCGATGGCCGCGACGCCGGTGCCGGCGCCGGTACCTTCACCCGAGGCGAGTGCCGGATACCGTGCGCTGTTGAGCGCCTGGCTCGAAAGCCACAAGCGATATCCCGACGCCGCCCGTCAGCGCGGCGAAGAAGGTCGCGCGGTGCTCCGGTTCTCGGTAGACCGCAGCGGGCGGGTACTCGACTTTACGGTCACCTCGAGCTCCGGCTACCCGGATCTCGACCAGTCGGTCGAAGAGATGATGCGGGGCGCCAACTTGCCGCCCTTCCCGGTCGGAATGCCCCAGCGGGAAATGCAGGTATCGGTGACGATCCGCTTCAGCCTGCGACGCTGAACCGCCTCCGCCCGCTATAGCGTCGCATCCACCAGCTTGCCCGGCACGAGGTAGGCTCTGTCCCAGCGCGACCATCTGCCCGGGACCGGCCGGCCGGGATTCCGGTCGCTGCGCCAGCAAACATCCGCGCCCGGTGGCGCCTCGATGAACTTGGTCGCATTGTTGGGCATCGCAAATTCGAGGGTCGAGACGTACCCGTCGTCGCGCGCCGCGCAGTCCGGGTTGGCGGTGATCACCGCCTCGACATTGATTAGCCCGAAATTGGGGTTGCTCAACTGCAGCCTGCCGGGCAGAGGCGCGGCCGGCTGCGGCGCACAAGATCCGGCGCAGAGCAGTACGATGGCCAGAAAGGCCAGCAGGTTTCGTGCAGTCGACAATGAGATCCCCAGAAAGGAAGGTGCCGGGTTTTGAGCTTTTTCCGCGACCTGCGATCAGCTTATCATGGCCAGGCCCGGGTCAAGAAAGGACGCGATCATGGACAAACGTATTGCAGTAATCGGTGCCGGCGCAATCGGCGGCTACACCGGCGGTCATCTCGCGCATAATGGGTTCGACGTCACGTTGATCGACCCTTGGCCCGAGCACATCGAGACGATCCGCAAGGACGGGCTCGCGATCGAAGGCGTGACGGCGGAGGAATATGTCTGCGCCAAACCGAAGACAATGCATCTGACCGAGGTGCAAGAGCTCGCAAAGCATGAACCGATCGACATCGCGATGGTGGCGGTCAAGTCCTATGACACGGAATGGGCGACGATGCTGATTGCCCAGTATCTGGCGCCCGACGGATACGTCGTATCGTTGCAGAACTGCATGAACGAGGAGCGTATCGCCGGGATCGTCGGCCCTGACAAGACGGTCGGCGTCATCCCCGCGCTGCTCGGCGCCGAGCTCTACGCGCCGGGGCGGGTTCGGCGCACCGCCGCAAAGGGATCCTCGCCCCACGAGGTCTACCGCGCCGGCGAATTGCACGGCCGCATCACCAAGCGAATCGAAGAGCTCGCGGACATCATCCGCACGATCGACAGCGTCAAGGCGACGACCAATCTGTGGGGCGAGCGCTGGTCGAAGCTGTGCGTCAACGGCATGGCCAACGGCGTCGCGGCCGCGACCGGCATGTCAGGCAACGACATGAACCGGGACGACAAGATCCGCCGGCTCAGCATCCGTCTCGCCGGCGAGGGGGTACGGGTCGGCCAGGCGCTCGGCTATCAGCTCGAGCATATTCGCATGCACGAGCCCGAGGTGATTGCGCGCGCCGCCGAGGGCGACCGCGCCGCGCTCGACGAGGTCGAATCGGCGATCATGGCCGCCTTGCAGTCAAACACCCGCAGCGAATTGGCGCGGCCGTCGATGGGGCAGGACATGCTGAAGGGCCGGCGTACCGAAATCGACTTCATCAACGGTGTGATCGCGGCAAAGGGCGAGGAAGTCGGCGTCCCCGCCCCGACCCACGTCAAGCTCGTGGCAGCGGTCAAACAGGTGGAGCTCGGCAAGATCCCGGCCAAGCCGGAGAACCTCTACGCGATCTGACGCTTCTCTCGCAGAGTACCGGTATGAACCTCAACGCGGATTTTGGCGCCCGCGCGGCGGTGCACGCGGCCCGGCTGGACTGGACGCCCTCGCCAATCGTCGGGGTGGACCGCCGCATGCTCGACCGCATCGGGGGCGAGGTGGCGCGCGCCACCTCGATCGTCCGCTACGCCCCGCACAGCCATTTCTCGCCGCATACCCACGGCGGCGGCGAGGAGTTCCTGGTGTTGGACGGCGTCTTTCAGGACGAGCACGGGGACTATCCGGCCGGCACCTATGTCCGCAACCCGCCGACCAGCAGCCACACGCCCCGCTCCGAGCCGGGTTGCACGATCTTCGTCAAGCTCTGGCAATTCGACCCTGACGACCGCACGCAGCTGCGCATCGACACGTCCGCCCATTCTCTCGCGCCGGCACCCGACCTCCCGGGTGTCGAATTTGCAGTGCTGTACGAGGCCGCCCCGGAGCTTGTTCTGCTGGAACGCTGGGCGCCTGGCATTAGCATCGCGGTGCCTATTCCCGACGGGATCGAGTTGCTCGTCCTGGACGGCGGCTTCACGGAGGGCGGGGAGGAGTTCACCCAATACTCCTGGCTGAGGCTGCCCGCCGGTTCGACATTACGAGCCGCGGCCGGACCGCAGGGTTGCCGCCTTTGGGTCAAGTCGGGCCACCTCTCGCATGAGCCGCGGCCACCCGTGCCGCCGAAAGATACCGCGCGATAGTCTTCAGACACATCTCTCGCTGTTTTTGCTGTTTCGCTGAGGAATTATCAGCCAGCAGCCTCTCGTTCTCGGCGGAAATACTGGGCCAAGGACGTTCGAGGACACGAAGAACAGCCAGCTGCCCCGCTGTTTTTTCGCTGTTTTCCACTATTGCAATTTCCGCTCAGCACCATGACAACCAAAATTTCGTTTACGACAACGCTAATCGCTGGTGCTGATACAGCAATTATAACATTTTGTCAATGAGGGGCTGGAGGCAAACCAGGTCGTCAGTCATCCTCCTCGCTTTCCCAGGCCTCTCGCCCTTCTTTCACGAGGAACCAGACGATGGCGAGCGAGGTGACCGCGTCGATCCACCAGGCGCCGAAGGCGAGTTGGGCGAGGAGGCCGACCACGACGACGACAGACAGCCAGAGGCAGGCCACCGACTCGGAGGCGTCGGCGCGCAGGGCTCGGCTACCGAGCTGATCAGCCAGAGCGAGCTTGCGCCGTGCCAGCACGAGCATGATCGGGATCGACAGAAGTGCGATCGCCAATCCGGGCCAGGAGAACGTCTCGCCCTCGCCGCGCCGCAAGCTCCAACCGGCCGCCAGGACGACATAGGCGGCGAGGGCAAACAGCAATCCGCCGGCGATCCGCCGGGCGATTTTTTCGGCTCCCTCGGAGACTTCGCGGCCGAACTTCAATTCGGTCGACAGTCGCCAGATCAGGACGCCCGCCGAGGCCAGTTCGATGACGCTGTCCAGTCCGAAGGCGACCAGCGTGATGCTGCGCGCGGCGATTCCGACGGCGACCGCGACCGCGGCCTCGATCGCCATCCAGCCAATCGTCACCCATTCCAGCCGAAACGCTTGGCGGATCAACCTCTGCCGCTGGGGATCAACGATTAGCAATTATGGTGGTCTTGCCGTCTCGCATCTGGTTACCGGGCCGTGGAGATTCTCTACAGGCCATTGCAAATGATCCTTTCCACCGCGCGGCGGGCCACTTTCTCGGACGCATCCTGGTTACGAGCGCGGTAAACACCAACCGCCCCATCAAACGCGTCCTGATGTTCCTTTAAGGAGGTTTTCGTGGCCGCCCGATAAATCTTGAGCACCTCGTTGGCAGAAGCATCGTTAGCGGCGGACATGTTGCCGGTCCTGTGACTAAGCGAGCGGGAGCAGGCGCTGCTCTCAATCGCTATTTTGCCCAAGAGGTTGTTCGATGCGATTAACCATACGTGATTATCGGAGGATACCGTTGCTCGCGTTCTTTTCGCGCAAGGCAACCAGCAAAGCTGGCATCTGCCCGTTATTGCGCTGGATGACTGAGACCAGATCGGAGTGCTGCGCGCTGGCCATGCTAATGCCGCTGACGATCAGGTCGGTCACCTTGTAGCCACGGTCGGTAGGGTTGAGCAGCCAATCGACCCTGACCGGTGCCGCGCCGTTGATCTGTATCCGGCTCGTTACGATGACCTTTCCCTTATCGGGGTGGCTCCCCAGGACTTTGAAGCTTTCGCTACCGAGCGCGCCGAGGTGGGCGGAATAGCCGATGACGACGTAATCCTCGTAAAGTTCGACGAACTCTTTCCGCTGCGGCGCCGTCGCTTTTAGCCAGTATGCCCCGAGGGCGGAACGGGCGCAGGATTCCACGTCGAAATACTGACGGAACAGCTGGCGGAACCGAACCTGCGTGGCCGCCGCGGTGTCGCCATTTCCCATCGCTGCGAGGGCGCGACTTCCGAGCTCGGTGACAAAGTTCACCGGATCATCCGCGGCGGCGAAGCTTCTTGGGGCACCCCCGAGGATGCTGGACAGGACGAAAGCCGACAGCAGCAAAGAACGTCGAAGCATTGGAACCCCCAAATCAATTCATCTGCGACACGCCAGAGGCGTGCGCTGAAAGCGCGCAGTGCCTCGGCGCAGAGGTCTTCACAGCGTTACCGGCAGACCCGATGGCCATTTACGAAAGCACACCCGGGCGCCACTGCTTTGGTCGCGGTGTTGCCGCGCGCACCCGTCGCCGTCGCGCCGGCTTGAGGGACCGATCTCATGTGCATTCCGTTCGTTCCGGCAGCCGCTGCCCCTCTGGTCCGGCGACGACGGCCCCATTGGGACCGGCACAGCCGGCGCGAACGACGCCGGCCGCACATTCGACGGCGTGCGCGGTCGGAACGGCGCCGGCCAGCACGGGAAGAATAGTCGCAACGGCAAACAGCATAGGTTTCATCATTTGTTTCCTCGCTCGGTGGGATGGTCTCCAGGCAAGATCGCCCGGCTTTAAGCTGCGCCAAGGGCACGAGCGCTCGACGCCATCTCGCACGCTGCTCGGCCAAGTTTAGTTTTTAAGGAGGGATTCCCCCTGAGGTCTCTAACGTTGCCCAGTCCTCGTGACCCGAGTCTGGTCAAAATTGCTCACTTTCAAAACTATGTCGGCAGGCGGACGCACGATGCGGCGGTAGGGACGTTTTGCCGGTCAGTCGTGCAGGACCACATTCAGCAGCGAGCTGTGGACGCTCAGACCGCCGTTGTATTCGATGAAGCCGAGCTTGCGGAATTTGTTCATGAAAAAGCTCACCCGCGACCGGGTAGTGCCGATCATCTCGGCCAAGGTTTCCTGGCTGACCTTGGGAATCACCGCCTCCGGTTTCCCTTCCTTCCCGAAGTTGGCCAACAGCAAAAGAAGGCGCGCGAGCCGTTTTTCGCTCGAATTGAAAAGCTGATCGACGAGATCTTCTTCGATACGAATGTTGCGGGTGAGTAAGTATGAGATGAAAAGCGCGGAAAAGACCGGTTCGTCGTGGAGCGTCGCGATCATCGCCGATTTTTCGAGGCGCACGACTGAGCACTCTGTGACGGCGACAGCCGTCGAGATGCGCAGCGGCTGACCCGCCAGGCATCCCTCGCCAAAAAAATCATCGGCACCCAGAATGGCAAGGATCGCTTCCTTGCCTTGCTGGGAGAGGACCCTCAGCTCGATCTTGCCCTTCTGGATGTAGAAGACGGCATCTGCGGGATCTCCCTGGGCGAAGACGATCTGCCGCTTGCGCAACTCGACCCTGGTTTTTCCGGCCCCGACCCGCGCCAAGAAGGTCTTGGGATCGAAAGGCGGTGGCTTTCCTTCGACTTTCATGCAAACTGGCCTTCAGCGCGACACTCCGGCTTGGCAGGACAGCCCTCGTCGGTCTCGCCGCTGATCGAGGAGAGCCAGAGGCCTTTACGCACCCACCAAACCAACGCTTCTAGTGCGGTCGCTGCCCGGATCTAACCGGCTGCATAGTTATCCCCTCGATCGGGTGACGAGACTTGGTCGAGCCGTCCTCGAGCGCATTATAACCGAAGCCTTTATCGATGCCATCCGACGATCTAACCCAGATGCGCCGAGCTCTCGGCGCCGCAGAGCCTCAGCGACCGGCTGGCCGCCCTCAAGGCACAGAGCGGCCACTGAAACGCGATCGAGGCGGAAGCGAGCTCTTTACCAAGAGACCGTGAGCTTGCCGTCCCGCATTTCGTATCCCTGCAGCCGGTCGAGAAAGCTCATGCCGAGCAGCGACACGTTGAGGTTCTCGAGGACCGCCGCGGGCACATCGTAAATCGACAGCTGGCCGATGCGGATTTCGCGCAGGGTCACTGGCGCCATCCGCGCGGTGCCGTTGGCGGTTTGGACGTGTCCGCTGAACACCAAGCCGGCGGGATTGATGCCGGAGCCGCGAGCATCCGCCGGGGTGAGCGTCACCAGGCTGGCGCCGGTGTCGACGAGCATGCGGACCGGGGCACCGTTGACCGCGGCGTCGAGTATGATGTGACCCCGCTCGTTTGCCGTGTAGACGATCGTGTTGGAGGGCGGAGCGGAGGCGCCTGGAGCCGACGTGGCGGGCTGCCTTTCCGGTCGGAGTGGCGAGGTACTGTCCGGCGACAGCGCTGCGCGGCGGTCCAGCAGTCCGACCCCGACGAGCACGAGACCGCAGCACAGCAGCACCCAACGCAACGCCCAGCCGATCACGACCCGCTCCGGTCCCAATTCTCGCCTGTCGCACTCTGCGAGAGGGCGTTTAAGGGTTGGTGAAGACCCTCACCCACCCAGCCCTGTCGAGCTGGGTCCCCCCGAGCGCAGCGAGGCGGGTGGGGGTTCTTCAGGTACGCTGCGCTACTCGGCGGCCTGGGGGGCGGCGGGATAGCTGTTTGCCCGCCAGCGGCGCTGCCCGGTTTCGGACGCGTCGGCTTCGTAGCCCCAGCGGTCCCAGCCGGGCCGGACGGCTCGGGCGAACATTTCGAGATAAGGCCCTTCGCACAGGGCTTCGATGCGCTCGTAGGCCTCATCCGGTTTGCGGCTATGCTCGCGCCGCGGCGACACGATCAGTTTGCGGACATCCGCTCGGCTGCGATGCGGCTTGCCGCGCGTCGCGAGCAGGCAAGTCTCCGGGTTTGCCCGCGTCCAGAAGCCGAGCCCCGTAAAGAAGCTGCGATCATTGTAAAAAAGCTCAGGTTTCCGCAGCTTAGCCCAGTAAAACCCGATAGTCTTATAAGTGAAGCCCCAGGCATGTATTATGTCGAACGCTTTCTCCAACAGAGGGTCGGTCGCCCACATCAGCAGCACGCAATCGTCGGCTGCCCATTCGGCAACCGGCAACGCCTTGATGTCGGCGAGAGACATGCAGTCGTAATAGGCCTCCGGGCTGCGGCCCTTCCCCTTTCGCGAATAGGTGGTAAAGGTCCAGGGCGGGTCGGCGTAGATGACCTTGTAATGTCTGGTCTGGGGGGAGGCGCTCATCCGCGCATGCTCGCCATCTCCCGACGCATGGTCAACCGGCTTCCTCGCCGTTGCCTTCGTCGGGCGCCTCCTCGGTCGGGATGCTGTAATTGCCCTTGAGCCAGCGGCCGAGATCGATCTGCGCGCAGCGCGCCGAACAGAATGGCCGATATTGCGGCAGCGGCGGCTTGCCGCAGATTGGGCACGGGCGGGGTGCGGGTCTCTCGATCGACGAGATGGAGGCCATTGCCGAGCCGATATAATCAAAGCGCCGAGATTTGAAAATGTTCGCGCTTATAGCCGAGGTCGGTCTCGATATCGATGTAGCGGGCGAATCGCTGCTCGGCTTGCCGTACGGCGTCGGCCGCGCCCCCCGCCAACGCAGCCGCGACGTCCGGCGCGACGGTGAGGCGCCATCGCCGGCCGGGCTGCGCCCACGCTGCACGCCGCAGCGCCCGCAGCGTTTCGTGCGCGACCGTGACCGCAGTCTTGACGAGAGCGCCTCCCGAACGCGGCTCGAGCAACGCCTCGGCGAGCGGGCGGCCGCGGCGCGGCCGAACCAGCTCGAAATGTCCGAGCCGCGTCCACCCGAGGAGCTGTGGGGCTGCCGGATCGGGGGCGAGCGCGTCGGCAAGCGCCGCGCGCAGCTTTTCGCGCGCCGACCGGCTGTCCATCCCGACAAGATCGATGACGATGCCGCCGCCCAAATTGCGCAGCCGGATCTGCCGGGCGATGGTCGCGGCGGCGGCGAGGTTGGCCATCATCCCGATGCGCTCCGGCGACCCCGTTGCCGGAGTCCCCGTGTCGACGTCTATCAGCATGCCGGCCCGGGTCGCCTCAAAATGCACCGAGCCGCCGCCGGGCAGGGCGAGCGTAGCGGATAGCGCCGCGTCGAATACCGCGTCGAGATCGATCGGCCACTCGGTTTCTGAGCGGTGTGCGACGGAGCTGTCGGGGAATGCTGGGCGGAGTTCGGGAATCGCCGCCGGGTCATCCACGAGGATCTCGTCGGCGGCAGGCATCGACCTGGCGAGCGCCGCGGCAAAAGATGCGGCCGGATCGAGCCGGGCCGGCGGCTCCAGCCGTGAAGCGCGATCAACGATCTCACACCAGCGCCGCGCCAATGCCGCCGCTTCGGCAGCAAGCGCGTCGACCGGCGCCGGTTCGAGAAACCTCAGCCCCCACCCCTGCCCTCCCCCGTTACCACGGGTGAGGGATTCCAGTTCCCTCCCCCGTGAGCGGGGGAGGGTTAGGGTGGGGGCTAGTTGGGTGAGGAGCGCCGTGCCTTCTGCGGAACCGGGGCGGCCGACAATCAGCTCGACGAGCCGGCCGCGCAGGATCGCAGCCATCGTCACCCGTGCGGCTTTGCCGGCCTGGGCCTCGCGGCGGATTTGCACGATTACGCGCTCGCCTTCGTATAGCCGCTTGCCGCGCGGGAGAACCTCGCTTTGCGGCAGGAAGGCGGGCCGGTCGCCCTCGATATCGACGAGCGCCGCGCCGAGAGCCGGCACCAGCTGGCGCACCCGGCCCAAATGAATGCTGCCCGCTTCACTGCGGTCGCCACGCTCGACGAAGAGTTCGACGGGAATCCCCTCTTCGAGCAGCGCCGCGCGCCACTCGCCAGGGCCCGCCGATATTAGCAGCTCGCGAGCCAACTGGGTCGATAGCCGCGCCCGGCGAGCAGGTGGGTAGTCTCGAAGAGCGGCAGCCCGACGACGTTTGAATACGACCCGCTGACCCAGCGGATCAGCGCCGCCGCGCACCCTTGAATGGCATAGCCGCCGGCCTTGCCCTGCCATTCGCCGGTGCGCAGATAAGCCCGAATCTCGGCCTCGCTCAACCGTTTGACGGCGACCTGGCTGTCGACCCGGCGTGTCACCAGGGAACCGTCGGGGCTCGCCACCGCTATGCCGCCGTGAACCCGGTGGCGGCGCCCCGACAGCATTTCCAGGCAAGACCGGGCGCTCGCCTCGTCTTCAGTCTTCGGCAAGATGCGCCGGCCGCAGGCGACGACGGTGTCGGCGGCGAGGATGAAGGCGCCGGGATGGCGCGGGATTACCATCCGCGCCTTTTCCTCCGCGAGGCGCAAGGCATGTGCCGGCGGCAACTCGCCGCGGCGGGGGGTCTCGTCAATATCGGCCGGATCGATGCAGTCGGGCACCAGGCCCACTTGGCGCAGCAATTCGAGGCGGCGCGGTGATGCGGAGGCGAGCACAAGAGGCGGCCCCGTCACCCAGTCACCCCCGCAGATGCAGCACGCAAATCAGGGTGAACAAGCGCCGCGCCGTGTCGAGATCGATCGCGACCTTGTCGGCCAGCCGCTCGATCAGCAGCGCGGACCCCTCGTTGTGCAAGGACCGCCTGCCGACGTCAATCGCCTCGATCTGCGCGAGGCTCGAACGGCGGATCGCTTCGTAATAGCTGTCGCAGACCATGAAGTAGTCCTTGACGATGCCGCGAAACGGCGCCAGCGGCAGAGTGATCGTTTCGTTCGAGCCGTTCGTCATCGAGCGGATTTCGATGCTGAGGCGGTTCTCCTCGATCGCCAAATGCAGATGGTAAGGCCCGTTGCAGCCGGAAACCGGGGCGAAATGGTTCTCTTCGAGGAGATCGAAGATCGCCACTGCGCGCTCGTGCTCGATGTCGGGGCTGCGGCGGACGACGGTATGCTCGTCGAGAGTGATGCCGGCAATTCGCGAGGCGTCCTGCTCGCCCATAACTTGTCGGGTTATCCCGCGCGCGCCCGACCGAGCCGGATCGACAATGACAACGCGTGCGCCTCCAGCCCCTCCGCCTCGGCGAGACGAATCGCCGACGGGGCGAGCGCCGCGAGGCTCGCCGCGTCGCAGCGGACGAGCGAAGTGCGCTTCAGAAAATCCAGAACACCGAGGCCCGAGGCAAACCGCGCACTGCGGGCTGTTGGCAAGACATGGTTAGGCCCGGCGATATAATCACCGATCGCCTCGGGTGTGTGGCGGCCGAGAAAGATGGCCCCGGCATGATGGACCCGCTCGGCCAACGCGTCGGCCTCGTCGAGCGCGAGCTCGAGATGCTCGGGCGCAATCCGGTCGATCAGCGCCGGCGCCTCGTCCCAATCGGCGACAATCAGGATAGCGCCGTGCGCCTGCCAGCTGGATCGCGCGATCTGCGCCCGAGGCAGCTGCGCCAGGTGGCGCTCTACGGCCGCCTCGACAGCGGCCGCAAAACCGGAATCGTCAGTCACGAGGATGGCCTGTGCCGCCTCGTCGTGCTCGGCCTGGGACAGCAGATCGGCGGCGATCCATTCCGGGTCGTTGTGCCGGTCGGCGACGACCAGGATCTCGGACGGGCCGGCGATCATGTCGATCCCCACCGTGCCGAAGACCCGCCGCTTGGCCGCCGCGACATAGGCGTTTCCCGGGCCGACGATCTTGTCGACCGGAGCGATCGTCGCCGTGCCGTAGGCGAGCGCCGCGATCGCCTGCGCGCCGCCGACCCGGTAGATCTCGTCGATCCCGACCATCCGGGCGGCGGCGAGAACGAGCGGGTTCAGCACGCCGCGCGGGGTGGGCACGGTCATGACCAGCCGCTCGACCCCGGCCACCTTCGCCGGGATCGCGTTCATCAACACCGAAGAAGGATAGGCGGCGGTGCCGCCCGGGACGTAGAGCCCGGCGGCAGCGACCGGGCGCCAACGGGCGGCGAGCCGCACACCAAGCTCGTCGACATAGTCGATCGGAGCCGGTAGCTGGCGGCGGTGAAAGCTCTCGATCCGCTCCGCCGCGACGCGCAGGGCAGCCACGGTCTCTGAGCGCGCCGCCGCGGCGCCCTCGGCGATCTCGCCCTCGGTCAGCCGAAGGCTGCCCGGCGCTAAATCCATCCCGTCGAAGCGGCGCGTATAATCGATCAGCGCCGCATCCCCGCGGGCAGCAACATC
>Ga0210396_10003586_pt1 | contig 15432 bp, 11 predicted proteins | sample IncBWH17OmetaG_FD_155466 | JGI IMG/M metagenome (GOLD analysis project Ga0210396, IMG submission 155466) | Forest soil microbial communities from Barre Woods Harvard Forest LTER site, Petersham, Massachusetts, United States - Inc-BW-H-17-O ... | reverse complement strand
CGCCTCGAACGCCGCCACGTAGGCGGCGTCGTAGTCGCGCGGAACCTGGGGGGCGAACACCTGCCGGGCCAGGATGTCAGTCCACAGCGAGTGCATGCCGCCGTCGGGATCGCAGATGCTCATGGGGGTGAACGTGTCGCCGTGATAGCCGCCGCGCCAGGTCATCAACCGGTGTTTGTCGGGCCGGCCGCGGCTGCGCCAGTACTGCAGTGCCATCTTCACCGCGACCTCTACCGACACCGATCCGGAGTCGCTGAAGAACACCGTTTCCAGCCCCGCTGGCGTGATGTCCACCAACAGCTGCGCCAATCGCGCGGCAGGCTCGTGGGTCAGTCCGCCGAACATGACGTGGTTCATCGTCGCCAGCTGCGCGGCCATCGCCGCGTCGAGGACCGGGTGACCGTGCCCGTGGATGGCGGTCCACCAGGAGCTCATTGCGTCGAGCACCTCGACGGACTTACCGTCGTGAATCAGCGTCAGCCAGGCGCCACGTGCGCCAACCGCGACCACCGGAGGTACGGCTTCGGCGCCGATCGTGCTGTAGGGATGCCATAAATGTGCGGCGTCGATCGCGCTGATCTGCTGAGGCGTGAGCCCGGAAGTCGCCGCGGCCATAGAGAACGAGGGTATCGAGCTGTTGGTCGGGTAGTGAGGTGTAGTGGGTGATACCGCGCGATGGTGAGTGGATCTGCTGACGTTATTTTCGTATCCGCTGCATCACCCGGTCATGTACCGTCACGCGCATGGGTGGAGAGCAGTTCGATGTGTTAATCGTGGGGGCGGGTTTCGGCGGCATCGGCGCGGCGATCCAACTCAAGCAGCTGGGCTACGACAACATTGTGATCGTCGAACGCGAGAACGACCTTGGCGGCACCTGGCACGTAAACCGCTATCCGGGTCTGGCCGTCGATATCCCGTCGACCACATACTGCTACTGGTTCGAGCCCAACCCGTACTGGTCGCGGCTGTTCGCCCCGGGCGCTGAAATCAAGCGGTATGCCGATCATGTAGCCGACAAGTATGACGTGCGTCGCCACATGAGATTCAACATCACCGTGGAAAGCGCCTCCTGGGACGAAGACGCACAGCTCTGGCGAGTAGCGCTCGCCGGGGGCGAAACACTGACCGCCCGCTTCCTTATCACCGCGACCGGTGTCCTGTCCCAGCCCTACACCCCGGACATTCCCGGCATCGCCGACTTCCAGGGCCGGATGATGCATACCACCGCATGGGACGACAACTACGACTTCGCGGGTCGTCGCGTCGGACTCATCGGCACTGGTGCAACGGCGGTGCAACTGATCCCCGAGCTGGCCAAGAAGGCCGCCGACCTGACGGTGTACCAGCGCACCGCGATCCATGTGGTGGGCAAGACTGACTTCCCGATCCCCGGGGTCGTGCAGCGCCTATTTGCCCGGGTCCCGCTAATCCAGCGTGCCGTCGGCCGGGTGACCGACGCGATCTACGAGGTGTCGTTTGTGTACGCTGTGCTGCGCTACCGCTATTTCGGATGGCTCAACATCGCCGCCGAGCGCCTGTCCAATCTTGCGCGGTTCGTCGCCATTCGCGACAAAGTATTACGGCGCAAGCTGACTCCAGAATACGATTTCGGATGTAAGCGGCCCACCTACTCCAATTCCTATTACCCGACCTTCACCAAGCCGCACGTACATCTGCAGACGTCCGGCATCGAGCGGATCGAGCCAGACGGCATCGTCGCGTCCGACGGAACGAAGACGAAGATCGACGCATTGGTGTTGGCCACCGGTTTCGATCTGTGGCAAGGCAACTTTCCCGCAATCGAGATAATCGGCCGCAACGGCCGCAACCTCGGAAAGTGGTGGCGCACGGAGGGATTCCAGGCCTACCAGGGGCTCTCGATCCCGGATTTCCCGAACTATCTGAGCTTGGCCAGCCCATATGCATTCAGCTTGTTGTTCTTCAACATGTTGCACTATCAAATGCGGCACATGGACCGGCTATTCGGCGAGGTGCGTCGTCGGAACGCGACCATGTTCGAGGTCACCAAAGAAGCTAACGCCCGCTTCCGGGATCGGATGCGCAAGATGCAGCACAACACGCTGCTCTACCGCGCTAACTGCGCCGGGTCGCGGTCCTACTATTTCAGCCCCAACGGCGAGGCGTACCTGCGTCCCACCTCCACACGCAAAACGATTTCGGAGCAGACCCGTTTCCCGTTGAGCGACTACCTGATCGCCTGATCAGACAGGCTCTCGACGGTTTGAATGGCGGCAACGCCACGTCTTGGTCCGAGTTGCCCGACCGGCTTCTGCTTCATTGGGTGACGCCGGCCACTTTTTCGGCGTGGCGTCTACTTCGCCGTCCTATGTCGATTACAAAAGTCCTCGGGGCCGCGCCGTCTTCGGTAGGTTCGAGATCTACACGCGAAAGGTAACGGCATGGCAACGGCGACAACAGAGCCGGTACGGCTACCGCCTGCGCTGCGGGCACCGAAAATCATCCAGGGCGTCGCGTTCATGGCACATTCTCACGTGGTTCCCGCTCTGGGCAGACGGTACGGCAGCGAATACACGGTCAATTTGCCGATCTTCGGCCAGACGGTGGTAATCAGTAACCCCGCCCTGGTTAAGGATGTGTTCAGCACGAGCAGCGATCTGCTCGAACGCCCGACTCAGCTCGGCAGCGTATTCGGCCCCGGATCGACGTTCAGCCTCAACGGCGACGAACACTTCGAGCGCCGTCGGCTGGTCCTTCCTCCATTTCACGGGAAGCGGGTGCGAACCCACGAGCACATTGTCGAGGAGGAGGTGATGCGCGAAATCCAGACCTGGCCGGAGGGCCGCGAGTTCGAAACGCTACCGGCGATGACGAACATCACCCTCAACACGATCCTGCGTTCCGTGTTCGGCGCCGAGGCAGAGTTGCTGGAGGAACTTCGCGTCCTGCTGCCGCGCGTGGTTGAGCTCGGCTCCCGCCTCGTCCCGCTGCCGAAGCTGCGACATGACCTGGGTCCGTGGAGTCCATGGGGGCGGGTCATGCGGTATCGGCGCCGCATCCACGATGTCCTCGACTCGCTCAGCGCCATTGCGCGCGCCGACCCGGCGTTTGAAGAGCGCAGCGACGTGCTCTCAGTACTGTTGCAGGCCCGCTACGACAACGGCGAGCCCATCTCGGGTCCGCATATCGCCGACGAGATGGTGACCTTGATGGCCGCCGGTCACGAGACGACCGCCTCAGCGCTGGCCTGGACGGTGGAGCGGTTGCGCCGCCATCCACGGCTGCTGTCGCGGCTGACTGAAGAAGTCGATGCCGGCGGATCTGAATTGCGTCAGGCCACGATCTGGGAAGTGCTGCGCACCCGGCCGGTTCTTAACGCCACGATGCGGACCCCGACGAAGCGAATCCGGCTGGGCGATTGGGTCATTCCGGAGGGCACTACGCTGATTATCAGTATCCAACTGGCCCATCTGTTGGAAGAGAACTTCCCGGACGCGGAGTCGTTCAACCCGGACCGATTCGTCGGTGCAAATCCGAAGCCGTTCGCCTGGATTCCGTTCGGCGGCGGAGTAAACCGCTGTGTCGGCGCGGCGCTTTCCAACATGGAGATAGACGTCACTCTGCGCACACTCCTGCGCGAATTGCATTTCGCGCCAACCGATGCGCCGGGCGAACGGCGACACAACCGCGGTCTGGCGATTACGCCAGCGCGGGGCGGACGAGCGGTGGTCTACCGGCGAACGGCAGCGGCGTCGAGTAATGCCGGTCGTTCATCGGTGGCCGACCACAACGGCTGACGTCGGGGAACGGTTGGTTAGCAAGCAAAAGTCAGCGCTCGTGCGGGACGTCCGAACGCGACCGCTATCCTTCCCCAATGGCATCAAGCGTGTCGGGCAAGGTCGCATTCGTTACTGGTGGGGCGTCTGGCATCGGTGCCGCGCTGGCCACAAAGCTGGTCGACAAGGGCGCCGAGGTCTGGATCGGCGATCGCCAGGTCGGCCCGGCGGAGGAGCTTGCGCAGCGCTTGAACGGTGTTGGCAAAAAGGCGCACGCGATAGAGGTGGACGTGCGCAGCTTCCCCTCATTTGAGCGGGCCGTCGCCGAGGCGGTGGAGCAATCCGGGCGGATCGACTACCTATTCAACAATGCTGGCATTGCGGTCAGCGGTGAGGTCGACTCATGCACGCTCGATGACTGGAACGACGTCTTCGACGTGAACGTGCGCGGTGTGGTGCACGGCATCCAAGCGGTTTATCCGATCATGATCAGGCAGCACTCCGGCCACATCGTGAACACAGCCTCAATGGCTGGTCTTGTCACCACGGCTGGCTCGGCGAGCTACACCGCCACCAAGCACTTCGTAGTCGCAATGTCCAAGTCGTTGCGGATCGAAGCCGAGCGCCACAACGTACAGGTCTCGGTGCTTTGCCCCGGGACGATCCGGACCCCAATGCTCACAGGCGGCCGTTACGGACGAAACCCTGTCAGCGACGAGTCACTCGTCAAATTCTGGGAACGTTCGCGGCCGATGGCACCAGACCTGTTCGCCGAGCGTGCCATTCGTGCCGTGTTGCGTGGAGACGTAATCATTGTGCTGCCGGCGTGGTGGAAGGCATTCTGGTACCTAGAGCGGCTTTCGCCAGCGTTGTCGATGCGAGCTGTGAAACTTACGCTCAAGCAAGTACGAGAACTAAATTCGAGCGTTTCCTGATCCGCCAAACCCCCATTCGGCTGGCACCTCGTCATGGCCAGCCCGCGTCCAGGACAGGGTGACCATGCCCGTGGATGGCCGTCCACCACGAGCTCATCGCGTCGAGCACCTCGACCGGCTCACCGTCGCGGATGAGCGTCAGCCAGGCGCCCTGGGCGCCGACCGCCACCACCGGGGGCACTGCTTCGGCGCCAATCGTGCTGTAGCGATGCCATAGATGCGCCGCGTCGATCGCGCTGATCTGCTCGGGTGTGAGCCCAGACCTCCCTGCGGCCGCAGAAGTCATGGAGAACGAGAGTAAAGCAGCCGATCGATGTGCCCGCGACGCTAAGCGTTCAGTCGCACAAACGCCGACCATCCGGCAGCATTGAACAACCATGGCCTCGACGCAACAGCCGCTCGACCCCTCCACGGGCGACCATGTCCCTTCCTCAGCCCCCTCCCGGCCACCGGTACTGCGGTTGCGACTGGTCCCCTGGGACGTCACCTGCGCCATCGCGCTGCTGGCGGCGCTCCTGATCGCGGCCACCGCGACGGACTGGGGATCGCGGCTCTTCGGCTTCGTGAAGGACGTCTGCACGGGTGACGATTGCCCACCGGTGCCCTACGGCGTCGACTTCTACATCTACCCGCTGGTGTGGGGTGGTATCGGTGCGGCGATCGCGGCGGCCGTGGTCGGCCCGGTGGTGTCCCTGCTGAAGGGTTGGTACCTGTACTTCTGGCCACTCCTGGCGATCGCGATCGTCCTCTTGAGCTCGGTGGCGGGCTCTGCATTGACCGGCTATTGCAGCCAATATTGGCACTTGAGCGAATGAGACCGAAATCACAACCGCCGGCTGAGGATTGAGGCGGCGGCCGGCAAGCGGTCACCGTTCGGTCACGGTACGACAAAAAATCCCTCGTGAAGCCCCTGCGGTATGGCCATCGCGGCCATTTGTTGCCACAGTGTCTGTAGTGACTGTTGTGAATTCAACGGTTCACCGAGGGTCCACGGCGGCACCGGGGCAGGTGGCGACGTGCGGCTCCCAACGGGGCGGGCCAGCGTATGAGTCTCTGTGGTGAATCGGCAGGAATGACGGCAGATGCGCGAGGTCACCGCGCTGACGCCACAGAGAGGTGATCCCCATGAGACGCAGCTACGCAGTCCCGATCAGCCTGGCCCTGTTGCTGACGCTACCGATGCTGAACCCGACTTCCGCGACCGCTGACCCGCAGGGGCCGACCCTGCCGGGACCGTCACTGCAGGGTTCGACCCTGCCGGGACAGTCAGTGCAGAGTCCAACCCTGCCGGGACAGTCAGTGCAGGGCCCGAGCCTGGTGGGCTACCAGCAGTCGACCACCTACGTGATTCAGCGCGCGCTCGCGCAGCGCGGTGTGCCGTTTCTCTACGGCGGCGGCAATGCCGCAGGCCCGACCCGCGGGACCGGACTGAAAGCCAACATCGTTGGGTTCGACGCGTCAGGTCTGATCCAGTACGCGTATGCCGGCGCCGGGCTCAAGATGCCGCGGACCTCGGGCGAGCAGTGCAACGTCGGCCGCAAAGTTGCGCCGTCACAGGCGCGCCCCGGCGACCTGCTCTGCTACGGCCCCGGCGGCACGCAAAGCGTCGCGATGTACCTCGGCAACGGCCAGATGATCGAGGCCACCGAACCCGGCGTGACGGTCTCGGCGGCGCGCACCAACGGGATGGTTCCCTACTTGACCCGAATCATCGAGTCCTGACCGGGAAGGCGCCGACGCGCCGTTAGCGCACTGTCGGCGGTCGGCCGGTTAGGTAGATTGTCGGTCAATCATGTTGACCGTCTCCCCGACCCGTCCGGCCGACGCCACCATCGCGGAATCCGCCCAGTCCGCCATGGGAAACCGGAAAGCAGGGTTCTACCGCCACGACCTCGACGGGCTGCGCGGCATTGCCATCGCGCTGGTCGCGATGTTCCACGTGTGGTTCGGCCGGGTTTCCGGTGGGGTGGACGTGTTCTTGGCGCTGTCGGGCTTCTTCTTCGGCGGGAAATTGCTTCGCGCGGCGCTGAATCCGGCTGGAGGTCGAACCGGGTCATTGTCGCCGGTGCCCGAAGTGATTCGTCTGGTCCGCAGGTTGCTACCGGCTCTCGTGGTGGTGCTTGCCGGGTGCGCACTGCTGACCGTCCTGGTTCAGCCGGAGACCCGCTGGGAGACCTTCGCCGACCAGAGCCTGGCCAGCCTCGGTTACTACCAGAACTGGGAGCTGGCCAGCACGGTGGCCGATTATCTACGGGCCGGCGAGGCAGTCAGTCCGCTGCAGCACATCTGGTCGATGTCGGTGCAGGGGCAGTTCTACATCGCGTTTTTGGCGCTGATTTTCGGGTTCGCGTTTCTGTTCCGGCGCCGTCTCGGCAACCGGCTGCGGACGACGTTTGTCCTGCTGCTCAGCGCGCTTGCAGTGGCGTCGTTCGTCTACGCGATCTTTGCCCACCAAGCCAACCAGGCGACCGCCTACTACAACAGCTTCGCGCGGGCCTGGGAGTTGCTGCTGGGCGCGCTCGTGGGCGCGCTGGTCCCCTACATCCGCTGGCCGATGTGGCTGCGTACGGTGACGGCCACCGTCGCCCTGGCCGCGGTGCTGTCCTGCGGCGCGCTCATCGACGGCGTCAAGGAGTTCCCCGGACCGTGGGCGCTGGTACCCGTCGGGGCAGCCGTGCTGTTCATCCTCGCCGGCGCCAACCGGTACGCCCATCCGAGCACGAGCGACAAGCTGCCGCTGCCCAACCGGCTGCTGGCGGCCGAGCCGTTGGTCAAGCTCGGCGCGATGGCCTACGCCCTCTATCTCTGGCACTGGCCGCTGCTGATCTTCTGGCTCGCGTACACCGGTCACCGGCACGCCAACTTCATCGAGGGCACGGCGGTGCTGCTGATCTCCGGTGTGCTCGCCTACCTGACCAACCGTTTCGTCGAAGAGCCGCTGCGACACCGCGGGGCCGCCGGATCCGAGTCCGTCCGAGTCATCCCGTGGCGGACGCGGCTGCGCCGTCCCACCATGGTGCTCGGATCCACGGTGGCGATGCTGGGCGTGACGCTCACTGCAACGGCGTTTACCTGGGTCGAGCATGTCAACGTGGAACGTGCCAGCGGCAAGGAGCTGACCGGGCTCAATTCCCACGACTATCCCGGCGCCCGCGCCCTCGTCAAACACGTGCGCGTGCCCAAGCTCCGGACACGGCCCACCGTGCTGGAAGCACAGACGGACTATCCGCCGTCCACCCGCGACGGCTGCATCGGCGACTTTGCCAACACGTCGGTGATCGCATGCACATACGGCGACAAGAAGGCCACCCGCACCATCGCGCTTGCCGGCGGTTCGCATGCCGAGCATTGGCTGACCGCGCTGGACATCCTCGGCCGCAGGTACCACTTCAAGGTGACCACATACCTCAAGATGGGCTGCCCGCTGTCCACCGAACAGATGCCGTTGGTGATGGGCAACAACGCGCCATACCCGGAATGCCGTGACTGGGTGCCCAAGGCCATGGCCAAGGTGGTGGCTGACCACCCGGACTACGTGTTCACCACGTCCACCCGGCCGTGGAACATCAAGCCCGGAGACGTGATGCCGGGAACCTATGTTGGGATCTGGCAAACGTTCTCCGACAACAACATTCCAATCCTCGCGATGCGTGACACCCCGTGGCTGGTCAAAGACGGTCAACCGTTCAACCCGTCGGACTGCCTGGCTAAAGGTGGCGACGCAATCTCGTGCGGCATCAAGCGCTCCGACGTGCTGGCTGACCGCAACCCCACCCTCGATTGGGTCGAGCAGTTCCCGCAGCTCAAACCGCTGGACATGAGCGATGCCGTCTGCCGGCCCGACATCTGCCCAGCCATCGAGGGAAATGTGTTGGTGTACCACGACGCTCATCACCTGTCGGCCACCTACATGCGCACGATGACCAACGAGCTGGGTCGGCAAGTCGGGGCGGCCACCGGCTGGTGGTAGCCCGGGGCCCGAGAGGCAGCAGAGCGACCAGATACGGCCGCCGATAAGGTCGAAGGATGCCGCCCGCAGACCCGACCTACGGCGCCGCCGGAAGCCCGCCAACGCTGGCGACCATATGGCCCGGAAGTAGCTATCCGCTGGGCGCTACCTTCGACGGCGGCGGCACCAACTTCGCGCTGTTCTCCGAGATCGCCGAAAAGGTCGAGTTATGTCTGATCGACGAGGGTGGTCGCGAGTCTCGGATCGCCCTTGATGAGGTCGACGGATACGTGTGGCACGCGTATCTGCCCACCATCAGCCCGGGCCAGCGCTATGGGTTTCGCGTGCACGGGCCGTTCGACCCGTCGACCGGTCACCGATGCGACCCCAGCAAGCTGTTGCTCGACCCGTACGGTAAGTCGTTCGACGGCGAGTTCACCTTCGGCCAGGCGCTGTACTCCTACGACATGGCCGCCGCTGCTCACGATCCGGCCGAGACCGGTACTCCCCCGCAGGTCGATTCGCTCGGACACACCATGACCAGCGTGGTGATCAATCCGTTTTTCGACTGGGCGACCGACCGTGCGCCGCGCACGCCGTATCACGAGACAGTTATCTACGAGGCGCATGTCAAAGGGATGACCCAGACCCATCCCGCCATTCCCGAAGCACTCCGCGGGACTTACGCCGGGCTGGCTCACCCGGCGATCATCGATCACCTCAAATCGCTGAATGTCACCGCGATCGAACTGATGCCGGTGCACCAGTTCCTGCACGACAGCCGGCTGCTGGACTTGGGGCTGCGGAATTACTGGGGCTACAACACCTTCGGGTTCTTCGCCCCACACAACCAGTACGCCGCGAGCCGGCAGGCCGGCGCTGCGGTGAATGAGTTCAAATTCATGGTCCGGACATTTCATGAGCAAGGTATCGAGGTCATCCTCGACGTGGTGTACAACCACACCGCCGAAGGTAACCAGATCGGCCCGACGATCAACTTCCGCGGCATCGACAACGCCGCGTACTACCGGCTCGTCGATGACGATCTACGGTTCTACAAGGATTTCACCGGCACGGGCAACAGCCTCAACGCCCGCCATCCACACACGTTGCAGCTGATCATGGACTCGCTGCGTTATTGGGTGACCGAGATGCATGTCGACGGCTTCCGCTTTGATCTGGCGTCCACGTTGGCCCGTGAGTTTTACGACGTCGATCGGCTGAGCGCCTTCTTCGATCTGGTGCAACAGGATCCGGTGGTCAGTCAGGTCAAGCTGATCGCCGAGCCGTGGGATGTCGGCGAAGGCGGCTACCAGGTCGGCAACTTCCCGGGTTTGTGGACCGAATGGAACGGGAAATACCGCGATACCGTGCGTGACTACTGGCGGAGCGAACCCGCAACCCTTGGCGAGTTCGCGTCCCGGCTGACCGGGTCGTCGGACCTCTACGAGGCGACCGGCCGGCGCCCCAGCGCCAGCATCAACTTCGTGGTCGCGCACGACGGGTTCACGCTCAACGATCTGGTGTCCTACAACGAAAAGCACAACGAAGACAATGGCGAAGACAATCAGGATGGCGAAAGCTACAACCGGTCCTGGAACTGTGGCGTCGAAGGCCCAACCGATGATCGGGAAATCCTGGACTTGCGCCACCGACAGATGCGCAACATCATCGCCACGCTGATGCTCAGCCAGGGCACTCCGATGATCGCGCACGGCGACGAGATCGGCCGTACCCAGCACGGCAACAACAACGTCTACTGCCAGGACTCCGAACTGTCCTGGATGGACTGGTCACTGGTCGACAAGAACAGCGACCAGTTGGCGTTCACCCGCAAAGTCACCGCCCTGCGTAAGAGCCACCCGGTGTTTCGCCGCCGGCGGTTCTTCGACGGTGAGCCGATCCGGACCGGCGATGAGGTTCGTGACATCGCCTGGCTGACACCGGCGGGCAAGGAAATGACACATCAAGACTGGGGCGCCGAGTTCGACAAGTGCATCGCGGTGTTCCTCAACGGCGAAGCGATACCCGAACCCGATGCGCGCGGCCAGCAGGTGGTCGACGACTCGTTTCTGTTGTGCTTCAACGCACATGACCACACGGTGGATTTCATCGTGCCCGATGACGACTACGCCAAGGAGTGGACGGCGGAACTGGACACCACTGATCCCACCGGCGAGGTGGAGCTGGTCGTGAACGACGGCGACGAAGTCTCGCTGCCCGGACGGGCGGTACTCGTTTTCCGTAAGACCCGGTAGCGCATGGCTTTTCCCGTCCTGTCCACCTACCGGTTGCAGCTGCGGGGTGAGTCGAGCGGTTTCGGGTTTACCTTCGCCGACGCCGAGAACCTGCTCGACTATCTTGCCGAACTCGGGGTGTCGCACCTGTATCTGTCGCCGATCCTGACCCCGGTCGGCGGGTCGGCGCACGGCTACGACGTCACCGACCCGACGACGGTGTCGGCCGAGCTCGGCGGCTCCGAGGGCCTGGAGCGGCTGTCGGCGGCGGCGCGCGCCCGCGCCATGGGCCTGGTCGTCGACATCGTCCCCAATCACGTCGGCGTGGACAAGCCGGAGCAGAACCCGTGGTGGTGGGATGTGTTGCGGCACGGCGAGTCGTCGGCCTATGCGTCGTACTTCGACATCGACTGGGACCTGGCTGACGGCCGAATAGTGTTGCCGGTATTGGGTTCCGACGACGACGTCGCCGACTTGACCGTCGACAGCGATCTGTTGCGCCTGGGCGATCTGGCCTTCCCGATCGCGCCGGGCACCGCTGGCGGCACCGGCGTGCAAGTGCACGAGCGCCAGCATTACCGGCTGATCGGTTGGCGGAACGGCCGGTGTGGCTATCGCCGATTCTTTTCGATCACATCGCTGGCCGGACTGCGCCAAGAAGATCGGCCGGTGTTCGACACCAGCCACGCCGAGGTGGCCCGCTGGTTCGCCGAGGGACTGGTCGACGGCGTGCGCATCGACCATCCCGACGGCTTGTCGGATCCGTCGGGCTATCTGCAGCGGTTGCGTGAACTCATCGGGCCCGACGCGTGGATCGTGATCGAGAAAATCCTCGCCGTCGACGAGGCCTTGGAGCCGACGCTGCCTATCGCCGGCACAACCGGGTACGACGTACTGCGCGAGGTCGGCGGGGTTTTCATCGACCCGAACGGCGCGCCTGCGTTGACGGCGTTGGTCGAATCCGCGGGCATCGACTACCACCAGTTGCCGGCCATGCTGGCCGACCTCAAGACCTCGGCGGCCACCGAAACGCTGGCCGCCGAGCTGGGCAGGCTACAGCGCAGCATCGTCGCGGCGGCCGGCGCCGACCATCCGCAACTGCCCACGGCGGTCGCGGCGCTGCTCACGCACATCGACGTCTATCGCAGCGACTACCGCGGCCTGGCCGCGATACTGCCCGCCGCGCTGGCCGCGACACAGTCCGCTGCACCGGAATTGGACGTTCCGCTGCAGCTGATCGCCACCGCGTTAGCCCGCGGCGGCGAGCCCGCCAGCCGACTGCAGCAGCTGTGCGGCGCCGTGACGGCCAAGGCGGTCGAGGATTGCCTGTTCTACCGCGACGCCCGGCTGGTATCGCTGAACGAAGTTGGCGGCGAACCACACCGGTTCGGCGTCGGCGCCGCGGAATTCCATCACCGCGCCGCCACCCGTGCCCGACTGTGGCCGCAAACCATGACGACGTTGTCCACCCACGACACCAAACGCGGCGAGGATGTCCGGGCCCGCATCGGCGTCCTGTCCCAGGTACCGTCGCTGTGGGCCGAATTCGTCGCCCGCTGGGAGACGGTGGCCCCAGCCCCCGACCCGGCGACCGGATTGTTTCTGTGGCAGAACATCTTTGGTGTCTGGCCGACCAGCGGCGAGGTCACCGCCGAACTGCGCGACCGGTTGCACGCGTACGGCCAGAAGGCGATGCGGGAAGCGGCCTGGCACACGTCGTGGCACGACCCGGACGCCGACTTCGAGGGTGCGGTGCACGGCTGGCTGGACGCGGTGCTCGACGGGCCGGTGGCGCGCGAGCTGACCAGTCTGGTGACCCGGCTTCAACCGCACGCCGAGAACGATGCGCTCGGCCAAAAGCTGCTCGCGCTGACCGTGCCCGGCGTACCCGATATCTACCAGGGCACCGAATTGTGGGACGACAGCCTGGTCGACCCGGACAACCGCCGCCCGGTGGACTACACCGTCCGACGGCAGGAACTGAAGTCGCTGCAGCACGCGAAGATTCGCGTCGTCACAGCGGCCTTGCAGTTGCGCCGCGCCCGGCCGGACACCTTCCTGCGGGGTGGCCACCACCCGGTGCTCGCCGCGGGAGCCGCTGCCGACCACGTGGTGGCGTTCCGGCGCGGCGACGACGTGCTGGTCGCGGTCACCCGCTGGACGGTGCACCTCGAACAAACCGGGTGGGGCGACACCGTGGTAGAGCTGCCGGACGGTTCGTGGACCGACGCGCTGACCGGCGCGGTGGTCACCGGGACCGCGCCCGCCGCCGACTTGTTCGCCGAATTGCCGGTGGCGCTGCTGGAGCGTAATCGTGGCTGAATTCGCGGTGTGGGCGCCCAAACCCGAGAAGGTCCGCCTGGACGTCGACGGCGAGGTCTATCCGATGACGCGTGACCGCGACGGCTGGTGGCGGGCCACCGTCGATGCGGCACCAGCCGCCCGCTACGGGTATCTGCTTGACGACGATCCGAAGCTGCTGCCCGACCCCCGGTCCCCCCGCCAGCCCGACGGCGTGCACGGGTGCTCGCAGTTGTGGGCGCCGGCGGCGCAGGCATGGACAGACGAGGGCTGGGCAGGTCGTTCGGTGCAGGGAGCGGTGATCTACGAACTGCACATCGGCACCTTCACCCTTGAGGGCACCTTCGACTCGGCCATCGAAAAGCTGGACTATCTCGTGGATCTCGGCGTTGATTTCGTCGAGGTGATGCCGGTCAACGCGTTCTCCGGCACGCACGGCTGGGGATACGACGGGGTGCTGTGGTACGCGGTGCACGAACCCTACGGCGGACCCGACGGGCTGGTCCGGCTCGTCGACGCCTGCCATCGCCGCGGCCTGGGCGTGCTGATCGACGCGGTCTTCAACCACCTTGGCCCGTCGGGTAACTACCTGCCGCGGTTCGGTCCTTACCTGTCGTCTGGGAGTAACCCGTGGGGAGAAGGCATCAACATCGCCGACGCCGACTCCGACGAAGTCCGTCGCTACATCATCGACTGCGCGCTGCGCTGGATGCGTGTTTTCCACGCCGACGGGCTGCGACTGGACGCCGTTCATGCGCTGGTGGACACCACCGCGATCCACATCCTGGAAGAGCTGTCGGCCGAAACCGAGCTACTGGCCGAGGAACTGTGCCGTCCGCTGTCCCTGATCGCCGAGAGCGACCTGAACGACCCGCGGACGATCACGCGCGGTCGCAGCGGCGGCTACGGGATGACGGCGCAGTGGGATGACGACATCCACCACGCCATCCACACCGCCGTTTCCGGGGAGCGCCAAGGCTACTACGCCGACTTTGGTTCGCTGGCTACGCTGGCAAAGACGTTGCGCAACGGCTTCTTCCACGCAGGCACCTATTCGTCGTTTCGAAAGCGGCGGCACGGACGGCCTTTGAACACAGCGGAGAGCTCAGGGATTCCGGCTACCCGGCTGCTCGCCTACACCTGCACTCACGACCAGGTCGGTAACCGTGCACTCGGAGATCGTCCGTCACAGACCCTGACTTACGGCCAGCTGGCGGTCAAGGCCGCGCTGGTGCTCGCGTCTCCGTACACCGCAATGCTTTTCATGGGCGAGGAATGGGGCGCGTCGACCCCCTTTCAATTCTTCAGTTCTCATCCGGAGCCGGAGCTGGCGCGAGCCACCGCTGAGGGACGCAAGAAAGAGTTCGCCGACCACGGCTGGGACGCCGACGAGATTCCCGACCCGCAGGACCCGCAGACGTTCCAGCGCTCGAAGCTGGACTGGGCTGAGGCCGACGCCGGTGACCACGCACGCCTGCGCGGCCTCTATCATGACCTGATCGCGTTGCGGCGCAATGAAACTGACCTGGCCGACCCATGGTTGGACCACATGGTGATCGACTACGACGAAGAACGGCGCTGGATCGTCATGCGCCGTGGCCGGTTGGTGGTCGCCTGCAATCTGGGCGCCGAGGCGGTGGGTGTCCCGTTCACCGGCGAGGTGGTGTTGTGCTCCGCTCCGCCCGGCGTCGGCGCCACGACCGAGCTGCAGCCGTATTCGTTCGCCATCCTGCGGACTGTGGATAACTGACTACCCGCGGCGCCGCCGAGCGCTGATGATGCGCGGATGAGTCATGACGATCTGTTGCCGATTCCACCGATTGAGACCGCCAGCGATCCTGTTTACTCGGCCGCCGATCTGCGCCAGCGATGGCGGGCGTTGATGGGCCCGCTGGGATTTGAGGAACGCCTGCTGTGGTTTGGCCTCATCGGGCCGGACCGTTGCTTCGCCAAGAAGCTGAGCCACGTGCCGGTCTGCCCGCGGCCACAGGGCCGAATCTTGTGGAACCTGATGTCGGCGTTGCGCACGCTGCTCGACGACCTCGGACCGAAAAACACGGTGGCGCTACTGCTGACCCGGCCAGGGCGCGGCCCTGTCTCCCCCGCCGACCGGATGTGGTCGAAAACGCTGACGGACATGGCCGAAAGGTTCGCCGTTCCGCTGGAACCGATCTTCCGCGCCAACGACGACTCGCTTGAGCTGGTCTCACAGACTCGGTAATACTGTGAATCTGTCCAGACATTATGGTGTCGAT
>Ga0210396_10003585_pt1 | contig 15434 bp, 13 predicted proteins | sample IncBWH17OmetaG_FD_155466 | JGI IMG/M metagenome (GOLD analysis project Ga0210396, IMG submission 155466) | Forest soil microbial communities from Barre Woods Harvard Forest LTER site, Petersham, Massachusetts, United States - Inc-BW-H-17-O ... | reverse complement strand
AATCCAAGCCCTGCGCGACAAGTGCGACATTCTCTGGGCGCAACTCGATGCGCTCTACTTCGCCTACGTACAGCCCGCCTGGCCGGCGCCCGGCGCGTTTCGCATCGAGGGCGCTTAGCATGAGTCAGAAATCTAGCAAATTTGTCATTCCGACCGGAGCGCAGCGAAGTGGAGGAACCTGCTGTCGCTTGCAGCACCACCGCACCTCGCGCCCGTTTACGCCCCAACCCCCAAGCCCAGGACACCAGCATGCCACCGCCTGAAGACACCGCTCAGCCCCGCCTGGCCGCCGGTTGTCGCTGGGGAGGCAGCGAACAAGACCGCGTGATCCTGTTCCCCGAAGGTGCGATTAAGTTGCAAGGCACCGGACGGCAAGTGCTCGAGCGTTGCGACGGCCACCGCACCTTCGGCCAGATCATCGCCGAATTGCAGGCTCAATTCAGCGATGCGGATCCTGCCAAGATCCGCACCGACATCAGCCAGTTTCTGGAGCAACTCCGGCACAAGCGGATAGTCGACTACTAAATTGACTACTGAGTTGATTACTAAGATGTAAGGGAAAAGAACATAATGCGCCAACTGTTGCCGCGTGATCTCGTTGTGCCATCTTTTCCAGCAACATATCATCGGAGGAAAATATGAAGCGGATCGCCTTCGGACTCTTCCTGTGCGCCCTGACCTGTGCGGCGGTCGCGGCAGCGGCGCAGAGTGCGACTTCAGCCTCCTCCAGCCCCGCGGCGAGCCCGGTCATCCTTATCGAAGATGTCGACCGCTTCTACAAGGTCTACGACGCTGCGGGCGGACATCCAACCGCCGATCAACTTCAGCACGACTATATCGATCCCGGTTCCGACGGGCTTCACCACCTCGCCCAGGTGCGCAACGTTTCCGGGGCCACGATCGCTAAAACGTTGGCCGAGCATCCTGAGATTTATTCGGACGCCAAGCGTTGCATGCTCGTCCTACCCCGTGTCCGCGAGCGCTTGGATGTCGCGCTCCGCAAACTGGGCAGTCTCTATCCGGAGGCGCGATTCCCCCCGGTGACGATCGTCGTGGGCCGGGGAAAACCCGTAGGCGTGGGGAGCCCTGCCTTTGGCGTCCAGATAGGCCTTGAGGCGCTTTGCGCGGTGAGCTGGATGAATCCTAACGTTGAGGATCGGTTTGTGAACGTGATCGCTCATGAGTATGCCCACGTCCAGCAGGCGCCCGCTCTCGCCGATGACGAACATCCCACTGTGCTCGAGTTGTCCCTGGTCGAAGGTGCGGCTGAGTTCACGGCGGAGTTGATTTCTGGCGAGGTCTCGTCCTACCAGTTTGCAGGGTCGTCAATGAAGGGTCGTGAAAAGGAAATCGAGACTGCCTTCGTCCCCGACGAAGACAAGACGGATATCTCTAAATGGGTTTACAACGGCACACGGGAAAAACCGGGCGACCTCGGCTACTGGGTCGGATATCGCATCGTCAAGTCCTACTATCAACATGCCGACGATAAGCGCCGAGCCTTTCGCGAAATCCTTGAAATGACCGATCCCAAGGCGTTTCTGGCCAAGAGCGGCTGGTATCCCGGCATTCAGCTCCAGTAGTACGCGCAGCATTCGGAATCCACAAACCCGTTGTGACATCCGACCTTGCCTTCCACTCGAAGTCACGTCATCATGGTCAAAGCGGAGGCAGCAGGTTAAAACGGCGCAGCGAGGCTGCTAAGTCGTTTACTGTCAAGATTTTGATATCTAAACCCTTTGTGCTCAGGATTTTGCCACACCTGTTTTGCGAAGGCCGCGCTGAACAAGGCGTTCAGGGGTATGGGGGAGGGGGGATACCCCGGGCGACAATACTTCCGAGAGCTAAATTGAGTGTCCCGAGCGAACCTGAACCGGCCCGCAGCGCGAATTATTTCGACGACAAATCCACAGGGACTTTCCGGCAGCACTGATGATCCCCAACCCGCTCGCCCTTATCGCCGAGATTACGCACCGCTGCCCGTTGCACTGCGTCTACTGTTCCAATCCCCTGGAGCTGGCCGCCGCAAGTTCGGAGCTTTCCACCGCGGAATGGATCAACGTTTTTCAGCAGGCGGAAAAGCTCGGAATGCTTCACGCCCACTTCACCGGAGGCGAGCCGCTGGCTCGTCCCGACCTGACAGAACTCATCGCGGGCGCGCGCGCCGCGGGCCTTTACACCAACCTCATCACTTCTGGTATTGGGCTTGCTGAAACACGCTTGCAATCACTCGTCGAGGCCGGACTCGATCACATCCAACTCAGCTTTCAGGATTCACGCGAGGATGCAGCTAACTGGATTGCCGGAGCCAAAGCGCACGCTCACAAGATCGAACTGTCGCGCATCATCCGCCACCACAAGATTGCCTTCACCGTAAATCTTGTGGTCCACCGGCAGAACATCGACCATCTCGAAGCAATGATCTCTTTCATCGAGCAGCTGGCGCCCGAACGCATGGAAATCGCCCACACCCAGTATTATGGCTGGGCACTGCGCAACCGGGCCGCGCTGCTGCCCACGCGGGCGCAGCTCGAAAAAGCCGTCGCGGCCTTGGCCGCCGCCGAAAAACGCCTCGCAGGACGCATACGCGTTGATTCAGTCGCTCCCGATTACTATGCGCGCTTTCCCAAGGCATGCATGGGCGGATGGGGTCATAGATTGATGCTCATCAATCCTGCGGGTAAGGTGCTACCCTGCCATGCTGCGGAAGTCATTCCCGGCCTGGCGTTCGAGAATGTTCGTGAGCAGACCCTGGAGTTCGTCTGGCGACAGTCTTCCTCGTTCCAACACTTTCGCGGCGAAGAATGGATGCCGGAGCCCTGCCGCAGTTGCGATCGGCGCACGGAAGATTTTGGCGGATGCCGCTGCCAGGCTCTGCTACTGACCGGAAATGGAGCCGCAACCGATCCTGCCTGCTCGCTGGCGCCGGCCCACCACGTCGTCGAGGCAGCATTGGCCGAAGCGAATTCCAGCGCCGGGGTTTCACAGCCCGTTTCCGCCGCGTTATTCGCGCAGTTGCAACAGCGCGCTGCCAGCCTCTGGAGTTACCGTGCCAATCCTGAGTAGCCCGCCAACCCTACCAGCGAAACCCGATCGTGATCGGGCGAAAATCGGTCGTGATGTTACTCGCTGTTCCGTGCATGAGGCGGTACTCCAGGTAGATTTCAACTCCACTCGGCATCTTGCGCGCCACCCCTCCCCCAACATCGTAACCCCATTGATTCAGACTGGAATTGACGAAGTTGCCGCTAAGAGGAATGAAGGCATTCGAATTTATGCACGCACCCCACCAACTCCAGAACTCATTGCAGGGCGAACCGGGAACGGCAGTGCTGCCGCTCAAACTCCCGGAGCGATGAAAGAACCCGCCTCCGAAGGTGAAATAGCCGCTGTAGAGCTTGGTCACAGGAAGGTTGATGATGGGATTAAGTGTGATCGCGTAGGCGTAATTTCTGGCTCCAGTCGATTGCGCCAGCTCCTCTGTAGAGTCGCGCAGCGGCAGGTCCGCAAGGACGACGTCCGCGCGCAATCCCAAATACTTGTTCGCGTTGCGAGCCACACCCGCTGCCCCCACGGGGCCTCCGCCTCGCACCCACGTGCGGGTCGAGCCGCTGTCAAGGTTGGCGCCGGCGCCTACGTTGAAGTTCCAGTTCTTGTAGTCGTGAGGTTTTTTGCGGCGCGCACTGCTGGATATTTCGTCCGACGGCTCCTGGCCGGTGCTGGGTTGCTGTGCGGCAGGAGCTTGTGTGGCGGGAGCCGGTGTGGCAGAAGGCGGTGTGGCGGGTTGTTCCGCTGCCGGAGCTTGTGCCGCGGGCGTCTGCTCAGGAGGCGCCGTCTGGGCGAATCCTTGTGCTCCCAACAGAATTGTCACCAGCAGCGTCAGCACACTCGCAGTCGCGGTCACACTCGCGGTCACACTCGCGAACTTTGCCATCATCCATTCTCCTCCCATAACCGGGCGTGGTGGCGGACCGTAGCGCTCGGCATGAAGAGGCGAGAGACGCCGTTGGTAAAGGTTCCGCTTGTGATTCCTCGCAAGCAGGCTTCGGCCGTTGCAGCGGGATCACGTTATATTACCAACTTTGATGCTGATTCTGCCCGGCAAGCCGCCCCGGAGGGTGATGGCATCGTCTACAGTCGGCCATCTTCGATCTCCGGGTTGAAGTTTTCTGCAAGCCATGTAAGTATCGTCGTCGCCCGCAGCCGCTTAATTGAATGGAAACGACATGGAAACCCTTTTGTCCAAGGCTCAAAGGTTTATCGCTTTCGTACTGGGAATTCTGCTGGTCGTCGTGGTGGCGCTTTCCACAGTACACCTGGGTTTCCTGATTGCGCAGGAAATCTGGGCGCCTCCAAGGTTTCTCATCCCGGTGCAAGGCCTCCTGGAGATCTTCTCGTTTTTCCTGTTAATCCTTATTGGCGTCGAGTTACTCGAGACTCTCAAGGCCTATCTCAGGAAGGACGTTATTCATGTTCGGATCGTCCTCGAAGTGGCCCTGATTGCCATGGCAAGAAAAGTCATCATCCTCGAACCCAACAGCGTTCCTGGTTCGACCTTGTTTGGTATGGCGGCTCTCATTTCCGCGCTTGCCGTGGCCTTCTACTTTGAGAGACAAGCGCACCGGGACCAACCCTCCTGATCGATCCGAGTATCGCAACTCGGAAATTGTTTCACTACCGTGCGCGCTGTGCGGAGCGCTTTCCACTTCGCGGAGTTGCAACTCCCACGTATGATAAGGTGACTTTCCGTTTTCGAGAGCACTTTGCAAAAGACTCCACCAAAGCAAGCACCAGACGCCAATCCCGTCGCCGTTTCACGGGATCGCACGCCCGCGCGCCGCGTTGCCCTGGTGGGTTTCGGAACCGTGGGCCGCGCCGTGGCCAAGATTCTCTCCGAACGCAGTCACGGAGATGGCTTGCTCCGCCTCACCCACATCTGCAATCGCAGTTTCGAACGCAAAAAGCAGCCTTTTGTTACTGAGCGATGGTTTCCGGCCGACGTAGTCTGGACCGACGACTTTCACGCGATTCTCAACTCCGACGCCGAAATTATTATTGAGCTGATCGGGGGTTTGACGCCCGCGGAAGAGTTGGTGCGAGGCGCTTTGAAGGCAGGCAAATCGGTGGTCACGGCCAACAAGCAGCTCATCGCCCGTCATGGTCCGGACCTGCTGCAGCTTGCCAGTGCGAACGGCTGCCGGCTCGAGTTTGGAGCGTCCGTCGCCGGCGGGGTTCCTGTTCTCCCCGCGCTGCGCACTGGTCTCTGCGGAGATCGGCTGCACGGCATTGCGGGCATTCTAAACGGCACGTGCAACTACATTCTCAGCCGTATTGAGACCGATCGAATTCCTTTCAGCGAAGCGCTCGAAGAAGCCCAGGCGCGCGGCTACGCCGAAGCCGACGCCAGCGAAGATCTCGACGGAGGCGATGCCCGCGCCAAACTTTCCATCCTCGCCCTCGCCGGGTTGCACATCCGCGTTTCTGCGGGAGACATTCGCGCCCGCAGCATCCGCCCCATCGACGCCATCGATTTCGATTACGCTGCCGAGTTGGGCTGCACCATCCGCCAGATTTCGCGCGCTGATCTGAAGGAAGCTACCTTATTTACCGACGTTGGGCCCAGCCTGGTTCCCACCTCGTCTCCCTTTGGACGCGTGCAGAAAAATCTAAATCTGGTTTTGACTTCGGGTGAGTACGGCGGCGACATGGCCTTCCTGGGCGCGGGCGCGGGAGGAGATCCGACGGCGGTTGCTGTCGTTTCAGACCTCATGTTCGTGGCGGCAAGCCTTGCGGCTGGAACTCCCTCGGTTAAAGCGCGCCCGCATCGCCCGCTGCAACTAGCGTCGCCGACAGTCACTTGCGACTTTGAGACGCCCTGGTATTTGCGATTTCTGGTGAAGGACCAGCCAGGCATCATCGCAAGCCTGGCCGCGATCCTCTCGTCCCATCAGTTGAACATCGACGCCGTGCTGCAAAATCCCGGCTTCGACAAGAACGCACTGCCATTCGTGATTACGCTTGAGCCTTGCCGCGATGCACAGCTACACCCCGCACTGCAGGAAATGTCAGCGCTGCCCTTCGCACTTCGCCCTTGCTTGTGCCTGCCGATTCTGCGCTAGCTGGCTTTGCTCCAGAAAGGATTCTTCAGCCCGGCAGGCGCGAGCGCGCTGTCGGTGGTCGCTTCTGCTCCCGAATCGTCAGAGATTTTCTCATCCAACAAGCGGGAGGAAGGTGCCCTAAGATCTTCCTGACAGCGCGACGGCATCGTAGGAGAAGGATATTCTGATTTCATGGCAGACCTCCACAGGGTTTATGATCCAGCTTCATTGAAGCATCTTGAGCGCGATCGTGGGCCGCAAAATCTCGATGCGGCGGATCGAAAAATCAGCAACTGGACAAATCGCTGCCGTGGCATTACTTCGCACCCTTGATAGAACTGCTAGGATGTCAAATCACGTGAAGCCTTAGAAATTCAGAAACTCCTCCTCAAGGAAGATCTTTCATGAAATATCGCAAGCTGGGCCGGACCGGTTTCGACGTCAGTGACATCGCTTACGGGCTCTGGGGCATGAGCGGCTGGAGCGGCTCTGACGACCGGCAGTCGCTCGATTCCCTGCAGCTCTCCATTGATGCAGGCTGCAACTTCTTCGACACCGCCTGGGATTACGGCAAGGGCAAGAGCGACGGCCTGCTCGGCGAAATCATGGCGCGCAACTCCGGAAAGCGCTTGTATGCCGCCTCGAAAATCCCTCCGGCGAACGACAAGTGGCCCGCACTCCCAACGTACAAATATCTTGATGTCTATTCTCCCGATCACGTTTTCAAGTACACCGACCTGATCCGCAAGAAGCTCCGGGTTGATTCGATTGATGTTCTCCAATTTCATGTCTGGGATGACAGTTGGACGGATGCACCGGAATTTCTCGCCACGGTGGAGAAGTTGAAAGACGGAGGCTGGATTCGCTACTTCGGCCTCAGCCTGAACCGCTGGGAGCCGGAGAATGGCATCAAAGCCCTGCACACCGGAGTGGTCGACGTAGTGCAGGTGATTTACAACATCTTCGATCAGGCACCCGAAGACAAGCTTCTTCCCACCTGTCAGGAACTCAACGTGGGCGTGATCGCGCGCGTGCCGCTCGACGAAGGCAGTCTGGGCGGCAAGATGACGCTCGAAACCCGCTTCCCGAAGGACGATTGGCGGTCGCTTTACTTTGGTCCGGAAAACCTTGCGAACACGATCGAGCATGTCGAAAAGCTCAAGAAAATCGTGCCCGCAGGTATGACGCTACCGGAAATGTCCCTGCGCTTCATCCTGTCTCATCCCGCAGTGAGCACAACGATCGTCGGCATGCGCAGCCCGGAACACGTGCGCCAGAACGTTGCCGCCAGTGACGCCGGCCCGCTCGACTCCGGCTTGCTCGCCGAACTGAAAAAGCACCGCTGGGACCGCAAGCCGCAACCCTGGTCGGATTGAGTTGACTAGATCACTTTTTCCAGCCGTACGTAGCTCGCTTCCATTCCACGCTCCATACCGGTCGCGAGCATGGTCTTTCGCGTCTCCGCGTCAGGCAGCGTCATTCGCATGGTCATCAAAGTCCCGTTGCCGTCCGCAACGAATCTGGTTTCAACACGGTTGTCCGGCGTAGGATCCGGCAGATACATTCGCTCGATATGCACGAGCTTGTTGTAAGGCTCAACTTCCAAATATTCGCCGGTAACATGGAATCCTTGGCCTTTGGCATTCGTCCACTCATAGCGGAACTTGCCGCCAGGCTTGGCCTCATTGATGCATATAGGCATCGTCCACCCTTCCGGACCGAGCAACCATTTCTGGATTAGTTTCGGATCGGTATGAGCGCGGTACACAGCTTCGGGAGGCGCAGCGAAGCGCCTGGTGATGATTATGTGAGTATCTCCTTCAGTCTTCAACGTCATCTTGCTCATCGGTTTGCTCCTTTCTTGGGTTTTTCCATTCCGGCCAGAACTTCGTCGAGCCGGTCGTAGTTTTTCTCCAGCGCTTTGCGAAGCATTGCCAACCATTGGTCCATCGCTTCGATACCTGCTTTTGCGAGACGACGAGGGCGCTTCGTACCCTCGACCCGCCGAGCAATCAGTCCCGCGTCTTCGAGCACCTTCAGGTGCTGCGAGATAGCGGGTTGCGTCATCTCGAACGGCTCCGCCAATTCATTGACCGTGGCTTCCCCTTTAGCGAGGCGCGCAAGAATCGCCCTACGCGTCGGGTCAGCCAAAGCGGAGAAAGCGCTATCAAGATTATGCATAGGTGATAACTTATATAAGTTATTACTTACTGTCAAGAAGAATTTTCATCCCGTTCATTGGCCACTGGCGGTTCCTGCGCCGCACCTCACCAAGAATCCATCGGATCGCCTTACCCTACGATCGCTGGTAGTAGGAAGACCGGCAGTTTAGTCTCGCTGCAAAACCATGAAAGCAAATTCACATCGGACCGCGCTCACTTTAAGTCTGTTCACTGTCCTTCTCGCCGTTAACCTTTACGCCCAGAACTCGCACGGATCGCTGCGGGGCACAGTGCAGGACGCCACTGGCGCCCGCATCTCCGCCGCCAGGGTGGTTGCGCAATTAGCGGACTCGTCGATTCAACGCGACGCCGTCAGCGAAGACCGTGGCGAGTTCCGCCTTGATGACCTGCAGCCTGGCAACTACCACATCACGATCAGTGCCAAGGGCTTCGCGCCGGCGCAGGCGGAAGTCTCCGTCGCCGTCGCCAATGTGCGCGATCTCACGGTTACGATGAAACCCGCGTCGGCGTCGCAAACCGTCAACGTACAGGGCAGTTCCTCCTCAATCACCACCGAAGTGACTGACACCTCGAGCGCGGTGCGCGGAGGAGTAGTGGGCAGTCATGATCTGGAGACTTTGCCGCTCCCGGCGCGAAGTTTCGCCAATATTGCCTATCTCGTGCCTGGAACCGAGCCCGTCGAGCCTTCCGACCCCACCAAGGCGCGCATCACCGCAGTCTCGACCGGTGGAAGTTCCGGGTTGAACAACGAGCTATCAGTAGATGGCGCGGAAAATTCCGACGACTGGATCGGCGGCTTCCTGCAGAACTTCTCGCCGGATGGGGTTCAGGAATTCGCGGTGCGCACTTCGAACGAAGACGCCGACACGGGTTGGACCACCGCAGGGTCCGTCATAATTACCACCAAGCGCGGGAGCAACGAATGGCACGGGAGCGGGGCTTTCTTCGACCGCCAGGCTGCGCTGAATGCGCGCTTCCCTATCGAGAATCCCGCGCCGAACCCGAAGCAGCCGTTCTCCCGCCAGAACTATGTGGGAACTTTCGGCGGTCCGGTTGCGAAAGACAAAGTCTGGTTCTTTACATCATTCGAGAACGTGCACGAGAATGCGAGCATCGCGTACAGTCCGGCCAGCACAACGCAGTTCGATGCGCTGGCAGAGTTAGCATCCGAGGGATTAATCACCGGCATTCCTTCTATCCCGGTTCCCGCTACCGTTCCAATTCCTTTTCGCGACTACCTGAGTTCGCTGCGCCTAGACTGGGCGCAGTCGCCAAAGTCGAATTGGTTCCTGCGGGCATCCTCAGACAGCTACCTCACCCACAACGCCCTGGTGCAGCAAGCGACACTGCCATCAACAGGCCTGGTCACGCACAACAATTACTGGAATGTGGCGCTGAGCAATACTTATGCCTTCAATTCGACCTGGCTGGGCAATCTGGTTCTCGACGCCAGCCTGTTGCATCTGACGCAGACGCGGAATTCGGATCTCGGCTTCGCCATACAGTTTCCCTTCAGCGTAACGGCGCTTACCGTCTCCGGCTTCGAGACCTTCGGCGACAATCAGTTCGCCACTCCCATCACTCTTTTTCCCGACCTCCGCAATCAGGACAAATATCAGTTCCGCTATGACCTGAGCCATGCAATGGGAACGCATGCGTTCAAGTTCGGAATCGACTTCATTCACGAACCGGTGCTGAGTGGGGCGTTCGCGTCGACGGCGGAGCAGTTCACGACGTATCCCTCGAATCCCGATTGCTATATCAATCCACCGGGCCCGGATTGCGGCGGCATCACGACTGCCTTGCCGTTTTACTACACGCCTCCCAGCGCGATGTGCAATCCAGCGCCTCCTCCGGTCCCCCCAGCCACCATCGGCATTACCTGCACTTTTACTCCTGCCGGCGACGGCAGCTTTTCGCAGAACGTTCAGCGTCTCGCTTTTTACGCCGAGGATTCCTGGCGCGTCTCGCACCAGCTTACGGTCAACTATGGAGTGCGTTATCAGACCACCTGGGGACTATTCATCGGCTCGGGGCGCAACGAGGCCGAGAATGCCGCGTATGTGACGCTGCAAGCGTTGCAGATTCCAATCGTGCCCAGCGTGCCGAGTGACTATCACAAGCAAATCGCGCCTCGTCTGGGCATCGCTTACTCCCCGGGAAGCAGCGGCAAGACAGTGATTCGCGCCGGCTTTGGCCTTTACTACGATGATCTCGCGCAGAATGGATGGGCGACGGCATTTCAGGGCGTTAACAATTCGAACTTCACCACGGGAACGTGCGCTCTCGAGGGAGGTCCGGGCACGTATTCACTTCTCGGCTCCGGCTGCATGGCGGGCGGCCTCGGACCTTTGGCGCCTGTTCCAACTCCGGCTAATACGGTTACCGGCAATTTGGCCGGTTCGCCTTACAAAACTCCTTACGCCATCCATACCACCGGCGGCATTCAGCACGCTTTCAACCAGCATTGGCTGGCGAGCGCTGATTACATACACGAGCAGGGCAATCATGGCTACCGCGGCTTCCCCTACGGTAGTGGCTCGAATCTCTTCACTCCGCTCATTTCCAGCTCAGAACCTGCCAATGAATACGCCACCGATCAGCAGGACGTTGTGCCGAACGTGAATGTATTCGAGTCGGACAACCGTTCCAGCTACAACGGCCTGCTGTTGCATTTGCAGGGGAATATGCGCCGCTTCAATCTGGTTGCAAACTACCAGCTGTCCAAGGCACAGACCTGGGGATGCCTGCTGGGCGAGCTGTTTGACTATGTGGATGGCGTCTGCCCGAACCAGCCAAACCAACCGAATCCCGGATTCCTGAACGCTTTCGGACCGGGCGACTATGGACCTTCCGGCGAAGACGTCCGCCACCGCTTTGTGCTGGCAGGCACCGTGCATCTCCCGGGCGGTTTCGAGTTGAGCACCATCAATCAGTTTGAGAGTGCTCGCCCCATCACCATCACGAACCAAAACAATACCGACCGCATTTACGTTCAGCTCAACAATGGGACGCCTGCCTATACCAGTCTGGACGAATTCCGCGGCACGCCCTACATCCAATCGGATTTGCGCGTTACGCGTCCTTTCAAAATCAAGGAGCGCTGGCAGGTCGATCCCTTCATCGAATTCTTCAACCTGTTCAACCGTAACAATCCCGGAGCAAACTTCGCGGTCAATGTGGCTCAGCTCCCGGTTCCATCCGCCCAGATGGCGCCGAATGCGGAAGGCCAAACCATCGTCAGCAATGTTTGCCTGGGCGCGAACGCCCTCAATTGCACTCTGGCAAATTCGGTGCCCCTCGCCAGCCTGAAGCAGCTTGAGATACCGGAAGGCGCCCTGGGAGATTTCTTCGGCCCGGGCACCACGGTGGGTATCCCCTTCGCTGCACAGATAGGCGTGCGTATGACTTTCTAGGAGTCTCGCCTCATCCGCGGTGGATTACACCGACAGGAGGTGCCCACTCGCTCATAGGATGCGGCGCTCCGCAGTCCAGGCATCGCGTTACATCGAACCGGGACGCGCAGTGCGGGCATACACCCCGGCTTTGGAAGGTATCGAATGGCTGTCCGCAGTGTCCACACTTCCAATACTCTCCCGCCGGGGGCGCGGTCTTGCAGGCAGGACAGGAAAACTCTTCCCGGCGAGGCAATTTTGCAAAACGGGAGAGCGCCTGCGCCTGCTTAAATCCGCTCCAACAGTTGATCAGGATAAAGACGGCAATCGCTCCCAACCAGACGGATTGGATTTTGATGGCGATGAAGATGAACCCAGCCACGCCCAGCAGGCCGATGATCGTAGCCGCCATCAAGCTACGGGCGCGTCCCAGCACGAACCAGAGCAGAGAACGAAGAATCTGGCCGCCATCCAGAGGATAGATTGGCAGAATATTGAAAATCAACAGAACCAGGTTCCAGTTCCAAACCGCCTGCAGAAAAGCATGAACATCGGGCGCTGCTTCGGCCCATCCCAGGGACCGGCTAAGCGAGGTCACTATGAACAGGATTACACCCAGCGCCACGTTCACCAGCGGTCCCGCAGCGATACTCCACAGTGTGGCGCCCGGCCGTTGTGGCGGATTCACATAGGCCACTCCACCGAGCGGCCACAACACAATGGTGTCGGCAGTTCCGCCTACTTGCCGGCAGGCCAGGGCGTGGCCAAACTCATGAAGCGTAACTATCACGAACAGCGCCAAATACTCCAGCACATTCCAGGTGACCGAGGAATAGCTTTCCTTTCGAGCGCTGATTTCGTAGGCCGCCACCAGAAACCAGGACCAATGCAGGAACACATCAATGCGGAACAAACGAAACAGGTGGATCGACCCCTGGCGGGCGGTGGGCATGTGCAGCAGTCTACTTCATAATTCCCTGCCGCGGTAATGGCGATCGGCTCGCATGAAAGATGCACAAGGAGAGCGGAATTAGCCGACGATTTTTGGTCGGGGAGCCTATGATCCGTGAAACTTATGATCGGGTGGGACAAACGATTCGCGAGGCAAACCATTCCATCAGTCCATAGGCTCGCCGCTCTACCGCACGAGCCACTCGGTTGCGGTGTGCACCCGGACCAGCAGCTGACCGTAGGTTAGAACGAGCGTGACGATCACGACGGCCGCGGCGCATATCGCAGACGCCACCGAATATCCTGGAGCCGGACTCTGTCGCTGTTCCGTCCAGGAAATCAATCGCTCCACGCGCGCATTCACGGACTCCGCCGGGCTATGGACCAAAGCAGTGGTCAGTTCGGCTGGCGGCTCGAGCGGAACCAGTCGCGACAACTTGATCAACGCTGCAGCCAGATCCAGTGCTTCGAAAGCGCTCGAGACCGCAGCATCATCCGCAGCCATTTCAGTCGCATCGCGCCACGCGCTTTCCAGTTCCGCCATCCCAGGAAATGAGACCAGCCGCAGAACCAGCTTCCTCAGGTTATCCCGCTGACGAACGTGCACCATTTCGTGCCGCAGCGCCGTATTCAATTCCCGCTCGGTGAGCACAAATTCCGCCGCCTGCGATAACCACACGGTAGGCCGCAGGATGCCCGCTGCAGTGAGCGGCGGAGTAGTCCCCGAAACCCGCAGCACCGAAACCGTATCTTTGGACTCTGCAGGGCTGGAACCGGTCAAACCCGCCTGGCGCGTCCACTGCGCAACGGTTCGAGAAGCCTGCGTCCACGCCGCTGCCGCCTTCCACATTCCCGCCAGCATCAGCGACATCCCGCACAGGGCCAGCACTACCGGCGCAGCGCCCATGGGTTCGTCCACAGTGCGGGGTTCGAGCAGCAGGAACGAGGGCACAGCCAAGGCAAGTGTCGCGCCAGTAGCCACTACGAATGGAAGCAAGCGCAAGGCAAAAAGCAGGTCGGCGCTGCGTCTCGCGGAATACTGCTGGCTGGCAAGCCACACTCTCCGCCACACGCCCCAAACTGCCAGGGACAAGCCACCGTAGAGCAGGATGAAGATCGAAAACGAAACGGCGATCCCGCGAACCGCAAACATTACTCCGTCTCCTTCGGGCTCGGGATGTGTCCCGATTCCCGTGGACCTGATTCACGGATATAAAGTTCACGGCGCTTGCTTTCCACCAGTTTCCGCAAGTCGTCGAGCAATTGCGCGTCCCTCTCTCCGAGGATTTCCACCAGGAACGAAAGCGGCAAAGACGAAGCCGGACTCGCATCCAGCAATTGGCGAAGGGCCTGACACGCGGCCTCCCGGTGCAACTCCTCAAGGCTGAACCGGGGAACGTAACGGAACGCCCTGCCTTCTTCCGATCGCGTCAGAAGCCCCTTCTTGAACAATCGATCCAGCGTGGTCATCACCGTGGTGTATGCCAGGTTCTGGCAGACACCTTGGACCAGTTCGCGGACAGTGGCGCTGCCCCTGGCCCACAAAGCGTCGAGCACGCGCTGCTCCAGCGGACCGAGCTGCCGTGAGGAGCTTCGAAATGGTTGGAAAATCCGCCTCATTCGCTGAACCTTATTGGTGCTTACCCAGAAAGGTATTCTACACGGAGTTCGAAGCACGAAAAGCTTCCTCAGGCCGCTCCCTCCCTTCTTTTCTCCGTCACATCCTCAATAGCCAGCAAGATGAAGGGATGCCCTGGCTGCAATTCAACGCGGCGGGCGTTGAGCAGCATGTCTCGCGTTCCTAGGCGGGGAAAATCATGACTCATTTCGAAATCGTCCACCCGGCAGTTTCGCGGGACAATTTCCTCCAGCAACTCGCGTAGCCCCGGAATATTCCACTGGCCATTGCCTAGCTCATAAATCAGACGCTTCTCGGTTTCTTCGCGAGACACATCGAAAGTCCGGTAGAACGCGGGATTCGCGGCGGTAACCTGTAGACTCGAATTCAACACCAGGATCGGTTCCCGAGCAGTCTCGACAATCGTGTCCGCGTACTCCCGTGTCTGATCCAGCGAGCGCTTCAGACTGTCGACGTCCTGCAGGCTGATCACCGCCCCCTCGATCCGGTTGTCCCAGGTCTTGTAGGGACGCACATGCAGCACCTGCCACCCACCTTCCTTGGTGCGCACCTGCCGCTCTTGCGGAGTTACACGACGAATAGCTTCGTGGGCCAGTGATTCCAAATCCTCCACGTCCAAGTTCGGCCGGATCTCGCCCAGGCGACGGCCAATGTCCCCGGGCAACAGGTTCAGAAGCTTTTGCGCGGGCGGAGTGAATCGTCGAATGCGCAAATCATTGCTCACCATCACCACCGGAATATCGACGTGGCCAAGCAGATTAAGCAAGTCGTTGTTAGCCGATCCCAATTCCGAGTTACGGTTCTGCATTTCTTCGTTGAGCGTCGTAAGCTCTTCGTTGGTGGATTGCAATTCCTCCTTAGCAGTCTCCAGTTCTTCGTTGGTGCTCTGCAATTCTTCGTTTGCCGACAACACCTCTTCATGCGCCGACTTGAACTCTTCCGTGGTGGTCTCATGCTCCTCAATGAGCGACCGCAACTGCTCCCGCAACTGATTCATTTCGCGCTTCAGAATCTCTGTGTCCCGCGCCGTGGAGCGTGCTACTTTCACCGTCTTGCCGGTCCTGCCCTTGTCCTCCAAACCCGCCGACTTGCGAGCCTCATCCTGAAACACAACCACGTAAAAGCGCTCATGCGCCGTTGGCCCACGCAATGGCACGACCTCTAGGTT
>Ga0210396_10003584_pt1 | contig 15438 bp, 7 predicted proteins | sample IncBWH17OmetaG_FD_155466 | JGI IMG/M metagenome (GOLD analysis project Ga0210396, IMG submission 155466) | Forest soil microbial communities from Barre Woods Harvard Forest LTER site, Petersham, Massachusetts, United States - Inc-BW-H-17-O ... | reverse complement strand
CACAAAGGACACGCACTCGCGGCCGATGCCCAATACAAGATGTGGGACGCCAATATCTTGAAGGAGATTGCCGGCAGCTCGCCGGCATGGAAGCGCGGACTGGACACGGTGGTGCAGTCGATCGACGCGAACCGCGATCGCAAGGATTTCCGCGATCACTTTTCGGCGCTCGCCGACTTCCTCACGCGGATTGCGCTGGGGGCCTCGGCAACGGCGCAAAGCACGTCCGACCGTAGCCAGCTCGACGTGTCGCAAGCCGCCGAAGCCATGCTGCCCCGTTATTTTCCGGATGGAAAAATCCCGCCCGAGTTGACGGTCAAGTTGAAAGTCGCCTACACGACCGCGCAGGAGGCAATCATCAAGCACGAGATCGTGTCCGCGGGCATCGCCGAGATTGAAAAGAACAACGCCGCGAAGCAGCCGATGGCGGCGCTCGCCGCCCGCCGCACGCTCTTGGACCGCTACCCCAACATGGCCTCCGAGCCGCGGTTTGCCGCGCAGCTCAAGCAGACGCTCGACGTCGAAAAGGGGCTCGTCGTCCGCGAAGAGCTCAATAAGCCGGCCCTGCCGCGCCAAGCGCACGCCGCGGCGCGGATGCTCACGCTGACGCTGCACGCTCGCTCGCGGACCGAAGAGCCGGCCGGCACGCGTCCCGTCTTTGTGCTGGCCAAGGACTGCTGCTACGCCGTCGACCACGTGACGGGCGAGCCGATCTGGCGGCGGTCGCTCGGCTTGGACACTCCCTTCTTTCCGGTCAAAGTCGAAACGGCCGTTCCCGGGCTGTTGGTGTTCAACTCCAACCGTCTGTCGCTGATGCTGCTCGATCGCAAGACAGGCGAGCCGATCTGGGAACAGCCTATCGACGAGGCCGTGTCGGGTGCGCCGCTTGTCGATCAGGGACAGATTTATCTGGCAACGGCCGGCCGACATCTCGACAAGATCGATCTGGAGACCGGCCGCTTGACCACGCGGCTCACGTTCTCGCAAAAAATTCTCGCGCCGCCGGCTCTGTCCCGCGACAAAGAGCGGCTGATCGTTGCGGGCGACGCCTCACTGATTTACACGATCACTACGTCGCCGCTTTCGTGCATCCGCGTCACCGACATGAATCACGCGGCCGGGTCGCTCGTCAACGGCGTGACGGCGGTCGGCGGGCTGGTGCTGTTGACCGAGCCGGGGCGAACGTCGGGCACGCGTCTGCACGCCTTCGCCGCCCAGAGTGACGAAGCATGGCTCAAGCCGGTCGACGTGCAAACGGTAGAGGGGCAAGTCCGTGACGCTCCGGTGATCTACGGCAAAATGCTGTTCGTGTCCTCGGTGCCGGCGCGGATTACCGCCTTCACTGTCTCCGACACGCCCGGACAGGAAGCGCTCACGCCGACGACGAGCGTCGTCATTCCCAATCAGCAAGACAGCCCGATCTTCCTCTCGCCCGGTCCCGATGGGCAGCTCTGGATGGCCGGCAGCTCGGTCCGCCAGCTACAGCTGAAGCTCAACTCGCAGACCTTTTCGCTCAACTCGGCCGAGATCGCCGTCGGCATCAGTTCGCAGCCGCTGCAAGTGGTGGGGCAGTATCTGTACGCCGCCCGCCGCGTTCCCTATGCCGAGAGCGTGTTGTTTTCCGAAATCGACCGCGAGCCGATGACGGGCCAATGGCGCACGGTGTTCGGGTCGTCGATCATCGGCTCCAGCGTGTTCCGCGGCGGCGAGATCGTGACCGTGGGTGAAGCGGGCGAAGTCTTCGCGACGGACCCGGGCGAGCTCGACGCGTCGGCATTCAAGTCGTCGGCCAGCTCCTTCATCAAGCCCGATCCGAAGACTGACCTGCCCCTGCGGGCGACGCGGCTCCACGATGGCCGTATTGCCGTCGACTCGGCGGGGCCCACGCCGACGGTCTGGTTCGTGGGGCCGGGCGGACAGATCTCTCATTCGTTCCCGCTGGAAAAGGCGCTCGACGCGCCGCCGGTCGAGCTGTCGGCCGGACTCGTGCTGCCGTTGCCCGGTCGTTTGCGGCTCGTCAGTCCCACGAGCGGGATGGCCGCGGCCGACGATCAGCTCTCGCCGGTCGAGGGGGGCAAGTCGGCCATCTGGAAGTCGGTCGCTCGTGTGTCGGACAACCAGCTGGTCGCGCTCGACAGCCGCGGCCGGCTCGCCGTCTCACAGTATCGCACGGATCCGGTCCGCACCCTGGCCGAGGTCGTCTCCAAAACACTCGACAAACCGAGCGACACCGGGCTGGCCGTCGTGGGATCGCGGATCGTCTACGCGACCGACGATGGGATGTTGCACTTCCTCGACGCGGCTACGCTTGAGCCGGTCGCCGCGCACAAGTTGTCGTCCCCCGTCGTCGGGCGGCTGTGGAGTGTCGGCACGACGGTGTTGGCCGAAACGCGCGACCATGAGATGGCGGCCTACGAAACAAGCGGAACGCCCAAGCTGCTGTTTGTGGCGGCGCTCGGCGAGTCGGGATCTTCCGGTCCTCCGGCACTATTGGGCGGCCGGCTGATCGTCGCCGAACGCGACGGCACCGTCGTGAGCCTCGATCCCGCGAAGGGAACCGTCATCGCTCGCGTCGCGCTCGAACAGCCGCTCGCTGGCGGCGTGCTGGACGTCAACGGTCACCCGATCGTCACCACGATCGACGGCACCTTGTGCCGCGTCGATTCCGTGCTCGAAGCAACGAAGTCAGGACTCGAGTCGCCGAAGAAGGGACCATGAAGCACTCGCGTGGCTGGTTTCGGTTCTCGCGCGCTCGCTGCTCCCCGATTGTGGCGGCACTGGTGGCCGCCGCGCTCATTCTGGGCGGATTGACGCGCCCTTCGGCCCGCGCCTTCCAGGATGACGAACCGCAGCCCGGTGCGCGGGCGACAAAATCGGGCCGTCCACCGAAGGCCGCCAAGCCGCCGAAGACGAAAGAAAAGCCACCGAAAGAAGAAGTCAAGCGGACCGCCAAGAAAGACGCGGAGCCCGAGGACGACGATTCCAGCGACGATTCGAAGAAGCTCGGGGACCTGAAGAAACAGCAAAAGTTTCCCCGCCTCGCGGAGATGGCCGTTCCGACGGTCGCGCAGTTGAACCAGCGGCCCGTCGACTGGCTGGTGCTCGACTCGTTGAACAAGGGCAACCCGGAAGTGCTGGCCGTCAAGCAGGTCTACCCGCGTCCCGACACGTTGCAAAAGATGGCCGACGAACTCGCCACCCTGCGCAAACGTCCGCGTCCGGCGACAACTGAAGAGCGCGAGAAGCTCGACGCGCAAAAGGCCGACCTGCAAAAACTCATGATCGCGCTGCCGAACGACACGGCGGGGCAGCTCTACGAGATCCCCACGAACAAGATCGATCGCATTATTTATCACGAAGACCTGATTATTCGGCGGGCCGGTCTGTTGGCCGATCAGAACAGATTTCGCGACGCGCTCGAGCTCCTCTACCCACTCGAACGAACGGTGCCGGGTTGGAAGGGACTCAAGGAAGAGGCGCGTCGCATGCTGTTGCTGGAGGCCCGCTCGTCGATCCAGAGCGGCGATTATCTGGGGGCCTGGATGTCGCTGACGGAACTGAGGGGGCGCGACCGCGGCTATTCCGGGCTGCAAACGGCGCTGGGGGACACCACCGACAAACTAATCGAATCGGCCCGCCAGTCGCACGACGATCGGCGGGCCCGCCACTTTCTCGGCCAACTCGCGCGGATTGAGCCGCAACACGAGACGGTTGCGAAGTGGAACCGCTTCCTGCACGACGAAACGCAAAACTTGATCAACACCGCGCTCGAGGCGGAGCGCGGCGGAAATTACGCCGTCGCAGCGGAAAAAATCGATCGCGCCGCACACATCTGGCCGACAGTCCTCGGCTTGACCGAGGCGCATCGCGCGATCTGCGAGCGCTATCAGCGGCTGTCGGTTGGCACGATGAACCTGGCCGGCGATTCGGTCGGATTGCCTTATTCGACGTTGTCCGACCAGCGGGCCACCCGGCTCTCCCAATTCGACTTGTTCGAGGTCGACCGCGTCGACGATGCCACCCATTACCGCAGCCGTCTGCTCGAGCAGTGGGAGCCGACCGATCTGGGACGGCGGGCATTTTTCGCGCTGCGGCGAACACGGGCCCGCTGGGAATCGCGGCCCAACCTGACGGCTGTTTCGGTCATGTCCACGCTCCGCGCGTTCATCGATCCGGCCAGTCCCGCGTACGACGAACGCTTCGCCAGTTACGTCGACGGCGTGCAGCTGCGTTCGCCGCTGGAGCTGGAGATTCGCTTTTCGCATGCGCCGCCGCGGCTGGAGCCGCTGTTTCGTTTTCCGATTTACGCGCCCGGCGGGTCGGCCGCAATTGGAGGCGCGTCGAACGGCAGTGCGGGACATTCGGGACTCGGTCCCGTGTTGACTCGACGGTTTGAGCTCTCGCGCCCGTCGCCGGATGAAGCCGTCTTTCGCCGCGTCTACCCGCAGCCGGACGGCTTGGATCAATACCAGGTCGCCGAGGTGGACGAGCGCCGCTACGATTCGCCGCAGCACGAGATTCAGGCCCTGATGCGGGGCGATATTTCGATGTTGATCGATCTGCCCCCCTGGGCCTTCGAGCCGATCCGCAAGGACACGCACTTTTTCTTCCTCGACTACGCGATTCCGACCACGCACGTGCTGCAGCTCAATCCGCAAAGCGTGCCGCTCAAGAGTCGCGAGCTGCGCTTGGCCCTTTCGTACGCCGTCGACGCTCAGCGAATTTTGTCGCAGCGAATCCTTCGCGATCCCGAATCCAAGGCGGGGCGGCTGACCACGGCGCCCTATGCCACGACGAGCTACGCCTACAACGGCCTGCTGCCGCGGCGCGAGTTCAGCACGGGCATGGCATTCGGCCTGCACGCGGCCGCGGTCAAGCGACTGACCACCATTCCGCGGCTGAAACTCCTGTGCGAACGCGATCCCGAGACCCAGTCGGCCGCCGAAGAGATCGTCGCGCAGTGGAAACGAGTCGGCATCGATGCCGAGCTGGTGTCGCCTCCGGCTGCGACAAATTCGGCGAAAGCAAATGCTGCGGCCACCGCGCGCGCGCCACTCCAGTGGGACCTCGCCTATCGCAAGTTGCGGATGGAGGAGCCGCTGACCGAGATATGGCCGTTCCTCACTCTCGGCTCGGGAGCGCGGTTGGAGAGCATGCGGACCGTGCCCGACTGGTTGAGGCTCGAGCTGTTGGATCTCGACGGCGCCCCGGATTGGAAATCAGTCGTCAATCGCCTGCAGACGCTGCAGAGCCATCTCTATGCCGAGGTGGCCTACATCCCGCTCTTCGAAGTCGACAACACCATCGTGCTCCGCAAGAACGTGCACGATTTTCCGGCTTACAAGTTCGTCAACTGCTACCAGGACGTCGAACGCTGGATCGTGCAGTCCTGGATTCCGGAGGATGAGCCATGAAGGCCGGGCACACGCGGTCTCTTTGGCTGTTGATCTCCGTGACGTTGATCTCCGCCTCTTTGATCGGTCCGGCCCGGGCGGCCGAGTCGGCGCCGCTGGGACGTGTCGACTATTTGCCCTACCAAGTCTCGGTCTTTGTCGGCTTTGCCCCCGACGTCGAGTCGACGGGCATCTTTCGGCAATCGGTCTGTGCGACGCTGCGAACGCGGCTGGAACAAACGTTCGGTGCGACCTGGATCCTTTCAGCCGGCGCGGACGTTGTGATCGACACTCGGCTGACGCCCGCCGACGCGTCCGGACTCGAGCGGATGAGTTACGCGTCGGCAGCCGCACGCCTGGCGAACGTGGCGTGCGATAAGGCGTACTTTCTGTCGGTCAGCCGCCATGGGACGCAGTGGCAGGTCGCCGGCCGCGAATGGGACCGGACCCTGCAAACGCTGGGGGCGATCGCTTTGGAGCAAACCGACGAACGGCGACGCGTGCCAGATACGGCGCTCGCCGTCGTCATGCGGCTCTTTTCTCCGCTGTTGATCATCAATGATGCGGACCGCGACTCGAAATCGGCACTGCTGACGGTTCGGGCGGGATCGATTTCGTTTGGCGATCCGAAGTTCGCGCCTCTCAAGCCGGGCGACATTCTCGAACCCGTGTTTCGCTTCTTCGACTCGAAACGCAACCTCCGCGGCATTCAGTCGGTTCCCTGGACGTATCTGGTGCTGAGCGCAGATGCGATCGAGCACGGCCAGGTGAAGGCGACGGTCGTCAGCTCGTACCGCGCGCCGCTTGCGGCCAACATGCGCCGTCGCGTCGAAGCCGTCGCGTTCAAAGTCCGCCGCGACTTTTCGTCGACGCGCCTGAAGATCGTCGCCGGCCGCGAGCCGGCCCGCCCGCAGGGTGGGTTGTTTGTTACCGTCGGCGAGCTGCCGCCCGATCGGCCTGCCCCACCACCCGCTGCCGCGGCGAACGCCGAAAAGAAAGAGGAGACCCCGTCGGCCCCCGCCGACAAAAAGGAGGGGGAAGCGCCGCCGCCCGGCCCGCCGGTGCTGCGGCTGTTGTCCGATCGGTGGGGCGAGGTGACGATCCCCGTCGATCCCCAACATGCGATCGTGCGCGTCGAAGTGCATAGCGGCACGGCCATCCTAGCTCGGCGTCCGTTCGTGCCGGGGCTCGAAGCTGAAGCGATTCTGCAGGTGCCCGACGACCACGTGCGGCTGGGAGCCGAGCGGGAGATCGACATTCTGGAAAGTCAGCTGATCGAGACGGTGGCCCGCCGCGGGGCAGCCCTCGCGAAGACGCGGGCCGCCATCAGCCACAGCGACCCTGTTGCCGCCCAGAAAACGCTGGCGGACGTCGAGCGATTGCCCGTGGCCGACAATTATTTCGCGCAGCTCAACGAGATCCGCGTGCTGGCGTTGGAAGAGGCGCACAATCGCAAGGATCGCGTGGCCGAGCGGCGGATCGAGGATTTGTGCGCGAAGACGCTCCAGCGGATCACGCAGTACCTTCCCGACGATCGCCTCGCCGTTTTCAAGGAAGAAGTGGCCAATCTGGTGAAGTCGAAAGCCGTCCAGGCCGCGGAGGCGCAGTCGCCGCTCCGCCGCAAAGACGCGCCCGCCCCGCCGACCGACGCCGCGCCGCTGCGACGGGGAGCGCCAAAAAAGACGCCGCTCAAGCGGGAAACGCACGACGGCGGAGCGCAGCCGGCCGGCATCTGATTAATGCTGCGACGAGACGTCACAGCGACCGCGGCGGGCGCTCGAATGGCTTGCGGCCGGTCACGGAATGTCGCAGCTCGCGAAACACCAGTCCGGGCAACGCCAGCCCATCCCGCAGATAGCGACCCGACAGTCGCCGCGGCTCGAGCGCAACACGGTGCACCCATTCCAAGCCGCTGCGCCGCATCCAATGGGGGGCGCGCGACTTTTCTCCGGCGAGAAAATCGATCGTGGCGCCGACGCAGAGGGCGACCTTGGCGCGAATCCGGTCGCTGTGCCGATGCACCCATAGCTCCTGCTTGGGCGCCCCCAGGCCGACGATCAACACGTCGGGCTGTGCGGCCTCGATCTGGGCGAGGATGCGGGCGTTCTCGGCATCGTCGTGCTCAAAACCCTGCGGCGGACTGTCGCGTCCGACCACTCGGACGCCCGGCCAGCGCGCTTCGACGGCGCGGGTGGCCCGCTCGTTGACCTCGGGACGAGCTCCGAGTAGGTAAACGCGGATCGGCGCGCCGATTTGCGAGCGATCGAAAAGCCGTGGCACCAGGTCGCTGCCTGCCACGCGTTCGGGCACGCGGCGGCCGAAAACTCGACTAAAGAGCACGATCGGCGCCCCGTCGGCCAGCACGAAATCCGCCTCGGCATAAACCTGGGCGAACTCGTCGTGCCGCTGCAACAGCACGGCATGGTTGACGTTCGGTGTGACGACGTAGCGACAGCGGCCGTTGCTCGGCGCGGCAATCCAGCCGCACAACTCGTCGACCGCCTCAGTCATCCGGCAGGGGTGGAGGTTGATGCCAAAGAGCTCAACCGGTTCGGGTAATGCCATGAAAGTTTTGCGCGTGTAATCGCCCGCGTCTTTTCACCCCGTCCCACGCCCGCTAAACTCGGCAAGACTATTGAAGCCACCGTGAGTTTGCAAGCTGCGATGACAGACGGCGCCGAGTTAACAGCGTCGACCCGCGCGATTTCCGCCACCGTTCCGGACTGGTCGCGCGAGCAGGTTCGCAGTTTTTACGATCCGTCGCGCAAACTGCTCCATCACTTGCGCGCTTATCAGTTGTGCCGGGCCGGCCGCGGACTTTTTCGCCGGCTCAAATCGCGCTGGCACGTGGTCTGGTTTCGCGCCTGGAGCGCCATCTCTGGCGCGGAAATCGATCTCAAAGTGCAAATCGGCGGCGGGCTCTTGCTCCCGCATCCCAACGGGATTGTGGTCTTTCCGGACGTTGTGATCGGCCCCAACTGCTTGATCTTCCAACAAGTGACGCTGGGAATCGGCGGGCGAGTGCCGGGCTGCCCCGTACTGGGCGGCCATGTCGACGTGGGAGCCGGCGCCAAGATTTTGGGAGGCGTGACCATCGGCGATCACGCCAAAATCGGTGCCAACGCCGTCGTGCTCGATGACGTTCCCAGCGGGGCGACGGCCGTCGGCGTTCCGGCCCGTATTGTTTTTTCCAATTGAGTGATCGGCCGATGCGAGTCGCCTACCTGATCAACCAGTACCCGAAGGTGAGCCACTCTTTCATCCGTCGCGAGATCCGCGCGCTCGAGACGCTGGGACTGCAAATCGACCGGATTTCACTCCGCCGCTGTGGCGACGAGCTGGTCGATGCCGACGATCGGCTCGAGAACGATCGCACGCACGTCGTGCTCTCCGGCGGAGTCGGGGCTCTGTTACTCGGGCTGCTCTGGTGCCTGGCAACTCGCCCCCGCGCCTTGTGGAAAACGGCGCGTTCGACTTGGCAACTCGCCCGCCGGGTGCCTCGCGCGTGGAAGCACGCGGCCTATTTGGCGGAGGCGGCGGCACTTGCGCAGAAATATCGCGCCGCCGGACCCGATCACATTCACGCACACTTTGGCACCAACTCAGCCACTGTCGCCCTGCTGTGGAGCGAGCTGTCCGGCATCCCCTTCAGCTTTACCGTGCATGGTCCCGAGGAGTTCGACCGTCCCGAGAGCCTGGGTCTCGATCTCAAAATTCACCGGGCGCGATTCGTGGTCGGCGTGAGCCACTTCGGCGTCAGCCAGTTGATGCGCTGGTGCCCGAACGACCAGTGGACCAAGCTGCACGTCGTTCACTGCGGCGTCGACGAACGTTTTCTCGATCCGAAGGCCTCGTCACCCGTGCCCGATGTCCGGCGGCTCGTCTGCGTCGGTCGGCTGTGCGAGCAAAAAGGGCACGGCCTCTTGGTCGAGGCTGCCGCGCGACTGGCGGAGGAGGGCGAGTCGTTCGATCTGGTCCTCGTTGGGGATGGCCCCTTGCGTCCGCAAATCGAGCAGCTCGCGGCCGAGCGCGGCGTCCAATCGCGGCTGCGGATCACCGGTTGGAAGAGCGGCGCGGAGGTCACGCGGGAGATTGTCGCAGCGCGGGCTCTCGTGCTGCCGAGCTTCGCCGAGGGGCTGCCCGTGGTGTTGATGGAAGCGCTCGCGCTGAAGCGGCCCGTGATTTCGACGTATATCGCCGGAATTCCCGAACTCGTTGCTCCGGGTCTCTGCGGCTGGTTGGTGCCGGCCGGTTCCGTCGACGCTCTCTGCGAAGCGATCCGCGCCGCGCTGCACACCCCAACGGAGAGACTTGAAGCGATGGGGGAAATGGGAGCTTTGCGCGTGCGGCAGCAACATTCGGCTTTGGGTGAAGCCGAAAAACTTTGCGATCTGTTTTCAGGGGGCAGTACGACCGGAAATCTCTCGCGAATTTCCCAAGACGAAACATTACGCAGTCTCAATGGGCCACAAGGTCTGCGCAACAGGAAGAATTTAACAACAGGGAATTGACAGTCATTTCGAAACCGGTAGGATGGCACAGTCATTCTTCAACGGCAGGGACGCCACACCACGGTTCGAGGGAGTGGACATGCACCAGATACTGCGACGGATCGTTCCCAGTATTGCCATCGGGCTGCTGGTCTTGGTCGCTCCGGCGGCTCACGCGGGCTTCATCGCCTCGACCACTGGTGCGGTGAATGTCATCGCTGCCCCCCCTTCTGCACTGCCTGGGGCACTGCTTTCCAACAACTACCAGGCTTGGGATGAGTCGAGCGGCACGATCTCGACTCCCGTGCAGGTCAACATGCTGGGGCAGCCCGGCTCGTACGACGGCTTGTCGAACTTCGCGCCGCTGAGCGGCACGTTGGCGAACGGCACGAAGTACGACTCGGTCATGGTCCAACTGGATCCGAAGACGACCTTCCCTGCCCAAAGCCCCATCGCTTCGATCACGTTCACGGGCAAGATCATCGGTCTAGCGCTCTTTGGACCGTCGCTGAATGCCAGCGACATCTATGGAAGTCCCACGACCGTCTATCCGAGCAGTCTCCCGCCGATCGGCACGCAGAGCCGTGGCATTAACATGACGCACAACGATCGGTTTTCCATTTCGAGCAACGGCCTGACCCTCGGCCTGCAGCTGACGGCGGGCTTCGGCGCCTATGAAGAGATTCGGGTCTTCGTGGCGCCGGCTGTGACGAGCGTTCCGGAACCGGCCTCATTGGCACTGTGGTCGGGGCTCGGTTTGCTCGTCGTTTTGAAGAGAAGGTCGCTGCTGGGCAAGCGACTGGCTTCCGTGTGAACTCGCCCTTCCGCGGAGCTTTCTAGCGACTCCGGGCAATGAATGTTTCAGTGGTCTGGCCCTCGCACTTATCCGAAAAAATCGACTTGGAGAATTTGGCAGAATTTGAGGATGGGGGGGCTTGACGAATGGCCAGTAAGCCTTTATCGTGATCGCGGGTCATGACCACGCCGGCTGAGCCGGTGTGGATTGGATGTCTCGATTCGGCTCAATGAGGCACTCCGAAGTTATCATCCGACGCCTTTGAGTATGGTCCCGCCTACGGGGACACCTGACAGGAAGCGGGCGATCACTCATTCTGACGAAAACAATCGACTCATAATGGGGAAGGATCTATGAGAAAGCTCTTGGTCGGTTTTTCAGCCCTAGGCGTCCTCTGCTTTGCGACGCCCGCATTCGCTGGGTTTGCCATTTCGGCAACCGGCAACGTTCCGAACACCGCAACTGGTCTGGTGACGCCGCCGGCCAACGCCCAGGCGGATACCGCCACGACGTACCAAATCTGGAATGAGCAACAAGGCACGCTCAGTTCGTCGGTCGCCGTCGACAACAACGGCGCCAATGGCAGCTACAGCGGCCTCTCGCCGGGCACTCCCACGACGTTGGGTGCCGGCACGCCTTACGGCACGACCTACGTTCAGCTGAACCCGGGCGTCAGCGGCACCGTTCAGTCGGGCGTGGCCACGATCCTCTTCAGCTCGAAGATCATTGGTCTGGCTCTGTCGGCCACTAACCTGTCGAACACGAACATCTACGGTGCTCCGGGGACCACCTACTCAGCAGATGGCGGTGGTGCGAACAACAACTTCGGTAGCGTCGTCGGGAAGAGCAACCAGTTCTTCACGATTACGGATGGCGGACGCGAGTTGGAAATTGCTTTGACCGCGAACAACAACGGATTCAAAGACATCCGCGTGTTCACGGCCAACAATTCCACCTTTGTTCCCGAGCCGGCCTCGCTCATCGTGTGGTCGGTCCTGGGCACCGTGCTGAGCGGTGGAGCTTGGTTCCGCCGTCAGCGTCTCGCGGTCTAACGCGAGATTCTGAGACTGATGCGGGCCGAGTCGCGCGTTCCAGCGCTTTGCTCTGGAAACGCGTAGTAAAACGAGAAGCTAACAAAGGCTGCCTTGTGGCCAACCCCGCAAGGCAGCCTTTGCTTCATTAAGCCTCGCTGCTTCATTAAGCGGCGATACGGCGAGTTGCTGCTTCTCGGCACTCGCTCTCCGAGAGATCCTCAATATGGCGCGCCCTGCCGCCGATCCGCCTGAGTCCATTGCGAAATTCGCTTTGCCGGATCGAGTCGAGCCCCGTTCGCCCGCTCTTCGTCGGCTCTGCATCGGCCTGGGGACCTTTCTAGTTGCCCTCGGCGCCTGGAGCTATTGGCCGACGATTGTTGGCCTGATTCGCGTCTGGGACTCGAGCCCCGACTACTCGCACGGCTATCTCGTATTGCCGCTGGCCCTGCTGTTTCTTTGGCTCAGACGAGATCGACTGCCCCATTACCATCTCGAGCCGAGCTGGTGGGGCTTCTCGCTGATTGGGCTAACTGCGGTGCTCCGGGTTATTGGGGGGCGGTTTTATCTCCCCGAACTCGATAGCTACTCGATTCCCATCTGGTTGGCCGGTGTGTGCTGGCTCTTGGGCGGTGGCCGGTTCCTGCTGTGGACGTTGCCGTCGCTCCTGTTCCTGTTCTTCATGGTGCCGCTGCCTGCCACCGTCGAAACGCTGTTGAGCCGCCCGCTGCAGGCGCTTGCGACGACGATGAGCACATGGACGCTGCAGAGCTTGGGGCAGCCCGCCATTGCCGAAGGGACGACGATCCTGCTGGGGGACAACGTCCTCGAGGTCGAACGGGCGTGCAGCGGCCTGCGGATGTTTTACGGCATCTTGGCCCTCTCCGTCGCCACGACGATCATCACCCGGGTCCGCTGGAGCGTAGCCCTGTGTCTGATCCTTGCGGTCGGGCCGGTCGCCATCCTGGCCAACACGCTGCGGATCACCATCACCGGTTTGTTGTACGAATTTGTGTCGGGCGAGTCGGCCCGAAAGTTTTCGCACGACCTGGCCGGGATCTTGATGATCGCGCTCGCGATCGTGTTCTTCCTCGCGGTTTTGTGGCTCGTCGAGCGGACGATGTTGCGTTTTCGCCGGACGCAGGCCCGCGCGTTCCTGCAAACGGCCGTCGCGTTCCTCGTCGTCGCCGCCATCATTCCCTGCGGTTATTTCTGGCACGAACGGCAGCAGTCGCGAACGGTCGATCGGTTTCTCAAGCATGCCGACAAGCTGCAAGAGGAAGGCAAAGACCTCGATGCGATCGTCTTCTTGGATCGGTATCTCCATTTCAACCCGAACGACATGGGCGTCCGCGTGCGTCTCGTGCGCACGGTCGATAAGGTCGCCACGAATCCGTTGCGAAAAATTCGTGCGATGGAGCTCTACCGCGACACGTGGAACCTCGATCCCAGCCGCGTGGAACTGGGCGAGCGCTGTGCCGACCTGGCGATCGAGCTGGCACGCTACGACGAGGCGCTCTCCGCGTCGTCGCAATTGGCGACGGCCGACTTGAAGCCCGCCGATTCGTCCGCGGCGGCCCAGGAAGACGCGACCCGACGCACGAGCGAGGCCCGCCGCTCCGCCGCCCGCCTAAAGGCGCTCGCGCTGTTGGGGCGCTCGATGCGGGCCGACGTCGTAACGCCCGACGAGGAATGGCAGAAGATCGTCACCGCGTTCCAGGATGCGATCCGCCAGAGTCCAGCCGACATCGAACTTCCCGTGCGCCTGGCCGATATCGAGCGGCACCAGCTGAAGAGCGGCCCCGCGCCCACGCGACAAAAGGCGGCTGACGACATCATGAACGCGATGGTCCAGCGGAACCCCGAGCGGCCGGAAGCCTGGCTCGCGCGCTATCTATATTGGAAGTCGCTCGTCAACGCGAAGGAACCGGTGGCCACCGGATCGGACGCCGACCTGGATCGGGCCCTGGAGATCGGCCGCAAGGATCCGAAAAAGGAAAACGCGGAAGCACTGCTGTTCGCCGGCGAACGAGCCTCGGACAAGAAGGACGTGCCCGCCGCCCGCAAGTTCTTCGAGCGGGCCACCGTGGTGCGGCCGACCGACTATCGGGGCTGGACGCGGCTTGGCCAACTCGCCGCCAACGAAGGGACGGACGAGGCGCGGGCCCGTGCGGTGGAGATCTGGAGCAAAGGGGTCGCGAGCGTCAACGAATACGATATGGAGCTCGTGCTGCCGCTCGCCGCCACGTTGATCCAACTGAAGCGTTTTGCCGACGCCGAAGAACGGCTGCGTCCACTCGATGCCTCGATGCCGCGGCTGCTGGAGCCGGGCCGGAGCCTGGTCGAGCTGGGAACGGCGCGATTGCGTGCGGCCGCCGCGGCCGCGCAGGGCAACACGATGGCGGCGGCGGCGACGCTGCGGAACGTGCTCAACGGAACCCGCGCCGGCAGCGCCAGTGGCATTTACCGCATCCCGTACGCGGACGGCTGGATGCAGCTGGGCGATTATTACGCCGAGCTCAAGCTCGACGACGAGGCCACGGAAGCCTACGAGTCGGCGGGTCGGTTGAATGAGAACGTGCCGGAGTGGGAAACGAAGGCTGCCCAGGCGTCCGAGCGTTGCGGCCGTCCGAGCGACGCTGCCCAGCAACTGCGCGCCGTGGTCCGCCACAATCCGTCTCCCGCCAATTGGCTCGCCTTGGCCCGCGCGAGCTTCCTGGAGCAGGTCAGTCTCGCACCGACGCAACGCAACTGGCACGACTTCCGCGAGGCTTTCGATAAGGTCGCGGAAAGTAAGACTAACGGCGGCCCACTGAATGTCATGCAGGCCGAATTCCTCACGAGCGAGGGGCAGGTTGACCAAGCGGTGCAGCTGCTCACCAATGCACTGGCAAAGTCGCCCAAGGTCTGGCAGTACTGGCAATCGCTGGCGCTGATCCAGCAGCGCCGTAAGGACGCTGCGGCAGCCAAGCAGGCGATCGAACAATTTGAGAAGACCGCTCCCGACCACGATACGGTGGTCTCGTTCGAGGTGCGGCTCGCGGTCGAAGCCGGCCGCTTCGATGAAGCCAAAAAGCTGCTGGAAGCCTCGCTGGCGGCCCTGTCGCCGGCCGGCAAAGCGGCGGCTCGCGATCAACTCGTGGAGATCGAGCTCCGCCAGGGCCATCGCCAGGAGGCTCGGCGCCGCCTCGAGCAAGCCTCCACCGAAGAGCCGAACAATCTGCAGGTCCTGGATTTGCTCGGCCAGATCACCGCCGACGATCGCGATTGGAAGGCCCTCGAAGACATCGAGAACCGTTTGAAGAAGATCGAGGGAGACGACGGTACCCTGTGGCGCGAGTTGCGCGTGCGGCGGCTGATCTCCCAAATCGTGGAAACCGACGACCCGTTGCTCCCCGACGCCGAACGGCTGACTCGCGAAATCGCCTCAGTGCGGCCCAACTGGCAGCGACGTTGGGTGCTGCAGGGGATGTTGGCGCGGCGGCAGAATCAGCCCGACGAGGCGATCGCCGCCTACCAGCAGGCGATCCGCCTGGGCAACCGCAGCATTGGTCTCGCGGAAGAATTGATCGACCTGCTCAACGAGCAGCATCGCTTCACCGAGGCGGACGGCGAATTCGAGCGCGTGCGGCAGGCCGTCGCTCGTTCGAGCCGCTTGTCGTCCGCAGCCATCCCGATTTATGTGCGGCGCGGCGAATCGGACGAGGCGCTCCGCCTGGCCGAGGACT